>Ga0187770_10000773_pt1 | contig 16095 bp, 13 predicted proteins | sample 0116_SJ02_MP02_2_FD_133154 | JGI IMG/M metagenome (GOLD analysis project Ga0187770, IMG submission 133154) | Tropical peat soil microbial communities from peatlands in Department of Meta, Colombia - 0116_SJ02_MP02_20_MG | ecosystem: Environmental > Terrestrial > Soil > Wetlands > Peat | place...
CGGTGGAACCCGAGCAAGTACTGGTGATAGTACCGGTACGGTGAGACACGGCCGATCAGGTATCCGCCCACGAGGGTCGGAGCGATTCGGGAAGCGATCGGGGGAACCCGGAGGCGGCGGATGGGCATCCCGGCGTCCGATTCGGTGACGCGGCTTCGAGTCGAGCAAATGAGCTCGGGTTCGAATCCCTCGGCGCGGAGCCCTGCGTAGATGCCGAGCTCGGGGAAGTTGATCCGCTCTACGCCGCGGACCACTGCGAATCGCACGGCCACCGGCAGGAGACCCCGGCCTCAAAAGGGCATGCGCGCAGGGCGACGTGCCCGGCGCGACCGCGAGGTGCGGGTACGGGTGTCGGGTCGGCTTGGCGGGGACCCCCACCCTTTATTGCCTTCCGCGTCCGCGCCTCCCCGATGGTTCGGGTCGGGGTCACCGGCGCCACCGGGTTCATCGGCGGAGCCCTCGTCCCGGCCCTCGCCCGGCGCGGTTACGAACCTCGGCTGATCGACGATCATTCCGGTCCCATCCGCGTGGAGTATCCTGAATGGCCCTCGCTCGTCGCCGACTTTGCCGGAGACGCAGGCTTACGCGCGCTCTCCGACTGTGATGTCGTACTCCATCTGGCCGCCGTCTCCGGGGTGATGCCGTGTGCGCGCGACCCCGTCGGGACCTCCCGGGTGAACGTTGACGGAACCCGTCGCCTCTACGAGATGTGCGGTGAGCGGCGGATCCCCGTTGCATTCGCGAGCAGCTTCGCCGTCGTGGGGGCGCCCGAGCATCTTCCCGTTCGGGAGGACACGCCGGCGCGACCCACGCACGAATACGCTCGTCAGAAAGCCTCCGGGGAGACGCTTACGTCAGAGCTGGCACGGACGGCCCATCTCGCCACCGCCAACCTGCGTCAGAGCAACGTCTACGGGCAGTACGAGGCTGGCGGGAAGCGGGTGGCCAAGGGGAATGTCCTCGAGTTGTTCTCCCAACAGGTCGAGACCGGCAGGCTTACGGTGAACGCCCCCGGAACCCAGCGTCGCGACTTCGTCCATATCGGCGACGTGGTAGCGCATTGGGAGGCCGCCGTCCGATTCCTGACCCGACCCGGTGCACCGACAACGGCGGCCACGTTCAATGTGGCATCGGGAGAAGCGTGCTCCGTCCTGGAGATAGCCGACAAGGTGGTCCGAGCGTTCGTCGGTCTCTACCCGGACCGCCCCCTCCCCCGGATCGACGTCGTTCCGAATCCGCGGGAGGGCGTCGAACTCGTGGAGCCCAGCTTCCGGGTCGACCGAACGGAGACCGAACGCGCGCTTGGACTACCCTGTCGCCACCGGCTCGATGCGGAACTGCCCGCACTTCTGCGCGCGCATTCCAAGCAGTAGGGACGGTCGACCATGGTCTCGGACCCCCCCGCGGGCGAGCCGACCGACTCGACGGAATCGCCTCTCCCTCACCGGCTGTACGCGGCCACTTTGCGCTGCGAGAATTGCGATGCCGACACTCCGCACCGCGTGCTGCGGATGGCCCACGGAATTGCCCCGCGCTCCCGGGTGCTATCGGGAACGGCGCGGTGCCGCAGGTGCGGCCTGACCCACACCTTCACCGTTGCCTCGCCGCCCGAAGTGGAGGTGGCCGTGGTGGTTTCGGAAGGACCCCGCTCGGACCACCATCGTATCCGGATTCCTTCCCTCGGTCGTGTCGAGCTCGGAGCGCTGCTCCCCGGGGCGGAGGGACCGGTCCTCGTCCGTCGTATCGAGACCCGCTCTCGGCTCTCGGTCTCATCGGCCCGGCCCGAGGAGATCTCGACCATCTGGGCGGCACGCGATCTGGGCGCCGTGATTCCCGTGTCCGTCGTGGAGGGGGCCCGGACCTGGACCGACCATCTCACGCTGCCCAGGGAGTCCCGCCTGAGCGTCGGCGATCCGATCATGGTCCGTGACACCTCCGTTCGAATTGTGGCTCTCCGGGCGCGGGGACGAACGTGGCGCCGGCCCGAGGACGCCTTCGCCGCTCAGGAAGTGCAGCGGATCTACACCCGTCGGACGGAGATCCCGCCGGCGGGCAGGAGGCCCTGGAGCAACGGGCGGGTGAGACCGAGTTCGCGCGCGAGTTCCTTCTCGAGCTCCTCCCGTTCCCGCTCGGGTCCGGGCGTGAGCCGCACTCGCAAAACCCCGCGTGCCCGGATCGCGTCCGGGGGCGCGACGCACCAGAGCGTTTCTCCCTCGTAATCGATCGTCCCGAGCCCGAGCTCGGTGGGGAGGTCCCGCATGAGGTGCTTCGTCCCGTGGATCACCCAGGCGCCCCGCGCGACGAACTCGCCGCTCGCTCCGGCCTTCGAGACCTGGTCGTGGGTCACCCAGAACGCGGTGGCGGACGCGAGGCCGGCCCTCCAGGCCTTTGAGAACGCCACCGCCCACTGCCCGGCCTCCCGACAGGTCACTTCGGTGACCGGAGTCCCGCCCGGGGGCGGGTGCTTGATGACGACACTCGCCGCCCCGTGAAGGTCCGCGTGGACGTAGAGGTCCCCTTCCTTGAGGTGCCGTCGGACGAGCGTGTCGTTCGAAGAGGCATCGCGCCCGCCGATCACGATCCCCCCTTCCGAACTGATGAACCAGCGGTAGCGTTCGAACCACCGTTCCTTTCGACGGGCCGCCTGCGCCACGATGGGAACGGGAATCGACGCTCGGACCGGCGGGGATTGCCTTAGCGAGGACAACTTCGACTCGGCATCCGTGACCGCGCCCACGGCGCCATGGAGCTTTGACTGGACCCGCTTTGCCTCCGCAAAGAGTCGCTGCGCCGTCACCCGGGGGCTCTCGTCACGAAGGAGTTCGACGGTCCGTTCCCCGAGATGCGCTTCAATCGTCGACCCCTCGCCTTCGGCACCCTTCGCGTTCCGGATGATCTCCTCCGCCTCGGGATAATGGTCGAACACGGCGGCTGCGTCCGCCTTCAACTCCTGCACGCGAAGTTCGAGTTCGGCAATCGCGGCCCGCTGTCGGTCGATCTGGTGCTCGAGCTCCTGAACGAGCTGGTGGTGGGCCTGTTCCTCGGCCGAAGGCGGAGCGACCAAGAGTGTGGGGAAGTATTCGACGGCCGCCACCGAGAACGTCGGTCGAACGACCTCCTCGACATCGCCGACCGCCTTCCATCGGTGCGACCGATAGGGGGTCGCATCGACCGCGACGCCGCCGCGTCGGTAGAGGTATCCCTCCGGCCGCTCGCCCACCTCGAGACGCAGCTGCTGAAGGACTCGCAGGAGCTCCGGTCCGACGCGAGCCGCGCCGGAGGCCGCCGCGGCCGCCCCGTCCCAACCTCCTCGGGCGATTACCTCCTCCGCGAGCGGACCCCCCAAGGCGAGTCGGGCGCCGAGGGTGCTCGCAAGGTCGGTTCGCGAACGGGAGAGCTCGGCCGCGATCTCCGCGGCGCCGGAGGTGAACGGGTCGGTGCGGGCCGGCGGTCGGACGTACGGAGCGCCGACGGCCACTGTCCGATGCGCCCACCGACGGGTCTGGGCCACCGCGGCGATCGTCTCTCCACGCGCGACCACAAGGTTTCCGGCGCCGAACATTTCGAGGGCGACCCGGATCGGCTGAGGGTCGTCCGAACGGCGGAGCACCACTTCGAGCAGTCGCTCACCGCCCGGGTCGGGAACCTCCTCCAGCACGGAACCCTCGAGCAGCCGTCGGAGGTCCCGGGCGAAGGCCGAGAGCTCCTCCGAGTGGGCCGCCGGCTCGAAAAGAACCGCAGCGTAACGTCCCGGAACCATGAGCAGCTCTCGCCGACCCTCTCGAGGAATTCGGAAGGCCAACGACCATCCACCCGAGGGAAGGTCGAACGCCTTGTCGACGCGGGCCCGCCGCAGGGCCCGAAGCTCGCGGACGAGGGCGAGCGTGTCGAGCGAGGTGAACCGGTCCTTCGGTGTCGGAACTCCGGGCATGCTTCGGTACCCCCGGACCGCAGCCGCGACCGCCGCCACTCATTAAGAGTTCGTCGTGCTGGCCGAGCCCGTGAGCATGGACGTGCCCACGGACGCCGCGGGCTGGCGAGAGCGGGCTCATGCCTTCGCCCAAGGACAGGTGCTTCCGCTGGCGGAGCGCCTGGACCGGGAGGACCGGGTTCCCGACGAACTGCTCCAGGGACTCGTCGGGCAGCGCTTCTTCGGACTGGGGATCCCGCCGAAGTGGGACGGGTCGGGGGGAGACGCCCGGTCGACCGTGGCGGTCCTCGAAGAACTGTCGCGCGCGAGCGCGGCGATCGGGGTCCTTGTCGCGGTCCACCTCTCGGTCTGCTCGATGCCGATCCTGACCTGGGGCACCGACCGACAGCGGGAGCAGTTCCTGCGGCCCTTGGCGCGTGGAGAGCGAATCGGTGCGTTCGCGTTGACCGAACCGAATGCCGGCTCCGACCCGGCAAGCCTTCGGACCCGTTACGTGAAGGACGCGGACGGGTTCCTTCTTCGCGGCACGAAGACGTTCATCTCGAACGCCGTGAGCGCCGGAGTGGTGCTCGTCTTCGCCACGTCCGACCCCTCGCTCGGGAGCAAGGGGATCGCGGCGTTCATCGTTCCTCCGGGGACCCCGGGCTTCTCGGTGGCCCAACGGTTCGACAAGCTGGGCATGCGCGGGAGCGAAACCGCCGAAATCGTGCTCCAGGACGTGCGACTCCCCGGAGACGCGATTCTCGGAAAGGAAGGGGAGGGGTTGCACGTGGCCCTCGGAGCGCTCCAGGGCGGCCGCGTGGGGATCGCGAGCTGCGCCCTGGGCGTCGCAGAAGCCGCTTTCGCCGAACTCGTCCGGTTGGTCTCGGCCGAGGATGCGGACTGGAAGCGGTCGCTCGTCGCGCGAGCGTTCGCGGACCTCGCCTCCGCACGCGCGCTCGTCGCCCGGGCCGCGGAGGCGAAGGATGCGGGTGCTCCGTACGAGATCGACGCCTCCGTAGCCAAGCTCGTCGCGTCCCGGGCCGCGGTCGGGATCGCTTCGACGGCGGTCGACGTAGCGGGGCGGGAAGGTGTACAGGCCGGGGCGGTCGCGGAGCGGTTGCTCCGGGACGCTCGGGTCTTTCCCATCGTCGAAGGAACGACGGAGATTCAGGAACTGATCCTCGCTCGAAGCCTGCTCTCCTCCTCCACCGGACGAAACCCTTTGTAGCGACCTCGGCTCCGACCTCTCGTGCCTCCCCGGAGCCACCGAAGCCCTTCCCGCCACACCGGAGAAGAACGGCCGGCCGAATCGGTGCCGATCGGGGAGACCGCCCTCGACCCCGCTTGGAAAAAGATCCTCGTCGCCGACGGAATCACGTCGCTCTATCCTCCCCAAGCAGAATCGGTCGACCCGGTCCTGGCGGGGAAGAGCCTACTGCTGGCCTGCCCGACGGCGAGCGGCAAGTCGCTCGTGGCCTACCTCGCGTTGTTACGCGCCGTGCGCGAAGGTCGCACCGGGCTCTATCTCGTGCCGCTGCGCGCGCTCGCGCACGAGAAGGTGGAGGAACTCGAGAAGTTCGAGGAACTCGGGCTCAAGGTCGGGATCTCGATCGGGGACTTCGACCTGCCGGCCGAGAAACTCGAGAAGCTCGACGTGCTGGTCGCCACCAGCGAGAAGGCCGACGGGCTCCTGCGACGCGGAAGCCCGTGGCTCGACCGGCTCGGTGTGGTCGTCGCGGACGAGGTTCACCTCCTGCGCGACCCCGAGCGCGGCCCCACGCTCGAGATCAGCCTCACGCGTCTGCGACGGCGGTACCCGGACCTCCAGATCGTGGCCCTATCGGCGACGGTGAGCAATTCCGAGGAGGTCGCGAAGTGGCTGGACGCGGAGCATATCACCTCGGGCTTCCGGCCCGTGCCGCTCAAGCTCGGGGTCTACTACGATGGCCGGATCACCTTCACCGACCTCACCGTCCGGGACATCCCGCCTCCGGGGGAAGCGGTGCCCCGCCTCGTCCGCACGGTGGTCCAGGATGGGGGTCAGGCGCTCATCTTCGTCAACAGCCGCAAGGCGAGCGAACAGCTCGCGGAGACGCTGATCCCGACCGTGCGGGGCCTGCTCTCCCCGGAGGAACGAACGCGCGCCAAGGCGGCGGCCGCCGAGCTGGGCGCCGTCTCGGACGAGGAGACCGAGGGTATCCGTCGGCTGAGCGGCCTTCTGCCGAACGGGGTCGCGTTCCACAATGCCTCGCTCACCAACCCCGAGCGACGGGTCGTGGAACACGCGTTCCGGGACCGGGCGCTCAAAGCGCTCGTCGCTACGCCGACGCTCGCCGCCGGCATCAACCTCCCCGCCCGCCGCGTGATCGTTCGCGATACGAGCCGCTACGACGACCGCCTCGGCCTTCAGGCTCCGATCCCCGCATTGGAGGTCCAGCAGATGCTGGGTCGTGCGGGTCGCCCCCGGTTCGACCCGGTCGGCGAGGCGCTCCTCCTGGCCCGGACGCCGGAGGACGAGGATCGATTGCTCGACCGGTACCTCTCCGCGCCTCCCGAACCGATCCAGAGCCGCCTCGCCGCCGAGCCCGCCCTCCGGATGCATCTGCTCGCCCTTGTCGCGAGCGGGGCGGTCTCGAGCGAGGACGAACTTCAGGGGTTCTTCGGCGCGACGTTCTACGGCCAGACCCTGCCGCTGTTCGAGCTTCACGAGAAGATCGCCTCCGTTCGGCGGTTCCTCGAACGGAACGAGCTGCTCGTCCCCGGGGAGGCGCTGCGGGCGACCGGGTTCGGGGAGCTCACGAGCGAGCTCTACCTCGACCCGTTGAGCGCGATCGTCCTAAGGGACGTTCTCACCCGGGCGCCGATCGGCGTCGGCATCTTTCCCCTGCTCTCGGCGGTCGCGGCCGTCCCCGACCTTCCTCCGCTCTTCCTCCGACGGGGGGAGGAGGCGGACCTTCTCGCCCGCTATACCGACGAGGCGGAGGAACTCCTCGTGCGCCCCGAGGAACCCCCGCTCGACCTCGACCTCGAGTCGTTCCTCTCCACCCTCAAGACGGCGTCGGTCCTCGAGGCCTGGGTGGGCGAAGAGCCGATCGTCGAGATCACTCAGCGGTTCGGGATCGGCGCCGGGGACCTCCGTTCCAAGGTCGAGGACGCCGATTGGCTCCTCTATGCGGCCGGGCGCCTCGCACGCGTGTTCCAGCGCCGGGTGGGTCGTGCGGTGGATGACCTATCGTTCCGAATTCGCTACGGCGTGCGCGAAGAGCTCCTCGACCTCGTCCGCCTCCGGGGAATCGGGCGGGTGCGGGCCCGACAACTCTACCGGGCGGGCTACCCCGACCGCGAGGCGCTGCGGAACGCACCAATCGACCGGATCGAGCAAGCGCTTCGGTCCCGACGCCTAGCGGAGATGGTGGCGAGCCAGCTCAGGGTTCGTCCGGAAGGTGGCCGAACTCCGCCCGCACGAACCCCGCCCCCGACGCGAACGTCGGAGCGCCCGGCGCGGCCCACGGTGCGACGGCTGGACGACTTCCCGGCCGATGAGGGGTCGTGACCCATTCGTCGATCGGAGTCACCACTCGGAGCATCGAGAGAGTTCCGCCCGGCCCTCCCGGCCGGATTTCACGCCGGACGTACCCGGCTTGTTCGAGCCGGACGATCCGTCGCCAGAGGGTGGTCGTGGGGAGCGGACGGGCACCGTCGGCCTGGGCGAGCTCGGCCTCAAGCCGTCTCACTTCGGCGAGTCGGGCGGCGCGGCCGTTGGACGCCGCTCCGATCGCACGAACTACCCAGGGCTCGACGGAAACCCCACGAAGTCGGTGGGGCAGGACGCCGTCTCGCAGTTCACGGAAGGTCACTCCGAGAACCTCCCGGCGGAGAAGGTCGATCGCGCGCCAGGCCCCGCCGCCCTGCTCGACGGCTCTCGCGATGACCCGGTCGACGAGCGCCGTGGGGACCGGATGCCCGAGTGCCCGGTCGGCCCGGTCGGTCACGATCGTCCGGAGCACCGCAAGGTCGTAAGGGGAGACTCGGACGAACGGGCCCATCGAAAGGCGCGGGCTGAGCCCCTGCTCGATTCCCTGCAGCCCCTCCGGAGTGCCGGCGAGGATCGTCCAGAGGGGAGGAAGGCCCGATTCTCCTTCGGGAAGGAATCGGTCGGGTTGCGCGAGCGCGCGCACGACCGGGACGAGGTCCGGTCCCCCGACGCCCACGTCGTCGAGCACCAGGACGGTCGGGCGGGCTTCCCGCCGAAAGCGGCGGAGAAGACCCGCCAGGATCTCCGGAACGGGGAATCCTCGACCGTCGAAACCGTCGTCGAAGCGTTGCAGGAGGGCCGTCGCGACCCCGTGCGTACCTCTAAGGAATGGCGTGCGCAGCGAGAGGATGCGGGGGAACGGTTCCTTAACGGCGGCGCGGACCCGGTCCGCGACCTCGCGAGCGGCGCGACGCGCGACCGTCGAAGTCCCCGACCCCGAGATGCCGGCGACCGCGACGAGCCACGGTCCGGGGGCCTGGGGAACGGGAGGGTCGAGTCGACGCACGACCTCTTCCACTTCCCGGGCCCGGCCGAACGCGACGGGGGGTAGCCAGTCGTGGGCCAGGACTTCCGAATGCTCGATCTCCGGCATCGGCCATGGGATAACTATGAGTTATAAGAATACTGTTGACCCGACCAATCTGCAAGTGAAAAGTGCTAAGCGCCACCGAGGTTCGCCGAACCAATGGCGCGTCCTGCCGAGAAGCGGCCACTTCGGATCCTTTTCCGGGACCTCATCCTCTCGGCCCTGCTCGCGGGCGGCCTGTATGCCTTGTTCCTCGAGTTCAATGAACGCTACTTCAACTCGAAGGGGTTCAACCACCCCGAGTTTCTCGCCCTCGAGGCGGGCGCGGTACTGCTGGTCGCGTGGGTGGTGGCCCGGTCCGTCACTCGCGCTTCCGATGCGGTGCTCGAGCGACGGGGGATCTCCTCTCGCAGTCACGCCGCACGGCTCTTCCTCAACATACTCGTCGCCGTGGCCGCGATCCTCGTCCTGTTCAACCTCGCCGGGGTGTCGGCGGAGTCGCTCTTCCTCGGAAGCGCATTCGCCGGGATCATCGTCGGCCTCGCGGCACAGACAGTGCTCGCGAACGTGTTCGCCGGCCTTCTGATCGTGCTTGCCGACCCGTACCGTCCGGGCGACCGCGTCTCGTTCATCACGTCGAGTTACGGAGCGCTCGCGCCGAGCTATCCGCACGAGATGATGTATCCGGGCTACTCGGGGACCGTCCGCGACGTCGGCCTCATCTACACGATCATCGAGCTCGACTCGGGAGGGTTCGCGAAGTTCCCGAACGGCATCGTGCTGAACGCTCTCAGCCTCCACCAGTTCCCGGGAACTGCCCGGTCGGTCCGGGTCCGCATGACATTCCCCCAGACGGTCTCGGTACCGACGGTCGAGAGCGCGGTCGCCGAGTTGGCATCGAAAGTGCCGGGAATGGGGCCGACTCTCCCGGCCCCTCGTCTCGAGGTCGCGGATATCTCGGAGACGACCTGGGACGCGGTCGTGGTGGTCTGGTCGACCGTATTCGACGAAGGGAAGGTGCGCGACGCGGTCCTTCGTTCGGTGCTCGCGCAGCTTCCGACCTCGTTCGCGGCGCGTTGAGCAGAGTCGGCGACTCATTCCTTAAATGCCCTCGAAGCTCGCGGGGGCCGGAAGGACGAAGATGGGCCACCGCGTGACGCTGATCCCGGGCGACGGCATCGGACCGGAGGTGACCAACGCCGCCCGCCTCGTCGCGGAGGCGACCGGGGTCTCGCTCGAGTGGGAGGTGGTGGACGCCGGGGAGAAGGCGATTCAGGTGACCGGCTCGCCGCTCCCGGACGAGGTCCTTCGTTCGGTGCGGAAGAATCGCCTCGCCCTCAAAGGCCCGATCACGACGCCGATCGGAAGCGGATTCCGCTCGGTCAACGTCGCGCTCCGCCAGCAGCTCGACCTCTACGCCTCGGTCCGGCCGGCGAGGGCCATCGCGGGAGAGGGTACGCGCTACCCCGAGATCGACCTCATCGTGGTCCGGGAAGCGACGGAAGGGCTCTATTCCGGTGTCGAGCATTGGGTGGACCGGGAGCACTCCGCGGCCGAGACCGTGGCGGTCGTTACCCGGAAAGCGTCCGACCGGATCATCCGGTTCGCTTTCGAACTCGCGCGGCGGCAGCACCGCCACCGCGTGACCGCGGTCCATAAGGCCAACATCATGAAGACGACGGGCGGGCTGTTCCAGACGGCCTTTCGCGAGATGGCCCCGCGCTACCCCGACATCGCAGCGGACGAGCGCCTCATCGACAACATGTGCATGCAACTCGCAAAGAAACCCGAGGAGTACGACGTCCTGGTGACGACGAACCTCTTCGGGGACATCCTCTCCGACCTTTGCGCCGGCCTGGCGGGAGGCCTCGGCGTCGCCCCCGGCGCGCTCTACGGGGACGAACTCGCGGTCTTCGAGCCGGTCCACGGCTCGGCCCCCAAGTACGCCGGTCAGGACAAGGCGGACCCGGTGGCGGAGGTCCTCTGCCTCGAACTCCTCCTTCGGCACATCGGCGAGAAGGAAGCCGCCGACCGCGTCTTCCGCGCGGTCTGGGAGACGATCGCCGAGAAGAAGGTCGTCACGTACGACCTCGCGCTTCCCGGTTACACCCTTCGGCCGGTGACCCCCTCCTCCTGTTCGGCGATGGCCAAGGAGATCGCCCGCAAGGTCCCGCTGGTCGACCCGACCGCCCCCCTTCCGCGGCCGGCCGGCCACGGCCCGGGCGACGACTCCTCTCTTCTCGAGTAGAATCCGTAGCGCGTTCTCCGAGCCCGTCGTGCGGGGATGCCGGCGGGGTCGGGGGAACGGAGCGCGGGCTCGGAGGTTACCGGTCGCCGACCACCTTCACGATCACTCGCTTCGGGCGCTGTCCGTCAAACTCGGCGTAGAAGACCTGCTCCCACGGCCCGAGGTCGAGGTCACCCTTCGTGACCGGAAGGACGACCTGGTGGCCCAGCAGGAGGTTCTTCAGGTGCGCGTCCCCGTTCGTCTCACCGGTCCGGTGGTGTTCGTAGTCGGCCGGCGGCGCGAGCCGGTCGGCCCACGCCGCGATGTCGCGAAGGAGGCCGGACTCGTTGTCGTTCACGTAGACCGCGGCCGTGATGTGCATCGACGAGACCAGCACGAGACCGTCCGTGATTCCGCTCCCGCGGACGACCCGGCGCACCCGTTCGGTAATGTTCACGAACTCGCGTGGCTCCTTGGTGTTCATCACGAGATACTCGGTTCGGCTCGGCATCGGCCCCCGATGCTCGAGCCGTAGTTTTAAGGTGGCCGGACCCCCCTCAACGGGGGCGAAGGCCTTCGTGTCGACCTCGCACACGGTCCGCATCCCGCGCCCGGCCCGTCCACCGCCGAAGGCTCGGCGGTCCGAGGAACCTCTCGGTGGGGAACCCCCGACCGAGAACCCCCGGCCCTCTCGGGACGCCGGTTGGGTGGACCTACGAACGAATACCGGGGGCTCCCAGCGGGCGGTTCGCGTGGCTGCGCTGTACCTCGTCGCGCTCGCGGCGATGTTGATCGTGTTCGTGCTTTACGACCGGACTGCCCCCGGCGGGAACGCATCTCCTGTGTCGAACGGCCTCTGGCTTCTCGGCGCGCTGTTCGCGGGCTTCGCGGTGTTCGGGGCGGTCTTCACGCTCCACCCCGCACCCCGAGCGATCGAGGTGACGACCGACCACGTCGTCGTCGTCGGTAGGTGGGGACGACGACGGGTGCTCCCCCCTCTCGACTCCCTCTCGACCCGCGTCGCCCGCCGGTACTCGGCCGGCTGGCTCGCCGACACGCCGGTCGAGCAGGTCGAGCTGTGGGGTAAGGGAGTCGCCCTTCGGACCTACCTGGTCGACGCCGAGCTCTTCCGCGGCACGAGCCCGTCCGGCCCGAAGGCCTGACGGACGCCCTACTCGACCAGGTCCTCGAGCTCGCCCGCGACCAGGGTCAAGAGCTGGTCGAGCGACCGGTTCTTGAACTCGGTGATGCGCCCGCTGTCCGTCTCGAGGCGGGCCAGGAACTCGTCGCCGTCGCGGACGAACGAAAGAGAGAGCACGTGGCGACGACCGTCGGGGAGCGGAACGTTGAGTTCGGGCTCCGGCTCCTTCGCCTTGGGGGGAACCTTCGCGGGAGGGGCCACCTTGCGAGGGAGCGGGGCGGGCTTCTTCGCCACCGGCTTCGCCTTCTTCGCGGGCCGCACGAGCGGCTTCTTCGGGTGCGCGGGCCGCGCGGCCGGGCGTTTTCCCTTGGATTTCTGACGGCGGGCGCTCACCATCGCAAAACCCTCGAGTCGGGCGCACCAACCCCTCCTATTTATGGGTATGGTGGGGGAACTCGGCGATTCCGGCGCTCCCCGGCTCCGGGGGCACCGCTATAGGAACCGACCCGCCTACGCCCGAGCCGATGGCATCCCCCGGGGCCTCGGCACGAGCGCCGTTCGAGGACCGCCGGGCGCCGATCCGACTCGACACTCTGCTCCTCCTCGCGGGACTCGCGTTCCTGCTCGTCTTCCTCGCGCTCGAGCCGTCCCTCTCCTATGCCCTGTTCGGCTCGGACACGGGGGAGTACTACCGCCTGACCGTCGACCTCGTCTCCTCGGGAACGATCCCGCACGGGAGCGCGTACGCAGGCTGGGGCTCGGCCTATCCGGATTTCCCGGGGATCTACCTCGTGGCGGGGGCGGGCGCCGGAGCGCTCGGGATCGACGCGTTTAGCGCCCTCACCATCCTCGTTCCGGTCGTCGCGGTCCTCAGCGTCTTCCCGCTTTTCCTCCTCTTTCGCCGGCTCTACCCGCACGACACGGTCGCGCTCCTCGCCGCCGCGGTCGCGTCGGTCGTGATGCCCCGGATGTTCTCGATCGCCCACCCGGCTCCGCTCGCCCTCGGGGACTTCCTCTGCGTAGCGGCCCTCTGGATGCTGGTCGAAAGCCGGCACGACGTCCGCTGGTACGTTCCGCTGTCGCTCGTCAGCGGGGCGCTGATCCTGACCCATCACCTCTCCTCGTACTTCTTCGTCGTGAGCGCGCTCGGAGGAATCCTGCTCCTCGAATTGTGGAAGCCCGGCCTCTGGAGCCGGCGGTTCCCCACGCGCGAACTCGCGTTCGTCGCGGCGTTCCTGACGGGGACGTTCGCGTTCTGGTTCTACGGGACGACCACCTTCACCTCCAAGGTGCTCGACTTCGCCTTGGGCCAGCACATCGGTTTCGTCCTGTTCGAGGGCCTCGGCCTCTTCGGGGTCGTTGTCGCGGCCCTCTTGATCCGGTGGCGGAGAGGCCTTCCCCGCTCGGCGCGCGCCTGGGTCCGGCTCCCGACGGACCGGAGCCTGGTCCGCGACGCGGCCGCGATCTGCGTCATCGTGTTCGGTGCGATCTTCGTGGTGGTGTTCGTTCCCGTCCCCGGCACGACCCAGGTGACCACTCCGGCCGCGATCCTCTGGTTCGCTCCGGTGCTCGTGCTCGGCATCGCCTGCGCGGGCAGCCGGCGGATGCTCTCCCCCGCCCGGCTCGGCCCGTTCGCGCTGGCCTGGACCGGGGCCCTCGGGCTCTCGGCAGCGGCCATGATCGCACTCTCCCTCGCGGCGCCCGCGGTCCCTTCAAGCCCGGCGGCCGGCATCTCGTCGACGCTCTCGCCGTATCGGCACGTCGAGTACCTGTTCATCCCCATCGCGCTCCTCGTCGCGGTCGGTCTCGCGCGGTTCGTGACGCGGGTGGGTGACCGGGCCGGCCGACGCGCGTTCCTCGCGGCCTGCGTGGGAGTGGGCGTGCTGCTCGCCGCCAACGCTGCGATCGTCTACCCCCCGCAGAATGACTTCGAGGGGTTCGAGGAAGGGCTCACCCACGGGGACGCCGCGCTCTGGATGTGGGTCGGCGTTGCGGTGCCGCCCACGTGGACGGTCGCGACCGACCACCGACTGAGCTCGATGATCTTCGGCGTCGACGGTAACCCGACGACGTGGTTCACAACGCCGTCGCTGTTCACGGGAAGCAGCTGGGCCGCGGCCGCCGCGGAACTCCGGAGCACGGGCACCCCGTACACCGACCGACCGATCGACCTCGTTGCCATCGATTCGGTGATGTACTCGGGGGTCGCCCTCGACCCTTCGAAACCGGCGCTTCCGCTCAGCTCGAGCGCGTCCGATTGGTTCGGCTCGCTCCCGTTCGTCCCCCTCTACGAGAACGGTCAGAGCGTCGTGTACCTGGTCGACTCGTCGTATCTCTCGGGCGGGTAGGGCGCGAGGGTCCCGTCCGCGCGCCACAGGAAGAGCGGCACGCGTCCATCGGCCGCGAGCTCCCCGAGCATCCGGCCAGCCCAGGTGAGCTTCACGAGTTTCACCTCATGGGCCGCGGGGTCGGTCGGAGCGGTTCGGGCGAAGTCGAACCCCCAGAGGAGGACCTTCTCCGCCCCGAGATGATCGGCGAGATAGGCGGCGCGGTCGCCGTCGGTGAACCCACCGACGTTGAGGAGGTGGGGGCGCGGCGGGCCGGCCCACGACCCGACGACCTCGCCAGGAAACTGGCCGACCCATTCCTCCAGGGCCGCTCGGTTGTCCCCGTGCGCGTGGATCACCACGACGCTTCCCCGGCGGTTCGCCGCGACCTCGGCCGCCACCGGCCCGTCGAGGTCGGTCACGACGATCGTCGGGACGAGCCCTGCGTCGAGGCAGGTGGCGGTCGCCCCGTCCGCGGCGATGATCGCGGGGGCCCGAGCGGTCGGGGGGAGCCGCCAGAGCGGAGGAGGTCCCGACCTCGGCGCGAGCCCGACGATGACCGTCGGATGGCCCTCGACAAGCGGGCGGAGCCGTTCGAGCGGGTCGCGCGGTGCCGACTTCGGAAGGAGGGATTCCAGCAGGTCGGCCGCGGCGATCTCCCGCTCGAACGGGAACCCAAACTCCGCCCGGATCCGGTCGTAGCGAGGGGCCCACTCGGAATACTCCACCCTTCCCTCGGGCCGGGCACGGTGCACCGAGTTATGGGGGTTTCTCCGCGGTGGCGCCGGAAACTTAGAACCCCAGAGAGACTGCGCACTAACGCTTTATAATGAAGGCCATGCTCCCGCCGATAGAGGAACGGTTGTGATGCGACCGCTGGCCCAGGAGATCCTGGCGCACCTACCCGGAGAGGCGAAGCGGGCCCCCGAGGCCCCCCCGCCGTCGAGCGACGACGCGGAACTCGAGGCGGTACTCGCCTCGCTCAAGACGAACATCAAGGTCGTGGGTTGTGGCGGCGGCGGATGCAACACGATCAACCGGCTCGCCGAAGAGGGCCTCTCGGGAGCGGAGATGATCGCGTGCAACACCGATGCGCAGCACCTCCTCACGGTTCACGCTCCCCGCAAGATCCTGCTCGGCCGAAGGCTCACCCGCGGACTCGGAGCGGGGGCGCTTCCCCAGGTCGGGGAGCAGGCGGCGAAGGAGGCCGAGGACGAGCTCAAGAAGTCGCTCGCCAACTCGGACATGGTCTTCATCACCCTCGGGCTCGGGGGAGGGACCGGCACCGGTTCCGCTCCCGTCATTGCGCAGTGCGCCAAGGACGCCGGCGGCGGCAACCCGCTCACGATCGCGGTCTGCACCCTACCGTTCGCCTCGGAAGGGCTGGTCCGCCAGGAGAACGCGATGTGGGGCCTCGAGCGGCTGCGCGAGGTCATCGACACCGTGATCACGATCCCGAACGACCGCCTCCTCGAGCTCGTTCCTCGCCTTCCGATCCAGACCGCGTTCAAGGTCGCCGACTCCGTGCTGGCGCGCGCGATCCGCGGGATCACGGAGATCATCACCCGACCGGGCCTCGTCAACCTCGACTTCAACGACCTGCGCACGATCATGAAGGGCGGGGGCGTCGCCCTGATCGGCATCGGCGAGTCGGAGAGCGACAACCGGGCCGAGGACGCCGTCCTCGAGGCGATCAACTCCCCCCTCCTGCACGTCGACATCGCGGGGGCGACGGGAGCGCTCATCAACGTCACCGGCGGGCCCGACATGACCGTGAGCGAGGCTCAGAAGGCGGCGGAGGTCGTCCAGAAGACGATCAGCCCGACCGCGCGGATCATCTGGGGCGCGGCCGTCGACCCGACGATGCAGAGCACGATCCGGGTCATGCTGGTAGTGACCGGAGTTAAATCCCCCCAGATTTTCGC
>Ga0187770_10000775_pt1 | contig 16069 bp, 17 predicted proteins | sample 0116_SJ02_MP02_2_FD_133154 | JGI IMG/M metagenome (GOLD analysis project Ga0187770, IMG submission 133154) | Tropical peat soil microbial communities from peatlands in Department of Meta, Colombia - 0116_SJ02_MP02_20_MG | ecosystem: Environmental > Terrestrial > Soil > Wetlands > Peat | place...
CGAATTCGCCTCTTGGAGACTTGGAACCCATGGACCAATTTTCCTCTCGCTACGTCTAATCGCAATCCTAATATTTAAACTGAGCTACGAAGGCTGAAAACGTCTCCGGGACAATCCCACCTAACAATTATTCGCTTCGAATTGGTTAGGCTACTTGCTACTATATACCCTAACCTCAGACTGTTCTTCTGGCTCTTCTCCAAAGTTTCGGACCGAACATAGTGCGCAAAAGTTTATCGTGAGCGCTTCAGCCTTGTTTACACCATTCTGAACCCGTTATTTTCTTGAAAATACTCTGCAAAATCGCGTCTGTGTGTGAATCGGCGTCGTACCCGTAAACGTCGAAGTTCTCCCGTACAAGTTCTGCAATCTGGGCGAGTTCTTCATCCGTGAATTCCACCTTGGATTTCATGCTCTCGCGATCCGCTCCTTAATCCTAGCGGCAACCGAAATCCTCTTTCGAAGAATGATCGCCGTCAGTTGGACATTTGGCGGGTTCGTTTATAAATGTGATTCTTTTTTTGAGCTTTGTGCATGTTTCAGCCCAGGTCTGTGCTTCTGTGTAAGCTTGAACGATCACAAGAGTTGAGAGATAGTGTTGAAGGCCAACATGGCTTTGCAAATTTGTTCCCTGCATGTAACAAGCGATGTAGCATTCAACAGGGCTGAAACAATTATAAGCAGTTTGCAACAAAGACGGTAGCTCAAGCTTGCTTGGAGGTCAATGGTTTGAGTGAGACTGAAAACTGGAAAAGGTACGCTGCAGAACTGATTGGCACATTCGTTCTTGTCTTTATAGGTTGTGGAAGCAGTGTTATTGCCGCTGGCTACGTAGGCGTCATAGCAGTGCCACTAGCTTTCGGCTTCTCTGTTCTCGCGTTGACGTACGCCATAGGAGGACTTTCTGGATGCCATATAAACCCCGCAGTTTCCATTTCGCTGCTGGCCGCAGGAAAAATGAAGCCAATGGATACAGTACTCTATGTCTTGATGCAATGCTTGGGGGCAGTGGTCGGTGCTGTGGTGCTCTATTGGATACTCGTCGGCAACCCAAATTACAGCCTAGCGTCCAACGGGTTGGGCCAGAATGGATATGGCGCGTTTTCGGCATATGGGTTCTCGGTAATTTCCTGCTTTGTCGCTGAGGCCGCGTTGGCCTTCATTTTCCTGTTGATCTTCTTCGGTTCTACGAGCGAAAAAGCACCCAAAGGTTTTGCGGGCGTTGCTATCGGTTTCAGTTATGGCATGATTTATCTTGTTAGTATGCCGATAACAGGCGGATCAGTTAATCCAGCAAGAAGCCTAGGCCCTGCAGTTGTACTTGCAGTGTTCGCGGGCAAAGCTGGACTGGACGCTTGGAACCAACTATGGTTGTTCTGGGCGGCACCCATACTCGGCGGGCTCATATGCGCCGGCGTTTGGCGGTTTCTAGAACAGGAGCGAAACACTTTGGATGTCGAGCCCACGCAAGATCCTGGTGGCGCTGATTAGAGTAAGCACATTGGCTAAAAGCGCTCGCACTTACTGGAAGAAAAACGCCTCATCGTAGTAGGCATGTATAAGACTCTGCTTATTTACCTTACTTGTGGTCTCTAATCGTCTAGCATGATGGTCGATTACTACATATTTTCGCTCGAACCACGTGCGCTAAGAGGTATATATTTGAGAGACATTTGTTAATCCACCTTCATATGAAGTCAATTTTCATGCGTCAGGAGTGATGGTGAATTGAATGAAATGAAAGAAAAAGTCTGCATTGTTACTGGCAGTAACTCTGGGATTGGGAAGGAGACAGTTCTGGCTTTGGCGAGAATGAGTGCTTTGGTCGTTATGGTGGCGCGCAACCCCGAACGCGGGGAAAAGGCCAGAGCCGAAATAATCAACCAGACAGGAAGCAATTCCGTTGATTTGATGACGTGTGACATGTCTTCTATGGGCTCAATACGACATTTCGCAGAGTCATTCAAGCAGAAATACGGCAGACTAGACGTGCTAGTAAACAATGCCGGAGCGCTTTTTGGCAAGAGGGAGATCACGCCAGAAGGTTTTGAACGCACACTAGCCGTAGACTATCTGGGGCCTTTCTTTCTCATTCATCAACTATTGGACTTGTTGAAGTCGAGTGCTCCATCCAGGGTGATCAACGTGACTTCTGGACTTCACAGGTCAGGAAAGATAGATATGGACGACTTGCAAAGTGAGAAGGCTTTCAAGGGAATGAGGGTGTACTCCAACGCGAAACTGATGTTGCTAATGTTTACTTATGAACTTGCTAGACGGCTCGAAGGTACAGGAGTTACGGTAAACGCGGTTGAACCAGGCTTCGTGGCTACGAACTTGGGAAGAAGCAGCGGCAGTCTCCGTTCGGCTATAATGTTCAAGATGGTCCGACCGATGCAGATCAGCGCGAAGAGGGGAGCTGAAACTTCAGTGTACTTGGCGTCCTCAGAAGAGCTTGGAAACGTGACGGGAAAATGCTTTACAAAAAAACATGAAACCACCACAGCCACTATATCATATGATCAACAACTACAGAAACAGTTGTGGACCAAAACTGTGGATATCCTTGGCTTGCTGCCAGACTGATTCGCACACTTTTCATTGTGCTGCGGTCACAACGATTGCAGCGTATTGCACGACCTAGACATCCTGAAAGCAGAAACCACGCTTAGGCATTATTTGGCAACGGCGACGTGGCGTCGTCAGCAACTGCAGCTCATCGAAAGTTTTAAGGAACTAGAAGACATTCACAAGCATTGAAGGTCAATTGGATTGAAGTATAGAGATTTCGTTGATTTGAAGTACGAGCCGAGAGAATCAGACCTTGTCTGCAGTTTCCGCGTTGAGCCGGCTGGCATTGACATTGACGAGGCGGCAGGAGGCGTTGCTGCTGAAAGTTCGGTAGGGACGTGGACAGAGCTTTCAACAGTGAGACCTTATGTCCTTAGACTCGCGGCTCACGTTTTCAGCATAGAAGGCAACGTTGTCAAAATAGCTTATCCCCTGCAGCTTTTCGAGTTGGGAAGCATGCCTAACATACTGAGCAGCGTGGCGGGAAACGTTTTCGGGTTGAGAGCCTTGAAAAACCTGAGGCTCAACGATATCATCTTTCCGCGGAAGCTCATTCGAAGCTTCGAAGGACCCAAATATGGTGTTGGAGGGATACGGAAGCTGATGAAAGTCACTGACAGGCCGCTTGTGGGCACGATAATCAAGCCTAAGCTTGGGCTGAAAACAGTGGATCATGCGAGGGTCGCTTATGATGCCTGGGTAGGAGGATGCGACATGGTCAAAGATGACGAAAATCTCGGCAGTCAGAAGTTCAATCCTTTTGAAGTTCGCCTTGCGAAGACCTTGGAAAGCAGAGATCGTGCTGAAGGAGAAACTGGAGAAAAGAAGGTCTACTTGGTCAACATCACAGCTGAAACGAATGAAATGTTGAGAAGAGCAGAGGCAGTTGTGAACCACGGGGGAGAATACGTGATGATCGACATTCTAACCTGCGGCTTTGCTGCCCTGCAAACGCTTCGAGATCGATACTTCAACCTTGTCATTCACGCCCACAGGGCCGGACACGCGGCGTTCACGAAGGATCCTAAACATGGGATCGCAATGCGCGTGGTGGCCAAAGTCGCAAGAATTGTTGGTGTGGATCAGCTTCACGTGGGAACTGTTGTTGGGAAAATGTTTGAAACTGCGGAAGAAGTGGCAGAGAATAGGGACGCGTTGACGATGGAAATGGGCGGGCTGAAACCTGTGTTGCCTGTTGCCTCAGGAGGGCTGCACCCAGCACTTGTTCCCGCACTAGTCAAGTTCTTCGGGAAAGATTTCGTGATCCAGGCTGGCGGAGGCATCCACGGTCATCCGAACGGAACAATTGCGGGGGCGATGGCTATGCGGCAAGCGGTCGATGCAGCGATGCATGGTGTGCCACTGCACACGTACGCCAAGAAACACAAGGAGTTGGAAGCGGCCTTGAAAACGTGGGGGACCGCTTAAGGCCTCTTCACTTGAAAACCCACGGATATTTCCTGTGCATAACCTCGGTTATCGAGTGCGGCGATATTATTCCTTCTTCGCATATTATGCCGTGAATGAAGTCTCTCCGCGTCGCGTCAAAGGCTGGGTTTCGAACTGTCAGATTCTTCGGTGCGCCCTTCCAAATCTCATCCGGATTTCTTTCTTCTATCTTCTCGTAGTCTCCGTACATCGTTGCGGGGTCGAACTTCAAAAGCTCAGAAACCACATAGAACGGTGTCCGCGCCTCTTGAGCCACGAGGGCGACCATGCTTGTTCCAATCTTGTTTATCACGTTTCCCTCAGAAGTTATCGCGTCCGCTCCCACGAGTACCATGTCAACCTGATTCATGAAAAACCTCGTGGCTGAATCGATGATGAAGGTTGTTTTAACGTCAAGATCTAACATTTCCTTGGCGGTGATCTTTCCTTGGAAGACGGGTCTGGTTTCGGTGCAGATGATTTCGAAGACTTTCCCATCATGCCTAGCTTTTTTCAGGAGATAAGTAACTGTGGAAGAGTGGCAGTGAGTCAATATCGTGGAGTTGTTCCTGATCCTTCGGGCTCCCATTTCAGCAATTCTTTCCTTCGAGTGTTCTAGATCCTTCAGAAACTGCTGCGAGGCCATCGAGACTGTCTCGGCGAGTTTCTTGATGTTTTTCTCGGGGCTCTTTTCCACCTGATTTATGATCAATCTGATGGCGTTCCTCATTAGCGGTTCAGTCTCTCTTGAAACGAAAAGAGTTTCCTTGGCCTTCAGGAGTTCTTTCAGGAATTCCTTCTTAGTTTTGGCTCTTGTCTGCTTTGCCAAGGTCTCCGTCGCACTTATTGCAGCTATGGCTACGCTTCTCGCACCTTGAACCTCAAGCTTTCTTATTTTTTCAGCCGCAATCCATACAGGATCTTGCACTGCATTCACCTAGACAAACCTGAATCTATTCGGTGAACACACTATAAACTTTCGGTGACAGTCCTTCTCGCGCGCTGTTCTTGTCCCTTTATTGCGTGTTGCAGCGGGTTGGTGGGACGGCTTGGTCTTTTCACGGGTTTTTCTGCGGCTGACGTGTTGTCTTCAGAGGTGCTCACGTTGTTTGTAAGATCAGATGTAATCTGTATCTGTAAACCTGTGTGACCGTAATGCAGTGCCGTCGTTCTCATGGTCATACGGTTAATGTCTAACATTATGTTGGAGTACAATATTCCAAAATCGCGTCGTGTCCCCCCTCGGCTTTTTTTCTTTACGTCCGTTGTAATGTATGCGTGTAATGTGTGTGCGTAAACCGCGATGTTGCATTTTCGGCCCCCCGGCTCTCGGTTTGTGAGGTTAGTTGTAATGTTGCATTGTGACAAACGATGTTGAAAACAGGCTGAATAGCGCCTCACGGTTGAGGTGCATTGGTCTTTTTGTGTTGTTAATTGTAATGCTGTTTTGTAACAATTTTTCTCGGCGCTTTCTGTTCGGAAGGTCAGATGTAATGCCGTGTCGTAGCAGAGCGAGGATTGATGGGGACCAATCGTTAAACGTCCTTCCCTGCGTCAACACACTGCTCTTAATGTGTTTCAACACTTGGTTTAGCGCACAAGCCAGCGCGCCAGCGCGTGCTACAAGCTGTGGCTCTTGCTTGCTCGCATGAACAGAAAAACATAACTTCTTATGTAAAACTATTGTAGAGGGACCTTCATGGTGGTTGTGGCTTGAGAATCGGCTTCTTTGTGTGGGAGTATCCGCCCAAGCTCGTTGGCGGCTTGGGAACGTACGCTGAGTACATAACGCGTGAGTACGTTCGGCTTGGACACGAAGTCTCGGTGTTCACGCTTAATCAGGGTGACTTGAAAACGTCCGAGCTTCTGGAAGGAGTGGATGTCCAGCGGCCGTTGATCGTGGATGCAAGCAATGTTTTTCCGGTGTTCGTGGTGGACGATTTGAAAAGGTGGGGGACTAACATCCGGTTTTTTAACGACATTTTCATCTACAACATCTTGAGTTCGTCGAAGTTTCTAAACGAGATGATTGGGAAAATGGGGATTCACTTCGATGTGGTGTGCGTTCACGACTGGTTGAGCTGTATTTCAGGGTTGATAACGAAGAACGAGACGAAGATACCTGTAGTTTTCCACGTTCACAGCACTGAGTGGGGCAGGAGCGGCGGGCACGGGTCCGACGTTGTCTCACATCTTGAGGAAGCAACGGCTCAGAATGCCGACAGAATAATAACCGTAAGTAATGCGATGCAGGACGACTTGACAAGACATGGTTGGCCCCAGTCGAAGATAAGCGTAGTGTGGAACGGCGTGGATCCCAGCCAGTATGATCCGACTGAATGCAAAAATGAAGATGTGCAGCAGTTCAGGCAAGAGTGCGGAATTCCAGCGGACTGGAATATGGTTCTCTTTCTTGGAAGGCTGACGTGGGTGAAAAGTGTTAAGAACCTCGTTCAGGCGATGTCTATGGTTTTCGAAGAGTTTCCAAAGACGAAACTGGTGATTCTGGGCAAGGGTGAAGAGCAGAGTGACATCATCGAAACGTCGAACAGGCTTGGAATCAAAGACAAGGTCGTGTATCGTTTTGACTTCGTCCCGGAGGATGAGAGGATATTGTACTACGCAGCATCAGACGTTTGTGTGTTCCCCTCCGTTTATGAACCCTTCGGAATAGTGAGCTTGGAAGCAATGTCCATGGCAAAACCCGTCGTTGTCGGCGCTCGAGGAGTGGTTGGCTTCCGAGAGCAAGTCATCAGTTCAGGCCCAGATCAGAACGGAGTCCACGTTAACGGAGAAGACCCCGCCGACATAGCCTGGGGAATCAAAGAAGTGCTCAGAGACCCAAAAAGGGCAAGACTCTGGGGCCAAAACGGCCGAAAACGGGTTCTGAACTATTTCACATGGAAAAAAGTCGCCGAACAGACGTTAGAAGTGTACGGTGCGCTGGGCCAAAAAGGAAGCTAGACCCAAAGGCTGTTGTTTTCCTAACCCGATGCTCCTCACAAAGAAAACCGTTCACTCTTCGAGACGTCTGCGGAGTCGCTGTATCCTCTTTTCTCCCAGAAGCCCTTTTCTTTTTTCAACGTGAATCTTATTCGCGTTACCCATAAAGCGCTCTTGTACCCATACTTGCCAGGAACAACAAGTCGCAAGGGAAACCCATAACCCTCTTCCAAGGGCTTTCCGTGAAGTCCAATCGCCAAAAGTACGTCATCACCTGAAAGCTCAGACAGAGAAAGAGAGGTCGTGTAATCATCTGCACATTCAAACGTGACAAACTTTGCGCCTTCTTTAGGTCTGACCAGACTGGCTAGATCTCTGAAACGAATGCCCTCCCGCTTACAGTTGAGAACGCTCCATCCTTCAACACAGTGAAAATCACTAACAGATTGGACTCTGGGAAGTTGGGCAATTTCGTTCCAACCAAGCTTCAACGGTTTTTCAACTTCACCGTCTATCGTCAGGGTATATGTTTTCAAGTCGACTTTGGGGTTAGACCGTGTAATACCTGGGTGATCTATGCCCCATCTTAGAAGTCTCTTGATTGGAGTTTGACCCGGCGGCAGACGGTTGTGGTGATTTTCTTCGTCCAAACCCATGCTTGTTCAAATGGAAATGGGTTCATGTTAAAAATAAGGGTTGCTGGAATCTCTGACAAAACTTTGGAGTCAGCCTTCGCTATCTTTGATGAAGCTCGTGAGTTGTCTTTGATTCTTCTGTTCCTTGGCAAAGTTTGAGATTTTGACTCCTATTCTGCGCGCCTCAAACTCGGTTTGACCTAAGAATTTCTCGAGCAGCTCCTTCACAGTTCCTCTCAAAGCTTCAAGGCTATCTGTGGGGTTTTCGAGGGTTTTCGATCTCGTGTGGATGCTCATGTCCGTTGCGATTACAACTATTCCAACCGTCTTGTAGGCAATCCTGGCGCTTGCGATGTCAGCGTGAATTTCTTTGCACAGCTGATCCGTCTTTTCCAGTATGAAGCTCAGTTCTGCAGAGTCGTGCTTTAAAGTGGCGATTCTGCTGATTGATGTGGCTTCTCCTCTCTCTTGAACCAGTTCGTCGTCAATTCCAAGGGAGGCATTATGGAAATACGTTGCCAGAGTCTTGCCGAAGACGGCGATAAGTCTTTGCATGTCATAGTTTGACAAATCAAAAACCGTGTTGATTCCCAGAGCTTGCATTCTCTCTTTGGTCTTTGCTCCGACACCGATGAGTCGACTCACGGGCAAGGGTCCCAGAAATACCGTAACCTGTTCAGGCGTCACGACCGTCAGTCCGTCGGGTTTTTTCGTGTCGGCCGAGATTTTTGCGACGAGTTTGTTAGGTGCTAGGCCTATTGAACACGTGAGTTTCTGTTGGCGGAGTACTTCGTTCTTCACGCTTTCAGCCAGCTTTCGGCCCTCTTCGAAACTTCCGTTCGCTCTTAGGGTCACATCGAGATAGGCTTCGTCTATCCCAACCTGTTCAAAACGGTCTGCGAAGCCCTTCAGGATGTTCATCACTTTTCCCGAGATTTCTTCGTAAAACACGTAATCCACAGGCAGGAACACTGCATTCGTGTTCTCCAGTTTTTTCTTAGCAAGGAAAATGGGTATTCCTGATTTCACGCCGTATGCCCTTGCGACATAGTTTGATGTGCTTACAGCTCCACTTTCTTCGGTTCGTCCGGAATAAACGCACACTACGACAGGCTTGTCTTTTATGGAGGGATTTCTGAGCTCCTCGCACTGGGCAAAGAAATAGTCCAAGTCCACGAGCATGATTACCCTTGACTGCAAAGGCCGCGCTCCTCGAATTGAAAATTCTTGCCGAACATTTACGTCTTCTGCTATGTCAAACCAACGCACCCAATTGATAGGTGGGTGTATATGCGCCCGAAGTCACGATAGCCTTACGCTTTTTAGTCCCTTTATGCTTTCTTTTCAATTCATTTACTCGAGCCTGCCAAGAAATCTCATGAGGCAAAGATGACTCTTCTCGGGCTGCCCAAATTCGCGTGCTATTACGTTGCTGTTACACGTACTGCCAGTCTTTCTCCGTTGCGATTGTAGGCTGCGACGTTTCTTTCGTCGGCAAATGGGGATCCTACGATCATGAGTATGGGTCCAAAAAAGTGGTTCAGATCGGCGCTGGATGGATTTATGTTTCCTGATGGATGAGAATGTGCTGTTCCAACGATGGAGAAATCCATTGGCAACATGTAGGTCCGAACGTTGGCAAAGCCTCGTCCATAGGTCGCAAGTGGAGGAACAAGGAGCTCCGTTATCGTAATTACGTCTTTCTGCTTCTTGCCTCTGAGCATTAGAATGGTTTCTTTGGGATAGAGGCTCTTGGCGCCCTCGAAAATCGTTTGAAGCAACTCTTGACTGATAGAGATGGTGTTGTACTTGGGCATAGAGCCTTTGATGCCTTCTCGCACTTAAGTGCCTTTCGAAGTGTGGGCATCGAGCAATATCATTTGATCCTTTGTCTTTTTCGCGTGTTCCTTCGTTCTTCAGCCGTCAAAACGTGGTTCCTAATTCGAATTAGAGGTAGTTGTAATCTTTGATTCTGAAGTATTGGAAAAGTTTCTCGGTCAAAATCGATGCTAAACAATAAAATACTCAAAATCTCTATCTATGAACTAGAAGCAAAGAAAAGAGGGCTGAGAAGGATAAGAATAGCGTCCTTTGATTTGGATGGGACTCTTACAGACAGTTCATTCGTTGATTCCGTGTGGTTAGAGGGAATTCCTCGTTTGTACGCCACCATGCACGACCTTACGTTTGCAGAGGCTAAAGGCTTCGTGACGCGCGAATATGGCAAGGTTGGCAGGGAGCGGCTTGAATGGTACGATCTCAGCTATTGGATTGGCAAACTCGGTTTGAATGTGTCTCCGGGAGAGATTTTGAGTTCTTTTCAACACAGAATCAGGGTTTTCCCTGAAGTGACTGAGGTGTTAGACGAGCTTAGGGGCATCGGAGTCAGGCTGATAATAGTGACAAATGCCCGCAGGGAATTCGCTGATCTGGAAATTGAAAAGACAAAGATTGGACCTTATTTTGAGAGAGTTTTCTCTGCAACTTCCGATTTTGAACTTATCAAGAAAACGCCTGACATCTACAAAAAAGTGTGCAGCATCTGCGAGGTCACCCCAAAGGAAATGGTTCACGTGGGTGACGATCAGTGTTTCGATTTTGAGATCCCTAAAAATCTTGGCATAGAGGCCTTCTACCTTGATAGAACTGGGAAGCATTCAGGGCAATCCGTAATTCACAGCTTAAGGGAGCTAGGTCAAAAACTGGCAACTGGGACTTGAAACCTATAAGACTGTATATTCACTGGAATCAAAACACAATTAAGCGCATTCTGATTTTTCCTCTTGGGGTGGTCTTCACATTGAGTACTTGGCGATTGCTGAGAGTCGAAACACACAACGCGTTTATGAACATGGCTATCGACGAAGCCATCCTGACCGCCAGAGTTGAAAATCATGTTACGGACACCCTGAGATTCTTCCGTTGGAAGCCCTCCGCTGTTTCAATAGGGAAATTTCAAACGGTCGAAAACGCGGTGCAAATGCAAAACTGCAAGCAGCAGGGCATCGATGTTGTAAGGCGTATCACGGGAGGAGGCACTGTGTATCACGACGCCGAGGATGAAATTACCTACAGCTTAGTCGCGAGTAAGGAGAGCTTGAAGGCAGACGATATAGCTGATGTGTACGAAAGAATCTACACGGGTCTAACTAGAGCGCTGTGCATTTTGGGCGTGGCTGCAGACTTCAATGAAGGCGGTGCGAAGGCATGTCCAAACCTGACGGTCAAGGGCAGGAAAATTTCTGGAAGTGCCCAGTGTCACAGGCGAGAAGTCGTTTTGCAACACGGAACAATCCTTGTTAACGTCAACCTGGAAAAAATGTTCACGTACCTGCGGGTTCCTTGGGCCAAAAGCTGCATGCAAGTTGTGAGCATTGCAAGACGCAAAATCACCTCGCTTTACGACGAACTTGGGAAAAACGTTTCACCTGCAGAATTGATCCATGCGCTGAGGGAAGGCTTTGGGCAAGCCCTAGACCTAAACATCGTTAGCGGTGAACTCACATCTCGTGAACATAAGCTCGCAGAAAAACTCTTCGAACAAAAATACTCTACCGCTGATTGGAATCTCCGTGGCAGAAGCGGCAGCTGACGGCCGACAATCGCAACTTGTTTTGAACGAATCGTGTTTGGAACGAAGGAAAACGCTATGCCTGTGAGGTTCAGTGACCGCATCTGACGCCTAAAGTATTTGCCAACCGTTTGAAGGCAGCGTCGCTCATCCACTCGGTTCTGAGGTATTGACAGATTCTGTCGTCCTTCAATCCCAGTCTTCTGGCTTCTTGAACCGCATAATTATAAGCTTCAACTTCCGTAGGTCTCTCCGTGTAACTGTAGCGACCATCAAACAGTTCTTTCCCTTCCATGAACTGCTTTACATGAACAAGCTCATGAATGATGTCGAGGTAAACGTCGATCTTTTCACCTTTGTCCATGTACTTGGAGTTGACCATGAGATGCCCGTTTTGGGCGTTCACCCCCATGTAGCCTCCTGCCCACATGAACTGAACTTCAAGATTTCGAAGCACTTCCTCAGTTCTTTCCCCGAACAGTTTCCTCACAGCCTCGACCTTTTCGAAGCCTCTGAAATAATCCGAGAATGGACGAGCCGATCCTCTAAAGAGTATGATCCTGTCAATGCGCACTACTCGAGCCAGACGCAACATTCTGAACAGGAATCGCTCACGCCAATCCATGTTTGCCATGTTTTCCGAGCTTCCTTAACACCTGTGCTTCTCTGTTCCTGGGATGAGTGGATTTAGTGTTTCTCAATTCTCCATTTGACGCCTTGAGACGTGTCCTCGACTAATATGCCCATGCCTTTAAGTTGTTGCCTGATCGCGTCCGCAGTTTTCCAGTCTTTTGCCCTTCTGGCTTCTTCCCTTTTCAAAATGAGTTCTTCAGCCTCTCTTGGCAATTTTTCTTCCTTTTTGATTTCTCCTATGACGCCGAGAACATTATCAAACTTGACCATTAGGTTGTAAATTTTTTGTGCCTCATCTTTGCTCAGAGAGTTCTCATCAAGGAGAATGTTGACGTCTCTGATGAAGTCGAAGAGTGAAGCTAAGGCCTCGCTTATGCTTAGGTCGTCGTCCATGGCGGTTTCAAAATCACTCTGCACCCGACCAATTAGTGGCTCAAGCTTATCTCCGCTTCGTTTGCCCTCAGCCTCTAGCAGGCGGCGTACGAAGTTTGTCAGTCGGTCCAGAGTGTTCTTTGCAGCTTCCAGGCCTTCGAATGTGAAGTTGACCTGTTGTCTGTAATGGGTTGCGAGCAGGAGATATCGTATGGCCTTGGGGTCGTAGCCTCTGGCCGTTAAGTCTCGCACGGTGTAGTAATTGCCTAGGCTCTTCGCCATTCTTTTGCCTTCGATGAGCAAGTGCTCGTTGTGGAGCCAGTAATTTACGAATTTTTTGCCCGTGGCGGCTTCGCTTTGGGCTATCTCGTTTTCGTGATGTGGGAACAGGTTGTCAACGCCGCCGCAGTGAATGTCCAGTGTTTCGCCCAAGTATTTCATTGACATGGCTGAGCACTCGATGTGCCATCCTGGTCTCCCCTTTCCAAAAGGTGTTTCCCAGAACACGTCTCCGTCCTCTTCGCTCCACGCCTTCCACAACGCGAAATCCTGCGCCTGTTCCTTGGCGTACTCGTCAACCTTAACTCTCGCGCCGAGCTTGAGGTTTTCGACCTTGATGTTTGCAAGCTTCCCATAATCCTTGAACTTGGAAATTTCATAGTATGTCGAGCCGTCTTCTCCTTTGTACGCATAACCTTTCTCCATCAATTTCGTGATAAGGGCCACCATCTCTGGAACGTGATCCGTCGCCTTCGGGTAAAACTCTGCTTTTTCGATGTTCAACGTCGAGACATCTTCAAAGAAGGCCTTCGTGTAACGTTCTGTGAATTCCCTGAGCGGCACTCCATTTTTCTTGGAAGCCTTGATCGCCTTGTCATCCACATCCGTCAGGTTCATGACCTGGGTGACCTTGAAGCCGCGGTACTCGAGCCATCTTCTCAGCAGATCTTCGAAAATGAAGGCTCGATAGTTACCTATATGCCCATAATCATACACGGTAAGCCCACACGTGTACATCTTGACTTTTCCTCTTTCGATCGGAACAAACTTTTCCTTCTCACGTGTTAGACTGTTGAAAAACCGAATATTGCGGGGTTGAGATTCCATGAATTTTCCCAAGAAACTAACATCCAAACATACTTAAGCATTTTACGCTAGAACACGTGGAAGCCTTTGTTTCTGCGACTGATTTCAGATATGTCAAGTGGAACTCACACCGAACAGAATCCAAGCAAACCACAAAAACCAGAGAGAACGGACGTGATGCACGAGTCAACATGAAGAAACTGAAGGTTGAAAAAGGCGTTTTTAGTCACGCGTTGTGGGCCACCTACAAGGGAGAAGATGTCTACATGAATGGGAGATTAGAGAATTTCTGAACTCTGAAGGCCCGCGCTACATAGCAATCCTAATGAAGACTCTCGCGCCCTCGTAATGGTTCACTTTTTTAGAATCGTTTTTCAAGGGTTATATGCTTAGAAGCAGTAGTACTCTGTGAAAGGTGTGTTGCAATTGTTCAGTAAAATACTTGTTCCCTTGGATGGGTCGGAACACTCTTTGAAGGCGTTGGAAGAGGCGGCTCAGATCGCGAAGAAATTCTCTGGAAAATTGACGCTGATACACGTGTACTCCGTGCAGCCTATCATGATGCCAGAGTCATCTACCGCGAGTTCGCTAAGTCTTCCTATCATAACGGGCGCTGAGGTTTCCATGATGATTGAAGCCGCTAAGAAGCTGGGAAACAGGATTCTGGAAGATGGCGAAAAAAGAATCAAGACCTCGGGTGTTCAAGTGGAAAAAATTCTCGTGGAAGGGCACGCCGTTGAAGAAATCGTGCGGGTGGCCAACCAAGGCAATTTTGATTTGATCGTGATAGGCGCTAGGGGTGTGAGCCACATGAGAGAGATGCTATTGGGAAGCGTAACTGATGGAGTGATGCATCATGTGCGCTGTCCCGTACTCGTGATGAAATAACAGCATTTTCTAAAGACTGCTGGGTCTCTACCTTTGCCCTTTTGATGAAGACAAGTGAAAGTAGCTCCATTTTTCCACGTTGAAGCCGCGCTTCAAACCTCACTGCACGCACTGGCATTGAGTTCTAACAGGCTCACTTATCAACGTGCCAGTCCAATTTCCTTCTGGAAAACCTTTTAACGCAACAGAGGGCAAACTATTTCCTTACTTCATGATTGGGGGAATGTTCTTGACTGAAATCAAGAAAATTGCAGTTTTAGGCGCGGGCCTGATGGGCCATGGCATTGCTCAGGTAGCCGCCCAGACGGGCAAGTACGAGGTGAACCTCAGAGACATCGAACAGCGGTTCATCGACGGGGGCATGGGCATGATTCGAGAGAGCCTTCAACGGTTTGTCAAGAAAGGGCAGCTCGCTGAGCCGGAAATGAACGTTGTTCTCGGCAGAATTCATCCAATTCTGGATTTGGAACAAGCCGTTTGCGATGCTGACCTTGTAATCGAGGCCGTGCCTGAAAACGTTGAGCTGAAAAAGACTATGGCTCGCGAGACGGACGGCTCTGCTCCAGCCCACGCCATAATCGCCTCCAACACGTCTTCCGTAAGCATAACCGAAATAGCCTCAGCCACAAAACGACCCGAAAAAGTGTGCGGAATGCACTTCTTTAACCCCCCACAACTCATGAAGCTTATAGAGGTCATTAGGGGAGCAAGGACCTCAGATGAAACCCTCCAAACAGTCTTGGACGTTGCACACAGAATGGAGAAGGAAACCGTTGTCGTCAAGAAGGATTGTCCAGGCTTCATAGTAAACCGCATACTCATCCCTGCACTCAACGAAGCCGTGGCAATTTACTGGGAAGGCATCGCGGACAGGGACGACATAGACAAAGCCGTAAAGCTCGGGCTGAATTGGCCCATGGGCCCACTTATGCTGCTCGACTACGTAGGCTCAGACACGACATTGGCCATTGCCGAAGTTCTCACGCGAGAACTCGATCCCAAGTTTCATCCAACCAACGGACTTAGACAAATGGCAAAAGCCCAACTCCTCGGCAGAAAAACGGGCAAAGGCTTCTACGACTGGACACAAAAATGAAGGAAGGCTAAACCACGATTGAATTCAAACACATGATCTACGAAAAAAGCGAAGGAATTGCCACAATTATCCTGAACCGTCCTGAAGCACTTAACGCCTTCAGCAGAGAAGTCGTGGAAGAAATAATCCACGCACTCGACGATGTTAGGAACGACGAAAACGTGCGCGTCGTCGTGCTAACCGGAGCCGGCGAAAAAGCATTCTCAGCAGGCGCGGACATAAAGTCCATGATCGGGATGACAGTTCTTAAGGCGCGAGAGCTTTCACTAATGGGAGAAAAACTCTGCCTAGCCCTTGAAAACCTGGAGAAACCCGTTATCGCGGCCTTGAATGGTTACGCTGTGGGCGGAGGCTTGGAAGTCGCCATGTCATGCGACCTTCGAATAGCTTCAGAAAACGCTCGAATGGGACAAACAGAAATCAACATAGGACTAATCCCAGGCTGGGGCGGAACTCAGAGGCTTACGCGCTTGATCGGTCAGACAAAGGCAAAAGAACTCGTATTCACGGGCAGAATGATTGACGCAAAGACGGCAGAACAACTTGGCATAATAAACATGGTAGTGCCCAGGGACAAGTTCAAAGAAACAGTCAGACAGTTTGCCTTAGAACTCGCGTCCAAGGCTCCTGTAGCGGTTAGAATCGCCAAGGCTTTAATCAACAAGGGCGCGGACATAAGCTTAGACTCAGCAGTGGCTTTGGAACGGGAGGGTTTCGGCGTTGTCGCTTCGACAGACGATCTGAAAGAGGGCGTTTCAGCCTTCACTGAAAAGAGAAAACCAATCTTCAAAGGCAAGTAGCAATTTTTAACGCGCGCGCTAAACTACTGGAGCGACTACAACGGCA
>Ga0187770_10000776_pt1 | contig 16068 bp, 15 predicted proteins | sample 0116_SJ02_MP02_2_FD_133154 | JGI IMG/M metagenome (GOLD analysis project Ga0187770, IMG submission 133154) | Tropical peat soil microbial communities from peatlands in Department of Meta, Colombia - 0116_SJ02_MP02_20_MG | ecosystem: Environmental > Terrestrial > Soil > Wetlands > Peat | place...
AGGCTGTATATTCTCGATCCGACAGCAGATTCGTTTTTTATGAAATTACTGGATAAATTAGCACGATTAATGGAACACGATCATGTAAAATTATACAGCACCAAAGAGTTCCGGGATTTATTCAAAAATGCGGGACTGAAATATGTCGGCACTCAAAAGACAAGGACTCATGAAAAGATACATATTGGAGAAAAATAGACGCTGTATTATTCAGCCGGTATATTTATTATCTGATATTTTATTGAAATCAAGTTCTTCTATCGTATGGGATCTCTTTGTTTCATCCGGATAACCGACTGCTATTATGCATTCAACCTTATAATCAGACGGAATACCAAGGAGATCTCTTATATATTTTTCGGAACTCATCCCCTCTTTATGCATTCTGTTCCTGATCTGGATCCAGCAGCTTGAAAGCTCAAGGTCTTCAGCTTCCAATTGAACGATTATCGATGCAATGGAGCAGTCCTCAATCCATACGTCAGATATTTTCTCATCCGCACAAACAACTATTCCAAGCGGCGAATCTTTCAAAAATTCCGCCCCGCTTGTTTTTGATGCTGACAACTGGATTAAGAGCTGCTTATCAGTCACAAATACAAATTCCCAGGGATTGATGCCTCTTGATGAAGGAGCCCTAAGCAGGGCTTCTTTGAGTATCTGCAATTTTTCGCTCTCAACAGGCAATTTTTTAAACTTTCTTATGCTTCTTCTCTTTTTCAGCAATTCCATAAACATAATAATCTCCTTTACCGGAAGTCTCCGTAACGTCTGTTTTCATCTAAGGAATAACTTCAGCCTTAGAAATATATAACTCACGGATTTAATACTGTCAAATTTCATAATTCTCAGAAATACAGTGATACAAATTTTTTTTACAGCCTGAAAATTTGTTTTGACTTAATAATTACACAGATTTATAATCTAAAAAATATTATATAAGGAATAAGTTATGAAAAATCTGAAGATAAAGCATATAAATAAATATAGCTTATTAATCGCAGTTGTAACGGCTCTCGGATATTTATTCAGTTTTGTTCAATACCAGCTGATAAAAGAAAGAGTAATTGATCCTTATAATTCTGTGGTCAGTTATAAAGTCCTTCTTGCACTGTCAATCTGTAACATAGGTTTGCTTATTCTTTTTTATAAAAGAATTATAAATACACTGTTCATGTTTGTACAACTGATACTCCTATTACTGATGATTACTATGACTAATAATAACTTGTCAATTACTGTTATTCTTTCTCCAGTTTATTTATTCGCAGCAGGGTATTATCTTAAAAAACCAATAAATATTTTATTCTCATTATTTGCAGCTCTCTCAATTCTATGTTTTCAGCAGTCTATAAGTCTTGATAACATCAAAACACCTACAATCAATTTAAACGAATTCATCATGCTCTGTTTTCTTTTTGTTCTAATTCTGATTATGAATTATATTGTCTCATCGATAATTGAATTATATGAAGATCTAAGCAATCAAATAATTAAACAAAAAAATACGATTATAAACCTGATTGAAGCCAATGTAGGCATTCAGAAATACGCACTTAATAAGAAAGAAGAGTTTGAAAACGCCGAGCGTTTTAGAATTACCAGGGATATTCATGATACTATTGGATATGTAATGACAAATAATATCATGCTTCTTCAGGCCTGCTCATATTACGTCCCGAAGAGGATGAAAAAGGTTCATACATTTCTCGAAGATGCTCTTGCTAACGCGAAGAACGGGCTGAATGAGACCAGAAGTATATTAAGAAAGCTTCATAACATTGACCGGATAAACGGAGCACAGGAAATAATGAGAATCATCAAAATATTTAAAGAATCATGCAGCATCGAAGTTACCTGTAATTTCGGCAATACTTCGGGAAGCTGGGGACATTCACTGGATTATGTCTTTTACCGGATAATACAGGAAGGGCTGGTTAATTCTGTAAAACACGGTATGGCAACAATGGTTATGATTACATTCTGGCAGAATGATAATGAGATATTATTGAACATATCAGACAACGGCAAAGGTATTCAGGATGAGGAAATGAAAAAAGGGATCGGAATATCAGGTATGGAAGAGCGCCTCAATCGTTTCAAAGGAACTCTAATAGCTGAAAGTATGCCGCATGGTTTTTCTCTTCATATAACTGTTCCGAGGAATTCAATTCAAAATGAGGGCAATAATGAAGACTATCAATCTTATGCTTGTTGACGATCAAAAGATATTTATTGAAAGTCTTGCGCATATCCTTAAAAAAGCAGCAAGATCAATTAATGTGATCTCTTATGCTTTCAACGGTAAGGAGGCTGTTGATGCAGTAGAAATATCGATTCCTGATGTAATTATAATGGATATCCGCATGCCCGTAATGAATGGAGTTGATGCAGTCAAACTGATCCATCAAAAATATCCCCAGATAAAGATAATAATGCTGACCACCTATGATGACGATGAGTACGTAAAAGACGCATTGAAATATGGTGCTGTCGGTTATCTGTTAAAAGATATTCCTATAGAAGACCTTGTCACTCAGATAAAAAGCGCGTGTTCGGGCCAGGTTGTACCTATCTCAAGGAGCGTGCTGGAAAAATTAACGCACAATATTGATCTGGATTCCGCATATAATCCGCCTGAATGGATTGACAGTTTGAACAAAACTGAAAAAAAGATATTAAAGCTGATCATTGAAGGAATGGATAATAAAGAAATATCTGAAATTGTTTTTCTCGCTGATCAAACAATAAGGAACTATATCCATAAGATTTATGAGATCATAGGAGTTCCTAACAGATCTCAGGCCATAAAGGAGGGACGAAAGTATATTCGTTTCCTTTAGTATTCCCCCATCAAATAAGTCATAGTACAAAATTAGTACAATTATAGTACATTTTATCCTATCAAATAATAAACCTGAAGATTATAATAATCTTCGTATTCCTGGTGATTTGTATTTGAGATTCATAATAAATATCAAAAAAATTATTGATTATAGGAGGAGTTTGTTATGAGAAAAGCCAGTTTCTTATCTGTACTTATAATTCTTGCGATGTTCATTACCCTGAGTGCCTGGGGTCAGGGTAAAGTTATCACTCTTAAGATCCTGGACGGGCAGTCAACCACAGATGCCGGGATGGAAAAATTAATCGATGAGGCCCTCGCTAAAAAATATCCTGATATCAAGCTTGACTGGGATATCGGGGATTGGGGTAAAACTTTTCAACCGAAGATGCAGCAGTATCTGCAGTCAGGTTTACCGGATATCATGATAGGCAAGGGTCAGGATGTTCCGACCTATGCTAACCTGGGTGTTCTTGCTAATCTGACCGGTAAACCTTATTTAAAAAATGTGATTCCGGCAGCCGTTGGAAGCGGAACTGTTAAAGGAAAAGTTTATGGCGTTGTTTTCAATGCCCTGTATCAGGGTGTTTATTACAACCGCAAACTTTTCAGCGACAACAATATCCATATTCCGAAAACCCAGGCACAGCTTTTGGATGTCATCAATAAGCTGAAAAGTCTCGGAATTACCCCTTTTGAAACTCACTTTAAAGACACATGGAGTATCGGAAATATTACAATGCAGTTTGCTATTAACGACGTATTCAACAAATATCATAACTGGGGTGATCAGTTCCGCGCGGGAAAAGTCAACTTTGCAACTTCCCCTGAATATAGGGCCTGCTACATGTACAATAAGCTGATTTATGATAACACCTGGAAAGATGATACCTTCTCTATGGATCAGATAAAGGCTGATACCCTGATGGTACAGGGAAAGGCCGGGATGAAGGTTTCCGGTTCCTGGTCCATACAAAACTTTCAGTCTGTAGACCCGGATTTTGACTTCGGTATTTTCCCGTTCCCGAATCAAACTGGTAATGCAAAACTTATTTTCGAGCCTAATATCACGATCATGGTCAGCAAGAATACAAAATATATGGAGGCGGTTGATAAGGTAATCAGTCTGATAATAGGTGACAAAGAACTTGCCGAAAAAATCTTCAATTTGACAAAAACTGCTTCAATGCTTAAGAAAGCAGGCCCTACTTATAACAATCCCAGTCAGAAGGATATTGACAGTTACGCTTCAAAAAATATGATTGTGGATGCCAACACTGGAAATACCCAGCTGGTTTGGGGAGGTTTCCAGGATCAGAATGCGCAGGACATTGCAGCATGGCTCCAGGGTCAGATGACCATCGATCAGATTTTGAAAGCTGCAGATTCGAGAAGATCGGCAAGCAAATAATATTTAAATCAAATTTATTGTTTTGGGGAATGATTAACATTCCCCAAAACATATTTTAACATGATGATTAATAAGTCTGATTATGAGAAATAATGTGAAAAACACGGTGAAAAATCAGGCGCAGTATATTGTTCTTTTGCTTCCTGGATTATTGATTTTTACGATAGGCCTGATTTTTCCCATAATCCTGGACTGTTATTATTCATTTACAAGCTGGAACGGCTTTACAAAGGAAGTTCCATGGTCAGGATTCGCAAATTATATCAAAATATTCACTGATCCTTTCGCCCTAAATGCCTGGGTATTTACAATTAAATTTACAATTGGAAATACGATTATTCAAAATGTTTTCGCCCTGTTGTTTGCAGTAATAATCGATAACATTCATTTTGGTAAAGCCTTTTACAGGGCAATACTTTTTGTGCCATGCCTTATAGCTCCTCTCGTTGTAGGTTTTATCTGGACTCATATGTATGGGGATGTGCTTCCTTCATTAAACAGTTTGCTGCACATGCATATAAATTATAAGCTTTTCGGCAGTCCCCGTTCTGTACTTACCGGACTTCTTATAGTTAACAACTGGCAATGGATCGGCTACTGGATGATGATTTATCTTGCGAATCTTCAATCCATTCCCAAAGAGCTGTATGAAGCGTCAAGCGTGGATGGAGCTTCGTTCTTTTCTCAATTCTGGTATATAACAATCCCGATGCTTGCTCCTGCATTTACCATCTGTATTGTAGGCATAACGCTGGGTTCCCTCAGAGTTTATGATCTTCTGGTGTCATCAACCGAGGGCGGACCTGGACGTGCCTCGACCTCCATTATTTATTATATTTACACATCATCGATAAGCGGAAGGCAATATGGTTACGGGTCAGCTTTATCGATGTCTGTTTTGCTGGTCCTGCTCATTATAGCTATTATCCAGCTTTCAATTTTAAGAAAGCGGGAGATACAATTATGATTTCATTAAGTAAACATAAATACGTCTCGAGAACCAACGGTCTAATATCAAAAATTATTATTCAGGCTGGGATGATTTTAATATCGGCAATTATAATTCTTCCGATATTTTCAATAATAAATTTTTCATTTAAAACAAGAACTGAACTTTTTGTAAGCAGTCCTTTTTCCCTTCCTCACAACCTTTACTGGGATAATTATTTTAACGCTCTGTACCGTCTTAATATAGGGACTACTTTTATAAATACTGTCGCATATACGTTTATTTCAGTAATAATTATTGTAATACTTTCAGGCGCCTCGGCATGGGTCATTACAAGGAACCGGCATAAATTCTATAAATTCAGTTACATTTACTATTTAATAGGCATACTTATTCCGTTTCAAGCCCTATTCCTGCCTATATATATTATTGGCTTTAAACTTCAACTGGTCAACACTGCTTACGGACTCATTTTCATGTATGTAGCAACAGGTATTTCTTTCGGTGTTTTCGTAATGTCCAGCTTTATTTCACAGGTTCCGATTGAACTGGAAGAAGCCGCCAGCATTGACGGCTGTTCAATTTTTCGCACCTATTTTACTATCGTGATGCCGCTTCTGCAGCCGGCAATTGCAACACTCATAATAATGCAGTCTTTTATTATCTGGAATGACTACCTCCTGGCGAGTCTTTTTGTAAGCAGCGGCAATTTAAAAACCCTGAATGTCAATTTCCAGCAACTATTCTCCTCAACAGCATCAGATTATTCTACAGCAATGGCCGGTATAGTTATTACAATAATTCCTATAATTACTCTTTTTCTAGTTTTGCAGAAATATATCGTAAAGGGTATTATGGAAGGAAGTTTAAAAGGATAACATCAAAGGAGGAAATTCAATGAAGGGATATACAGCCCTTAAACCGCCGATGGGATGGAATAGCTGGGATTGCTACGGAGCAACTGTTACCGAGGAGGAAGTAAAAGGCAACGCGGAATATATGGCCGCCCACCTTAAAAATTTCGGCTGGGAATATATTGTTGTTGATATTCAATGGTATGAACCGGAATCGAAACTGTCAGCTTACAGGCCTTTTGTCCCCCTTACAATGGATGAGTATTCACGTTTATTGCCTGCACCGAACCGCTTTCCATCATCCGAGAGAGGTAATGGTTTTAAACCTCTGGCTGATTATATACATAAGCTGGGGCTTAAATTCGGAATCCATATCATGAGAGGAATACCCAGGCAGGCTGTACATGAAAATACGCCGATATTCGGAACTGCCAAAAGGGCCAGGGAGGTTGCCAATCCTAATTCTGTCTGCTGGTGGAATACTGATATGTACGGCGTTGATTCTGCTCTCGCAGGAGCTCAGAGCTATTATGATTCACTATTCCTGCTTTATGCATCATGGGGTGTTGATTTCGTAAAAGTAGACGATATCGCAACACCGTATTCTTACGGAGAGGTTGAACTGATCCGCAACGCAATAGATAAATGCGGCAGGGAAATAGTCCTAAGCCTCTCTCCAGGCCCTGCTTCTATTGAATATGCCGAACATTTCAAAAAACATGCAAATATGTGGAGAATCACCGACGACTTCTGGGACAGGTGGGATCACCTTCTTGAAATGTTTGAAAGGTGCAATCAATGGAGCGTTCATACAGGTCCTGGAAGCTGGCCTGACGCCGATATGCTGCCACTCGGGCATATAGCTATCAGATCCTTTGAAAACGGAATTGGGGACCGCTGGACAAGATTCAGTAAAAATGAACAGGTCATGCTGATGACTCTTTGGATCATCTTTCGTTCACCACTAATGATCGGCTGCGAACTCCGCGACAATGATGACTGGACAAATTCTCTTTTAACAAATGAAGAAGCATTGAGAGTATTGAATTATTCCTCCTCATCCCGTCAGTTGTATCGCAAGGGGCCTTTAAAAAATTATATTGCCTGGACATCTTTCGATGAAGATGGCAGCGTTTACCTGGCTTTCTTCAACACCCATACGGTTGAGGCAGAACTTGAAGCCCAATATCCTCAGCTCAATATCGAAGGTGAATATCAAGTAAGCGACATTTGGGAACACAGGGTTCTGGGAAATGCAAACAGGTCTGTTTCTGCAGTGACTCCTCCACATGGGGCAAGGTTTCTTAAGTTAACAAAACTATTATAATTCATTAATTGTAATGCTTTGCCATGGGCCAGAAGCGGCTTATCGGCATACGGGGCATGCAATTAAGGAAATGCTCACCGCAGGCTATTCCGGCTTTCTTCACAGATTCTACCATACGACAGAAATGCATTCAAAATGCACTGTAAATTAATACATATCCAATATTTTTTTTATAGAGGGCGCGGAAAGGCCGGACTTTTCAACTAATACTTCAAGCTCCTGAGCAAGATAACTTATTTCATCGGGTGCTTGAGATACATGATAAACTAATCCGACTTCTCCCAATCTAGAGGAAAGTAAAGCCCTTAATACTGCGATTATAATAAAACGCGGCAGAAAATTGATAATGTTCTGGCTTTTAGGCACAATTTTATATCCAAGAGATTTTAGAACCTGAAATGATTCACGCATCGCATTCAAGAGAATTCTCAGGTCTTCAGTAGATCCGGCTAATTTACGGTTATCAAGCCCGTATTTTATTGTTAGTTTTCCGAATAAAGGAACACCGGAGGCATGGGTGGCCAGAAAATCTAAAATACATGTTGATGCTTTTGCCTTGAAACCTCCCTGCCGTATGATATTTATAAGCCGGTTAAGTCTTGGTGTTAATATTCCGTTTATCTCTCCAAAAGGTACAGCTATTGATCTGGATATAATTGCTTTTATAACATTATCCTCACGTCTCCCCCCGGCAAAGACAAAACCCATCATAACACGTTCTTTACCCAGAGCATCCGTATATTCATCCGGACCTGCAAGATTATTACCCATAAATACAATATTTGGAGACCTGTTATCAGCCAAAATCGGTAAAAGTTCAGATACCTGATTCTTCCGGAGAACAACAAAAATATAATCATAAATATCTTCAGGCGCCAGTTTATTAATTACAGGAACCCTGGTAACAAACCGTTTGTTATTAAGCGGGTTCTCAATAATTATTCCTTCCTTTTGGATATCACCGTATCGCTTACCTCTGGCCAGAATTGTTACATCTATTCCTCCGTTAAGCAATACTGAGGCACATGCCGAACCATTCACACCTGCTCCGACCACAAGTATTCTTGCATTATCAAGTTTCATCATTAAGCTCCTCAATCTCTGCTCTAACGGTCACCTGTTTCAGATATATCTTCTTACCCGTCTGCAATAATCAATATATTTCTTTCCATAATGTTTTTTTAAAAAATCTTCTTCACGTATTACCTGACGGTGGAATAACAATATTCCTGCCGCAAAATAAATGAGCATAATCCAGTTGGGATAAATAAAAAACTGACCGATTAAAATAATTCCGAATGAAACATATATCGGGTTGCGGCTGTAAGCAAAAATCCCGGTTGTAATCAGTTCATCGGAATGGTTAAGATCGATGCCAACACGGAAGCTTTTTCTGAATGAAATAAGACACCACAACAGCAATGCCAGCCCTGATACGCAAAGAAAGACTCCGGCCCATGATAATATTTCTCTGCGGAACAACAGCCATTTACCGACTGACGGCCAGCCGAATGTATTGGCAAATATAAGATAAAAATAAAACAAAATAAACGGAAAGAATAAAAAATCTGTTTTATCAGTATTCCCGAAATTCATGGCTTTTATACCCTGCCTTTTCAGTATAAAGACACGGCTAATAATCATCACAAGCAATAATACGATTGTAAAAACAGCGAAATATTTTTGCATAAATAAAACACCTCATATTACCCGTAATTTGCCGCATAAATCAAAGCAGTCACCCCATTTGCATCCAGAGGCTGGTTTATATCGTCTTAACAACTCCGGATAAAAGAGTCTATCATATTTCAAAACATCTTTCTAGTCTCTGCCGGTATTTTAAGTCGGCAGGAGCCGGTTAAGAACGCCCCATTTTTTGAACAGAAAATTAAGTAAATTAAGGTGGAATTTTGTCGACATATTCACCAAATTTTATTCTATTATTCAGGGATTTCGGACTAGCCGCTCTTCCCATCACTGAAGTCAGATATGTTTTATGGTACAAAAAAAGAAGATGCAATACTTCCCGAAGTACCCAGTGTCATGGGAAATCCAGGATCAAATATTTTTTTGAAATGTCAGGCTGTAAATGTTATAATCTTTGATTTTTGTGGTAAATTATATATTCCGTTTATTGAGGAATCATGAAAATATATGTATGCTGCCTGGTAGTATCACTGGCCCTGCTCGTTTTAATTTCAGATCTTCAGTCCCTGATGCCGGGAGAGTCGCCGCTTACAAATTCTTCTTCATCATCAATATCCATGCAGTCGATCCTCGTCCTTCCCCTGAGGAATGAAACCGACAAAAAGAAATACCAGGATTCCGAAGTCGTCCGGTCTATAATCTTCCATTCCCTTTACGAGAACCTGGGACTCATGCCAGATTTCAATGTACTGCCCTTCGATGAAAGCTCGAATATACCAGCAGACACCGATCTAATCAGGTCTCTATCCAGGGAAAGAGGAGCCTCCCTCGCTCTATACGGGGACTACAGGTTTACAGGGGATATTCAAAACCCCGTTATAGAAATAAGCATGTTCCTGATGGACTCAAGGACCGGTTCACTGCTGATCTCGAAAAACTTATCAACTTCCGGCGGAACGGAAATTTTCGAAGCGGTTGACAGAATGATGTCGGAATTAATCAGAAAGGTCCTCAATACAGAGTACACCAATTCATACATTGCCTTTAAGGATTTAAGGCCCGGGCCGGACAGGTTCGATCTCCTGATCAACGGTAAAAAGGCTGAAATGATCGGCTCTGGACGGTTTGATTGCTTGTTAAAGGTATTCCCTGGAATAAATTACAATATAAAGCTGGTCAACGAGGCAGGCGGTGCAGTTCTCCTGGACAAGACCCTGAATCTCGCTCCGGGGGAAACGAAATCGGTTACATATGATCCGGCCCCCTATGGAAATATCGAGGCAGGCCTCAGGGTATCCTATAACTACAGCTTCGACAATTACTTTGTCTCTAATGAAAGCCCGAACATGGAGATTACGAACATTTCAGAGGTTGGCCACATCGGATTATTCCTGGATTCCGACAATTTCTTCCTGTCAGCTATCGTATTGATTCCCATATACAGTACGAATTATTACACAATTTATAACATTGATTCCACTAAATTGTTATCTTCAATGAATACCTATAATGATATCGAGATAGACACGCGCTTCGACTACAGATTCCCGATAAGGCCGTCCGACCATCTTTCATTCACACCATTTGTAGGTTTGTCAATTCCTTTTACCATATATACCTCCCCTAATACGAACGGTGACGGCTACTGGTACTACAACAACAATCTGATAGATCACATTTATATTAACGCCGGTATTTTTTCCGATATGAGGGAAGAGGATATGTCCTTCGTATTCAGGCCCTCTTTCTACTTTCATTACGAGATCACGGACCTCTTATTCGACAGTCTTAATCTCAAATCATACTATATTACTCCTCAAAATACTATCGTCTATGCGCCCAGGAACCTGCTGTATGCATACCTCGAGCTCAGGATCAAATATTACCCTAACGGCTTTGACAATGGTCTCGTGATAGAGCCCTACGTTAATGCATTCTACAATTTCTCAGACCTTCTTTTCCATAACAATACTTACTATTTCGACGGGGGAAACTATTATGATGTGGATTTGACACCCAGCATCGGCATAGATATCGGTTTTATCATAAACTGATGATTCAGCTCTCCTCTATTTCTCTCAAAGCAGAAAAAAATTATTTTAATTCCGGCAAATTTATTTGACTGCATCCCGGAATTTAACTAATTTTCAAGAAAATTGTTTTTTATTTAATAAAATAGCAAATATAAGGGACATATGGCCTGAGCTTCAATATTTCTATTAATGACAAAGATTGAGAGGAGAAGTTATGTTTTTCGATGGAATAATAATCGGTTTATCAGCTTTTATAATCATAGGAATTTTTCATCCATTGGTCATCTGGGGTGAATACTATTTTAGTGTATCAATCTGGTTCTTATTTTTAGTCCTTGGACTGATATTTTGCGGAATTTCCATATTTATCCATAATAACATAATAAGTGCTGTATTGAGTGTGGCTGGTTTTTCATCTTTTTGGAGCATACAAGAAATTTTCCGTCAGCGGGAAAGGGTTAAAAAAGGATGGTTCCCTGAGAATCCAAAAAGAAAGGATAGAAAATAATTAAGCGTGCCCCATTTTAACAAAGTCTTCAGCGGGCAGGATAAAAGATCAGCCTGATTAAAATGATAAATAGGCAGTGTAAGAATCAAATGAGGAGGCATTATATAAAAAACAGAGGAATTTTAATCACTTATGCCATCATAATGGTTTTATCAATTACGGCTTGCTCCAATACGAGGGCTACCCTTAGCGGTCCAGTTGCTGGTGCTTACTGGGCTAAGGCAGATTCAAACTCCCCCTTCTATGCCAGGGGATATCATACCAGTGTAGTTTTTAACGACAAAATATGGATAATAGGGGGTTGGAATGATGCCTACGTTATGAACGATGTATGGTATTCGTCTGACGGCACGAATTGGACTCAGGCAACAAACGATGCTCAGTTTCTCAAAAGAGCCGGCCATTCAAGCCTGACATTCGATAATAAAATGTGGGTCATCGGAGGCAATAGCGGCTACACTATGAACGAGGTATGGTATTCTTCCGATGGAAAAAACTGGACGCCGGCCACGTTCGACGCACAGTTCCCCCGCAGATGCAACCATGCCAGTGTGGTTTTCAACAACAAAATATGGGTCATTGGCGGTGCACTCTCCGGTGGTTATAACCCTTACAACTTTACAAACGATGTATGGTATTCTTCCGATGGTACAAACTGGACGCAGGCTGCCGCAAATGCACAGTTTGCCGCCCGGGGATATCATACAAGCGTTGTTTTCAACAATAAAATGTGGATCATCGGAGGGTGGAATGGCAGCTATAAGATGAACGATGTTTGGTATTCTTCCGACGGAAAAAACTGGACACAGGCCACAGCCAACGCACAGTTCCCCGTGAGAGGCAGCCATACAAGCATAGTTTTCAATGACAAAATGTGGGTCATTGGGGGTAATGGCGGTAATATTATGAACGACGTATGGTATTCGTCCGACGGAAAAAACTGGATCCAGGCCATAGCCGAGACACAGTTCCCCGGCAGATGCAGCCATACCAGTGTAGTTTTCAATAACAGGATGTGGGTTATCGGCGGTGCACTCGCAGGAGGTGAACAACCTGGCACTTATACAAACGATGTGTGGTTTTCTTCCGAGGTTATAAAATAGACAAAAGCCCGTGTTACTCACCCTGGGCTTTTTAAACAAAAAAACAGGGAGCACCGAGCTCCCTGTCAGGAGGAGTATGAAGTTACCTGAATCTATGTAAATGGGGGTAATTTACTGGAAATCCTGTTCGCTGAAATCGCATCTCCAATACCTTCTAAGAAATTTCATTTCATCCCTCATTACCAGCAATTTTGCCTGCTGAATAGGCGTAAGAATTGCATCCAGTGAATCCCTGAAATTTTTCTGTGCTTCAGCTATCTTAGCATTATCAGCATTTACAGAGCTAAGAAAAGGCCTTATGTCTGCATCTGTAGCTCCGATGAAAAGCTTATCCCGCAGATCCATCATGTCTTTAACGTTCGTTTTAATAAGAGGCAGCATATAGGATCTGAAACTTGTAAATAGTAAAGTAACTTTGGTAATCTGTTCGTCAGTCAAATTCATTTCTTTTTTCATCCTGTTAATCATGAATTCTCCATAATTTTTATCCCAATCCTTATAGATGTCGCCATCTTCAGAATAAGCAAGAACATATAAACCAAGAGCTGTTAATACTGAAAGTACTATAAAAGAGCCTCTCCTTACAGAACTTTTCATAATTTTTCCTCCACGACAAATCTCATATTATAAAATTATGAGGATAATTGAAAGAGAAAAGATGCATAGTGTTTATAATTCATTTAATTTTTTCTTCAGAAACACCTATGCTGTCTCACCATCTTGAATATAACATCAGAAATTACCAGTTACAAGTGAATAAAGCATAAAAATCGATGCTATCAATTTCAAGTTTTTTTTTGCATACTCAGGAATAATTAATATGAAGTATATTGGTATAAAAATGTAACATATACAGGAGATTCCTATTAGGTTTTAAATGGGAAATGCTGATTAACTTGTCTTGGAAGAGGGGAATGATTATAATCAAATGCCTGAAGAGGGAAAAAATTATGATCACCTTACAGAACGGGCTGGAATTATCAGCTGACTCATATCAGGAATCTGGAATATCGAAAGGTATTTCAAGGGGTGTTTGTTTCTCTTACAGGGGAAAGAATATAACCGGAGAAGGACTTGGTATTGGAGTCCCGGTAATAAAACAAGGCGGTTTTACATATTTTTCAAGCTGTTCCTATACGGTAGACCGGCAAGGAAACCGATTAATGAAAAAGTTCTTGATCGATTCGATGCAGGTATGGTATTTCCTGGGTATGAGGTCTCTTTTTTTTACAAGGCTTTTTGAGAAAGCATCAAATCTATATATGAAAAATGGAATTCTTCAAAAGATTTTTATGCGTCCAGGTATCTTCGATTTTTTACTTCGAATAACCGGTTTTAAAACAGTCTTCGAACCAGCGGGTATCCTGGCTACAGCTTATGTAACTTATTTTTTTTCGGGTCAAACAATTCAGATTAAGGGACGTATTGAAAAGGAAAAAGGCTTCTTATGCTGGATATATATTCTGAACGAGCTTTCAGCAGAATTTTTAAACGGGGTTGCCGAAACCGGGATTGAAAAGTCTCTTCCATCGGGCTGGGAAAAATTTAATGGCAGGGCTTATTTTTATAACTTGGAAACTGGAATAACATTTTTGGTTGAAAACTTCAAGAGCCTGCAATATGCTGATGTGTGCACGTACTGGGGAAGGGAAAGGTCGGAAAATCTCAACTGGGCCGGCTTCGAGTTCGAAGCGGATTGCAATGACCTGGAAAACGTGTTTGATTTCAGTTACGAAATAGAATCGGGGAAAAGGCAGTCAAAATATGAATAAAAAAGTCGTTCTCATATATCCTTATTTTTTAACACCGCTCGAATCGCACACACTTTTTGCTCCGCTTGGAATTTCATACCTTTCGGCCCAGATAAAAGAAACCGGCATCGATGCCGTGCAGTACGACTGCACGTTTGAAAACTTCACAGATGCCGTCCAGACAATTACAGGGGGAAACCCCGCTATAGTGGGGATCTACATAATGGTAAGCATGAGTAAAAATGCCCTCAGGCTTCTTGGTGAATTGAAAAAATGGCTTAAAACCACTCTTTTTGTCTGCGGCGGGCCGCTTCCCACCCTTTATCCGGACCGCTTCGCGCATGATTTCGACGTGGTATTTACAGGCGCGCAGGACAATAATTTTTCATTTTTTTGCAAAGAATACATATTTAATGCCTGCACCAGGGAGGACTTTCATAAAAAAATGAAATTGACCGCCTACAGAGGCATTTACTGCCTGAAAAATAGTTTAAGAATAGTCACAGGCAGCTATAGGCTTTCCGGTTCGGCATTGAATACGCTCCCGCTTCCTGACAGGGAAGGTACGCAATATAAAAAATACCAGGAATTCTGGAAACATAAGGACGGCAGCAAACCGGCTGTATTAATGACGAGTTATGGATGTCCGTTCGACTGCGAATTCTGCTCCAAGCCCGTTTATGGTAATGTTCTCGTAAAACGAGATCTTAAAGTTGTCATGCGTGAAATTGAAAACATCAAAAACCTGGGGTTCAATACCCTGTGGATAGCGGACGACACTTTTACCCTTGATACTGGACGCCTCCGGGAATTCTGCAGACTGATGCTTCAGAATAAAGTCGGGATGAAGTGGTCATGCCTTTCAAGGGTCAGGCCTATTGACTTCGATTTGGTTCTTCTTATGAAATCCGCAGGGTGTAGTAAGGTTTACCTGGGGCTGGAATCCGGATCGGATGAAACGCTTAAATTGATGAAAAAAGGCATTACAGTCAGGGAAGGCGAACAGGCAGTCCGGCTCTTCAATTCAGCCGGCATAAAGACGGCAGGGTTTTTTATGGCAGGATATCCGGGGGAAACGGTTGAAAGGGTTGAAGAGACCCTTTCTCTTGCTCTCGAGCTTCCCCTTGATGAAATTTCAATTTCGGTTCCCTATCCGCTGGCCGGCTCGAAATTATTTGAAAGGGTCAGCGGGATCGATTACCTTGACGACTGGGAATTTGAAAATGAAATCAAGTTCCTTTACAGGAGCGATTTCGATAATGGTTACCTGGAAAAGAGGGTGGGAGAGACGCTCGCAAAATTCAATGAAAAAAGAGGCGTGAAGAGTTTCCAGTAGAATGCCTCCTGTGGCTGGTGAGGATTTAATATATTAAAATCTTTCAGTTTTGGTGGTAATTAGTAACCATCTTCCCTACTTGAGCCTTACCAGCACCTCATTGTCATTGCCTATAACCTGAGGCATCTGTTCGAAAGCCCTGAGGATATTGGCCCTTTTCGGAACGTTCTTTTCCAGATACGCCCTCATTTCGGCAAGTGTGATCTTCCTGTTCTTTTTCTGGTCGGCTTCGCCGCTTAAACCCTTCAGAAAATAATATGTGAAAAGCCCATGCCCCATTTCCGGATACCATACAGAGTAGTCC
>Ga0187770_10000777_pt1 | contig 16056 bp, 13 predicted proteins | sample 0116_SJ02_MP02_2_FD_133154 | JGI IMG/M metagenome (GOLD analysis project Ga0187770, IMG submission 133154) | Tropical peat soil microbial communities from peatlands in Department of Meta, Colombia - 0116_SJ02_MP02_20_MG | ecosystem: Environmental > Terrestrial > Soil > Wetlands > Peat | place...
CGAAGTCTCACCTCGCGGCCCGGAGCAAGCCGGAAGAACTGCTTAGGGGGATTTTCCATGAAATCGTCGCGTTCGATATAAATTACCTTGGAGAAAGGCGTCTTGCGGACGCCGGCCGACGGATCTTCGGGGTTGTTTATTGCGTCAAGTTGCTCGACCTGGTCTTCAGGGTAGTTTTCGATAACCACTTTGAGCGGCCTCAAGACTGCCATCACACGCCGGGCTTTAAGGTTCAGGTCTTCCCGGACGCAGTATTCCAGGAGGCTAAAGTCAACCAGGCTGTCGCGCTTGCCGACTCCGATCTTTTCGCAGAAGTTTCGAATCGCTTCGGGCGTGTATCCGCGCCGCCTCATAGCCGCCAGGGTGGGCATCCTCGGGTCGTCCCAACCACTCACATAGTTTTCTTGAACCAGCTGGAGGAGCTTTCGCTTGCTCATGACCGTGTAGCTGAGATTCAGCCGCGCAAACTCTATCTGCTGCGGATGGCATGGAGCGTCAACGTTATCCAGAAACCAGTCGTAGAGCGCCCTGTGGTCTTCGTACTCCAACGTGCAGATGGAATGCGTGATACCTTCCAGTGCGTCCGACTGGCCGTGGGTAAAGTCATACATTGGGTATATGCACCATTTATCGCCCGTTCGCCAGTGCGACATATGACGGATGCGGTACATCACCGGGTCTCGCAAGTTGAGGTTTGGGGAGGCCATGTCGATTTTTGCTCGAAGCACCAACTCACCGTCCGCGAACTCGCCCGCGCGCATCCTCTGAAAAAGGTCGAGATTTTCAGCAATCGGCCTGTCCCTGTACGGGCTGTTTTTTCCCGGCACTGTCAGTGTCCCCCGGTATTCTTTTATTTCATCCGCGCTCAGGCTGTCGACATAGGCCTTGCCCGCCATTATAAGGTCAACTGCCCATTCGTAGAGTTGCTCAAAGTAGTCTGATGCGTGGAAGAACCGGTCCTCCCAGTCGAACCCGAGCCACCGGACGTCGTACACGATCGAATCGACGTATTCCATTTCCTCTTTGCCGGGGTTGGTGTCATCGAACCGAAAGTTGCAAAGCCCATTGAATTCTGCGGCAAGCCCGAAATTGAGGCATATGGACTTGGCGTGCCCGATGTGCAGGTAACCGTTGGGTTCGGGTGGAAATCGCGTCAGGACCTTACCGCCGTTTTTCCCTTTCTTCACATCATCGGCGATTACGTTGCGGATAAAATTTGGCGGGACCTTCGTTTCGACGCCGTTCATCTTGTTTTTCTCCTCAAATCCACATTTGAAATCTTTAATCGGTCTGAATGAACCGGTTCACCTGCCTGTTAACGCTGGCGTAAATTTCCTCATCCGTCCCAAAAATGTCCACAACGCATTTGTGGTCTATAAGCTTTTCAACGACGTATGCCGTGACGAACAGACTGACGAAATTCGGACGGGGGACCAGAGTGCGAAGGTTTGCAACCTGGTACTGGATTTCGAACTCCTCGGAATCCAGTATCTTCTGAAGGGCAAATCGAATCTGGTCCTGCAGGTCAGCTTTGCTGGTGGTTTCGATCAGACGCTCTTCTATGAGCTTCATCGAGATCCTGTCAGCCAGCTCATCAATATTGTGACGAAGCTGATTCATGGCGTGATACCGCTGAGACTCTTTCTGATGATCCAGCCTCGATATCACTGCAGATTCTCTTGCGTTTGGCCTGTATTCTCTTCCCACGCCGTTTCCTTTCGATGTTGATCATCCTGCCCGGCAAATAGAGCGCGGCACCGGAGCGCAGCGGGGTCACCACCCTGCAACATGCGATTGCCGGTTGATTATCGCGGCCAGGTATCCGGCCCCGAAGCCATTATCGATATTAACAACGCAGACGCCCGGAGAACAAGAATTAAGCATTCCCAAAAGGGCCGCAATACCTCCAAAACTCGCCCCGTATCCTACACTGGTCGGAACCGCGATCACCGGTCCCTTGACCAGGCCGGCCACAACGCTTGGCAGCGCGCCTTCCATCCCCGCTACCACAACGTAAACACTTCCATTGCGCAATTGCTCCCACGAACTGAGCAATCTGTGGAGTCCGGCGACTCCCACATCGTAATTGCGCTGCACCTTATTGTCCATAAGCTCAGCGGTCAGCGCAGCCTCTTCGGCAACTCCTATGTCGGAGGACCCGGCACAAATTACATGAACTATTCCCCCTGCAAGCGGTTCGGGGGACGCTTCCTGTCTCAAGGTGAGCAACCGGGCCTGCGAGTGATAATCCATGGGACCGGCCAGGGCCATAATCTGTTCGGCCTTCTGCTTATCCACTCTCGTAATGACTATGTTACCCCCAAACTCCTTCATGGATTGTACGATTGCGGCGATTTGGCCCGCCGTTTTGCCTTCTCCGTAGATAACCTCGGCAAAACCGCGGCGCAAGCGCCGATGGTGGTCAACCTTGGCGAAGCAAAGGTCTTCGAACGGCAGCTTTTCGAACCATTCGAGAATCTCCTGCATGCTTCTGCGACCTTCTTTGAAGGCAAGTAGAACTTCTTCTATCTTCTCCATCTCAGCCAGCTTTCGGCAAACATTGCAAGATCAGATCAACCTGCCCGGTAACAACTCCCTTAAAAGAATTTAACGCCCTGTAAGCCGCTTTGCCATTCTTTTCAAGGCCCTCCATATCTCCAAGCCACTTTTTCCAGTTCGAAAAAAGGTCTTCCGGGTCCAGCACCTTGAAGCCTCCACCAAAATCGTCCAGGATTCTATGTTCGTGCAGGACTTTTTTCAAGTGAGGACCGTAAAAAACAGCCTTGGACCATGCAGCCGGCTCCAAAATATTGTGACCCCCAACCGGCTCGAGTGTGCCGCCGCAAAAGATAAGATCACCGGCCGAGTAGAGGTCGGCAAGCACGCCGATCCGGTCAACCAGCACCACCGGAGCGGTCCTGGCTCGACAGCCGCCTTCTATATCGGTAAGCAGGTCGTATTTTACATTTTTCTTTTTGAGCCACTTGCACATTTTCGGGATATTCTTCATGTGCCGGGGGGCAAAGATTGCCAAAAGGGCGGGTGAATATTCGCGAAGCCGCACAAATACCCGCAGTAATTCAATTGTTTCCGACCCTCGGAGGCTGCCGCCAATAAGGACAGGCCCATTTTCCATTCTTAGCTGCTTTCTCCAATAAGCTGCCTTCTGCGGAGTGGCTTTCCCTGCGAGCCCATCATATTTTGAACTCCCCAGTGTCATGACTTTGCCCGGCGCAGCTCCGAGCCTCACAGCTCTATCCATGTCCTCTTCCGAGTGCATGGCCATATAGGTAAACTGTTCAAAAACCGGCCTGAAAAGAGGCGAGAAAAGATGGTAAAACCGCTCGGAGGACGAGGATATACGGCCGTTCAGCAAAATGGCGGGAATATTGCGGCTGCGGAGTTCCCGAAAAAAATTAGGCCAGAATTCCGTTTCGAAATTGACGAAGAGGTCCGGTTCAACAGTGCCTACGGCTCTCGCCACACATTTTGAAAAATCCAGTGGAAAAGGACAAACGGCAATCTCTGCCGGGAGTTGAGCGCGGGCAAAATTGACACCTTGGGGGGTACCTGCAGTCATGAGCACAAAGGTGCCGGGTGACCGTTTTCTCAGCTCTGTCAAGGTGGGTATAGCGCCCGTTAGCTCTCCGACCGATGCGGCATGACACCAGATTCGCGGTCGCCCGGCTGCAATCCCCAGGCCGTCGTAGAACCCCAGCCTTCCTCTCTTAAATTCCCCGTCCTTCAGTAACTTGCGCGAAAGCAAGTTGATAACTTCGGATTCGAAGCCGTTTAGAATTAAATTGTATGCGGCGCCACAGAAATCCAGGATAAAACCTCCAATTCTTCAAAACCCTGCCGGCTTCCAGAAAGCTACTGTTCACCTATTGTTCAAAAATTGTATAAAACCAGTCTGTTCAGGCATCGTCAGCACATTCTTCACAAAAATCGTCAATAGATTGTCAACTCCAATCCGTTGAAATTTCAACTGGTTAACAAACTTTTTGACAATTCCTGCACCCCTTACTAATATTATGAATCTTTTATGACTAAAAAGATAAAAATAATAAAAAACACCAAAATCGAGGGAACAATGAAATTCCAGGTGGAAAAGGCAAGCCTTGCCCAGGTCCTTCAAAAAATCCAGAGCGCTACCGAAAAAAAAACCACCATGCCTATTCTCAATAATTGCCTGATTTCAGCGGCCATGGATGGGACTGTGGAATTGTCGGCAACCGACCTGGAACTGAGTCTTTGGACAAAAATGGCAGCGCAGGTGAAAACGGAGGGGAAGACCACTGCCTCGGCTCGAAAACTTCTGGAAATAGTTCGCGAAATCCCGCAGGATAGGATATCTTTCGATCTTGACGTCCTACGAGGCAGGCTGCTTGTTACAGCCGGACGCTCCCGATTCGAGCTTTCAACCATTGCTGCCGAAGATTTCCCCAATATAAACTTTTACCAGGATTTACCGCTCACAAACTGTGACGCCAACATTTTCAGGCGTGCGCTCCAAAAGACACTCTACAGCATTCCCATGGAAGAAGAAACATTTTCCGCTCCGGGACTTCTGTGGCATTCGACGGAAGAAAACGAGTTCCGGTTCGTATCATCCGACGGGCATCGGCTCGCATATTACGAAGTTCCCACAGGAGCGTTTCCGGGAGTTGAAATGACAAGGGAGGTCATCGTACCGCGTAAGGCGGTTCAGGAAATACATCGGTTGCTGGAGAAGGAAACCGAGGCGTCCATCGGAGTGGATGAAAAATCGCTCGTTGTGCGAACTCCGAGTACGTTCTTGAGCACTCTACTGCTCGATGCCGAATTTCCGGAATATGAAATGATAATTCCGGCCGAGAGACCCTTTGGAATTTCAGTCGCCACTGACGTCCTTTATCCGGCCCTTAAGCGGGTTGCCCTCGTCACCGATTTGACTTACAGGCACGTCAAATTCAATATCAGCAAAAATTCCCTGGAACTTGAATCCGGAAATCCCGAGCTTGGGAACGCCAACGACATCATAGACATTGACTATGAAGGTGAAGACTTTAGCGTGGCGTTCAACGTCAAATACGTTATGGAGAGCATTTCAGTCATGGAAAGCTCGACCATCCGGTTTGAGTGGGTAGACCAGTATCATGGCGGCATATTCCTGGCCCCTGAAGATCCTGGGTATTTCAGCCTGATTATGCCGATGGTTGTGTAAGCTCCTCGATCAAAGGAAGACAGGACATGCGATTGAAAGCATTATGTGCGGTCTTGTGCGTTTTATTCGCCAGCTCACTTTTCTTTGGTTCCGACGTATGTGCTAAGAAGTATGGCAGTGGTGGATCGGGCAGGATTCCTTCCCTGCCGGGTTCTCCCCGAGGTCCGAAACCGGCTGCTCCTCCTTCAAGCGGCTACGGAAATACAGGCGCCAAGCCTGAAACGGACAAAAATCCCTTTGGATATGGAAATACCGGCCTTAAGCCTTCCGGGGCAGTTCCAACCCAGCCGGGATACGGCAACACGGCGATCCCTTCACAGGGCAAGGGCGGACCGGCAGGGCCCGGGCAGCCCAAAATGACACCGCTGCAGCAACAAATGAACAGGAGCTTTTCAAAGCAGGAAAGCGCCAAAGCGTATGAAGATTACAAGGCGCAGCAGGGCAAATTCCGGGTGAATTCCAACCCGGGCGCCTACACACCGTCGGCCCATGAGACCGCTGCAATCGACTCCGCTAGATCGAAAACGCCCTATGGTTTCGGATCGAACTATTACACAAGGCGGACGGTATTTTACGATGCTCATGGGTGGTCCCCGCCTGTTTATGTCTACCACAGTTACAGCAGCTTCGGCATTTGGGACGCCATGATTTTGTGGTTCATGCTGGACCACATATATGACGCTCAGTATGCGGCCATGTATTACAATCACAGAGATGACCCTGGAATGCGGCAATTTAGAAGTGAATTGGATCGGCTTTCGGCCGAAAACTCTGAATTAAAAGCGAAGGTGGCGAAGCTGGACGAGTCGGCCAAGTCGTTGGAGCAGCAGGGAGCAAAGCCGGATCCGGCTTACATGCCTCAGGACGCTGCCGGGATCGCACTGGCGGCGGATATTGCCGCAAAGGAAGCCCCACGATCGCGCGGCTTTCCGTGGGCCTGGGTAATTATAATCGGGGCTGTTGCCCTGATTGTTTTGCACCGGCGAAGGAGAACATGATGGGGGTTTTCTCCAAAATTCTGGCAAAGCAGGCCAGACGGGCCGGAGGTCGTATAAAAGACGTTTTTTCCGCTGCTCCCGAAAAGGAGCCTGATTATCCATTGGGGCTTCATCAGAATGCTGTCCTGAGGTTCGATCCCACGGACTTTATTCTGGCTGCCGGGAATTTGAAGATTGATCTTCCAGCCGGCGATATTTCGGTCATGGCCATCGGTGAATTTAGTCGCCAGGGGGTTTCGTTCCATCGTTTCTATCTGCAGGACTTGAAGGAGGGGGAATGGGTCCTGGAGGCAGCCGAAAGCGGGCAGGTCGTGGAATTGATTCTTTTCCAGACTATAGATGAAGTCTATCCTGAGGACTGGGATTTTTGGCTGAACGAACGGACGGGTCTTATCGGATACAAAGATTTCCACACGCCGGACCAAGTGGAATATTACCGGGTCTACAGAAATCCAGGTCCCGACTGGGCAAGTCCGATTGAATTTCAGGAATCGGTCCGGGCCTGCGGGGAGAATTATTCAATCGACCATGCCATGATGCTTTACAGTCGAGCGATCCATGCAGCGGCGGACGAAGAGTTAACGGAGTATCTGCTGGTTTCCAGGGAAGAAGATGAGGATGGCGTGCTGGTGCGGATAATGGCCGGCGTGCCTGTCAGCCCGATATCGCTTACAGTTTTGTAAGAATAGTGAACAGTGATCCCGCGAGGAGCGGGGTTAAACAGAAACAGCCACTTTAAAAATAGTGACGAGTAAAAGGAGTCCTGGATGAGTTTTTTGGGAAATCTGTTTAAAAAACATGCTGAAAATGCAGTAACCTCCGTTCAACAATTCCTGGTGACCCTCGATCCGGAGACTGCCACCGAAGCGCAAATCGACGAATTTTCAGACCAGTTGAGAAAGGCCAGCGAGGAGCTGGCTAAAACACGGGCCGAATATCAAAAGGATGAAAAAGCCGCCGAAGAAATCGAGGCGCGCTACGAGAAGGGCCTGAAGGCCGCCGCGATCTTGGAGCAACAAGTTGCCGAGGCAGGCGACCAGGAACAAAAAGATTCTTTATCGGCCAGTTTGGAAAAGCTCGTGACAATGCTTGAACAAATTAAGCCGGATGTCGAGCGTGAAAGACAGGATGCCGACGATGCAAAGCGGATGATGGACGAACTTACGGGGTTTGTCGAAGAATCCGCCAAGGCGCTCAAAGAAGCGCGAACCAGACTCGAACGTGCAAGATCCGAGATGAGGAGGGCGGAAATCGAACAGGAAAGGGCCGAGAAGCGTGCCAGGACTGCTGAAGTGCTGGCAGGCATTAAGAAGGGGAGCGGAACCTTTAACGTGGCCCTGGACGCCATGCAAAAAAAGGCCGAGGAGAGCAGGATCAAGGCCGATGCGGCAATGACCAGGTCGAGGCTGCTCACTCCAACCGATGCCGAGAAGGAGGATGCCCATATATCGGCAGCCTTGGCAAAGGCGTCGGGAGAGGACGCGCCGGTGGGCGGAAGCGTTTCGGAAAGGTTGGCTGCGTTAAGAAAGAAGTAGTTTCGGTACTTTTGAGACGGATCACTGCGGAAAATAAAGCATCAGGTCATCCTGATAATTAACAACATGATGAGCGGACAGCAACGCAGCGACATTCGACCGGGCATGCGTGTCGAGATTATCTTGAAAAAGGACCAACGAACCGGCAAACGAACCGTTGGGGTTGTCAGAGATATCCTGACAACTGCCGCCTGCCATTCACGCGGGATCAAAGTCCGCCTGGAGGACGGCCGGATCGGACGGGTACAGGAGGTCCTTTCTGCCAAGTGAAAACAAGACGAACCACGTTGAGGAACCTGCCCTCCGTTTCTTAGCACCTCTATATCCGGCTGCCTTGAAACCCTTTCCCGTTACCCCCGGCCTTCAATCCTGCTGTAAATCTCCTGGGCCGTCCGAAGACGTTCACGCTGGTCGGGCAGGGAGTTACGAGCATAATTCCTGAGGAAGGAGGTATCAGTGAAGACGGTAGTAATGTTCTTGATCGTTTTGGCTGTAATGATGCCCTATGGCTTGTTTGCTCAGCAGGAGGAAACTCAGGTTCCATCCGCTCAGGCGCCGGTTGCTAAGCAGCCAGCCGGGGAAAAACAGGCGCCGGAGAAGGAAGCGCCCGGTCACGAAAAGATGTGCAGCGGATCAATGATGGCGCATGGCGAGAAGATGAAGGCTGAGCACGAAAAGATGATGAAGGAGATGGATGCCAGGCTTGACGCAAAAGTGGCCGCCATGGATGCGGCAAAGGGCCAGGAAAAGATAAATGCCATGGCGGCTGTCATCAAAGAAATGGTCGCGCAAAGAAAAGAGATGCGGGAACACATGATGAAGATGACAGAGAGGTGGATGGAGCGCAAGAAAGCGCACAAGGAAAAAAGTGAAAGTGAGTAATGCTGATCCCGCGCGGAGGAAACAGCAACCCGTGTAACTTTTTCTGCCTTAACTCGAGGCAGCTTTTCGGGTTGTGAAGACGAGCACTCCATCTCGTAGGGCGCAAAGCTCACCCGGCTCCATGGATACCCATCGTTTGTCGTGGTTAACAGGCCTGGTCGCTACGACGCCCATGAATCGCTCATCATTATCGTCGAGCAGGAAGCACGGCGGGGAGTTTCCTCCAGAGAGAACATTAATATGAACTCGCAGCATCAACTGGTAAAGCGTTCCCATCCCGTAAAAATCAGTGTAGCCGATGAGCGTCTCGCCGTCTGAGAGCAACATGTTGAGCTTGTTGGGCTTTGTCTGATCCTTCCCGGTGCTGCGATTGATCGAGATAAGAGAGTTCCGGAACTCGAAAAGATCCTCCTCCGTCCATCCGCATATGTTCCTTTCCTCAATAAAGTTAAGAATGTGGCAGAACAGGTGTTCCGAGTCGGTGTTTCCAACCGGTTTATGTCGGCCCGTCGAAAACCTTCGGATATTGTGGATGGTTCCGTTATGGGCAAATGCGTACTCGCGTCCCGCAACTTCTCTGGAGAACGGGTGAGTGTTGCTATAGGCCACAACTGCTCCGGAAGCTTTCCGCAGGTGTGCAAGGAAAATCTTTGAACACAGCTGCTCGTAGGTGGCAAGAAATTCTGAGAGCTTGCTTGAAACCGCCGGTACAGCCTCTTTGAATACCTGGACTGCTTTCCCGTCCGGATAGAGGGCAATTCCCCAACCGTCAGGATTTCCCTGCCCTTCCGGGAGCTCTTGTCCTCTCAGTCGAAAGGATTTGAAATAGCGAACAGGTCTTACCATGGCGCCGCAAGATATTCCCAAGAGCTCACACATTGCATTTTCTCCTAGAGGTGAAGTCTTTTGCAGGAGGTCCACAGATTCGACGAGATCACCCCGGGCAATATCTTTCATAACCCGCCCATTCAAGGTCGCAGCCGTGTTTTTTTCAACACAATTTCCGGGCCGCCTTCCCAAGAGCGCCTCAGCATTTCCGAGGAAGCGTTTTCGCTAAGATTTTGCCCCGCTGAGCCATTCTTCCAATTTCAGGGGGAATTTAGGGGACCAGAAGAGTTTGCGGAAGTGGTAACCGTATATGGCATAGGTGACAATCTCGCCGAATGCGTCGTTGTAACCGGAGAAGGCTTTCTTGAGAAGTTTCCAGTAATAGTGTCTTGATTTATGATCGACAACCCCAAGGTACCAGAGCGAGCGGACAAAAGCTAACAGGTCAGCCCTTGCGAGATAAGTCTCAGCTTGGGGCCGATAGGTGCGAAGAAACGCAAGTATACGGTTATAATACATTTCCGGAGAATAAACGCAGTTCATGACCCAGCGGTAGCCATCGATTATCTTTGCACGGTCCATCCGGGTGACGAAGTTCAAAGACCCGGCCACGTCGGTGTTGTCTCCCGAAGCGTTGAAGAGCATTCTTCCCTCGCTTTCGAGTCGCGAATGAAGGCGTGTCCCCGGGATGGCTGTAAGCAACCCGATCATGGCGGTCACGATCCCGTTTTTTTGGATGAAATTTACCTGCCTCTGGAATACGTCGGGCGGATCGCTGTCAAAGCCGATTATGAACCCCCCCATGACGGCCAGGCCGTGCTGCTGTATCGTTACGACCGATTCGGAGAGGCTGCGCCTCAAGTTTTGCGCCTTGCCGCATTCCCTTAAGCCCTCTTCGATGGGCGTCTCCAAGCCGAGAAATACCTTGTTGAATCCAGCCTGCACCATCAGGTCCATCAATTCCGGGTCTTCAGCGAGATTTACGGAAGCTTCGGTAAAGAAGTTCAAAGGCCGCAGCCGGCCTTTTTGCCACACGATAATGGCCCTAAGTAGGCTTTTCACTTTGTCGCGGTTCCCGATGAAGTTGTCATCGACAATAAAAACCGACCCCCGCCATCCGCGGGAGTAGAGCGCTTCCAACTCGGCGAGCACCTGTTCGTTGCGTTTGAGCCTTGGCACACGGCCATTCATGACGATCACGTCACAGAACTCGCAATTGAAAGGACATCCCCTGGAGTACTGGATAGAAATCGATGCATAGTCGTTCAGATTTATGAGGTCCCACAGCGGCACAGGGACAACGTCGAGAGCGGGGAACTCGGTGGCATGGTAGGATCTCCTGGGCTGCCCGGTCTCCAGGTCCCTGACAATTTCGGTGATTATCGTCTCTGCTTCCCCAAAGACCAAATGGTCAACGTCGGCAAAGTCGTCCGGATATACCCGAAAAAGAGGTCCGCCTCCAAACATCGTGACGCCAAGCTTACGGCAGCGATCCACAATCTGGCGGGCTGAATTTTTCTGGGCGACCATTGCGCTGATAAAGACGTAATCCGCCCAGAGGAGGTCCGCGTCCCGAAGCTCCTTTACGTTTAGATCCACCAGCCTTTTTTCCCAGTGCCCCGGCAGCATCGCAGCCACGGTCAAAGCCCCAAGGGGCGGGAAAGCTGCTTTCCTGCGCACCACTCTAAGAGCGTGCTTGAAGCTCCAGAAGGTTTCGGAAACCATAGGGTATACGAAGAGAATTCTCATGGGATCCCTTTGTTTTTGAAGGATCGAGAAGCGGGGAGCGAAAACCCGGAAGAAAAACATGACGCCAAGGGGGGATATGCGGCGAGGCGGAGAAAAGAGGACATTTATCTCTCTGTACCATGTCCTCGTGCAGGGTCCTTATCCACGTATACCCGTGCCGGTTGCTTTCCCGTTTCCAGTTTGTGCGAGTTTATAGCGAGAAGTCTCCCTGGTCAACAGAGGTTTTTCCATTTTGCCTTTTTATTTTTGCCTTTCGCCGTGTCGCGCCGGTTATTGCTTTTTGGTGGACAATTTTGCACATTTTGGTTACATGCCTAAGATATCTTTGCGCAATCGGCATTTTCCGGATAAAAAAAGAGGGGATTTAGGCAGATGGCTCTTGTGGTGCAGAAGTACGGCGGGACCTCGGTTGCCGACGCCCAAAGAATTAACGCGGTGGCCAGACGGGTTCTCGCAAGGCAAAAAGAGGGCGATCAGTTGGTGGTGGTTCTTTCGGCGCGCGCAGGCGAGACTGACCGGCTGATAAAACTCGGACGCGATATTACTGCTCATCCTGATGCCCGTGAGATGGACGTTCTGCTTGCCACTGGCGAGCAGACCACTATAGCGCTCTTCTGTATTGCTGTAAAAGGCATGGGCGCCGACGCCGTTTCCATGACCGGATACCAAGCCGGAATCATGACAGACGGCTGTTTCGGCGAGGCCCGTATAAGCTGGATACAGCCCCAGCCCATCATAGACGGCCTGCGAGACGGCAAAATTGTGGTGGTAGCAGGGTTCCAGGGATATGACGACGGTGGCAACATCACCACGCTGGGCCGCGGAGGGTCCGATACTACGGCTGTGGCCCTTGCTGCGGCGCTCAAAGCGAGCGTGTGCGAGATATATACGGACGTGGAAGGGGTTTTCACAACAGACCCCAATATTTGCTCGAAGGCGCGCAAGTTGGATAAAATAAGTTACGAAGAGATGCTGGAGTTGGCTGCCCTGGGGACCAAGGTCCTCCACCATCGTTCGGTGGAATTCGGTATGAAGTATAATGTGCCAATAATGGTGCTTTCCTCGTTCACCGATGCTCCGGGCACCCTTGTTACACGGGAGGATGAAACCATGGAAAAGGTGGTGGTTTCCGGTATCGCTTACAATAAGAATGAAAGCAGGGTCACGATTACCAACGTTCCCGACCAGCCCGGAATCGCGGCGAAGGTTTTTCAGCCTATTTCCGCGGCAAATATCAACGTTGACCTCATTGTCCAGGGCGCAAGCGGTATTCCGGGCAGGGCAAATATTTCATTTACGGTCCCCAAGACGTCTTACGATCGGACAATCGGCATCCTGGAGTCAATTGCGCCCACGCTGGGAGAATGCCAGGTGCTGGGCGACCCCGGCGTTGCCAAGGTTTCCATCGTGGGGATCGGGATGAGGAGCAACAGCGGAGTGGCGGTCGCAATGTTCGAAACGCTTGCCAGGGAAAACATCAATATCAAGATGATCGCCACCTCTGAGATAAAGATTTCCTGCATAATTGACGAAAAGTACACTGAACTGGCTGTGAGGGTGCTGCATGACGCCTTCGCGCTCGACAGGAAATCCAAAGGCTCAGAACCCGACGTTCAGATTGAGGAAGAAGGGTAGTAGTGAAGCAGGAAGCGTGAAGCGGGGAGCAGGGGGAAAGCCGTTTCCTTCCGGCTTCTGAAGTTGCGGAGAGAGGCTCTAATGGAAGTGAAAATTTACGACACTACGCTGCGTGACGGCACGCAGGCCGAGGATTTTACCTTTTCGGGCGACGATAAGGTGCGCATAGCCCTCAAGCTGGACGATATCGGCATTCATTACATCGAGGGAGGCTGGCCGGGGTCAAATCCGAAGGACGCGGGCTTTTTCCAGGAAATTCGAAACTATCACCTCAAGCAGGCCAGAATTGCCGCCTTTGGTTCAACTCACCATCCCAGTACGACAGCTTCCTCCGATCCAAACATAAAAGCCCTGCTCGATGCAAATACCGAACTGGTGACCATTTTTGGAAAAAGCTGGACGGTGCACGTAAAAGATGCCCTGCTAACGACCCTTGAACGCAACCTCAATCTCATTTCCGACAGCATTCGCTTCTTACGGCAGCAGGGCAAGACGGTCTTCTACGATGCCGAACATTTCTTTGATGGATTCAGCGATAATGCCGAATATGCCTTGGCTACCGTCGCAAAGGCGACAGAGGCCGGCGCCGAGTGCATCATTTTGTGTGATACGAACGGAGGCAGCCTGCCGAGTCACATCCAAAACACCATAAGCGTCGTCAAGCAGAGGTTTCCCGGTATTTCGCTCGGAATTCATGCGCACAATGATTGCGACCTTGCCGTAGCAAACTCTCTTACTGCCGTCGAGATGGGGGTCGTTCAGGTCCAGGGAACGTTCAACGGGGTGGGCGAAAGATGCGGAAACGCCGACCTTTGCTCGATCATAGCCAACCTTTGCCTGAAGATGGGATATTTCTGCCTTGCCCCGCAGGATCTCCAAAAATTACGTCAGGTAAGCCGCTTCATACTGGAGCTGGCTAACATGCCTCCAGACCGCTATCAGCCGTTTATCGGCCGATGCGCCTTCGCGCACAAGGGGGGCGTTCACATCAGCGCGGTCGTAAAAAACCCCAAGACATACGAGCACATCGACCCGAGCCTGGTTGGCAACAGGCGAAGAATTCTGATTTCGGACCTATCCGGACGCGCCACAATAAAGCAAAAAGCCGAGGAATTCGGCCTCAAGCTTTCGAAGAACGACCCGGTGGCGATGGAGGTCCTCGAAGAACTAAAGGAACTGGAAAACCAGGGATTTCAATTCGAGGCGGCAGAGGCGAGTTTCGAGCTTCTCGTCAACAAGACGATGGGCAAGACCAAGAAATATTTCGAGCTTGTCGGCTTCCGCGTGATCGACCAGAAGCAGAGCGAAGGCAAGGACCCCGTGGCCGAGGCAACGATCCAAATCCGCGTGGGAGGCCAGCTCGAACACACAGCAGCCATTGGCAACGGCCCGGTGAATGCCCTGGATAAAGCCTTGCGAAAGTCTTTGGAAAAATTCTATCCCGCATTGAAAAACGTGGAACTTGTGGACTACAAAGTGCGCGTGCTGCCAGGCCTTGCCGGGACCGGGGCAAAAGTGCGGGTGCTCATCGAATCCACTGACGGGCTTGACAGTTGGGGCACCGTGGGCGTATCGCACGATATCATCGAAGCCAGCTGGCAGGCGCTTGTGGACAGCATCAACTACAAAATGTATAAAACCGAGAAGAACAATAGTTATAGGTGACGAAAGCGGGCGATTAGACTTTTTTTGCTGCGACCAGCCGGGCGAAATGCTCGAATGAACGATCGTAGGTTCTCTCAGCAGCCGGTGGAAAACAACACCCTGGGAGCTGTCTGCTCTTGAGGTGATATTCGATGCACTCGCAACAGACGCCTGTCCTGGGGCATCCATCGTAGGTGCAGGCGCACTTGCCGCTGTTTTGTTCCTTCCTGCATTCCATCAGTGAACCTCGACACGATGAGAGTTTGAATTGGTCTTCCCGCCCTTTACGAGAACCGCCAGGAGGAGACAGAACAGGATGGCCTCCCATACGCCGACGGCAGTCCAGCTTTCCGTCAGCCCATAAGTAATCCCGCCGCCGATAATCGCAGGAACTCCAGATAGGACCATCATTCCAAAACGCCATGCCCAATTCATAAGTGTCTCCCCGGATGTATGATTGTGAAAGTCGACGTGAAGGAGCGTGGATGACGCCAATGAGCTTCTAACATAAGAGGCGCGATGATTCAATGTTTTTGGCAGCAGCCTTTCCTCTGCCTGTTGCTGAGGGTCTGTTCTTTTTGCCCTTGTCTTGTGGGCGGGTCCTGGCAACTCTACAAGCTGTATCACCAAGCGAATGATTTGATCTCATGGATCATCATCGCCTCTACCGGGGCGCTTTGGGAATTCAATTCCGTACTTCTTGATCTTATAGTGAATAGCTCTTCGGCTTATTCCCAGCAGATTGGCAGCTTCTTTCTGAACAAAGCCCGCCTGCTGCAGTGCTCGCAGAATTGCATTTCGCTCGCTTTCTTCAAGAGACAGCGGAGAAGCATCTGCTGCAACTGCAGGAGACTTCTGCGGCGCATCGGGGAGCCCGGAAAGGCTCAGGTCGCTTTTATGCAGGACCCCATCGCGGCACAGGACCACACCGCCCTCCAGGGCATTTTTGAGTTCCCTGACATTTCCCGGCCATGGATATTCGCAAAGCCACCTGATCGTTTCGACTGGCAGCTTGACCGGGGGAAGGTCCTGGTCTTTGCAGAACTTTTCGACAAATTGCTGGGCAAGCACAGGAATGTCCTCACGCCGTTCTCTGAGCGGAGGGATCTTCAGAGTCACTACGCGAAGCCGGTAATAGAGGTCCTCGCGGAAGGCTCCTGCGGCCACATCCTCGGGAAGGTCAACATTGGTCGCAGAAATTACCCGGCAGTTAACCGGGATTTCCCTGAGGTCTCCGATCCTCCTGATCTTCCTATCTTCCAGGAACCGCAGAAGCCGCACCTGCATGTCATGGGAGATATTTCCTATCTCGTCGAGAAAGAGGGTCCCCTTGTCGGCAGCCTCGATCAGCCCTTTTTTATCCCTGATGGCGTGAGTGAAGGCGCCGCGAACGTGTCCGAAAAGCTCGCTCTCCAGCAATCCGCTCGGGGTGGAGACGCAATCCACAACAATGAAAGGCTGCTCGCGGCGTGGCCCCCGCTGATGGAGGAGACGCGCGACACGCTCCTTACCGACTCCACTCTCGCCCAGCAGCAATACGTTTACGTCGCTTCTGGCAATGCGGTCAATCAGATCGTAA
>Ga0187770_10000778_pt1 | contig 16043 bp, 14 predicted proteins | sample 0116_SJ02_MP02_2_FD_133154 | JGI IMG/M metagenome (GOLD analysis project Ga0187770, IMG submission 133154) | Tropical peat soil microbial communities from peatlands in Department of Meta, Colombia - 0116_SJ02_MP02_20_MG | ecosystem: Environmental > Terrestrial > Soil > Wetlands > Peat | place...
GGTTCTGCAACGGCAGCAATCTCGCTCGTCTCGCCGTAGCCGCCACCGATGACAAAGTAGCGGCCTCCGGGATCGACATCAAAATGTCCGCCGCGGTGCAGGTCGCGGTGGCCTCCGTTCCCAAACGTGGCGCCCTTCTCGAAATCGTCAGCCCACGCTACGAACTGCTCATCGTCGTTGAGAAATGCGACGTCACCTGGACGCTCAACCTGCCGAACAACCTGCCCCCCTTCGACGATCAACACGCCGCGGCCTTTTGGCCCCTCGTAAAGATATACGCGGGAGCCTGAAGAGTTTCGTCTCACTCCCCACGCGTAATCAGTTGAATAACCCAACCTGTAAAGTTGGTCGTAGAGATCGCATGACACCGGCTGCAACTGCTCTGGCGGGCTCACGGCCGCCAGAAGCATCAAGCTAAACGCAACCAAAGCTCCAACCTTATGGATTCCTAGGCCCAAGCCGTCCTCCCGGAGCGCCCGGATTGTCAAAGCCTTTGTCGTATATGCACTTATTGCTCTCGGCGGGACGCCAGGTTCGCCGCGTTGTCATTTATGCTCGGAATTCTCGCGTTCAGCCTTCAGGTCCCCCTGCAGGGCACCGATCTCCTTGCTAATCGATTCTCGATCCGCGGCGACGCATTTCTGTCTGTCGCAGTCCCTAAGAGCAAGATCGTACAGCTTCAACGCTACTTCTTTGTTCCCCCTGTGCGAATAAACCCTGGCGCGCAGCACCGACCACCGCCAGCCATCGCGCAGGCCGGGGAACTCCAAGCCCATCTCTATGGCTTCAATCTTCACTCGAATGTCTTCACGCTCAAGCCGGTCGCACCCTAGGGATCTGAATGGGTCCCACAAAACCCATGAATCCCGGTCGCGTACTTCTAAAGCTTTTTTGAACAGCTCTAATCCCAATTTCCGATTGCCTTTATGCGAATAGATATCTCCGAGCACCTCGTACGAGGGGCAAGGGTTGTTGTCTTCGGCAACGGCTTGGCTCCAGAGAGTTGTTGCCTTGTCCTCATCGCCTGTGGTCGCGATAATCTGCGCCGCCGATAGAGTTGCCCAGAGGCTCAGCGCGTGCCGAAATTGAATGTGCGTCCAAAGGGTCAACGCCGAGCCGAGGGCTCCCCCAACAATCGCGGCGGTCGAATACTTCAGAAATTTCCTGGCGCGCGTCGAACCCAATGCGAACCTCACCACCGAATCATGCAGCCTGATAGATTCTTGAGGAGATATCTGAAATCGCCGGAGCTTCCTTCGGCCGCAACTCGTGGTTCAAAAACAAGACAGCCTCTTCCATAGTGCATGAGAGCCGGGGAGTATCCGGCCTACCCCTATGAAACGCTCCGGGACACCAATTCCAAGTCCTCGTCGACGTCGTTACCAGTCAGAAATACCGATCCGAAAGCGGCCGTCGTAATCATAACACCTCCGCCCGGAAAGTTATCAAGATACCAATCGCGTGTCGGGTCGCCGCTCCTTTCGGCCACTATAAATTCAACCTGTCCCGGCTCGTAATGGTAGAGTATGCGATCGCCCACGCGGACCTCGTCTCCCGACGCATATTTGAATAAACTCATTCTACTCTATCACCAGCCGGGCGGATCCGATTCACACCTGCCGGTAGATAAGTGGCGCCGACCCTCCATGGTATGAAAAGCCGCAGCCAGGCCCGACTCGACGTGAGGGACATGTAAGGTCAGAATCCTTGCGGCCACATTAATCCGCGTCGCAGCAAGATATTAAGAGCCCACAGCACAATGGCGACCCCAAGCGCTTCCTGTGATGCAAAGTAACTTTGCCAGCGTGTGGCATAGATGATGCCGCCGTGAATCGTAACCGGATAGATCGCTCCGCTGCTAGGGACGGGCGTCAGCGGACCAAAGGCAGACAAATTCATCTGTAGGGCCCAAACAGGAACGAATACCGCAATTGCGGCCAGTCGTAGCACGTTAAGCCCCGTGCGAGTAAGGCTCGGTTTCGGTGGCTTTAATGGATCAGGCATCTGCCGCACCTCACAGCTGTCCGAGCCGCGTCAGCACGGCTCCCACCAAACCATAGTCTAATAAGTTCTCCGCCCCAGATACTGAACGCGGCCCCCTCACAGTCGTCACTGCTTATGCGAAAAAGGATCTCCCAAAATCGCAATAAGGAGGCCAAGGACCAAGAACGAGTAAAAGCCGACCCAAAACATTGGCGGGCCGGCCAGCAGATACTGGCATCGCGTCAGGTAGACGACGGTGCCGTGCACATTTATTGAAAACGGCTTCCCCGTAGCGGGGACTGGCGCGCGAGGGGAAGTGTATGCGAAGTACACCTCCAACAGCCAGAGTGTGAGAAACGAGACTAGGGTAAATCCGCCGGACAACCCTATGACTATCTTCCGCAAGGTCTCCATCCTCGTTGTTTCCTCGTGACGCCAGACCTCCATGTAGGGCGTGGTCAGCCATCAGCCGTTCCCTTCCGAGACACGATCCTCTTCAAGAACGCCCGGACAACTTATTGAGCCGCGCCCTTGGCCATGACTCGCTGTCGTGACTATACGCCAACATGATCCAGTTGGGCAGCGTGAGCCTGGTTTTCCGCCTGGCACTGTGCGAAAGGAACCAACCGCCGAGCCTTCCTGCGTAATTCCGGTCAGCTCGTTCGCACCCTCTCCGCCATACAAGACTGCCCGTTGTCCCGCTGGCGTGAGTGAGGTCCGCCGGCCGTCACCGTCGTAGGTATACCTGACCCCGGCCCCACCCCTTCCGCTACCCCATTCGTAGCTTAGCGTCGGCTGGCTTGCGCATGGAGTCCAGAGTGGAGGCGCTGCTTCCGCCTGAACGCGAAAAGAATCAGCCCGGTTCGATTGCGGTCGAGGATTCTTCAAACCAGGTGCGCTGGGCCCAGCGCGCGACGTCCACCAGACCGATCATCACCGGGACCTCGATGAGCGGACCAATGACCGCCGCAAAGGCCGCGCCGCTATCGATTCCAAACGTCGCCACGGCAACCGCGATCGCCAGCTCGAAGTTGTTCGAGGCGGCCGTGAAGGATAGCGTCGCGCATTGCGGGTAGGCCGCTCCAACGCGCTGGCTCAGCGCGAATGAGACCGCGAACATGATCCCGAAATAGAGCAGCAGCGGGACCGCGATGCGCACTACGTCAAGCGGCATCCGCACAATCGCGGCGCCCTTGATCGAAAACATCACCACTATCGTGAACAGGAGAAAAGTCAGTGTCAGCGGACTGATCTTCGGAATGAAGCGCTGCCGATACCATGTCTTCCCCTTTGCCTTTGTCAGAACTATCCAGGTCAGGAAACCGGCGGCGAACGGAATTCCGAGATAGATTCCGACGCTCTCTGCAATCTGCCCCATCGTGACGTGGACGATCGCGCCGCCAAGGTGCAGCCATCGCGGCAGAATCGTGATGAAAACGAACGCGTAAACCGAAAAAAACACCACCTGGAAGATCGAGTTGAAGGCCACCAGCCCCGCGCAATAGTCTGCGTCGCCGTTAGCCAGTTCGTTCCACACGATTACCATCGCTATGCAGCGCGCAAGGCCGATCATGATGAGCCCCACCATGTATTCGGGACGATCGCGCAGGAATACGACCGCGAGCCCGAACATCAGAAGCGGCCCGATCACCCAGTTCTGCACCAGCGACAACGCGAGAATTCCCACGTCCCGGAAGACATCGGCCAATTCGTCGTAGTTCACCTTCGCAAGCGGCGGATACATCATTAGAACAAGCCCGATCGCGATCGGTATCGAGGTTGTTCCGACGCTCATCCTATCCAGCGCAAACTTCACACCGGGAAAGATTGCACCGATCGCGACACCCGCCGCCATCGCGAGAAAAATCCACAGGGTAAGAAAACGGTCGAGGAACGAAAGCCTGTGTAACCGCGGCGCTGGAGCCGCCGACAACGTCGCACTCATTCGTGAAGCTCCTGTCCTGGCAAAATGATGCAGGCCAACTAACGCTATTGCTCGAATTATTCCGGAAGCTTGATCCTGCCAATTTCCCGGATGCTCTGCTGGAGCGCGAACCTGTCGAGCGCGTCGATCCTCAGGCTGGTGAAAATCTTGATTCGATTTTCGAGCTCGCGATAGATGCGAAAGAAGAAGCGGCGTTTCTCGTCGTTGGTCCCTTCAAAAGCCGCCGGATCGGCGACTCCCCAATGCGCGGTCATCGGCTGGCCCGGCCACACCGGACACTGCTCCGCCGCAGCCTTGTCGCAGACGGTAAAGACGAAATCGAGCCTGGCGCTGTCCGGTTTCGCGAACTCATCCCAGCTCTTCGGCCGCAGATTTTTGGTTTGGTAGTTGAGTTCGTTTAGCAGTTCAATCGTGAGCGGATGTATTGCGGGCTTGGGATGGCTTCCTGCGCTGAAGCCATTGAATTTCCCCTTGCCCCAGCGATTGATCGCGCACTCGGCCATCACGCTGCGCGCGGAGTTTCCAGTGCACAGGAACAGGACATTATATTGCCGATTGTCCATGATACCGCTCCTTCGGTTCAGTTACTGCGTATTCGCCGCAGAGCAGCAGGCAACTGTGGAACAAGAGCGCATTGCGAGCTCCGACTAATCGACCATCAAACGAGATCGCGGGCGAGGGTCCGACCGCGCGAAATTCGCCGGCCAATGAACTACTAATATGTACTGACTTCAGGTCCGCCGACCGTGACGACCGGGGCGAATCCGCCGCCGGGCGTGCGGAAGTTGGTAGTCTGTCCCTGGTACAGGCGCGCCGCCGCGAGGATCGTGCAGCCCGCGTACGTGTAAAGCCTCACATCCACCTTGCGGACCTGTGGATCGCCCTCGACTTGAACCCGCCGCTCGCTCGGGGCGGCGATGGCCTGGGCGACATAATCGCCACGCAGGATGCCTGCCCACGCCGCGCGGGTGAGCTTGTCGCCGCGATAAACGGCCTTGCCGGCATGACCTCGCGCCGGCTTGAAGAAGAGTGATTTGCGCTCCGCCCAAAGCTCTGCCGCGTTGTCGGGCGTAACCGCCGTCGCTCGCGGAATGCGGGCGAGAGTGTCGCGCAGTCCTCGTTCGACACCGATCGCTTCGAGCCGCGAGAGATCGGAAAGCAGGATGAGATTGCGCTTGTCCGCCAGCAGCGCATGGTTGCGCGGATTCGGCGTCACGACGGCCGCATCGGCCAGATACGCCTCGCGCAGGGCCCGGACCGCAGGGCTTTCGAACGCAAAGTCCACCAGCCGGTTGTAAACGAGATCGATCGCTTGCTCGCCGAGCATGAGGCGGCCCTGCAAGAACCGCAGACTCTTCGGATCGGCGATCGCTGTTTGCACGCCGCGCTGCGCGAAGAACGCCTGCGCCAAGAGGAACTCCGGGTAGAGGAACTGGCTTTCCGGCGCATCATCGACGATGGCGATCGCGCGCGGACCGCCGGTGCGGCGTTGAAGGCGCCACTCCGCTTCGAACATGTTCCATACCGCGTCTTCGAATCCGGCGGGCGGCTTAGGCCCGAGCGCTTGCATCTCGGGGCAGCAAGCGACCCAGGCCTGCGCGAGGATCGCGTTCAAGAAGGCGCCGCCGGCGTTGGTGTTCACCTCGATGAGCGCGGGTCCATCCGGCGTCAGGTGAAAATCGTAGCCCATGAACGCGCCGCGCGGCCCGAAATCAAACCTTGCAATCTCCGGCGCCCACGCGAGCACTTCGGTCTGGAACGGCTTGAATTGGCCGAGCGCCTCGACCGCCTGCACGACCTCGCCCATCGCCGCCAGATCCACCTGCGAGAGGAAGACCGGCGCGTTGGAGAAAAGGTGCGCGCGGTCGCGGGCCAATACATCGGCGGGAACGATTCCCGCGGTCATCTGCTCCACAGCGCGCCAGACGCGCGCCGGGTCAATATCGATACAAAAACATTCCTCGTTGAGACGGCGCTCAGGCGCGAGCGAATCGCGCACCTGTGATACGGACGCATTAGTCATAAAAGAATGTTGCTAATCCTAATCGGTCCCTGCACGGCGCGGCTCACTCCCGATCGTGACGCTCATTTCCGCCGCGCGATAAACCGCGCCTGCGCGATCTTGCCGTTGCGCGCCAGCTCGGCGAGCAGACGGAACCCTTTGAGAAACGTTTCCAGCAGGTCGGTTCGGAACCCCACCGGCCGCAGCGCATCATACATAAGCTGCATCTCAACCATGTCGATATATAATTCCGCGTAACGCGGGAACCGCCCGGTGTCTTCGGCGGCGCGCACTTCGCAGCCGCACCCCGAAAGCAGCTTTGCATAGCCTGGGATGTCCTCGACGTTAGCGAACGTCATCAAGCCGAGAAAGAGTTGCGCCTCGGAATCGCTCAGCCCCGCAGGTCCTTCAACCCAGTCGGTGAATGCGATCACGCCTCCGGGACGAACAATCCGCGCCGCCTCCGCAATCAGCTTTGCCTTGTCAGGGACGTAGCACCACGCATCCTCGCTCCAGATGAAATCCGCACTGGCCGACGGCAGGCCGCTCTGACACGCATCGGCGAGCACGAATCGGACCTTATCGCTGAGGCCCTCTTCCTCGGTCAGCCGCCGCCCGCGCTCGACTATCTTTTCGGTCACATCGACGCCCACCATCGATGCGACGCCGCGAAACCGCACCAGGAAGCGCATGTCCGCGCCGTTGCAGCAACACAGATCGACGCCTTTCATCCCGGCGGCGATTCCGGCGCGATCCGCCAGATCGATCGACGCCTTCATTCCTCCCATGTGGACCTGCTGTCCGAAAACCAGTGAATAGAGGTCGCCCGGCGCACTGCTGTAAACCGAAACGACGTCCGCTACGCCAATACCGCTCAAGGATTTCATGATTTCCTCCCGGCGCCCGGCTTGCGCGCCCGCACGAACGCGCTCATGAACTTGCGATCGACCAGCGGCGCGATCTGTTGCAGGTCGATTCCCGCGATCTGTTTCGGATCGATTCCCGTCTGCTCAAGCATCTCCTTGCCTTGATCGACGGAAAAAATGTGCGTCGGCTCCAAGTCGATTTCCTCGAAGCCCGCTGCGGCCAGCTTGCGGCGGTACTCGCCCTCTTCGAGCGCTCCCGCGATGCATCCGACCCACAGTTCCACGATCCGTTTGATTTCCGCCGGCACACCGGCGCGCACCACGATATCGGATACGGCGAAGCGTCCGCCGGGCCGCAGCACCCGGAACGCCTCCGCCAGCACGCGGTCCTTGTCGGAGGAAAGATTGATCACGCAGTTCGAGACAATCACGTCCACCGAATTGTCGGGCAGCGGAATGTGCTCCATCTCGCCCTTGAGGAACTCGGCGTTCGCAATCCCGGCCTTGCGCTGATTTTCCCGCGCCAGCGCGAGCATCCCGTCGGTCATGTCGAGGCCGTAGGCCTTTCCGCTTGGGCCCACTCGCCGCGCCGAGAGCAGAACGTCCAAGCCGCCGCCGGACCCAAGATCAAGCACCGTCTCGCCGGGCTGGAGCTGGGCGAGCGCGGTCGGATTGCCGCAGCCCAGCGATGCTGCCAGCGCCGCCGCAGGCATGCCCGCCGTCTCTGTCGGCCGGTAGGGATTGGGCAGGAGCGGATCGCGCCGTGAGGCGGGCCCGCCACTTTCGCACGCGCTTTTGCGCACGATCTCCGCTTCGCGCGCGTAGCGCTCCCTCACTTGTTCCTTGATCGATTCTTGTTCGTCCATGGCTTTTCTCCCCCGGCTTTGATCCTGGCCCGAGCCGGGACGCACAAGACATCGCAGGGCTCGGATGCGGCGCGCCGGCCGGATTCCGGCGCGCCGGGGCCAATTTGCATTTCCGCGCAGCAGTCCTCGGCCAGAAAGCGGATGAGCGCGGTCGCCTCGCGCCAGTTCACGGCGTAAAAGATGAACCGCCCCGAGCGGCGCGCCCCGAGCAGGCCCGCGCGCGTCAGCGCTTCCAGATGATGCGACAGGGTGGAGCCGGGCACCCGCAGCCGGCGCTTGATCTCGTCCACGCAGCGTCCCTGCGGGCCGGCGCGCACGAGCAGGCGGAAGATCGCGAGCCGATCCTCCTGCCCGAGCGCGCTTAGCTGTTCGACCCGCCGATTCATTCCGACGTTTCTAATAACATCGAAATGTTTGCGGCGCAAGGGCCGTGGCCCTCGATGCTACCCGCCCACTCCGAACATCGAACGCGCTCGCGCCGCCTATCAGGCTGTTGAGAAAAGCTAGAGCCTTGCAGTTCGACCGCCCCGGGGTCTCAACAGCCTGAGTAAGAGATGGCTGCTTTCCTCTACCTTCTCCCCCGGTCTTTTCCGGGGGAGATAAGAGAGGGGGAGCAGGCGGTGATTTATCACCCGCCTGCTATGCGATGGGCTCTATTCGCGCCGGTACGTGCTTGTGGAAGGGCGTCCCCGCAAACCAGTCGCGATCCTCAGTCGCGGTGAGTTCGTTGGGCGGCACGCCGTTCAGGAATTCCTGCCCTTCGCGATCCGGGTACCACAACCCCACTCCGTTCGGCAGTGCGACGTGACCCGGCATCATCCGGTCGGTTACGTCCACCACCGCTTCGGCGCTCCCGCGCTTGGTAGTCAGCCGGACCCGTCCGCCGCTTTGAATTCCAAGCCCGGACGCATCGGCCGGGCTCATCCAGAGCGCGGCGTGCGGGTCCTTCGGACGCCAGGCGGGGTCTCTGACGACGGTATTTGCCGTGCTCGATCGCCGCTGGCCCGCGGAGAGCACGAACGGGAAGTTGGGATCCGGAGTAGGACGTTCGTCACGCAGCGATCTGAGCTCGGGTATCAACTCGGAAATAGTCAGATTGACCCGCCCGTCCGGAATCCTTTTCCAGGTTTCTTCATATGGCATGACGCCGTAAACGACGCCCGAGCGATTCTTGAGAAAGGCTTCAAACAAGGCTTCTCCGAGTTCGACAGTTTCCCCGGTGAAGCCGGCGCGGCGGAGCATCTCGGGATTTGAGCGCGCGAAGTTGTGCGCGATTCCCCACACCGCAGCCGCGGCCTCATTGCCCGCTCCCAGCGACAGACCGAGGGTTTCGTACAGGAGGACCGCCATAGTCGCAGCCAGACGCGGCCGCTTCGAGATCGTCTGCGCCAGTTCCCTCGCATACGCGGCCCTGCCCTTGCTCGCCGCTTCGCGGAGCGGTGTCGCAATGTCGTCCGTTATGGCGCCGATCGCGCGGAGCAGGCGGCGATGAATCTCGGCTTCGGGCAGTGTTCCAGGGAGCCGATCGAGGATCGGCGCGCGCAGGGTGAAGCTGTTCCCGAGTTCCTTTTCGGTGAAAGTTGGCGCCCCGAAAAAAGTTGCCTCCCAGTTCTCATATTGTGAACACGCGGGCAGCACGTAATGCGCCTCGCGCGCCGTCTCCGTCATCGCCACATCGATGACCGCAACGAACTCCAGCGCTCGAAGCGCCGCTCGCATCCGCGCGCTGTCAGCGAGTGAATGAACCGGGTTGGCGCTTTCTATGAACATCGCGCGGAAACGCTTGGGATGATCAGTAAGTATCTCGTCGGGAATTACGTTGCACGGAATCAGCCCGCCGATAATTCGATGGCCGCCCACCGGAGTCCTGGCGCCGGAAACACGTCCATCGCCCAGTCCGAGCAGGCTCGGCGTCGCATGCATCGCGCCCGGCTTGCCGATGTTCCCGGTCAGAGCAAAGAGCAGCTTTTCCAGATAGGAATTCAGCGTGCTGTGAGGCGACATTTCGATTCCGAGGTCCTCGTACACGGACACGCTGGATGCGCGCGCGATTCGGCGGGCCACTTCGCGTATCAGCGCTTCGCTCAATCCCGCGCGGCTTGCGTAATCGCCGATCGGAACTTCGCCGAGCACGGCCAGGATTTCGTCGCTGTTCTGCGTGCGATCGCGAATGTAGCCGCGGTCGATCAGATCCTCCTGCACCATCACGCCCGCCATCGCGGCGAGGCAGAATGCGTCCGTGCCGGGACGCAGGCGCAGGTGATAGTCCGCCATCTCGGCGGTTTCGGTCCGGCATGGATCGATGACAATCAGCGCTCGATTCGGGTCGGCCGCGATCTCGCGCACTATCGGCCGGGCGCGCTGAAAGCCATGCGATTGCCACGGGTTCTTGCCCACGAAGACCGCCACCTCCGCATAGGGGAAGTTGCCCGACAGGCCGGTGCCGAACAGCATGTGATCAACCCAGAACTCGCCGGTTTTCTCCTGCGCCAGGGCATTGGAGCGGAACACGGAACCCAGCGCGAGTTTCGTGCAATTTCCGTAACCGCCGACCAGATGGTTTCCCTGGCCTCCTCCGCCGTAATAGAAAATGCTCGCGCCGCCCCATTTCTCGCGGACCTTGAGGAAACCGGCGGCGACTTCCCGAATCGCGGTGTCCCAATCGACCTCCTCGAAGGTGCCATCCGCCCTGCGGCGTAGCGGCGAAGTCAGGCGGTCGCGCCCGTTCTGGTAGAAATCGATTCTCTGCGCCTTGTCACACGCATAGCCCTGCGATGCGACGTGCTCCCGGTTGCCGCGAACCCGGACGATGTGCCGCCCGTCGAGCTTCACCTCGAGGCCGCAGTTCACTCCGCAAAGCACGCAGGCGGTTTTCAGCCACTGGTCATTCATGTGAGGACTCCTCGCTGGGCGGGACCCGGTTTTGCGCCGGCTGGTACCTTCCATTTTGGAACCAACCGTTGACTTACTTCTATTTTGGAACCTAGTATTGTGTCAAGAGTTGTGCGAAACTCTGCGCCAGATGCGCTGGGGACAAATCGACACCATGACCTGCTCGATCGCCCGAACCCTGTCGGTGGTCGGCGACCGCTGGACGATGCTGATCGTCCGCGACGTATTCCTCGGCATCCGCAGGTTCGAGGCGATCCAGCACGACTTGCGGCTGACGCCGCATCGCCTCTCCGACCGGTTGCGCAAGCTGGTAAGCGACGGAATCCTTCGCCGCGTCGCGTACGAAAAGCGCCCGCCTCGATTCGAGTACCGGCTGACGGAGAAGGGGATCGACCTCTATCCGCTGATCGTCGCGATGGTCGAGTGGGGCGACCGCTGGATGGCGGGACGCGCGGGCGCGCCGGTGGAACTGGTCCATCGGCCCTGCGGCCACTCGATCAAACCGCAACTGATCTGCCCAAGCTGCAAATCGAAAATAGACGCCCGCGAGATGAGCGCCCGGCCCGGCCCGGCGCTGAAGGGCCGCAATGTGCCCGGGCTGAGTAACCGGCCGCCGCGCCGAGCGATCGCTCGCACCGCCGAATAAGCCTGTGGTGCGCCACAACGTTTCGCGCCTGGCCTGAGATCCTCAGTTCCCGGCTCCAGGCCGCCGCGGCGGCTCACCGGATCATTGTCGACAGAAGCCGTTCGATCGGTTCCTGACTCACGCGGATAAAGCCGCTATCCGGACGATTCAAATCCAGCGTGACATAGATCGACATGCTCACCAGCACAATAAAGCACAGAGTGCCGGCGATATCAGACGTGCCGGCCATTCCTTGCTCGCGTCCAATCAACATCACAGTGAGAATCGCACTAACCAACAGGAGGACCAGGATACTGTTAGGCAATCGGTCCCGAAACGCGGCCAGCCGCGACGCCTCATTGCTGGTTACCGCGTTAAGCGTATTGGTGAGCGATACCGCAATCGGTGTTCCGTCGCCGAGCGCCTGTGTGACGAGTTCGGTCATCTGATCGTGCAACTGCCGAGATTTTGCCAGCGCATTCTCGAGGTCGGAGGAAGTGAGCCTGGCGCGAGAAAGATCGCGGCGGAGCTGGGCATACTGCCGGACCACCGCCTGCAGCCTGGATCGCGTTGGCTCCTTGAGCAGGCTGGCGCAAGTGTAGAAGTCGCCGACTGCGTTGCTGTCCGCGATCAGCGCCAGCCGCCGCTGATCGTGCTTGGCGAGTGAGGTTCCGAAGGTGAACGCGAGCAGCAGGCCGAAAAGCGCCATGCTTGCGTCGTCGAACTTCGATGGCCTGGTATCGCCTCTGTGCTGCAACTGCTCGCCCATCCGTCTGCCGATCGCCCATGCGATCAGCGCCGCGGCGGCCAGGCTTATAGCTAACAGCCGGATATCCAGCGCAGCAATTTCCTCCATGAGTGCCTCCCTCCCCTGTTCGGCGAACCGCGCTTGATTGATCGACTCGGTCGCAGAGGTCGACAGGTTATTCATTCGTTCCGCGCGCGGTGATTCCCGTGTCGAGCTCCTGAAGGCGGCGCGCGTAGGCCCGGGCGCCGTCCGTCTCGCCGGCCGCTTCGAGGTAGGTTACCAGCGCGGCCAGCGACTCACGATCGTAAGGATGCACATCCAGCGAGCGCTCGAGCGTCTTAAGCGCCTCGCGCACTCGTCCCGCATCGTGCAACGCCACCGCATAAACGTAGGCGAAGCGGGCATTGCCGGGATCCATGCGTGCGGCCGCGGCCAGTTGCTCGAGAGCTTGCGGGCCGCGCTTCTGGCGAACCATCAGGAGCCCGAGCGCGTGCCTGAGCGGCGCATCGCCGGGCGAGCGGCTGATGGCGGCGCGGAGCACGCGTTCGCCGTCGCCATCGCGGTTCTGCTGGCGATAGACGTCGGCGAGGTTGACCGCGGCGGGAACAAATGTCGGGTCGAGCGCCAATGCAGTTTTGAGTTCCATCTCGGCCTTATCGAGGCGGCTCTGCTTCGAATACAGAAGACCCAGGTTCAGGTGAGCTTCGGGACGGTCCGCGTTCAATAGCAACGCATTGATGTACTCGTCCATCGCGCGCCTGAACGCGTCGGCGAAGCTGCCCAGGCTCGCTTGCGGCGCGCCGGCGAGTACTTCCGCGGTCTCCGTTCGAACCGCGCGCACCGGGTCGTTCAAAAGCGGCCCCAGGGTTGGAACGATGGCCAAAAGCTCCGAGTTGGACAATGCAAGCGGGGCAGCTCGCCGAACCAGCGGCGAATCATCGGCAACCGCCGCGCGAACCGAGCCATCGGCCGCACTCGGCCTGTAGGCGGAGAGAAGCGACAGCGCGGTGGCGCGCGCAATCGCGGGCTCGTCGCGATTGGCGGCCAGAAGTTCAAGCGATTGCCGCGCGCCGGGATGGCGCTGGAGTCCCGCGCCAAGCGTCTCGCCGTAGCGCTGAAACCCGGCGGGGGCGCGCCCGTACCGGCTGCGAAGCTCATCGGACGCCCATTGCGCCGATTTGTTCCGGTGACACTGGTTACACGCGTTCGGCACGCCCAATCGCGCAGTCAGATCGGGACGGGGGATGCGCATACTATGATCGTGCCGTACGTGCACGACCATGTAGGTACGAGCCGGCATGTGGCATGCGACGCATCGCGCGCCGGTCGATCCTGTCTGATGAAAATGATGGCGCGGCGAGTCGAATTTCTGCGCCGAGTGACACTGCAGGCACACGCCGTTGCCCTCGGCGCGCAGCTTGAGGCTGTGAGGGTCATGGCAGTCGGTGCAGGTCACGCCGGCGTGGTACATGCGGCTTTGGATGAACGAGCCGTACTCGTACACTTCGCCCTTGATTTGTCCGTCGGGGAAGTAGAGGTCGCTATCCAGCAGAGCGGCGCGATAGTCATCGCCGACCGGTTGGCCGTGCACGTAGTCTTCGTGAATTTGACCACGGCGCGAATGGCATCGAGCGCACACCTGGATTTCATGTTCCGACGCCGGTGGCGCGCTCCGGCGCGCATTACCTGTTGCGGGATCGATCGCCCACACGGCGCCGTGGCGGTCGTCGAGGGCGATCGTCAGGCCTTCGTTCCGCCTGAATTTCGTCCAATCGCCTTGCTTCTTCGCCCACGAGACGTGATTGGAGCCCGGTCCGTGGCAGGCTTCGCATGCAACATCGACATCGGCGTACACGGTGGCGAATGTGCGGGTACTCGAATTGTAATTTTTCCGGACATTGGTCGAGTGGCAGTCCGCGCACATGTAGTTCCAGTTCTGATCGATGCCGGTCCAGTGCAGCGGATCGGCGGCCGGGATTTTCCGGTCCGGATAGAGAAAGAACCAGTGCTGGCCGCCGTCCTTGCGCGAACGGCTGTCCCACGCGATACCGAGGGCTTGAAGGCGCCCGCCCGGCATCGCGATCAGGTACTGCTGCAAAGGATAGACACCAAAGGTGAATTGGATATCGTATTCGTGCAGGGCGCCGTCGGGCCCGTCGGTCCGCACCATGAACCTCTTGTCCCTGCGAAAGAAGATCGACGTAATGCCGGCATTGGAGAACTTCGCGTTGCCGAAGTTACCCAGCACGGCCGTCTGGTTCACGAGCTGCATCGCCAATTGGTGGTGCGAACCCGTCCATCTCTGAAGCTCCTCTCGGTGGCAAGCTCCGCAGGCTTGCGAGCCGACGAAGCCGGGCGCTGGCCGCGTTGCCACCTGAGCGGGCAAGTCAGGCACGCTTGGGTTCAAGCTGGCGGACCAGCCGACATCGCACATCAATCCTGTGCTGCCAGCGAGCGCCAGGAAGGCGGCGCTTGCCAGCAAGCGCCGAATACTAAGTTGCAGAGAGCGGCTGACAGCTTCCTTCCGGCTGCTGCAGCCGGAAACCGGCAGCCCGCTCTTCTGCTTCGATGGGGCCAGCGATGGTTTAATCAAAAAGTACCGGAGGACTGAACGCGCGCCGTTGGCAGCCTACGAATCGACCGATTGCTTCACGGTTCTGCCCGCAGCACGGGCCGGTCCAGTCCTCCGTTCCTTTTCTCGCTGCCGTGGACGGAGGCCGGCGAAATTAGTCCTGCTGCATCCGCTGGATATAGACGCTGCCCTTCTTGCCGATCTGGACACACTCGAGGCCAGTAGGAGTGTAGCCGGGGCTGCAAATTGGCTTGTCGACCGCGGGGCACTTGTACATGTTTGCGCCCATCGGCTCGCATTTCGACAGGTCGAAGTTGACCTCCGCCCTCTCTTCGCCCGGAGTCGGGCCAGCTGCCGGCGTCGTGCTAGCGCAGGCGCTAAGTCCGAAAGCCAGAACGGCGGCGGCCGCGCCCTTCAAGATCGTTGACCGGGAACAGATGCGTCTCGCATAGTCATTCGCCGCCCGATTCCGCAGGGTTGTCCTGTCCATGTGATTCCTCCCTCCTCGTCCTTTTCTCTTTAGCATTACCAAGTTCGAAATTTTCTTTTCTCCCGTTTCGCCGTGTCGAAAGACCGGGCCGATCCCTTGAAGCCGAAAAGAAGTGGACCGGCCACGGTTCGATCAGCCTATGCGCTCAGTCATTCGCTCATCCGATTGTCCCGTTCCGCTTCCATCAGTTTCTTCTCATCCTCGGGCGTCAGCCTCGGCCTCTGGATCGTCAGCGTGATCTTGTCGATCTTGCCGGTGAATTTGAACGGCACCTGGTAGTCGTTGTCGTCCACGGGCGTGCCGGTGTCGGAGCCGACGTCGAGGCTCTCGTCCCACTGGAGGATCACGGGAATCGTGCGCTCCATCTTCTGGCTTGCGACTTCCTTGCCGTCCACCTTGAGGACTCCTGTGGCGCTGCGGCCGATGCCGCTCAGGTTGTTGAAGGCGAGAGTTGCGAAGCCCAGACCATCGTACTTGAAGTCAAACTCCAGTATGTGCTTGCCGGGCGAGAGCGCCTCGGGAGCCTCCCAGCGCACTCGCTTCAGGCCGAACAGATTCCAGTTAAACACTGGCTTGCCTTTGAGTATATAAAACCCGTAACCGGCAAAGCGGCCTCCCTGTGTGATCAGCATCCCTTCGGCGCCGCCGTCGGGGATCTCGACCTCGGCCCTGAAGTTGAATGATGAATCCAGGATCTGAGGCGCATCACCCATGGGCGTACCGGTCAAGGGACGCGTCCAGGTGAATACGCTGCGGTCCGCAGTCAGGTTCGGCCGCGGCGCGATTACCCGGGTGGCAACCGACGCGTCAAGAGGCAGGACCTGATACTTGTTGGCCTCCGTCCAGAACAGATCCGCCATCTCCTTGAGCTTTGCAGGATACTTGTCGGCAACATTTTCAGATTGTGTCCAGTCCTTGGTGAGATCGTAGAGCTCGTAGGGAGTGGCGGCCGGATCGGGGTTGGCGGTGCCGAACGTGATCCACGGCGGACGGACAACCTTGGTGCTGGCTATCCAGCCGTCATGATAGATCGCGTGGTCGCCCATCATCTCGA
>Ga0187770_10000779_pt1 | contig 16040 bp, 16 predicted proteins | sample 0116_SJ02_MP02_2_FD_133154 | JGI IMG/M metagenome (GOLD analysis project Ga0187770, IMG submission 133154) | Tropical peat soil microbial communities from peatlands in Department of Meta, Colombia - 0116_SJ02_MP02_20_MG | ecosystem: Environmental > Terrestrial > Soil > Wetlands > Peat | place...
CCGATGCAATAGATCTTTTTGAACTTGCTCTTGGCAATGTAGGCGGCAAGGGCGTAGGAGTGCATGTCCGTGTTGGTGCCCGGCCGAAAAAAGTTCTTACTACATTTCGCTCCTGTCAAACTTGCCGCGTCCATGCCATAGGAAAACATGATTGCATTATTTTGCTCGGCAACGGTTGACATGGCCGCTCCAACAGAACTTCCAGTCCCACCGCAGAAGAACTTTACCTGATCCTTAAGGATGAGAGCAGTCGCTTTTCGGGTAGCGACATCTGGTTTCAGTTCCGAATCGATGGGAATCACCTCGATCTGCCTACCTAAAACACCGCCCTGTCGATTCAGGACTTTGGCTGCATATTGGACTCCTTCAAGGTATCGATCCCCAATATTTTTAAAAGTACCTGAAAGGGGTTCGACCGCTCCCAGTTTGATAGGTTCTGCAGCCTGGCCCGAAATAGGAAATGAGGCCAGGAGAAGGATCGCTAACATAATCAGGGACATTGAAAATATTTTTTTCATGATCATACCCTCCTTATTATTCTATTCAATTGAATGCTCTTTCTTTATACCTCTAAATACCTCTTTCTTACTTCCTCGGCTTGGATCAGCGTTTCACCACCTCCTTCAAAAACGACTTGACCTTTGCTCATGATATAAAATCGTTCTGCAAATTTAATGGCACTTTTGTAATTTTGTTCCACGAGTAAGAGGGTTGTTCCCGACCGATGGATAGCTGCGAGAACCCCTGTGACCAGGGCCACAATTTTAGGGGCTAACCCCTCAGTTGGCTCATCAATTAAGATGAGCTCGGGATTCCCCATTAAAGTGCGACCCATGGTGAGCATCTGTTGTTCCCCACCGGATAAGTGTCCTCCTTTCTGCTTCATCCGTTCCTTGAGATGGGGAAAGAGATTATATACTTTCTCGGCGGACCATCTCTCTTTCTCTGAAAAATCTTCGGGCCTTTTAACAATCCCCATGAGTAGATTCTCATGAACCGTCAAACTTGGGAAGATGCGCCTTTCCTCTGGAACAATCCCTATCCCTAACCGGGCGATCTCATAGGGCTGTCTGCCGACAATCTCCTTTTCTTTAAACAAGATTGAACCCTCAGCGGGTTTAACCATTCCCATGATGCTTTTCAAGGTCGTCGTCTTGCCTACACCATTTCGCCCCAGCAAGCAAACCAGGCCTCCTTGCTCCAGATTAATCGAAACCCCCTGGAGAATATGGCTTTTTCCATAAAAGCTATGAATCACGCTGGCTTTTAATATCATCTATTCTTCCCCAAGATAGGCATCCTTTACTCTTAAGTCGTTACGAATCGCTTCAGGCTTGCCGGAGGCCAGAATGGTGCCATTGTGAAGCACAGAGATGGTGTCAGCCAGTGAAAAGACGACCTCCATGTCATGTTCGATGATCATTAACGTCCGATTCTCCGTCACCGATCTCATCAACTTAACCATCTCCTCTGTTTCCTCACGGGTCATTCCTGCTGTCGGTTCGTCTAAGAGAAGCAATTCGGGCTCCGAGGAGAGGGCAATTCCAATTTCAAGGGCGCGCTGCTGGCCGTATGAAAGTTCATGGGCTGGTCTCTGTTTCACCTCGGCCAGACCGACCTGTTCGATGATCTGTTCTGCCCTGAAAATCATTTTCGATTGGCGATTCAACGTCTTGAAGAGGTGGTAACGCAATCCGGCATGGGATCTCACTCCTGCGGAAACATTCTCAAAAACCGTTAGATTCTGGAAGATATTCGTAATTTGGAACGAACGGCACATCCCGAGATGATTAAGGACGTAAGGTGAGAGCCCGCCCACTTCGTTCTCTTTGAACAAAATGGACCCGGATGAAGGCCTATATTTACCACTGATAATGTTGAAAAGGGTCGTCTTCCCAGCCCCATTTGGACCGATAATAGCATGTTTCTCATTTGCCTTGACCGTAAAAGTAACTCCCGTTAAGACTTCGAGGCCTGAAAAATCCTTATAGACAGCTTTAACCTGAAGAATCTCCATCCCTTTATTCTCCGAAGGGATGATCTTCTTTTCGTGTTGCCTTTCCATTTCCTGCCTTTCGAAAAAGTTCAACCAGAGATCTGATCAGCCCGGACAAGCCTTGAGGGGCAAAAAGAACAATTAGGACAAAGAGAATTCCCATGAACAGGGGCCATCGGTCTGTGAGATTGCTAAGGAAATCTTGGAAATAGATATAGAAACCTGCACCCAAAACAGGGCCGAAGAAGTTTTTTGTTCCACCGATGAAGGTCATCAAAAGAGCCGTTGTGGTCATATCGATGCCAATGGCATCGACCCCTACAAATTTAAAGAAGAGGGCGTAAAAAGATCCTGCCAAACCAGCAAAAAAGGCAGTAAGGGTAAATAAGATCATTCGTGAAACGGCGGGATTGTATCCAATGAACTGCATCCGTTCTTCATTCTCCCGTACGAGCAGGACTGTTTTCCCCATGGCGGTTTTCGTGAAGTACCAGCAGAAGAAGACAGCACATCCAATGACGACCAGGGTGACGTAATAGAATACTGTTACATCCGACATGGGCAATTGAACGAATCCGAGATGAAGATTTGGCCTTTTTACGGGCAGTCCGTCGTCCCCTCCCGTTACAGCATGCCATTTGATGGCAATGGCATAAAAGAGGGCGTTAAATGCCAGGGTAAGGAGAGCATAATAGGTTCCCTTATGCCTGAGCAGCAGACACCCGACGCCCAGGCCAATGAGGGTTGCCATGAGTGTGCCGAGGAAGACGGCTCCAAAAAAAGGAAGTCCTGGAATGCGTTGGAGTGTCGCTCCCGCGGTAAAAGCACCGAGGCCAAGAAACATCCCATGACCAAAAGACAGAAGCCCACCGAAACCGAGCAATAAATTATAACTAACCGCATACAAGGAGAAGATGATCATTTCGGTCAGCAGATTAATGATATATGGTTTTGCTACAAGGGGTAAAATAAACAGAATGAGCAAGATGATGAGACCCCAAATCTGGATGGCTTTAGAATTCCTTTTCACTACTTCTTCTCACCAAAAAGGCCTGATGGCTTCGCAATGAGAACAATGGCCATGAGCAAGTAAATCAAAGCTAATGAAATTTTTGGGAAGAGTAAAGCCCCAAACGATTGAAGCTGACCGATCATTAAGGAGGCAACCACAGCCCCGATCAGGCTTCCAAACCCGCCGATCACAATGACTACAAAGGCATCAACCAAAATGGCGGTGGCCATGCCTGTGTTGATCGATAAAAGGGGTCCAGAGATTACTCCTGCAAGGCCGGAAAGGGCGGCCCCCAATGCGAAAACAACCATGAAGACCCGTGGGGTATTGACTCCGAGGGCGTTGACCATCTCGCTATCATCCACTGCACTCCGAACCGTGATGCCCATTCGTGTTTTGAGAAGTAAAAAGCTCATCAAGAGCCCGATCAGAATAGAGCAAAATAAAACAAAAAGGCGATACGTTGGGTAAATGACACCGAGTATGGTGACGTTGCCATCTAGGAACCCCCCAATTCCGATGGGGAGAGGGGCGGTCCCCCATACCCATTTGACCACCTCTGAAATAATGAAAGCGATTCCAAAAGTTAGAAGGAGTTCATGAAGATGCCCGAAGACATGGACTCTCCGAAGTAAAAAACGTTCAATCAAAGCCCCGATCACGAATAGCAAAAAGGGACATACGAGCAGGCAGAGCCAGAAATTTCCAGTCCACTTCAAAAGAGAGTATGAAAAATAAGCAGCCAGCATATAGAATGAGGCATGGGCGAAATTGAGAACATTCATCATGCCGAAGACAAGGGTCAAGCCAGATGAGACAAGGAAGAGGAGCCCAGCATAGACCAGCCCGTGAAGGATGAAAATGGTTGTGACATTCATTGCTTGTCTTCCGGATTTAATCCTTTGATGACTTCGGCTATTTTTAACAGAGCCTCATCTCGTTGCTGAATGATTCGTTTGATACTTTCGTCAGTCCAGTGATAAAACCCTCTCTTGGCCTTAACACCGATTGTCTTCTGATCCACAAGTGTCTTTAAGAGGGGCGACGGTGTGGAACGGTTTTCTAAATCTGAGAACAGATATTGATGAATATCATAAACAAGATCCAGACCTGCCAGATCTGCCGTTTCCAAGGGGCCGAGAAAGGGGAGGCGGAGGCCGAACCCATATTTGACGACCCGGTCAATATCCTCTGGTTCCGCAATCCCTTTTTCGACCAAAGAGATGGCCTCGCGCCAAAGGGCGTGCTGTAACCGATTGCCAAGAAAACCCGGGACATCTCTTAAGACGCGGACAGGTTCCTTCCCAACCCTCTTCATCAATTCAACTACGGTATGAAATACCTCATCGGATCCAAATTGGCTTTTAATCACCTCAACACAGGGGACGATATGGGGAGGATTCCAAAAGTGGGTGCCCACCACCCTCTCTTTGAATTGGAGTTTTTCACTTATTAGACTAATGCTGATACCGGAGGTATTACTACACAGAATCGTTTGCGGTGGTGTAAGGCGCTCTAGGTCCAAGAAAATTGCTCTTTTTAGATCCAAATTTTCGCTCACAGCTTCAATGGCTAATTCAACCCCCTCACACATTTCCGTTAAAGTGTGAGAGAGCTGGACGTGATTTGGACAATCTTCGAGTTCCTGGGATTCTATCAGGCCCATTTTTAACAACGTCTGTAAGTTATTACGAATCCTCTCGGGAGCGCTCTCAAGCACCCCTGAGTCGTTATCAAAAAGTCTAACCTTGTACCCTTTTATTGCGAAGATCTGGGCAATCCCGTGGCCCATGAGTCCTGCCCCGATCACTCCAATATTCCGTATCTCTTCAACCTTCAATTTCTAATCCCTCATTTATTCTGGAGTATAAATCACCATCAAACATTTCACTTCTTTCCTCCCTTGGCAAATACCGTGGTGGGGGATGCTTGCATCGAAGTAAAGGCAGTCCCCTTCTTCCACGATGAATTCCAGGTCCCCATGAAAAAATTTCATGGTCCCTTCAAGGACGAAAAGGATCTCCTCCCCTTCATGTTGAAAAAGGGGGACCTGCTTTGGCTTGACAGGAAGGGTTAAAATATACGGTTCCATCTGTTTTTTATAGAATTTGTGCGCCAGGGTTTGATAGGAATAACCAAAAACGGTTCCGTTCCGTGCAACAACTTGCCGGTGATTCCTTTTCACAAGGGAAATGGAACTCTTTTCTTCTTTTTCTCCCAAAATCTCTGAAAGACTAACTCCCAAAGCCTTTGCCAGGACGACTAAGGTGGAGACGGGAGGCGCTTTTTTTGTATTTTCGACTTTTGAAAGATAACCTTTGGTAAAGCCGGTTTTTTCTTCAAGTTTCTGCAGGGTCAACCCCTTCTTCATTCGAAATTCTTTGATTCTTTTTCCCAATTCCGATTCTTGAATCATCAGGTAAAACCTCAAATCCGCCCTTATGATCTTATTCCGAAGAGAGGTTTAGGAGAGAAAAAGATATGTTTCCTAAACGGAAACTTTGTATCATAATTTGAAAACTCTGTCAAGATCTTCCCGAAATCGAAAAATGCTCTCGTCCACATAGTAACAAAATCGTCATTATCCGGGCCTTAATAGCTGCTATACACCTTGCCTTTTTCGAAACCAAAAAAGCTACGGTTCGAAGATCGAATAGAAACATTACTGTGATATTTTGAGTAGATTTGTATTGGCAAGCTATCCACCCATTATGAGGGGGTCCAAAAGCACCTAACGGTTCTCATATCGATACGCGTGATGCGTTAGGGTATGGTATTGAGGTTAGCGTCAGTTAAGGGTTACGATTCCGTTCCTAAAAGAGCATGTGCGCAGACGATGGTAAATCAAGAATTTGGATCCAAGATCAAGAAAAAGGCTAAGGAGTTAGGGTTTTGTTTTATGGACGATGTATGGTAAAATTTCAAAAAGTGAGGTACTTTGTGATTTGTCCACGGGCGTGTTTTGTGGTGACGCTCACCTTGTAAAAGAAAGGAGAAAGGATGTTCAACGAACTTGCAGAAAAGCGAAGGAGTATAAAAGTATATGCCAAGCGGCCGGTGGAGGCGGAAAAGATTGATGCCATCATCGAGGCAGCCCTCCGTTCCCCCACAGGAAGGGCTGCAAGGCCTTGGGCGTTTGTGGTGGTCACGGACAAGGCCCTCTTGGAAAAACTTTCCGTGGCGAAGCCCCAAGGGGCCGCATTCGTCAAGGATGCTCCGGTAGCCGTCGTCGTATGCGCAGACCCATCCGTTTCCGGATTGTGGGTTGAGGATTGCTCCGTCGCTGCGGTCACCATGCAGTATGCAGCCCTTGCACTCGGTCTTGGAAGCCGCTGGGCACAGATCAGGGGGAATAATTTCAAAGAAGGGACAACATCAACGCAGTATATCGCCGAGCTGCTTGGTCTTCCTGAGAACTTGACCGTCCAGTGCATCATCGCCATCGGGTACCCTGAGGAGGAGATGATTCCCTATAAAAAGGACGAACTCCGTTTCGATAAAGTCAGCTATAACCGTTATGGTCAGAAAAAGGCCTGATACCGATTAGGGCATCACCGGCCCTTTCGCGTCATGGAAGGGCCGGAACCCCATTTTATTGAGGATGAGGAAGTAATCGAGAAGACCCTCAGCCTTCTTGGCCTCTGGGAGGTGAAGGTTAGATCCCCTCAAGGTGATCAAGGATTGAGATTCCCAGGTTCGATTTTCTGTCCTTCCTTCTATCCGAATCCAAAATACGCGGCGGGCTCCTGTAGGATTTTGACTCCGCGTGCCGGGCGCTCTGTTTTTCAACCTCGCAAAATTTGTGATCTTAGCATCATAACTGCCTTCTTTCCAACCCACCAATCGGAGCCAATTTTGGCAAGATTCTCGGTTGAGAGTTCAAGATTCTTCGTCACAGTACTTCGTTTATTTATCCTCATGCGTCTAACGAGTTACACCCGGAATAAGGATTTCGGGCCGATGTGGATCTGGACAAAAAGTTGTCCCGATGGGAAAATTAATTTATTATAAGTACGGTTCTGTCGCCACCACTCTAATGGCGATCCCTTCTACAAAAGAGTTGATCTCGATCCCAAAGCCCCGGGGGGAAATTGGCTATCCCTTTCGCGACGGGGACGATCACAAGGACACCGGAACGGTTGGTTCCAAGATGGGCATAAGATCTAAGGAGGAAAAATATGGAGTCCAATTCTAATCTTGAAAATAAGAGCCCCTTGAGTGGTGGTAAGATGTCCGGAGCCCGGTTCATTGCGGAGACGTTCAAAGGATACGGGGTAACGCACGTCTTCTATGTGGAAGCCATTTTGAGAGGAGCTCTTGTTGAGATGGAGACCCTGGGGATCCGTCGTATCTTGACTCACTCGGAGAAAGCAGCGGCCTACATGGCGGATGGTTATGCGCGAGTGAGCCACAGGCCGGGAATATGCATGGCTCAATCTGTCGGGGCAGCCAATTTGGCCTCTGGCCTTCAGGATCCTTACCTGGGGCGTTCTCCCGTCATTGCAATAACGGGCAGGAAAGATCCGGTTTCCCGCTATCGAAACGCCTACCAGGAGATTTTGCATCAGCCCATGTTTGACCAAGTGACCAAATACAACGTTTACGTGGATGCAGCAGAGCAAGTCCCTTATCTGCTCCGGCAGGCATTTCGCGAAGCGACTTCAGGAACTCCCGGTCCCGTCCATTTGGATGTACTGGGGCATGTAGGACAGACCACGGACAAGTTTGAGATAGATTCGGAAGTGATCATCGAAGATCTTTATACTCACTATCCGGCCTATCGGCCAGAGCCTTCGTATGAGCATGTTCAAAAGGCCGCTCGGCTCCTGGAGGATGCCAGGAGACCTGTCATTGTCTCGGGGGGTGGGGCAGCCGCTTCTTCCGCCGGCCCTGATATCGTGGAACTTGCCGAAGCCTTATCCATACCCGTGGCTACTTCGCTCAATGGGAAAGGAACGATTCCAGATAATCACCCTCTTAGCGTGGGTGTGGTAGGTTCCTATTCTCGGTGGTCTGCGAACAAGGTCGTTTCTGAAGCTGACCTGGTCTTCTTTATCGGAACGAATACTGGAGATATGGTCACAAATAATTGGACATTGCCCAAGAAAGGGGTCCCCGTTATCCAGGCAGACATCGATCCGTCCGAAATAGGGAGGAGTTATCCCCTGGTGGTAGGATTGATGGGAGATGCTAAGCTGACGGTCCGCAAGCTGGTGGAATTCGTTAATGCAGACTACAAAAAGGTTCAGTGGGCCCAGCATGCCCAAGAGATTGTGGAAAAATGGCAGGACCATATGGAACCCCTTCGAAACTCAGATGCCCTCCCCATCCGCCCCGAAAGGCTATGCAAAGAAATCACGGATGCCCTCCCGTCGAACGCTATCCTTGTTGCAGACACTGGCTATTCCAGTATTTGGACTGCTTCCTTGGTTAATCTCACTCACCTTGCCCAAACCTATCTTCGTGCGGCCGGAACCTTAGGCTGGGCTTTTCCTGCTTCTATAGGAGCCAAATGCGCTGCACCGGATCGACCTGTGTTCTGCTTCACGGGAGATGGGGGATTTTGGTACCACCTGAGTGAGATGGAAACAGCCATTCGGTATGGGATAAAGACCATTACAGTGGTCAATAACAACTACTGTTTGAGTCAGTGTTCCGTAGGTGTAAGCAAGGCCTATGGAGGAAGGGAAGGAAACCAGGCGGAAATGTTTAGATTCCAAGGGGCCAATTTCGCTAAAGTAGCCCAAGAATTGGGATGCATTGGAATCCGGGTTGAACACCCCAAAGAGATCGCTGGCGCCTTAAAAACAGCTCTTGAGGCTGATAGACCTGCAGTCATTGATGTCGTCACGGACGAAACCTGCAAGCCGGAATGGGAACCTGCCTATTAGGAAACCATCGAGGAAGAAGATTTTACGGATAAACATGAACCTATTGCGGATCGTAAGGAGGGGTTATGAAAACAACAAACAAGAGGACGAGTGAGGTCACGGCAATTCTATGGGTCAGCCTTCTTTTTACCTTCTGTTCCTTCGGGACGGCAGAGGCGACCGAACCGATCATTTTGGGTGCGGCTGTATCCTTGACTGGGAACTTGGCCCGAAGTGGATTGGATCAGAAGCTGGGGTATGAACTCTGGAAAGATTCAGTAAATGCCAAAGGCGGAATACTGGGTCGCAAGGTCGATCTTAGGATTTATGATGACCGAAGCGAACCCATGACCGGCGCCAAGCTCTATGAAAAGCTGATTACGAGCGACAAAGTCGATCTACTGATCGGCCCCTATGGGAGCGGCGTCACGGCCGCCGTCAGCACTGCCGTCGAAAAACATAAAATGGTCATGATTGCTCCCGGGGCCTCTTCAAAGGAGATTTGGGAACGGGGATATCGATATGTATTCCAGATGATCACCCCCGCCCGATATCAGTTGACCTCGTCTATAGAGATCGCCAAGAACAGTGGATTCAAGACGTTCGCAGTGATCAACGCAGACTCTGCTTTTCCTCGAGATCTGGCAAAGGGGGCATTGGAAGATATTAATAGTGCAGGTCTCAAACTTTTTCTTCATGAAGAATACCCGGAAAAGGCAAACGACCTCTCATCATTGATCCTAAAGATCAAGGCCGCAGCACCGGATGCTCTCATTGTTGGATCTTATCTGCCCGATGGCGTACTCCTGGTTCGTCAGGCCAAGGCAGCCAACCTGGCTCCTAAAATGATCCAATTTGGCCCAGTAGGACCTTCCATCCCTGACTTTGTCAAGTCCTTGGGAGACTTGTCCAATAACTTGTTAGGAGTTTCCCAGTGGGAATCCTCTGTCAAATACCCTGGTTCTCCAGAAATGGTGGCATCCTTCAAGAAGAAATTTCCTGGAGAAGAAGCAGACTACAGCGTGGCAGCGGCTTATTCATCGTGTGAAGTGATGCGGATGGCTGTGGAAAAAATTAGAGGAATAGACCAGGAAAAGCTCCGGCAAGCCGTCTTAGCTATGGACGTCATGACACCTTTCGGCCGTTTCAAGGTTGGCCCTGCAGGGGATCAGGTAGGACATCTGACGGTCTTGGTTCAGGTACTAAATGGCGAGCGAGTCGTCGTGTGGCCTGCCGAGGCAGCCGTTCAGAAGATTGTTCTGCCCTTCCCAGAGTGGAAATAAAAAGGGAGGGTCGATGCGGGGTTCTCTCCTTGTTCTTCAAGTTATGATCAATGGACTTTTACTGGCAGGGATTTATGGAGTCGCTGCCGTTGGCCTCAATCTCATTTTCGGTGTGCTCCGCGTGGCAAATATTGCCCACGGAGACTTTATCATGCTTGGGGCTTTCATCGTCTACTCCCTCTCCACCCTCGGGGTAAGTCCTTTGATCGGTATCCCTATAGTTGGAGGAGTACTGTTTGTCTTGGGCCTCCTGACCGAACGATTTCTTGTTGAAAAAGTCGTCTATCAACCCATGGCCTATTCCCTTTTATTGCTCTACGCCGTCTCAATCCTGTTACGAAATGCAGGGTTGAATCTGTGGACATCCAATTATGTCTCTCTCAACGTCATGCCCGGGACTCTCCATATCGGATCCCTGACTATTTCCGAGATTCGGCTCGTCGTTTTCATCATCGCTGTAAGTCTCACTGTTTTTTTCACCTTTATTCTGAATAAGACCATGGTAGGAAAAACGATCCGGGCCTCCATCCAGCACCCCGATCTGGCCGGCGCCTGTGGCATCGATGTCCGCAAAGTCAGGGCGCTGACGTTTGGAGTAGGGAGTCTCTTGGCTGGAATAACTGGAACATTCTTCATCATGCTCTTTTCAGTAAATCCGGAGATGGGCGACATGATGATTCTGAAACTATTTGCCATTGTCATTGTAGGAGGATTGGGAAATTACCTTGGAACATTCGTGGGGGCTTTAGTCGTTGCCATGGCAGAGACGTTCACCGGATTCTATGCGACGACCGAATACTCCGATGTGGCTGTCTTCTTCCTCTTCCTTCTATCCCTCATCTTACGCCCCCAGGGACTTCTGGGGGGTGGGAAAACCACGTGAAGATCCGATTGAGCTTGCTTCCACGGGTTGGTCTATTTTCGATCGCTCTCCTCATCCTGGCTCTCGTGCCAGCGATCGCCAGTACCTATATCGTCACCTTCGTTCTTACGCTCTTTATGTATATTGCACTGGCATACAGCTGGAATTTTATTTCCGGTTATACCGGTTATATTTCATTTGGCCAAATTGCCCTCTTTGGCATTGGAAGTTACAGCTGTGCCATCCTCATCTTTAAATGCAACATTCCTTGGTTTTTGGCTGCCGCAATGAGTTCGCTCATTGCTGGAGCTCTGGCCATCCCGCTAGGATTGATCATGTTAAGGCTCAAAGGCCCCTATTTCGCTGTAGGCATGATGGGCCTTTTCCAATTTCTGGCGGCCCTAGCAGCAATTTGGAAGTCGTTGACCAATGGAGCCACGGGCATCTACCTGCCACCTGTTTCGGCGCTCTCCTATATCTATTTCGCTTTTTTGGGTCTTGCGGTGGCACTTTTTCTCGCCACCTGGAAATTGGAGCACTCCGTCTTTGGCCTCCGGTTGAAGACCGTAAAAGAAGATGAAGAGGGGGCCGAATCCGTAGGGATCAACACCACCTTCTACAAAGCTTTTGCCTTTGTGGTCAGTGCGCTGGGATGTGGTTTCGCCGGTGGCATTGAGGTTTTTTATGTAAGTTACGTAGACCCAACCACTGCGTTTCCGGCGGTTTTGAATATAACGATGATCATTATGGCCCTCCTTGGAGGTATGGGAACCTATTGGGGGCCTCTGATTGGTGCCGTCCTGCTGGGTCAGGTGTCGGAATTCCTGTGGGCCCACTTTCCCTATTTCTATCTCATTATCTATGGAGCTCTCCTCGCTTTTATCATTATGTTCATGCCTTCAGGGATCATGGGATATTTCCATAAGCGTAAGATGCTGAAGGGCGGAGGTGATTCCCCCCTGCCTGATGGGCCAATGACCTTGAAGCCTGCGACTGGAAAGGAATGAAATGAACGGAACGATTCTATCTGTAGAAAACCTCACCAAGAAATTCGGGGGACTCCTGGCCGTCCATCGGTGCTCCTTTAACGTTGGGCGGGGAAGCATTACCGGACTGATTGGACCTAACGGAGCTGGGAAGACAACGATGTTTAACCTGATCTGTGGCAATTTAAAGCCCACGGCAGGGGAGGTTTTTTTCCAGGGCAAAAGGATAACCGGGTATCCTCCCCATCGTCTCGCAAGATTGGGGATCGGGAGAACATTTCAGCTTTCGCGGATCTTTAAAGGAATGACTGTCTGGGAAAATCTCTCTTTGGTCCCTTCCCCGGTTGATTCTTCGACCAGCTCTGTGAGTAAGGCAGAGGATCTCTTGCATGCTGTTGGTTTGGGTCACCTTCCCCATACCTATGCGGGGACCCTTTCTTATGGACAGCAAAAGCTTCTTGAATTTGCCCGGACCTTTATGCTCGATCCCCAATTGGTCTTGCTTGACGAGATCTTTGCGGGATTGAACCCTGAAGAAATGGAAAGACAAATTCAAACCATCCGGACCTTTCGTGAACAGACTCAAACCACCTTTGTGGTCATCGATCATGCTGTCAGCGCGGTATTGCGGTTGTGCGAACGGGTAATTGTCATGAATCAGGGGGAGATCATTGCCCAAGGACCCTCCCAGGAAATTGAAAACAATGAAAACGTCATTGAAGCCTACTTCGGCAGTTCTTCCCTGGAATTCCTGATGGAGGAAAAGGGATGAATCTATATCTTCTTGAGATTGAAAACCTGGATCTCTCCTATGGAATGGTTCAGGTCCTTCGAGGGGTGACCGTGAAAGCAAAGCCTTTAGGAATCACGGCCATCGTCGGACCGAATGGCGCAGGGAAGACAACGCTCACCAGGGGGGTCATGGGATATGTTCAACCTTCGGCCGGTACGATTAGATTCGAGGGAAGCGTGATTCTGGGCATCTCCACCCACCAGATCGTAGAAAGAGGAATTGGTTATGTTCCTCAGGGCCAGGGGGTATTTCCTAACATGACAACCCAGGAAAATCTGGAGATGGGTGCCTATCCTTTGCGGAAAGACTCCAAGAAAATTCGGGAACTGATGGAGGCAACCTATCATATTTTTCCGAAACTGAAGGAGAGGCATTGGCAAAAAGCCGGTACCCTAAGTGGAGGGGAAAGGCAGATGCTTGCCATCGGGAGGGCATTGATGGGAGAACCCAAACTCATTCTCCTCGACGAGCCATCCCTGGGTCTGGCGCCGATTGTGCTTCAGTCTGTTTATCGGACGATAAGAGAAATGAAAAACCGAGGCGTATCCATTGTCTTGGTGGAGCAAAACGCCATTGCGGCCCTGAGTGTCGCAGAGGATGTCTATATCTTAGACCTCGGACGGATTCGAGCCAAAGGGCCGAAAGAGGAGATCTTGGTTCACCCCAATCTTAAAAAGCAATACTTCGGGCTGAGTTGATGAAATTAGTCCATCGTGGACCTTACTGGTTCTAGTAGTGCACCACAGAAATAACGCTATATTTCAAAGAGCACTTGGATAGCTTATTTTGCTGGGGATAATCATTTCCAAACATAGTTCCATTTATGGGGTACACCACTAGCAGATAGAAGAGAATTCAATGTCGGGCAAAGTTGTGGACTTGACTCAGGAGATCTCTCACGAAATGGCTGTTGATCCGGGACTTCAGCGAACAACGAGCTCCCTGTGATGGGGATAGAGTTTTTCACATCCGTCTTTATTCACTAACAACGTGTATTCTATTTGGACCCCCCCTAAGCCTAATTCGCCATATGGGATCTCTATGCTGATCACCATACCCTCTTCTACAGGGATGTCGTACGTTCCCGGCAGAAAGGGGCTCGTCGCCTTCATGGGTTTGGTGAAAACAGGGTAATCCCTTGCCTCAATTCCTATTCCATGACCACAGAATCTGGCCATTTTTCCATAATTTTGAAGCCCTGCTTTTTGAATAGCGGTAATGACCTCTTCAAAAAGCTTCGAGGGGATCGCTCCGGGTCGTAAGAGTTCCGTGGCTCGCTCCATACCCGCGTCAACAGCCCGGTAACACGCCTTCTGTCTCACATTGGGACCTCCCAATACAGCACATCCTCCTGCATCGGAATGATATTTGTTATAGATGCTCCCTCCATCATAACGAAACATATCCCCTTTCTTTAGGCGATACGACGAAGGTGGAAAAAAGTGTCCGTTTGCCATAATGTTCATGGAGGACTGAGTCCCGGCAGCAGTGTTCCAGAATTCAAAAACGGCTCCGGACTTAGCTGTCATTTCCAGGAAATGCTGTGCCAACTCGTCCTCAGAGACTCCCTCGCCAAGAAGGTTGAGAACGGATTGAGTGGCTTCTTCATTCATAACCCCCACCGTTTTCAACCGCTTGAGTTCCTCGGGCGTTTTGACCATACGAATCACCCGGAATAATTCAAAGGCATCGATCAGTTTCGCATGAGGACATCCGCTCACAATCTGCTCCCGCGTCAAGGGATAGACATTCTTTTCATCCAACCCGATTCTTCCTTTATCCAACCCTTTCCGTTTCAAGGCTTTAACGATGGCGTCTCCGGCCGTCGGGGCATATCTTGCTTCGTCGTCCAAAATCTCCTTATATCTTTTCTCCCCCTCGCTCAACGTCCCTTCCGGATATACAGAATAAAAGCGATTACCAAAAGGATAAACTTCCCGGACCCACGTGGGATACCTTGCAGCCCAGGCGATATCAACTCGGGTGATGATCAAGGCTGGCTCGATATCTTCCCTTCGGGGGAAAAGAGCATAGCTCTCAACGTTCAAGAAACGATACATATAAGGAAGATGGCTTTGAAAATCGGAAAGGTAGCTCACATTTTCCGGATGCGATGCGATGATGACATCTAAATCAAACCCTTCCATCTTCTGCAGGATTCTCTCTCTGTTCGCCAGCATCTGAACCTCCTTTTGAATTAGGAAGAAAGCTCTTCAACTTTCTCTATTTTTGCATATATAAACTCTTAGAAAAAATCTGTCAATTGCCCTGGAAATATATCGTTATGGCCATCACCCTTGGAAGACTCCATAAAAATTTGAAAGTCAGAATTTGCCGGTATGAGAATTGTAAGGAGGCTCGATACTTTCTTCCTGAACTCTTCATTTTCTAAAATCCTCCTTCCATACAACATTTGAAGTAGTAATCGATAAAACAAAGTCACATATTGAATCACGGGACATGAGAAATAATTCTTCTTGAAGTTTTTATTTAAAATTGGTAGACTTTTCTCAACCCATAGAGCTTTAAACCAACCTCCCAAGTAACCTTTGGAGGACTCCATGACCACCCAAGAAGTTAAACGCAAACTCACGGCCATCCTCAGTGCTGATGTGAAGGGTTATAGCCGTCTCATGGGAGAGGATGAGGAGTGGACCGTTCGGACACTAAAGGCGTATAAAGATGTCATGGGGAACCTCATCCAGCAGCACCGGGGGCGGGTGGTGGACTCTCCAGGGGACAACGTCTTGGCTGAGTTCGGGAGCGTGGTGGATGCAGTACAGTGTGCCGTGGAGATCCAACAGGTACTCCGGGCAAAGAATGCCTTGTTGCCGGAGACTCGCCGGATGGAGTTTCGGATTGGGATTAATCTGGGCGATGTGATCGAGGAGGGGGATTCGATTTACGGCGACGGGGTGAACATTGCGGCCCGATTGGAGAGTTTAGCCCAGGCAGGGGGGATCTGCATATCTGGGAGTGCGTATGAGCAAATTGAGAACAAGCTACCCTTGAGGTACGACTACCTGGGCGAGCACGAGGTGAAGAACATTGCCAAGCCGGTGCGGGTTTACCGGGCGAGGATCGAGCCGGAGGCAGTCCCTTCCAAATTGGGTGGGGAGAAAAAGCCCGCGAGAAAAGGATTATCCAAGGCGGTTATGGCTATAATAGCCGTCGTTGTAATAGCAGGGGCAGTAATTCTTTATCAGTTTGTCCTTCGTCCCTCTCCTTCTAAGACTGA
>Ga0187770_10000780_pt1 | contig 16036 bp, 19 predicted proteins | sample 0116_SJ02_MP02_2_FD_133154 | JGI IMG/M metagenome (GOLD analysis project Ga0187770, IMG submission 133154) | Tropical peat soil microbial communities from peatlands in Department of Meta, Colombia - 0116_SJ02_MP02_20_MG | ecosystem: Environmental > Terrestrial > Soil > Wetlands > Peat | place...
ACGGCCCCCGGTGGAAGGACCAGGTGGCCCTGAAGCCACGAGTAAAGCCGGGAGTTGGAACGACCCTTGACGTGGTTCACGAACCAGCGGGAGACGCGGTTCATCTCCGGCATCTGGGTCTCGTAAGGTCATCGAACGGTAAGACCGTTCCCCCGGAAGGCCGGCTGAACCCGCCCGACGGCGCCGATGCCGCGCGATGACCCCCACGAAGCGGACTCGGTTCGCTCAGCTTCGGGGGGTCCCGGGACGAAGGCGAAGTCCGAGCAGCACTTCGCCGTGGACCAGGCGCATCCGCGTGCGGAGGCCCCAGGCGCCGAGTCCCCCTTCGAGGTAGCTCTTCTCGCGTCGCTCGACCTCCCGGAACCCCCGCGACTTCAGGAGGGCGATCGACGCGGCATTCTCCTCCTCAGCGGCCGCGAAGACCACCTCCGTGCCCGCCCGGTCGAAATGCGCGAGGGCGTCGTCCAGCATCCTCGCTCCGATGCCCTGTCGGCGGCGCGCGGAGGCGATGGCGAGGTAGTAGGCATATCCCACCTCCGGGCGAAGCTGCTCCAGCATCGAAACCCCCACCAACTGCCCGTCCACGAACGCGCCACGGACGAGAGAGGCTTCGCGCAGCGTGCGCTTCGCGTGCCAGCGATAGATGCCGACGAAGGAGTCCTTGATGATCGGGACGGCGCGCTCCCGCTCCGCAGGAGGAAGGTCGGCGATCTGGACGAAGGACGACGGCGACACGGGGACCGCGGGGTGGGCCAACCTCGCTTGGGCAGAAAAGGAATCGGAGGGGCCCGGACCCGCCCCTAGAACGTCGTCTCGAACCACCGGGGTCGATGGGACCGGCGACGGCCCCGGCAGAAGCTCTAAGTTCGAGAGCCGCTAAGGTCCTCCACCCGAGGAAGAAGAGATGACGCTTGAGCTCTGGGAGAGCACTCCACCCGAGATACGCGAGCGATGGCGCGACATCTCGCGGTCGCTTCGGAGCACGGACGACCCTGACCTCCTACCGAAGGCGCTCCAGACCTGCTTCTGGTACGGCGCTTCCGCGACGATCCACTCAGCCGGTCCGAAGAGCGAGATGACGCTGCGGCACCTGCTCCCCTCGGACCGGGTTCGAGAGCTCCTCTCCCCGGCCAACGTGCGGGGTCGTGGGGGCACACCATGAGGAAGACACGAACCATCCGTCAAAGCGTCTGGATCCGGGCACCGCCGACCGACGTCTACGATGCGCTGATGACCTCGAAGGGCCACTCGGCGTTCACCGGGGCCTCCGCGCGAATCAGCCCCCGGGTCGGCGGGAAGTTCACGGCGCACGACGGGTACATTCACGGGCGCAACGTCGAACTGGTCCGGGGCAGGAAAATCGTGCAGGAGTGGCGCCCGGCCGAGGACGCTTGGCCCAAGGACCACTATTCCACCGTGACCTTCACCCTGCGTCCATCGAGGGGAGGGACCCAGTTGACCTTCCTCCAGACCGGGGTGCTACCCGAGTATGCGGCTGAACTAGCGGGGGGGTGGAAGGAGTTCTACTGGACGCCCCTCAAGCAGTACCTCGAGTAGAGACGCCAGGGCCGTCGAAAGCGTCGCCCCGGGCCGGGGCTCAGGAGGGGCGCCGGCGTCGCGGGCCGGACCGTCGGACCGAGGCGGCGATCGCCCGTCGTTCCCTCACGGTCGGGCGACGACCGATCGTGATCCAGATGCCATCGGGATCGCGGACGCTGGCCATCCAGCCTGCGGTGGTGGCTGGCTCGTACCCCGTGGGTCGTCCGCCGGCCTGGAGCAGCCGGCGGTAGAGCCGCCCGAGGGCCTCCGGAGGAGCGACACCGAGCGTGAAGTCGAGATGGTCGATCCCGCCGCCCACCGAGAACCGCCCGCCGAACAGGGAAGTTCGAGGATACCAGTTGAGCTCGACGACACGGTGGGAACGGGGATCTTCGAGCAACACCCAGATCCCCCCTCCCCACGAGCGGGTGTCTCCTCGGGACTTGACCCGGAATCCGAGCGGTCCCGTGTAGAACTGTAGGGATCGGTCGAGGTTGCGGACGCGCAGTCCGGCATGCTGGAATCGCATCATCGGATGGGTGATCCTCCCGACCGCTCGGGTGCTTCAGCCGCGTTATCTACCTTTCTGCGAGGCATCCTGAAACGCCCGTCCGGACGCTCCTCAAGCCGTCTTCACGAACCGCCTATGAGGGTCGCAGCGGGTCCCTTCGTGGCGCCTCCTCTCTGGGAGCACGGGAGGCTCCATGGGATGACCGATGAAACTCTGGGCGACCCTCTACGGGATGGTATGGCTCGTCTTCCTGCAACTCTTGATCACGATGGACCCGCGGCCCCCGAGCTGGTTCATCTACATTCATGCCCCGCTAGGGCTCGCCATCATACTCTTGGCCTACGCGAACTACCGTCAGGCCCGGGCGACCGAAGCCCCCGCTCGCATCAAGCGGACGGTCCGGGCGACGCTTGCGCTCTCGATCCTGATGGCCTTCTTGGGCGTTCTCCTTTGGGCCAACCTCGGGACCTCCTGGTCGATCCTCCTTGGCTACTCGTTCTGGGACCTCGTTCACATCTTCCACGGCGTGAACGCCCTCGCCATCATCGCCCAGGCCGCCGCGGCCGCCAGCGCCTACGACATGTGGGAGGAGAAGGAATTCGAGCAGCGGACCGCGATCGGGGAGATCCCTCCGCCACCAAGGCCGACGCCCTCTCGCTGACACGGAGAATGTTCAGCGCGGCGCACCGACGCCAAAGGACGGACCGAACACGGACCGGCGCCGAGCCCTTGTAGCTCGCGACCTTGGGCCGGCGCGATGGCCGTCCGAATCCCGGTGCGAGTCCACCCGGGCCAGGGCCGGGTGGGGTTACGGTGGGACTCCTGGCGTCAGCGGTGGGTGATCGCCTGCCGAGTTCCCGCCGTGAGAGGCCTCGCGAACGAGGACGTGCGACGACGAGTCGCCTCCTGGCTCGAGGTGGGAGAAGACCGGGTTCGGTGGGTCGTCGCGGGGCGAGCCTCCGACAAACTGCTGGAGGTCGAAGGGCTCGACGAGGCCCAAGTCCGAGAACGGTTGAGTGCGGTCGAGCAAAGAATCGACGTAACGACGGAACAAGGTGGCGGCCGTTCGGGCAGGCTCCGGGGGCGCGACTAGCGGTCGGCGTCGCACCAATCGAACGCTTCGCGGTTCGCCCGCTCCTCTGCGCGGCGGGAGCTGACCGGAATAGGGCCCGGCTCCTCCGCCCTGTCAGTAGTGGGCTCGCGACTCCCGCTCGGCCCGTCCATCGTACCGACGATAGCGGCCTATTAGAACGGTCTTTCCAAAAGCGCCAAAGCGCCCCCTCAGCTGCGAATCCTGCGTGTAATGGGTCGCTTCGTGCGATTGGGCGACATCGGTCGACCCGAAGCCGGCTCGTTCTATGCCGGGAGGGGGTAAAGCCCTTCCGAGGGGTCCTTACTCCCCGGCCGGTTGGGGTAGGGAGACCTCGGCCTGCTGCTCGCTTCGGGTCCCATCCTCTGCGAACGTGTAGTTACGGAGAAAGACCGCGAGGAGCCCGCACGCCGCCGTGAGCGCCGCGCCGATGGCGAAGAGCCAGTGGAAGCCGGCTAGCGTGGGAAGCTGGGTCGAACCGACGGCCGGGCCCTTCGGGGTCCCGACCGTGTAGAGGAACGTGCCGGTAAAGCTGGCGAGGATGGTCGCCACGACCACGGGTCCGATGCTGGCTCCGAGGTCCTGGAACATCTCGGCCATTCCTGTCTGGATGCCGGTCTCCCCTTTCCGGGAAGAGAGCACCACCACGTTCGTGACCGAGACGATCATCGTCACGAGCCCGACGAACGTCGGGATGGGGGCGAGCAACAGCTCGTCGTAGGTGCGGTTGAAGAAGAGGAGGAGTAGAAAGCCGGCGGTCGACAGGGCGGCGCCCACCAGGACCATCGGCTTCGGCCCGAACCGGGAGATGGCGCGCCCGACGAAGGGAGCGGCGGCCAGCATCGACATCGTGGTCGGCAAGCTGAGCACGCCGAACTGGAACACGGACTGCCCCAGGCCGACGATGGGCGTCTCGACGATGATCGTGATCCCGACGAACCCAACGAAGAGGGCGGCGCCCACGAGCAGGATCGTGAAGTAGCTGAGCACGAGATTGCGCTCCCGGAAGCGTTCGAGGTAGATCATCGGGGCTGCGCTCCGGCGCTCCTGCCGGTAGAACAGGACCAGCAACACCGCCGAGAGGCCCAGGAACTGCGGGACCCCGAGCGGCAGAGGCCCGAACCGGACCGCCGAAAGCTGTCCCCACCCCCACGCGGGGCCCTGGGAGAGCGCGACCAGGAAGGCGGCCAGAGCCCCGCCCAGGAGCGCGGCCCCCGGCACGTCGAGCTCGACTGCGAGCCGGTGCCGTGACTCGGGGAGCCTCCACGCGGCGAGGCCGAGGATGGCGAGGGCCACCGGGATGACCGTGTGGTAGGCGTCCTGCCAGCCGAAGGTCTGGATTAGCCACGCTCCGGCGAATAACCCGAGGGCTGCGCCGATTGCGAACATCGCGGCGATCAGGCCCTGGGCCTGGCCGACTCGGGCCGGAGGCAGCTCCTCCCCGACCATCGCGAACGCGAGCGGGAACAGCGCGAGGCCGACTCCCTGCAGTCCTCGGAGGGCGATGAGCAGGTAGACGGCGGAGGACCGACCGACCCCGAAGCTGGCGGCGACCTGCGGCGAGAACCCGGTCAACGCGACGGCGACCGAGTAGACGGTGAGGACGACCAGGATCATCCGCTTCTTTCCGTAGATGTCGCCCAGCTTCGCGAAGAGCGGCGTCGTCGACACTCCGACCAGGAGGTAGGCGGAGACGACCCACGCGATGGTGGTGTACGGAACTCCGTCGAAGAAGGAGACGAGCGTCGGGAGGGCGGGCACCAGCATCGTCTCCACGTAGTTGACCATCAGCGCCGCCGAGGCGAGGAGAATCAGGATCGTCACGCCGCGCCGGGTCGCGGCCGCATCAGAAACCTCGGTCGTGATCAGGTGCTTCGAAGCACTCTCGGGGGCCGTCATCGGTGAGGCCGACGCCTCGGGCAGGGTCAAACCCACGCGCGGGGCCCGTTAGAGAACTGGACAATCCCGCGGCTTCCTGTCCGATCTGTGTCAACGACCGGCAAAAACCGGAAGGCTCAAGCCCGAACCGGTGTGTGGACGGGACGCGTGGCCGCCACCAGTTTCGACCCGGCCGAAATCGACATCGCGATCCTGCGGGAGATGTACCGGGGAGGGGCGGTCAACCTCGCGGGGGTCGACCCCCGCTTGAACGCCACGCGGATCGCCCGGTCGCTCAAAGTCGGCCGCGCCCGGGTCGCCGCGCGGCTCAAGTGGTGGCGAGAGGCCGGGTTCCTGAGGAAGTTCGATGTCTGGATCAACCCGGCCCTCCTGGGGTGGCAGGGGGCGTGGGTCCCTCTTCGGGTCGGCCACCACCGGGTGAAACCCGAGCTCATCGAGCGGCTCGCGTTGGTGGACGGGGTCGTGAGCGGCCTCGAATTCCTCGGCGAATGGCTCTCGGTCGGGGTGGTGGCGCCCGACGGGGCCTCGCTGAACCGACGGGTGCGTCTTCTTCGCCACATGCCCGGGGTGACCGAGGTCGACACGGCGGTGCCGTGGGTTGTCACGGAACCGACCCGCCGGTTGACCCCGCTGGACGTCCGGATCGTGCGGGCCCTGCGCCATCGACCCATGGCCACGCTGAGTGAGATCGCCCGGACGGTCGGGATCTCCACCCGCACGATGACGCGGAGGTACTCGGACCTCCTGGACGACCGTGCGGTCTGGTTCGTTCCGGTCTTCGACTTCCGGGCCCTTACCCGGCCGGTCGTCTCGTTGACCCTACATGTCCGGCCCGGCACGGCGAGAGAGGACCTATCCGAGCAGATCCGGAGCCGCTTTCCCCTCACCCTCGACTTCACGACCTCGGACGTGGGGCCCGAGATGTCCCCCCTGGACCTAGTCTTCTTCGTGACCCTCCCCTCGGCCGCCTACCTCGAGGAACTCGAGCGGTTGGTCGGGAAGGCGGAGGGGGTGGAGAACGTCGAGTCGTACGTCATGGTCCGGATCCTCGACTTCCCGGAGTGGTTCGACTCCCACCTCGAGTCGCTAGTCTCCCCCGTCGGACGGGGACCCCGGACGCCGGCGGACCGTGCGATCGCCCGTAGGGGCTAGGTGAACACCAGGTTCACGATGCCGGTGAACGGGTTTCCGGGCAACGATAGGGTGAGGTTGAGGGTACCGTTGCCGTTTCCTGGGACGAGGACCGGGACGTTCGTGTCGGAGACCCCGAACCCGCTGGTGTTCGTCGTGACGGAATAGACCGCACAACCGGTCGAGTTGTAGTTCGGCACCGGCAGCGAGAGTCCGTCCGACGAGCCGGGAGTGTCGTTGAACCCGTCGTAGGCGATCGGGTGGGTCGCTAGCCCGCAGGCGTTGTCGGGAGAGTAGACGTCGATCTCCGTGATGTCGACCACGTTCGAAACGCTCACGTAGTAGAGGACCCCGGCGAGCACGATCACGATCACCACGACCAGTACGATCAGGATGAGCAGCCGTCGGGGCCGGCGACGGGGCGGGGGCATCGTCGGCGCCGGAGGCATCGGTGGGTAACCTGGAGGGGGCGGCGGGCCACCGGTCCATCCCCCGGGGAGAGGCTGACCGCCCCCGGCACCCTGAGGAACCGGCCGGCCGCAGTAGGCGCAGAACTGGGCGCCGGCGGAGAGCGGTGCTCCGCATCCCATGCAGTAGCGAGCCGCCACGACGCGCACCAGAGAGCTGGGGTATATGGCCTCAAGGCACCGGGCGCCGTTGGCGTGGCACCCTCGACCAAGACCTCGGTCGGAGACCGGAACGCGCTCGGGAGGCGCGAGGGTTCGGTTCGCTGGACTCGAGGAGCCGGAGGAAGGAATCGTGGAGTAGACCGTTCGACCCCAGGACGTTTGGGGAGGTAATGGAGCGCTCGCCGGCCCAGTCCGTGAACCGTCCGCCCGCCTCCTCGAGGATGGGCAGGAGCGGGGCCGAATCCCAGATCTTGAGCCCGACGTCGACCATGGCGTCCACTCGCCCGGTCGCGACCAGCGCGAACCCGTAACCGTCCCCCCATCCTCGCTGCGTCTTCGTGGCGGAGGAGAGCCGGCGGAACGGGATCCCCTCCGCCTCGAGGGCACGTACCGAGGTCGTGAGGAGCGTCGCATCCTTCAGTCGGGAGGTCGTGGAGACGTGGGCTGAGCGGCCGTTCCAGTGGCAACCGAGCCCGGTGGCAGCGTCTACCGTTTCCCCCAGCGCGGGAAGGTGGATCACCCCGACCGAAGGACGACCGTCCAGCGCCACCGCCACCAGAACGGAGTAGAGGGGTACCCCGTGGATGAACGACTTCGTGCCGTCGATTGGGTCAATGATCCAGCGGACCCTCGGGTCCCCCTCGGACACACCACCTTCCTCGCCGACGATCGTGTGGGTCGGATAGGTTTGGTAGATGACCCGTCGCACCTCCGCCTCGGAGGCCCGGTCGGTGGCGGTGACGGGAGAGCCGTCCCACTTCTTCTCCGCGTCCACGCGGCCCCCGAAGGCCTCCAGGGTCCGGCGGCCCCCAGCCCGGGCCGCTGCCCGCGCCACTCGAAGTAGGGCCGTCAGGGGTGGCAGTGTCGGGACGGGACGGTCCGTTGAGGGCATGACGATCAAGGAGACGGTTCGGAATCTCATCAGAGTTGGCCGTAGGGACGGCCGGACCCCGCGCGTCGACCGTTCCCGGCCCTCCGGGCTCGACGGCCTACGCTCCGCTCGGGGCCGGTCAACGGATCGTTCCCAGGTCCTCTTCGAGCATGCGACGGTCGTCCGCATCCCTCACGGCGGAACCGAATCGCTGGGCGGCCCGCACGAACCGGTCACGGTCGGCCCGCTGTCCCGCCAGGGAAGCCGCCCGGGCCAGCGCTTCATAGGCGTACGCCACGTAGAACGGCGCCAGACGGTGACGGCGCGCGAGCTCGAGTGAGCGACGCGCATGGTGGAGGGCAGCCTCGGAGCGGCCGAGGTCGGCGTAGACCCGGGAGATCTGCCACTCCCCGATTGAACGCTGAAGAGCCGTGCCGGCGCGGCCCCAGTGGTAGCGCGAAGCGTGGGCGGCGTGGAGCATCTCGTCGTCCTCCTCCGCCGTCCTCCGCTTCTTGTCTAGGAGCGACCACGTCTGGTTGAACAGGTAGGCGCCCACTTTCCGGTGAGTCCGGCGGTCGATCGGGTCGTCGCTCCGGCGCATGCCGGTGCCAAGGGGCACCCTGATTAAATGCGTCGGTCGGCCAATGAGGTACGTTCTGGTGCTCGGACCGACCATCTCTTCATCTCCGGCCGCGTAGGCCCATCCTCCCGATCCACCATGGAACGCGCCGTGTCGACCGAAAGGAGTGGCCGCCTAGTCCAGTTCGCGCAGCAGGCCATCCGCCTCCGTCGGCTCGCTCGGATTGAGGCGCTGACCCTCGCGGTGCTCATCGGCGCGGCGGCCGCCACGTTAATCGAAATGGGGCTGATCCCGCACGGCGCCGCGACCGAGGCGGTCGGCGTCGGGGTGCTACCCGTCATGGCGATCTTGGCCTACCTCGCCCTGGCAATGCCCCCTCGGGTCATGGGACCGGTCGACCCGATTGTCGACCTCGTGCCCAACGAGATTGGGCTCCATGTCCTCACGGCGAGGGGGAGGAGGTTCACCCTACGCTGGAGGGACCCTTCGTTCGAGGTCCGGTTCGAGGATTTCCGCGAGACCACGTCCCGGACCTCCAACATCATCCGGATACTAGTCGGCCATGCCGAGCAATGGACGGGTGGGCTCAATTCGGACGACCTCGATTCGCTCGTCCACGAATTCCGGGCGCGCGGGATGGACGTGGCCAACTACCGTCGGCCTCGAGGGCTCGGCCACGGGGGCCAGTTCGTGACCGAGATTCGCGTGCGGGCGCATGCGCGCCCGAGGGCGGATCCCGATCGCCGGGCCACCGAGCCAAGACGGCCGAACGAACGCTAGACGCACTCGAAGTTTTGGCCAGGGGCTGGCGGGCGGACTGGCCCCCGCCTTTCCTGGGCCGCTCTGACGTCACGCGGCGAGAAGGTCCGGGTCGAGCCCGAGGAGCGCCCAGACGTCCCTCAAGCGGCACGGTCGCGCATCGGCACCGGAGGTGAGTCCCTTCTCGACCGAAACAAGACCCTCCCAGCGGTCGCTGGCCGGAGGAACGTAGACGCTGAGGACCCGGTCGAAGGCACGTACTAGCCCTTGAGTGGGTCGTCTCCGGGAGGAGGCGAAGAACGAAACGCCTTCCCGGTGGAGCTCGTCGTGATAGTCCCGGGGTTCGACGACCCGCTCCCTCAGCGCCGGCGCCAGCGCATCGACATTCGCCAACAGGATCGCGGAACGGCCGTCCATGGCGGAGGACCTGGCCACCAACTCCTGGAACAGTTCGGGGAGGGCCAGGAAGCCGGTCAATCGCTCTTCGCCTTCGGTCGACTCGGGAGCGACGAGACGTCGGAGCGAGGTCGAACTCCACTTGGGGGGCTTCAGGACCTCGGCAGCGACCGGGCCGAGGTCGGGGAGACGGGACCCCTTCGCGCAGATCCGACGGGCGACGCTCATCTGCCCGTCCACTGGCGGTGCGCAGTCCGCCCAGGCGAAGCTGCCGTGGAACCGAAGCGCCATCCCCACCGCCACCGCGTTGACCGATGCCTCGTCGGTGCCGTGCACCAGTACGGACTCGGGAAACGCGGGGGGCGGCAGGTTCGGGGGAGACGCCATCGCGGGTGACGGGGGGTCCATGGTCAACCTGAGGAACGGTTTCGCCACGGTTGAGACTGTACCGAATCGTTTCGGCCTCCCGAACGGGTTCGGGGGCCGCCGATGGCTTACGACGGGGCGCCGGAGGGACGGATCGCGCTCTCCAGGAGCTTCCGCTCGATGTGGGCGAGCGACTCCGAGACGGACGACTTGCTTCGTCCCAGCTGCTTCGCGAGGTCCGTCAACGTGATCGCCCGCGGGACCGCGAAGTAGCCGGCCGCCATCGCGTTCGTCAGAAGCTGCTGCTGGGAGTCGGTGAGGAGCGGGAGGTGGCTACGGAGCGGCCTCCGGCGGATCGAGACGATCGACACTTCGGGGGTTCGCGAGCGGGCGAATTGGAGCACCTCGTCGAACTCGGCTCGGCGCGCGACGACCTCCCAGGTCAGATATCCACCCTGCATCCGCAGCGGGAACTGGAGCGGAAGCCGGAGCTTCCGGTAGAGATAGACGACCGGAGGATTCCGGTAGGTGACCCGATAGATGCACCCATCCGCTAGCTCCGAGATGCTCTCGACGTGCTCGACGTCAGAGTAGGAAGAGATCTCGCGCGCCCAGACCCCTGGCGGCTGGCCGCTCACCCAGTAGTCGGAGACGGAGACGTCCTTCGTGACGTCGGTGCGGTTGAGCGCCTCCATCCGCACCGAGGGATGGGCGGTGCTGAACCGACCGGTCCAGAGGTTCTTCGGAATGCGGATGCGCAGCGTCGCCAGGAACAGACGGTCCTCGGTCCCGTCCGGGTCGGATGAGCGAAGAGCCTCCAGCCGTCGGCGAAGGTCGTTCGTCCGGCCCTCCCCCCCGATGGAGTTTCGAGCCCCCTTCCTCGGATCCACGGTACCTGCGTCCGGCCATCCCGGCCCACGGTCACCGGCCGCCGGCGGAATGCGAATCCCGAGATATAAACGTGGACCGGCGGTTCCTAGGTTGTAGGGCGGACCCCTCGGGGCGAACCCGCGACTCGGGTGCATCGTTTTTACGGGAGTAGACCATCACTCTCTGGTAGTACAGTGACACCGATTTCTAGCGAGGCGGACGCACGTTTCGACCTGTTCCGGCGACCGACGACCGTCATCCTGTTCGGGACCCATCGACCGCTTCTCCACTGGGTCGGCTACGCCCTCGGCTGCCGCGGTCCTTCGGAGTACTTCTGGACCGACATCCGACTAGCCGGTCAGCTGCCGGACCCGACCGAGCCGCTTGCCCTCGGCGTGGTGTCGACGGACCATCTCAGCGTCGTGGCGCCGGACGACCTCCGTCAGAACGACACCGGTGCGAACGTAGCGATCTCGGCGGTGATACGCTCGGACGAGCCACCGGACAACATCCGCCGGATCGTAGACTTTCTGAGACTCCCCTCCCACACCCAGGAGTTGCTTTCCTCCCGGTCACAGAGCGCACGGCCGCTCGTCCTCCTGCTGTCGAACGCCCACCGAATCGCCGTGATGTATCCGGCGGAGACGATGGCCGCGGTACTACGGTCGTTCGTCGACTTCGGGACCTGCCTCTTCGCGCTGTTCGGAGACGACCCTCCGCGCGGTCGGATGGAGTTCGACCATGTCCTACATCTGAGTGCCCACGACCTCCAGCATTGGGGGGAGGCCGAAATCCGGGTCGAGAAGGGGGACGCGAACGGCCCTTTCGCGATGGGCCGTCCCGTCGCCCTCAAGGAGATCCCCCAGGTTGCTGCCCTGCTCTCGGAGCGAGTCGGACCTCCCACGCGCTAGCGGGAGCAGTCGGGAACCGAACGAGCCCCTTCCACCGCGGTCATTCCGACCGCGCCGCCGCCGCGAACGCGGCCGCTCCAAAGGAGTCCCCGGTGACCTCGCGCACCCGGGGCACCCAGTCGAAGCGAGACCCGGGAGCCATCCATTCCCGGCGGAGCCATGGTCCGACCTTGGAGTTCGGCCAGAGCGGCCCTCCGAACCGTTCTCGGACGAACCGGGCGAGCTGGGCGGAGAAGAGGCTCGCGAACAGGTAGTTTTGGGCATAGACAGGCGTATCGATCCAGAACGAGTCCACGAACGAGAGCGGTTCGTACTCGTCAAACGCGAACAGTCTCCGTTCGAGGCGGTGGACTTCCCCCATCGGGTCGTGGTCGGGCCGGCGGTAGAGCAGTTGCTCCGTCCGCGACCAGGCGACGTTCCACGCCGTCAGGAGCACCTCCTGGGTCCATCGCATTCGGGAGATTGACTCCGCCAAGGGGAGATCCAAGTGCGCCTGCGCCGCGAGCCACCCCGGGTCCCTCGGAATCTCCTCGAAGAATCCGGCGATCCCCTCGTGAAGCCCTCCGAACCCGGGGATGTTCTCGTGCCAGCGGAGGAGATGCGGGGGCGCCCGGATGAGCGAGGAATGGACCGCGTGTCCGACCTCGTGGAAGAGGATGAGGTAGCAGCGCCACCCGCCCCTCGGATGGACCAAGATCCGAACGTCCCTCGGCGGGTCCGGGGCCAGAGTGAGGCCCCCCGCCGGAAGGTCGTGGAAGACGACTCGGAACCGCATCTGGGCCGTCCGGAACCCCCATCGGTCGACGGCCCGGAGGATCGTCGGCATCATCGAAGAGCGAGGGAACCACCGGTCCGCGAGGGGGGCGAGGCGGTTCAATGCGTAGGAGAAGTCCCACGGGTGCCAGCCGGAGACCCCCGCGATCGCCGCAGCCCGCTCTCGGAGTTGCCGGGCACTGGGGGAGGCCGCCTGGGCGGCCGCCGTCGCCAGCTCGTCCAGCCGCTGGGACGTGAACCCTTCGAACCCAAGGCGCATTTCGGCGAACGAACGGTGTCCGGCGGCGCGAGCCCGCTCGTTCCGGACCTGGATGAGCTCTTGCACCGGATCCTCGAGCGCACGGTAGAGCGGTTCGAGGGCATAGTACGCCCGGCGGCGTCGCGCCGGATTCGGGTCGTTCGCTAGGGCGTGGCTCACCTTCGCCCGGTTCACCCGGCGCCCCTCCCAAGTGGGTCGGAACTCGACGACCCGCCGGGTGAGTTCGGCGCGCCTCCGTACGACCTCGCGATGCTGCTCGACCCGGGTGTCGACGAGGATTCGCTCGAGGAGCTCCAGCCGACGGCGGAGGTCTTCCGGCCAGCTCCTCGAGAGAGCGGGCCGGACCCACCCAAGGATCCGCTCGTCCGAGAGGAGAGAGCTACGGCGGAGCTGCCACTCGGCGGCCCCTCGCACGGAGCGCCCCGAGTAGAGGTCCCAGTCGGCCGCCAGGATGGCTCGGTCGAGCCGCTCGAGCCGTCGGTCGAGCTCGAGGATGAACCTTCGACCGTCGTGCGGAGAGAATGAGACCGGAACGGACACCCTCGCCACGCGGGCCGATGCGTGTGGGAGGTTAAAGTCCCCTTCCTCCCCCGACGGCGGCCGAGGCCACAGCACGTGGCTACCGACGCTTCGAACCGGCCGAGCCCGAGGCCCGGCCGTTCATTCGAGGTGATAGGTCTCCGACGCGAGCCCGGGCGCCTCGCCTCCGTCCCACGATGAACGGTCCCAGCCGGGGACCCGGGAGACGGCTAACCGGATGACCAATCTGGAAAGGCTCGAGATCCAGGGGGCGTGTGCGGCATCGGCGACCGCGACCTCCCTCACCTCGGCGATCTCGGGAGGGCGTGCCACGGGCTCCCCGGAGATGTGGTGGAGACGGAAGGCAAAGTAAACGTCGCTCTCCTCAGGCCGAATGACCTTGTGACGGGTGAGAAGGAGGGCTCCCACTCGGGTCGATACCCCGGTCTCCTCGGTGAACTCCCGGACCACCGCGGCTTCGAGGGTCTCGCCGGGCTCGACGTACCCGCTCGGGATGGTGAAGCGCTGACGGTAGACCGCCCGGTTCACGAGGACATGGCCGTTCCGCAGCAGGACTCCCCCGACTCCGATGCGCGTGTGCGGCGCGGGTAGCGGGGGGAACGGTCGGCCGTTCATCGGGCGACCCTCGATGGAGCCTTCCCATTTAGGGTCACTCCGGCGGCCCCGACCGGACGGGAGCGACGGTACGGATAGTCCTCTGGGCGGGGACAGGCTCTTGCGGGAGGAAGCAATGCTCTTCGTCGGACGGGGGGAGTCGGTCATGGGTGCGCCCTTCGACCCGGGTCCTCCGGGTGAGCGCGAGGTCCGCATTCCGTTCGGGGCGCACGAGCTGGACGCCGACTTGGTCGTCGGGCCCCCGGGCCGCGGAATCGTCGTTTTTGCCCACGGCAGCGGGAGCGGCCGGAAAAGTCCCCGGAACCGAGAGGTGGCCCGACGGCTCCAGACCGCGGAGCTCGGGACGCTTCTGCTCGACCTTCTGACCGCGTCCGAGGCCCGAACGGACGAGCGGACGGCACAGTACCGGTTCGATATTCCTCGACTCACGGAACGGCTCCTCGTCGCCACCGATTGGCTGGGCCACCAGCCGGAGACGGGGACCCGACCCCTGGGCTTTTTCGGCGCGAGCACCGGGGGTGCCGTGGCGATGCGGGCGGCGGTCGAGCGGGCCGACCGTGTGGACGCCATTGTCCTTCGGGGGGCCCGTAGCGACCTAGGGGACCCCGTGGCGGAACGCATCCGATGTCCCACTCTCATCCTCGTCGGCGAGGAGGACCCCGAGGTCCGGAAGCTGAACCAACAGACGATGCGGTTGCTCCGGTGTCCGAAGAAGCTGACCGTGATCCCGGGAGCTTCCCATCTCTTCGAGGAGGAGGGCGCTCTCGAGGCCGTGGCCGTGGAGACTTCCGCCTGGTTCGTTCGTCATCTCGGGGGCCCAAGGTAGGGTTATTCGGCTCCCACCGAAGGACCTGCGGAACAACGGACCGTGCGCCCCCCCGGGCATGGTCGGGCATTCGTTGATTAGCCACGGGAACTGTGGCTTCTGGACACGACCGGGGTGGGCATGAAGGTCAGAAGGACCTCCCGTCGGGGGAGCTCCGCCCAGCACGGAGCCATGTGGCGGGCAACTTACGAGGAGACGCCCTACAACCAGTTGCCGTGGTTCGACCCGGACCCGAGCCCCGTGGTGGTCGGGGCCGTCGAGGGCGGGTTCTTGCCCGCCGGCGCGGCGGTACTCGACATCGGCTGTGGCGCGGGCTCTAACGTCCTCTACCTGGCCCGGAAGGGGTTCCGGGCCCACGGCATCGACATCTCCCCAGGGGCGATCCGGGCCGCCGAGGCCCGAGCCCAGGCGGAAGGGCTCACGATCGACGTGCGGACCGGTGATGCGCTGGCGATCGCGGACCCCGCTGAGAGCTACGGGGGTCTCGTGGACATCGGCTGCTTCCACACCATTCCCATCGGCCGACGACCGGACTACGCCCGCGAGGTTGCCCGAATCCTTCGTCCGGACGGTAGTTTCGTTCTCTCATGGGTGGCTCGTGAGCACGAGGGGCCGCACGGGCCACCCCATCGACCTTCGCTCGAGGATGTGACAAAGACGTTCGAAGCACGGTTCCTGTTCACCCGGACGGAGTTTCACGGCGCCCCGCAAGGCGGGTCGCTCCCGTTCTACTCTGCCTGGATGGTCCGACGGTCGGTCCCTCAGCCGGCGGCGCGCTGAGTCGCGGACGCCGCGTCGACCCCTAGGCGCCCGCGCGGTCGGTCGGAGCTGGAACTCCCTTGTCAGGCGGAACGCCCCCTCTTCGTTCCGTTGTCCGAGCTTCCTGAATCCTACCAGGTCGGTGAACATGATCGCGGCGGGACGCCGCGGGCAGTCGTGCACGCCCCCACCTCGCCTTCCCTCAGTGAGGGGCTGCGTGGGGGACGGGGAGGAGTTTCGTGCAGCCCCAGTGCGCGCATGGTGCCCGGGGACGACAAGGGAAGGATTACATTCCGCGTCTGGGTGCCGGGGAGTGTGCTGCAATACGATCTCGCGGTCGAGGTCGACTACCCTTCCGAATCGTTCCGAGGTCGGGTGGCCATCTCCGGTCTTTCCGGCCCGGCTCCGCTGGAGCTGGACTCGACGGACCTGACGATCGAATCGGTGCGGTGGAAGGATGCGGCGACGGCGTTCGAGCTGGACTCGAAGAGAGGCAAGCTCGTCCTCCGCTCGGCGGTTGTCCCGTCGGAGCCGCTGACGGTAGTCTTCTCCGGGAAGGTGGTTCGCGGCATCCAGACCGGATTTTTCGTGTCCGGGAGGGGGGAGCGGAAGGTCTTGACGACCCAGATGGAACCGGAGGGATGTCGCCGTTTCTTCCCCTGCGTCGACCGACCCAACGCGAAAGCCGTGTTCCGCCTCCAGGTTACCACC
>Ga0187770_10000781_pt1 | contig 16022 bp, 13 predicted proteins | sample 0116_SJ02_MP02_2_FD_133154 | JGI IMG/M metagenome (GOLD analysis project Ga0187770, IMG submission 133154) | Tropical peat soil microbial communities from peatlands in Department of Meta, Colombia - 0116_SJ02_MP02_20_MG | ecosystem: Environmental > Terrestrial > Soil > Wetlands > Peat | place...
CGTACGGCGGGCGCCACAGGTGGGGGAGCGGCGCCCCGGCCTGCTCAATCGCGCGGCCGGCGTCGACGATCTGCGCCCGCTGCACCGACTCCGGCAGTAGCGACATGAACGGGTGGGTCTCGGTGTGGTCGCCGACCTCGAACCCGTCGCGGGCCTCGGCCGCAATCACCTGCCGGTAGAGCGGGACCTGGCGCCCGATGGCGAAGAAGGTGGCCGGTGCGTGCAGCCGGCGCAGGATGCGGACGATGGCGCCGCTGTACGGCCCGGGACCGTCGTCGAAGGTCAGCGCCACGTCGCGTCGGCGCCCGTCGCCCAGGCGCACGTACGAGCTATAGCCGAGGACGGCGTCAACGGAGGCGTACAGATCCGGCGTGTCCGGATGCGGGGAGGCGGACGCTGGGGCTCGGGGACTGTCAGCGCCCGACCCGCCGACGGAGACGCGCGTCACGGGCGCGCGCCGCCGCGACTGGCTGCCGCGAATCAGCGCGACCGCCGGGACCGCCCCGACGGCCACGACGAGCACGACCGCCAACGTCAGCCGCCGTTGCGCGCGCCGCCGGCGCCAGACCGCGCGCCGCGCGCTCAGCTGTCCCGCGGTCAGCGGCGACCGTCGGGCCTCGTCGCTTCCCCGTCGTTTCGCCATTGACTCGCTACCGACTCCACGCCCCATCGCACCTTTGCCAAGTTCACCCCGCCACGAGCAATCTACCTGGTGCCGATCGACATGGCCGTCCCGCCACTCCCCGGCCGCCACCGAGCGAGTGGCGCCTTGGCCGTCCCCGGCCGGGCGAACCGCCGTTCACCGCGAGGCAGGCGGCGAGTGGCGAGTCTCCGGGATTCTTGGGGCCGCCTTCGGCGGCCAGCCTGCGACTCTCAGCCGGCTAGTCCCGCGCCGCACCGGCCCGCCGGCGCCACTCCTCGGGCACGAGCAGCTCGAGCACGTCGTCGATCGTGACGACCCCCACCGGCCGGCACTCGCTGTCCACCACCGGCATCGCCTGCATGTTGTAGTCGCTCATGAGCCGCGCCACCTCGGGTATCTCGGCCTCGAGCGCGACGCTTGGGGTCGACGACTCGAGCAGCCCGGAGACCTTCTGGGGTCCGTCGGCGCGGACCAGGTCAACCAGCGGCACGGTGCCCACCAGCTTTTCGGCGTCGTCGACCACGCACACGATCGAGCTCTGCTGGGGCCCCAGGTCGCTCCCGCGCACCCGCGCCAGCGCTTCGGCCGCGGACGTGTCGGCCGGGACCTGGATGAAGTCGGGGTTCATCATGCCGCCGGCGGTCTCCGGGTTGTGGCTGAGCAGCGAGCGAATCTTGGCCTGATTCGCTGGAGGCAGGAGATTCAGGATCGGCAGCCGGTGTTCCTGGTCGAGCTCCATCAGGAGATCGGCCGCGTCGTCGGGCTCCATCCTCGCCAGCACCGCCGCCGCCTGTTCATCGGACCGCTCGCGCAGGAACTCGACCTGGTGCTCGTCGTCGAGCTCCTCGAACACGTCGGCCTCGAGCTCCTTGTCCTGCCCGACCGCCTCGAGGATCTCCTCCCCCTCCTCGTGCGAGGCCGCCTCGACCAGGTCGGCGATCTGGGCGGGGTGCAGGCGGACAAGCCGGCGTGCGGCCATCTTCAGCCGCGAGGTGGGCACGTGCCCGACGAACGGCTCGATGTCGCGCCAGGGGATGAACTGGCGGTGCTCGGTGTCGTGGCCGCGGAAGCGCCGGGGCAGCAGCCGCCACAGTCGGGGTCGCAGGCTTGGGTCGATCCCGGCCACCCGCCAGGTGTCGTCGTCCTCGCGCACCAGGTCGACCTCGCGGGCCTTCACCAGCCGCGCACTGTCCACGTTGATCAGGCTGCGGTCGAGGACGTCGGCGCGCAGCAGGATCTCGCTCGGGCGCCGCTCGAACTGGGCCAGGTTCAGCTTGGTGGTCGCCGTATGGACCGCGTAGGGGCCGAGTTGCTGGACCCGGTCGATCGGCACGAACATCTCGCGGCCGCCGATGCGCGCCGTGAGGCCGATGACGGGCGCCAAGCCGTCGCCGGGGTCGAGGCTCGCCACGACGTCCTCGACCTTGCCGAGCCGCTCGCCTGCAGAGTCGAGCAGAGGGCCTCCGGCCAGCGATGAGAGATGCGCTACCTCGGGCATCGATCCCGTAGCAGAGGCTAGCGCCCCTCACGCCCACCGTCAGGACCGGCCGTTCGATTTCGGCCGGCCCGGAGCCCCCGGGCCCGCGCGGACCCGGGCGCGCAAGCGTCCGTCAGCTGGAGGACTGGGCGCCGTCCGCCGCTCAGCTGCCGAGGATGCGAGCCGCGAGCACCGCGGCGTTGCGCGGGTTGTCGATCCCCACGCACGCCACCGGCACCCCGGGAGGCATTTGCGCGATCGACAGGAGCGCATCAAGCCCGCCGGCCACCGAGGTGCGGCTGGTGAGCGGCACCCCGATCACGGGGAGATCGGAGTGGGCCGCCACCACGCCCGGCAGCGCCGCCGACAGCCCCGCGCCGGCGATGATCACCCGCAGGCCGCGGAGCTTCGCGTTGCGGGCGTAGTCGGCGACCTTGTCCGGCTCCCGGTGGGCCGACATGACGCGCACCTCGCAGCGGATGCCGCGCTCGATCAGCTCCTTCTCGGCCGCCTCCATTCGCTCCATGTCGCTCTTGGAGCCCATCACGATCCCCACCAGCGGCGTATCGACCTCAAGCTCCTCGAGGTCGGTCACCGGCTCGGCGAACGTCTCGGGGGCGGCGCGCGGGTACTCACTCATGACCGCACCCCCACCGGATGAGAGATCTTGAGCGCGATGTCGCGCCGCAGCTGCTTGCCGTCGAACTCGATCACGTCGGCGCCAGCATAAGCGGCCTCGCGGGCGGACGCCGCATCGGGGCCGAGTCCGGTCACGTTCAGGACGCGCCCGCCGGCCGTCACGACCTCGCCGGTCTCGTTGAAAGCCGTCCCGGCGTGCGTCACATACACGCCCGGCGGCACCTCGTCCAGTCCCCGTATAACGTCCCCGCTCGACGACGAGGCGGGGTAGCCGGCGCTCGCCAGCACCACCGTGACGGCCACCTCGGGCGACCACTCGAGCTCGACACCGGACAGCCCGCCCGGCACCGTCGCCGCCTCCAATGCGCTGAGCAGATCGGAGCGCAGTCGGGGGAGGAGCGCCTGCGTCTCCGGGTCGCCGAAGCGGACGTTGAACTCGAGCACGCGCGGCCCGTCGGCGGTCATCATCAGACCCGCGTAGAGCATCCCCTGGAACGGGATGCCGCGCCGGGCCAGCTCGTCGAGCACGGGCTGGTGGACCATCCGGCAGATCTCGGCCGCGCGCTCGGAGTCGACCGCGGGGACCGGAGAGTAGGAGCCCATGCCGCCGGTGTTCGGCCCCTGGTCGCGGTCGTAGATCCGCTTGTAGTCCTGCGCCGAGGCGAGCGGCACCGCCGTCTGCGCGTCGCATAGCGCGAGCAGTGACAGCTCCTCGCCCTCGAGGTACTCCTCGACCACGACCTGCGTCGTGTCGAACCGCCGGTCGACGAGCAACGCGTGCAGGGCCTCGAGGGCCTCGGACTCGTCGGCGGCGATGATCACGCCCTTGCCGGCCGCGAGGCCGTCCGCCTTGATGACCACGGGATATCGCTCGATGGCGTCCAGGCCGGCTTGCGCGTCCTGAACCACTTTATAAAGAGCAGTTGGAACGCCGGCCGCGCCCATCACCTCCTTGCAGAAGGCCTTGGACCCCTCGAGCCGCGCCGCCGCGCCCGTCGGTCCGAAGGCGCGGATACCGGCGTCGGCCAGGCCATCGACCACCCCGGCCACGAGCGGCGCCTCCGGCCCAACCACGACCAGGTCGACGCGCTCGTCGCGCGCGACCCGGACGATGCCATCGATGTCCTCGGCGCCGACGTCCAAGACCCGGGCGTCACCCGCGATCCCGGCGTTGCCCGGCGCGCACAGGAGCTCGGGCCGTCGCGGCGAGGAGGCGAGCGCTTTGATCAGCGCGTGCTCGCGGCCGCCACCCCCGACCACGAGGACTCGATACGACTCAGATGGCGTCAATGAAGTCGTCGATCGGGATCGCGCTCAGCGTCTCGAACTTGGCCGTCCCGCGCGAGCCGAGCTCGAGCGACACCCGCGCCATGGTCTTCTCGTCCGGCGCCTCCACGATGTTGATGAAGTCGAACTGGCCGAGCGTCGCCCATTGGGCCTTGACGCTGGCGCCCAGCTGTTCGACCTCCCGGTTGACCTCCTTGATCCGGGACGGGTTGTTCTTGATCGTCTGCACCCCTTCGGGGCTCAGCGTCGAAAGCATGATGTAGGTCGGCACGACTCGCTCCTTGGTTTCGTGAGGGCGGGGTCGTGCCGAAGCATCCCACGCTTACACGTGCACAGGCTCCGCGGCTCGCTCGAGCAGCAGCTCGCCGTCCGCAGCGTCCACTCTGACGACGTCGCCGGACGTGAAGCGCCCTTCCAGGATCGCCAGCGCGAGCGGATCGACCAGCCGCTTCTGGATGACTCGCTTGAGCGGCCGCGCGCCGTACGTGGGGTCGTAGCCGAGGTTGCCGAGCAGCGTCCGCGCCGCATCGGTCAGCTCAACCTCGATCCCGCGCTCACGCACCCGCGCGATCAGCCGCGCCACCTGGAGGTCGACGATCTCGCCGATCTGCTCGCGGCTCAGCGAGTGGAACTCGACGATGTCGTCCAGCCGGTTGACGAACTCGGGGCGGAAGTGCGCCTCCACGCCGGCCCGGCCGCCGGGAATGTTCGAGGTCATGATCAGCACGGTGTTCTTGAACGACACGGTCCGGCCCTGGCCGTCGGTCAGGCGACCGTCGTCCATCACCTGCAGCAGCGTGTTGAACACGTCCGGGTGGGCCTTCTCGATCTCGTCGAGGAGCACGACGCTGTAGGGGCGCCGGCGGACCGCCTCGGTCAGCTGGCCGCCCTCGTCGTAGCCGACGTAGCCCGGGGGGGCGCCCACCAGGCGCGAGACCGAGTGCTTCTCCATGTACTCGGACATGTCGATTCTGACCATCGCGTCCTGGCTGTCGAACATGAACTCGGCGAGCGCGCGGGCCAGCTCGGTCTTGCCGACGCCGGTCGGGCCGATGAACAGGAACGTGCCGATCGGGCGGTCGGGGTCCTGGAGCCCGGCGCGCGAGCGCCGCAGCGCGTTGGAGACGGCCTCGACCGGCTCGTCCTGGCCGATCACCCGCTGGTGCAAGCGCTCCTCCATGTGCACGAGCTTCTCGATCTCGCCCTCCATCAGGCGGGTGACCGGGATGCCCGTCCACTTGGCGACGACCTCGGCGACGTCCTCGGCGTCGACGACGTCCTTGAGAAACCGCGTGTGCGTGCCGGCGCTGCCGTGCTCGGCCTCGACCGCCGCCGCCAGCTCCTTCTCGAGCTCGGGGATCGTCCCGTAGCGGAGTTCCGCGGCGCGACCGAGGTCGGCCTCGCGCTGAGCCTTCTCGAGGTCGGTCTTGGCCTGCTCGAGCCGCTCCTGGAGGTCGGCCACGGCACCCACGGTCTCCTTTTCGCGCTGCCACTCGGCGTGCATCGCGTCGGAGCGCTCGCGCTCCTCGGCCAGCGCCCGTTCGAGCTGCTCACGGCGCGCGATCGTACCCGGGTCGTCGTCCTCGCCGAGCGACTGGAGCTCGATCTCGAGTTGCATGATGTGCCGGTCCACCTCGTCGATCTCGGTCGGCTTGGAGTCGATCTCCATGCGGATCCGCGACGCCGCCTCATCGACCAGGTCGATCGCCTTGTCGGGGAGGAAGCGGTCGGCGATGTAGCGGTGGCTGAGCGTCGCCGCGGCCACCAGCGCCGAGTCCTGAATACGGACCTTGTGGTGGACCTGGTAGCGCTCCTTGAGGCCACGCAGGATCGCGATCGTGTCCTCGACCGTCGGCTCGCCCACGTACACGGGCTGGAAGCGACGCTCGAGCGCAGGGTCCTTCTCGATGTGCTTGCGGTACTCGTCGAGCGTGGTCGCGCCGACCGCACGCAGCTCGCCGCGCGCGAGCATCGGCTTGAGCATGTTGCCGGCGTCCATCGCGCCCTCGGCCGCGCCGGCGCCGACAATCGTGTGCAGCTCGTCGATGAAGACGATGATCTGGCCCTGTGCGTCGGCGATCTCCTTCAGCACGGCCTTCAGCCGGTCCTCGAACTCGCCGCGGTACTTGGAGCCGGCCACCATCGCGCTCAGGTCGAGCGCGACCAGCCGGCGGTCCTTGAGGCTCTCGGGGACGTCGCCGGAGACGATTCGCTGGGCCAGGCCCTCGACGATCGCGGTCTTGCCGACGCCCGGCTCCCCGATCAGGACGGGGTTGTTCTTCGTGCGCCGGCTGAGGACCTGGATGACGCGGCGGATCTCGTCGTCGCGGCCGATCACAGGGTCAAGCTTGCCCTGGGCGGCCGCCTCGGTCAGGTCGCGGCCGTAGCGCTCGAGCGCCTGGATCTTCTCCTCGGGATTCTGATCGGTCACTTTGTGGCCGCCGCGAACCTCGGCGAGGGCCTTGAGCAGCTGCTCGCGCGTGGCGCCGACGCTGCGCATGACCCGGCCGGCCTGGCCGGGATGCTCGGCGATGGCCAGCATCAGATGCTCGGTCGAGACGTACTCGTCCTTCAGCTCGCGCATCTCCTTCTCGGCGTCGCGCAGGATCTGGGCAAGCTCGGTGGAGCCGCCGGCCGGCTCGGCGCTGCTTGCGCCCTGGAGCTTCGGCAGCGCATCAAGCGCCTCGCCGTTGGTCTGGCGCACGGCAGCGGGGTCGACCCCGAGCTTGCGCAGAACCGGCACCACGATCCCGCCGTCCTGCTCCAGCAGAACCGCGAGCAGGTGCTCGGGCATCGTCTGGGGGTTGTGACGCTCGTCGGCCAGTTGCTGCGCGGCCTGGACTGCCTCCTGGCTCTTGATCGTGAATCTGTCTGGTTGCATGGGCGTTCTGGATCTCTCGGGTCGACGAAATCTAAGTCTTAGTCACTTAGATTATGACAGGCTTTTTCAGTGTTCGCAAGGCGAACGGGACCGCCATCGAGCCGCTGTGGTAGCGGGCGACTGGGCTCATGGCGTCGTTGTGCTCTTCTTAGCCTGTCCCGGGGGAGTTCCACCCTGTCCCGGCGGCGTCGGGGTACTCGTCGTTCCCGACGTCGAGCCGAGCGTCGTGACCTTGGTCGTCGTCGTGGGGGTGCTGGTCGAGGTCGACGTGCTCGTTGTGGTCGGTGTGCTCGAGCTGGTGGACGTGCTGGTCGTCGGGTGCGTGGTCGACGTGGGCGGTGTCGTCGATGACGTGGTCGGGGGAGGCGCGGAATGCGACGACGACGACCTCGGGGTCGAGGCCGAGGCCGAGTGGCCCGAGCTGCCACTGCTCACCCCGTAGGCCACGGCGGCACCGAGCAGGACTACGGCGATTAAGGCCAGGACGAGCCAGAATTCCGTGCCGCGACCGCGTGGAGGGCCGGGCGGCGTCCCACCCCGGGTCGGCGGCGGCGTCTCGGGGGCGGGAGCGAGGGCCTGAGGGACCGTCGCCGGTTCGGGAACGGACGCGGCGATCACCGGGACGGTGGGCGCCTCGGCCACGGGGAGCGGCTTGGTCGGTTCCGTTGCCGTGTCCAACGTCGCCAACCGGTCACGCACCTCCGCCGCCGTCTGGGGGCGATCGTCGGGCGACTTGGCCAGCATCTCGAGCACGAGCGCATCCATGGCCGGCGGAACGGCGGGGTTGAGCGCGCTAGGTGGCTTGGCCGCCACCCGCACGTGCTGGTGGAGCACCGCGGCGGCCACCTCCCCCATGAACGGCGGCTTGCCGGTCAGCATCTCGTAGAGCACGCAGCCCAGCGAGTAGATGTCCGACCGCGCATCCGCGGGCTGGCCCATCGCCTGCTCGGGCGACATGTACGGCGCCGTCCCGAGCACCGATGCGGTCTGCGTCAGGGTGACCCCGTCGGAGAGCCGCGCGATGCCGAAGTCGAGCACCTTCACCCGGTCCTGCGGCGTGACCATTACGTTGCCCGGCTTGATGTCGCGGTGGACGATTCCGGCCGCATGGGCGGCGGCCAGCGTGTCGGCGACCTGCGCGGCTATGTCCGCTGCACGCGTCGACGCGAGCGGAGCTTCATCGCGCAGGATGTCGGCGAGGTCGCGGCCCTCGACGTACTCCATGACGATGTAGCGCGTCGGCCCGTCCGCTCCGGCGTCGAACACGGTGACCACGCCGGGATTGGGGATCGCCGCGGCCGCGCGCGCTTCGCGCTTGAAGCGCGCCGCGTACACGGGGTCGCGCTCGAGCAGCGGGTCCATTGCCACCTTGACCGCCACCTCCCGGTCGAGGGCCAGATCGGTGCCGCGGTAGACGGTGCTCATCCCACCGCGGCCGATGACCTCGTCGAGCCGGTAGCGGCCCGCGAGGACTCGCCGCCCCGTCGAGCCCGACTCGGTCCCGCCGGACGCTCCGCCGGCGGAGCTCACGCGGCCGGAGGCTGCGACCTGTCCGTGGGCGTCTGGGTGTGCGCCGGTCGCTCGGCGCGAATCGCGAATCGCGTGACGTCGGACTTGCGCACGATCGCGCCGCCTTTGGAGTACGGGACGATCTCGGCCCGCAGCTCGCGCCGCAGCGCCTCGAGCCGCTCGACCTCGGCCTTGAGCTCGCCCGCACGCTTCTCGAGACCGCGGACCTTGCGTTCCATGGCCTCGAGCTTCTCCTCGAGCTCGAACACGCGCTCGACGCCGGCCAGGTTCATGCCGAGCTCGGCCGTCATCTCCTGGATGCGGCGCAGCCGCTCGACGTCTTCATGGGAATACAGGCGGGTGCCCTTCGGCGACCGCTTGGGCTCGATCAGGCCACGCGCCTCGTACATGCGCAGGGTCTGAGGGTGCATGTCGGCCAGCTCGGCCGCCACCGAGATCATGAACACCCCGCGATCCGACGAGACCTCGACGCGGGTTCTCACGCGACGCGCGGCCATCAGCTTTTCCTCCCTTTCGAGTCTCCGTCGCCTGCGCGGGCGAAGAGGTTTGCCCGGGGGTCGCCGTTCATCACCTTGGAGAGCCGGTCGATGGCCTCTGCCTGCTCGGGCGAGAGCTTGTCGGGCACGTCGATCACGAACCGGTAGCGGATGTCGCCACGGCCCTTGCCGCCGGCGCGCGGCGGTCCTTCGCCGCGGAGGCGCTGGACCGTGCCGTGCTTGGTCCCGGGGGCCACGCGCAGTCGCTTGGTTCCGTTCAGAGTGGGAACCTCGATGACCGCGCCCCGCACGACCTCGGGAATTGTCAGCGGGACCTCGACCTCGAGGTTATCGCCCGAGGGCTTGAACACCGGGGACTCCTGGACCCGGGTGATCACGTACAGGTCGCCCGTCGGCCCGCCGCGCACGCCCGCCTCGCCCTTGCCGGCCAGGCGGATGCGGCTGCCGTCGTGCACCCCGGCTGGGATGTTGACGCGCAGCTTGCGGACGCTCCGCTGGGCGCCGGTTCCGCCGCACGTCGTGCACGGGTCCTCGATCACGGTCCCGCTGCCACCACAGTTCGAGCACGGCTGGGAGATCGAGAAGATCCCCTGGCTCTGGGACTCGATTCCGCGTCCTTCGCACACCGGGCAGACTTTGGGAGTGGTGCCCGGCTTCGCGCCTGTGCCGTGACAGGTGGGACACGGCTGCGACGTCGGCACCGACAGCGGCACCTGCGCGCCGTGCACGGCCTGGTCGAAGCTCAGCGACACCTCGGTCTCGAGGTCACGACCCGGGACCTGCCCGGTCCGCCCAGGGCCCGTCCGCGCCTGGCCGGAACGTCCGCGGGCGCCGCCGGTCCGTCCGCCCGTGCCGGCCCCCGCGCCGCCGCCGAACAGGTTGGACAGGATGTCGCCGAAGCCGCCGCTGAAGGAGCTCGGGTCGAACCCGCCGGCGAATCCGCCCAGTGGGCTCCCGCCGCGGTCATAGGCCTTGCGCTTCTCCGGATCGGACAGGACGTCGTGCGCCTGCGAGATCTCCTTGAAGCGCTCCTCCGCCTTCTTGTCACCCGGATTGCGATCCGGGTGGTACTGACGCGCGAGCTTGCGGTAGGACTTCTTGATCTCCTCGTCGGAGGCGTTCTTGCCTACGCCGAGGATCTTGTAGTAGTCGGGTCTGGGTGGCATGGGTCCTCTCTGGCGGTCATGCCGCCACCACCACGCGCGCCGGCCGGATCACGAACTCGCCGAGCCGGTAGCCGCGCTGGTAGACCTCGACGACGGTACCGGGCTCGGCGCCTTCCACCGGCTGCTGGGCGATCGCCTCGTGCAGCTGGGGGTCGAAGCGCTCCCCCTGAGGCGAGAAGCCCTCGACCCCGGCTCGCGCCAGCGCCGCGATCACGTCGTCGTGCACCAGCTTGATGCCGGACACAAGGGTCGCGGTGCCGTTATCGGCTTGTGGCGCGCCGTCGGCCTGCGTGTCCGCCACCGACTGGGCGGCTTGGAGCGCCCGGTCTAGGTTGTCGACCGCGGGCAGCAGCTCCCTGGCGAGCTTGGCGACGCCTCGCTCCTGCGCAGCCGCCGCCTCGCGGGCCGCCCGCCTGCGGTAGTTCTCGAAGTCGGCCTTGGTCCGCTTGGCCAGGTCCAGGTACTCGTCGGCCTTCTCGGCCTTCGCGGTCAGCTCCTCGAGGTCGTGCTCGAGCTGGCGCTCGTGGTCGGCCTCGGCCTCATGCTCGCCCGAGGTCGTGGGGCCCACGGGGGCCTCGGGCTCGCCGGCCGGGAACGACGGCCCGGGGGCGCCCTGCGTGGGCGCCCCATCCCTACGAACCGCCTCGGCAGCCTCCTTGATGTCAGGCTTGCCGGTCATCACTTCTCGTCCACGACCTCGGCGTCGACGACGTCCTCCTCCTCGGTGGCGGCGCCGTTGGTCGACGCGCTGGCGCCGTCACCCTGCGCGCTCGCCGCCTGCTCCTGGGCGCGCTGGTACATCGCCTCGGAGACCTTGTGGAACGCCGTGTGCAGCGTCTCGGTCTTGGCGTTGATCTCGGCGGCGTCCTCGCTGGTCAGCGAATCGCGGACCGCCTTGATCGCCTGCTCGATCTCATCCTTGGAGCTCGAGTCGACGGCGTCGCCGAGCTCCTTGAGCTGACGCTCGGCCTGGTAGGCCGCGTTCTCGCCGTTGTTGCGGGCCTCCGCGAGCTCGCGCTGGCGCCGGTCGTCCTCAGCGTGCGACTCGGCGTCCTGGACCATCCGCTTGATCTCGTCGTCGGACAGACCGGAGCCCGACCGGATCTCGATCTTCTGCTCCTTGCTGGTCCCGAGGTCCTTGGCGGACACGTTCAGGATCCCGTTGGCGTCGATGTCGAACGCGACCTCGATCTGCGGGATGCCCCGCGGCGCCGGCGGGATGCCGGTCAGCTGGAACTTGCCCAGCGACTTGTTGTACGTCGCCATCTCGCGCTCGCCCTGGAGGACGTGGATCTCGACGCTCGGCTGGTTGTCCTCTGCCGTCGAGAAGATCTCCGACTTGCGGGTCGGGATCGTCGTGTTGCGCTCGATCAGCTTGGTCATCACGCCGCCCTTGGTCTCGATCCCCAGCGTCAACGGGGTCACGTCGAGCAGCAGGACGTCCTTGACGTCGCCGGCCAGCACGCCGGCCTGGATCGCGGCGCCGACGGCGACGACCTCATCGGGGTTGACCCCGCGATGCGGGTCCTTGCCAGTCAGCTCCTTGACCTTCTCCTGCACGGCGGGCATGCGGGTCATGCCGCCCACCAGCACAACGTGGTCGACCTTGTCGACGCCCTTGTCCTTGGCGTCGTCGAGCGCCTGGCGCACAGGCGCCACCGTGCGGTCGAGCAGGTCAGCGGTCAGCTCGTTGAGCTTGGCGCGCGTGAGGCGCGTGTCGAGGTGCTTCGGCCCACTCGCGTCAGCCGTGATGAAGGGCAGGTTGATCTGCGTCTCCTGCGTGGTCGACAGCTCGATCTTGGCCTTCTCGGCCGCCTCGTAGAGCCGCTGCAGCGCCATCGGGTCGGCCGACAGGTCGATGCCCTGCGAGCGCTTGAACTCCGCCACCAGCCAGTCGACGATCGCCTTGTCGAAGTTGTCGCCACCGAGGTGGTTGTCACCCGCGGTCGCCTTGACCTCGAACACGCCGTCGCCGATCTCGAGCACCGACACGTCGAACGTGCCGCCACCGAGGTCGAAGACGAGGATCGTCTGGTCGGACTCCTTGTCGAGGCCGTAGGCCAGCGAGGCCGCGGTCGGCTCGTTGATGATCCGCTTGACGTCGAGACCGGCGATCCGGCCGGCGTCCTTGGTCGCCTGGCGCTGGTCGTCGTTGAAGTAGGCGGGAACGGTGATCACCGCGCTGTCGACCGACTCGCCCAGATACGCCTCGGCGTCAGCCTTCAGCTTGCCGAGGATCATGGCCGAGATCTCGGGCGGCGAGTACTGCTTGCCGCCGGCCTCAACGCGCGCGTCGCCGTTAGGTCCGGAGACCACCTTGTACGGAACGATCGACTCCTCGGTCTTCACCTCGGCCTCTTTACGGCCCATGAAGCGCTTGATCGAAAAGATCGTGTTCTGTGGGTTCGTGACGGCCTGCCGCTTGGCTACCGTCCCGACCAGGCGCTCACCGGATTGCGTGAACGCGACGACGGACGGCGTAGTGCGGCCGCCTTCCGCGTTCTCGATGACCGTCGGCTCGCCACCCTCGAGCACCGCCATGCACGAGTTGGTCGTTCCGAGGTCGATTCCGATTGTCTTTCCCATCGAGTTCTGCTCCTGTTTGTTCGCAAAAATCTAAGCCGGAGGATAGCAGATTTGGGTGGGCTGCAAGCCCGCTAGTCGCGATCCCACGATTCCGGTTAACCCAGCACTCGGCCCCGCCCGCGCGGTGAATTCAGATTCACCCGGCCATAGCACAGTCAACGCCGCACTCGCGCGCCACCGAGGGGCGAATGCTGGGTTAACCGGAATCCCCGCGCAAGCCCTACCCCACCTTGAAGGCGCTCGGGCACATGCGCTGGAGGGCGCAGTCCGCGCACGCCGGCCGGCGCGCGTAACACGTCCGCCGGCCGTGGCGCAACAGGTTCAGGTGCAGCTCGAGCTCCTCGCCCGGTGGCGTGATCTCGAGCATCTCGTCGTGCATCTCCTCGAACGGCGCGCCCGGGCGGAAGAGGCCCAGGCGCGTTCCCACCCGCGAGACGTGGGTGTCGACCGGCACGTCGCGCATCCCGAGCGCGAACAGCAGCACGCAGGCGGCCGTCTTGCGCCCCACTCCGGGCAGCGAGGTCAGATAGCGTTGGGCCTCGGGTACTGGCTGGCTGGCCAGCCAGTCCAGCGAGAGGGGGTGGTCGAGGGTGATCCCAAGCGCCTGCGCGTCCGCCGGCGCCGTCTCCGTGATCGCGGCCAGGATCGACTTGATGCGCGCCGACTTGACCTTCGAGATCCCGCCCGGCCGGATGGCCTCCTCGACCTCGTCGACCGGCGCATCGCGCACGTCCTCCCACGTCGGGAACCGCTCGCGCAGCGCCAGATAGGCGACATCCCGGTTGCGGTCGTTGGTCGACTGCGAGAGGACCGTGAGGATCAGCTCGGCGATCGGATGTCCGTGAGGCTTGGCCAGCGGGATGCCGTAGACGAGGCGCAGACGGTCGCGAATCGCGCGCACCCGCCGGCGGGAGGGGCGCTTCCAGCCCGCCGACGGCCGCTGCCTACTCAAGCGCGCCCCACCGCTCGCACGCGAGCGACGACTGAACCACCGCCTCGGGTAGCGAGGCCGCCAACGCCGGCGGGTAGAAGCCCGACGTGGCCAGGCGGGCAAGCAGAACGCCGGTCAGGACGTCGCCGGCGCCGATCGTGCTGAGCACCGCTGCCGGTCGGCCCGGGACATCCAGCCGCATCTCGCCCCGCAGGATCGCGCCGTCAGGGCCGAGGGTGATCACCACCATCCGCGCGCCGGCCTTGAGCAGTGCCGTAGCTGCGCGCTCGAGATCGTCCTCGCCGGTCATGAGCGTCACCTCGTCGGCGTTGGCCCGCACGAGCAGGGCACCGGGCACGCATGCGTTCGCGGCCGCCGCCGCTTCGGCCCGCGAGCGCCACCGGTGCAGCCGGAGGTTCGGGTCGAACACGACCGGGCGCCCCAGCCCGAGCGCGAGCTCACGGGCGCGCATCGTGACCTCTCGCTCCTCGGCCCCGACGAGCGTGTTGGAACTGATGTACACCGCGGCGGCGTCCCGCATCGCCTCCTCGAGGTCCCCGCTCACTGCCTCCACCACGGTGGCGATCGTCTCGCCGTAGATCTGATAGCTCGGCTCGCCGGCGCGGTTGACGGCGACAAGTGCCAGCGGCGTCGGCGAGCCCGGCACGAGCCCGAACAGCGAGACGCCGACTCCCTCGCGCTCCAGGCGGTCGCGCAGCCAGCGTCCCCAGGCGTCGTCGCCCGCACCGCCGGCGAGGGCGACGCGCGCGCCCTGGCGGGCGGCGATCACCGCGACGTTCGCGACCGAGCCGCCGAAGTGGGGCACGAAGGCGTCGGCCAGCGCCAGGTCGTCGAGCGGGCGCTCGCAGATCAGGTCGACGACCGCCTCGCCGAGGCACAGAGTGGCCGCGCCGGGCGGCGGGCCTGACCGCTGAGGAGCGGTCGGGGCCGGCGATTGATCCGGGCTCATGCCCAAGGCGCCACCGTCACGCGCCGCCGACAATTCTCCCAAGGCGCCGCCGTCAGGCGCCGCCGACAATTGTCCACTCACGCGCGCGGACGTTATCCTCGCCGGCGGGTGGACGTCGACGAGCACACGACCCAACTCGACGACTCGCCCGTCTACTACCGCACCGCGTCGCCGATGCCCGACGCGACGCCGCTCTACCTCCATGGGATCCCCACGAGCTCCGACGACTGGATCGAGTTCCTGGCCAGGACCGGCGGAATCGCGCCGGACCTGATCGGGTTCGGGCGCTCGACCAAGGGCGGGCACCTCGACTTCTCGGTCGACGGCCTGGTCGACTTCGTCGAGGACTTTCTGACGCACGTGGACGTGAACGACGTGCAGATCATCGGCCACGACTGGGGTGCGGCGGTCGGCCTGAAGTTCGCACAGCGACATCCCGATCGCGTGCATCAGCTCGTGCTTTGCAACGCGCCCGCACTGATCGAGGGATTCGAGTGGCCGCGAGTGGTCCGGTGGTGGCGAACGCGCGGCGTCGGCGAGATGCTGATGGGCGCAACGACGCGAACGCTGCTCGCCCGGACGCTGCGCCAAGGCTGCGTCGACAGTGGCGCGTGGTCCGATGCGCGGATCAACGCCGTTTGGAGCCAGTTCGACCAGGGCACGCAGCGGGCGATCCTCCGGCTCGTCCGGTCCGCGGACGAGAACATGCTCGGTGATAGTGGGCTGTACGCCGAGGAGGGCGGCGTGGCGCACGAAAACGGGGCGGGGAGAGCGAGAGAGACCAGCCTGATCTGGGGCGAGGAAGACCCGTGGTACCCGCCGGCGCTGGCCGACGCCTATGCCGCCCGGATGCCCGGAGCGCGGGTCGAGCGAGTCGCCGGCGCCGGCCACTGGCCATGGCTCGACCGGCCCGAGGTGGTGGAGCGCGTCGCAGCGCTACTCGAGCGATAGCCGACGCGGATCGCGCTCCCGTCGGGCCCTGCCGCCGCTGCGCCGCGTCCTCCCAACGCTGACGGCAGCGGTGATCGCGGCCGTGTACGTGATCGTGTCGCCCCGCAGCGAGGACCTCGCTGCACACCTGCTGCGGGCCAAGCTGTTCGCCACTGAGGGTTTCGGCATCTGGAACAACTGGTGGTACGCAGGACACAACGTGCCCGGCTACAGCGTGCTGTTCCCCCCGCTCGGCGCGCTGCTGACGCCGCAGTTGGTCGCCGCGATCGCGACCGTGCCGACCGCGGCCCTGTTCGAGTCGCTGGTCCACCGCCGCTACGGCGACGACGCGTGGCTCGGGGCGCTGTGGTTCGGGGCGGCGACCAGCACCAGCCTGTTCACCGGGCGCCTGACGTTCGCCGTCGGCCTGCTGCCGGCCGTTGGGTGCGCGCTGGCGCTCCAGCGCCGGCGTCCGGGGATCGCAG
>Ga0187770_10000782_pt1 | contig 16013 bp, 17 predicted proteins | sample 0116_SJ02_MP02_2_FD_133154 | JGI IMG/M metagenome (GOLD analysis project Ga0187770, IMG submission 133154) | Tropical peat soil microbial communities from peatlands in Department of Meta, Colombia - 0116_SJ02_MP02_20_MG | ecosystem: Environmental > Terrestrial > Soil > Wetlands > Peat | place...
CCACGTCGTCCTCGGAAACCTCTTCAAGCAAGACATTTCTGACGCCGATGTTATCTTCTTGTTCCAGTACGAAGGCAGGGTTAATGACAGCATTGCGAGGAAAATAAAGGCTGAAACACGAAGCGGAACAAGGCTCGTAAGCTATTACCACCGAATAGAAAATATGAAGCTCGTCAAACGCCAAAAAGAGATTTTCATTTACAAGACATGAAAGGTTCTGTCAACTCTTCGCCTCTCGGAGCATTTTTACATGCTTTCAAATGTGGAGGATCAAAAAATGCCTCACGCTCTTATTCGTAGCGGGCCTCATATTTGCATCGGTAGAGGTAGCCCGAGGCATTGATCATCATTAGTTGAATATTGATCAAAGGATGTGAGACGTCATTATGAAGTTTATAAGAAAAAACTGGTACAACATCGAATTGGTTGTCGCCATTGGAACGACGCTCTACTTAGCCTTCGCATGGCACAACATGACTATATTACAAATATTACTCCTCGCTAACTTTGTAGCAGTTTTACTTCATCAATTTGAGGAGTATGGTCTCCCAGGCGGTTTTCCGGCGATCATGAACAATATACAGCAGCACAGCTCCACTCCAGACCGCTATCCGCTGAACCAGAATTCAGCAATGGTAGCTAATGTATTAGCTGCTTATGGGCTCTACTTAATTCCCGTGTTCTTTCCCACGGTTATATGGCTTGGATTAGCTCCAATGTTGCTTGGTATTGCTCAGTTTTTTGCCCACGGTATAATGATAAATATAAGGCTCCGAACACTTTATAATCCAGGATTAGGTGCTGTTGTTTTCCTCCATATCCCTATAGGAATTTATTATATCTACTACATTCTGAGTACTGGTATTGTAAGCGTATGGGACTGGGTGATTGGACCTGCATATGCGGCCCTTTTAGCTTTTATTTTTTTCAACAGAGTGTCTACTGTTTGGTTGGCTGACAAGAATTCGCCATACGTTTTCTCTGAAGCTGAAATGAGAAGGTTCAATGTTCAGGAGAAACTAGACCGCCTGAACAAAAAAGCGTCTGAAGAAGGAATGGAATAGAACAGAATAGAATGGGATATATGAACTTTGAAATCGAAAACGGCTGACCACGATAACCACCTCGCCCGGTATTCGTCAACTTTTCGCGCAGAGACGGGTTAACGGAAATACACACAAGCTGAACGATAGAACGGGCAACTACCCACATTCTTTATTTTACGCATGCCACGAAATTGGAAAATTAGCACAACATCACAATAATTAAATTTTTGGTGGTAATAGCTTTACACATAAAGCAAAAGGGATGTTCTGGTTCTATGGAACAATTTAAAGATAAAGTCGTGATTGTTACCGGCGGAGGCTCTGGCATCGGACAGGCCCTCTGCCAAGAACTGGGACAAGAAGGGTCGATCGTCGTAGTCGCGGATATTAATGACGATCATGCCAAGCGAGTGGTTTCTGCCATCACGCAAAACGGCGGGCGAGCACACGCTGTGCACGTCGACGTTTCCAACGAAGAAGAAGTCAGACAGCTCATCAACGAGACCGTCTCAGAATACGGACGTCTCGACTACCTTTTCAACAACGCAGGCATTGCTATCGGCGGCGACGCCCGCGACCTCACCCTCGAGCAGTGGCGCCGTGTCCTCGAGGTAAACTTGTATGGTGAGCTCTATGGGACTATCATAGCCTATCCGATAATGGTGAAACAGGGATTTGGATACATTGTCAATACAGCATCTGCCACCGGCCTGCTCCCGCAGCCGATAAACGCACCCTATTGCACGAGCAAGTACGGGATCGTCGGACTCTCGCTCTCGCTGCGGGTAGAAGGGGCTGACTTGGGGGTAAAGGTGAGCGTAGTATGCCCGGGACGCGTTCAAACGAACATGTATCAGGCAGCGACAATCGCCAATCTCGCGCCCGAGCAACGTGCGGCATATGAGCAGCAGATGACTGCCCCCAAAAGGATGGATGCCTCGAAAGCCGCACGCACGATATTGGGCGGCGTTTCGCACAATCAAGCCATCATTATCTTCCCTGCGAATGTCCGTCTGGCCTGGCGCTTATATCGTCTCTCGCCTCGTCTGCTGGATCGCCTATTGCTCAATAGCACAAGAACCTTCCGGAAATATCGACGTAACCCCTGAAGTGGAGGGTAGAACTCAAGGGTAAATGATGGATAAACAAAGTAGAATCGAATCGAATCAAATAATATCCTAACATAACTATCGTAATAGTGGCTCCCCAGCAGGAGAAAGAGGAAATTGGCGTATGATATTAAAAAATAAAATTCTCATTCCCAAGCGGTCGAATGACTATATGGAAGTCCGTAGCTTGGCCGTAAAAGGCTCCAATTTTGAAATCGGAAAAGATTTGGCCGAAATCGGCATGAAAAAGTACGGGGTCAAACTAGAAAAATACAAAGACGCTGTCTACGGAAAGGCCAGACAGAGTTACATGAGAAGAAATGTCCCGGTATTGGCCGACAGGGCGAGGGGAGTTGCTGACGCATTTGGTTTACGTCCAGAAGACACCATGTACGACACAACCATGCTACCCTTTGATGGAGGCGAGGCGGCATGTTCCGCAATTTACTTCCCGCCTTCAGTAACTGAAAACAACCACCCCTACATCTGTCGTAACCTGGACTGGTACAAGGCCAGTGTTGCAGAAATGGTAGAGGTACTGACGGGAATAAAAGGTGAACCTGGAAATAAATCTTTTTCCAGAGTTGTCGCCGTGGAGTGTTACCCCGAAGATGGATGCAAAACATTACAACTAGGTTCACACGACCTGTTAAACCCATTTATAGACGGATTCAATGAAAAAGGGCTATTTGTGACCATGCTCGTAGATTTGCAAGGGGTCAATACGCCGATGATACCCTCGGGGGGTGGCAGGAACACCGGGATGTCTTTCTCTCAGCTCCCCACGATGCTACTCAACAAGTGTGCCACCGTGGAAGAAGCCAAACTTGAAATACTACAACAAAGGGTCTATTTCCCATTTCGTGGCGAACACTTCTTGATTGGGGACCTGGAAGGAAACGTGACTCTGTTTGAAGTGGATGGGCGGTCAGGGCTATACTACTTCAGCGATGGAAAACCAAATGAACCGTTTGTTGTCACCAACCACGCCATTCACCTGTACCCTGATCCGTCAACATTCCCCAAGTATGACCCAGATGAAGAATATAACTCCTTTAATCGCTGGAACCGCTTAGCCGAGTACCTGAAAAATCACGATGGAGTTTATGCCAAGGAAGACATGCGTGAGGCCATGAGCTTGGTGTACGACCACTATAGAGATGCAAAGGCAGCAGGGGGAGCACTCCCATTTCCAGGAAGGACCCTGTGGACCTATGTCGCAGATTTACAAGAAAGGGAGATGGAGGTCAAGTTTTATCGATACGATGGGCCTGCCGAACCGGGATGCCAAGATCCGACTCTAGTTTTCCACGATCCCATAACGCTAGGTTTCCACTTTCAGTAAATGAGTAAATTAAGAAGTGGGCCTACACCCCCATCAGATACATTGGTGTCATCCTTCCAAAAGCTAACTATAAATTCCCTTTATTCTATGTTGCTTTGAAAAAATGAACTGCGGATACAAATTTTACGGTCGAAAGACGCGTAGTGAGGCGGCGTGGAACAATCCGGAGTATTGTATACTCTATACTGAACTTTAGGATTTTTCAAGTACATTAGCTCTTTTTTAGCCTCGGAAATAGATCCATTGCATTCTCTCTCTCGATCGCTGCTATGTCTTTTGCATTAAAGCCTGTATGTTCCCTAATACCTTTAATCGTCAATGGCACGGCAGCTTGCGTCGCAAAAATGTAATCGGTCCCGAACACGATTTTCGAACTATCGACCAGCGTTTGAAGGGACGCAAAAGCATGGGGGGAAGCTGAAAGAGCCGTATCATAGTAAAATCTTTTTAGATAAAAATCAGGGCCTTCTGGCAGCATGTTTTCTTTAAATTTTAAATATAGGTTAAGATTTTCTGGGATAGCTTCTTTGAATTTGGGGGCAATAGAGGAGATCAAACCAGCTCCCGCTGCTATGTAGGGGACTACACCTCCTAAAGAAGATAACATTTGCAAAGACATGCCTACTCTCGCGGCTATATAGGGGGTCGGCCCACCCGCATGGGCAAGGATAAAACGTACGTCAGAATATTTCTTCGTCACGCCATTTACGATCAGGGAGAAGGCAGTCCTTGTTGTGTCAAAACAAACGTCCATCACCGCTTCTGGAAATCCAAGGTGTGATTTTTCAATGCCCGGAGGCGTAGCGGGATGAATGAACACAACCGCTTTTTGACGGTTAAGCTCTAAAAACAACCTGTCAAAGCGTGGATCACCAAGATAATACCCGTCATAATTCGATAAGAGCACTACCCCATCAAGCTTCAGCACTTCACGGGCGTACTTGAGCTCTTCTAAAGCAGCGTCGACATCCGGAAGGGGTAAGGTAGCGAAAGCGCCGAATCTTTCCGGATGGTCACCAATCAATGCGGCACATATCTCATTTGTTTGTCTTGATAACTCCCTTGCAAATTCCAGCGAAGGGTCTTTATCTTTAAAATAAACTCCCGGTGCGGAAATAGAAATGATAGACGTAGAAATACCGTTTCGGTCCATAACCTCGAGGGCTTTATTTACATTCCAACCCGGAAATTGCACTCCAAGAGCTTTTTTTACTCCTTTCTCCGATAAGCTTTCAACATATGCTTTAGGAACAATGTGGTGATGTACATCGATTAGTTCAGGCTTTTCATCCATTATTGACCCTCCTTTTGATTGGAATATGCTTTTCATCTCATTGCTGATATGCAGCACAGCTCCAACAGTTTTTTACATTTTATTTCCCCTTAGTCTCTCTATCGTTCCTAAATCATTGCAATGGCCGAGTATCGCTGATACTGCCCTGTTCCAGTATTCATGTACATCCGATTCATCGCATCCAAGAATCAGTTGGGTTGTGATATCTGTGTAAATGGCTGTTAAAAGTTGCGCCGCGAGTTTTGTGTCGATTTCTTTTTTATCATTCCGTTATTTTGTTGATTTTGTAATAACGTAGCCAATGCTTCTTTTTTGCCTTGTAAACTTCTCTAGTAAGCTGTTGGATGTTCTCATCGTGGGATGACAGTGATGTGATCTCAAAACCTAAGTGCAAACTCTCCCTGGATTCAATCATCATCTTGTAATTCTTATCTAAAATTTCCTTAGTATCCTGGTCCTCAAATGATAGCGATCTTTCGGTTAATTTTTGACTGGACTCTGAAATAGCTTTTAGGAGGTCTTCTTTGCTCTCAACGTACGTGTACAATGTTGGTTTACTCAATCCTGCTTCTTTAGCGATTTCATCCATTTTTGAATCATGATGTCCTTTTTCTGAGAAAACCTTGAGAGCTGCTTCTATAATTTTCAATCTAACTATATCCTTGTGCTCGGGGAGAACTTTCGGCAAGCTGCACAATCCCTATCTTCTTCGGTACGTCGTAGTAGCCGAGCGTATAGGCAACGATGAAAGCCCTCTGCTGCTTTTCTGTCAGACGGTTAATCAGCGGATGAGGCGGAAATTGTGCATCCGTAAACTGCACGGCGTTATAAAATGTTCTTAGATGCCTGGATCGAAAAATGAATGCACTCATAACCGTTTTTGTCTTTCCGCCAAACCAAACTATCCCCATTTATTCCCGTTTCTGTGTTATGTTTCATTACCCTTTGCGTTCAAAGGGAGTCTCATAACTTGTTAAAATTCAACTTTATTTCACATAACCTCCTTATTACAATCATTTGTAGGGTTCTCAGCTAGAATCGTTGAGCTTGAAGCTGTCACAATGCCGCACATCCGACGTGTCGAACGTGTTGAGCTCTTTGCCGCTCCCGTTCGGGTCGAGACGCGGCTCGAAGAGCTTGATGCATCACCTGCGAATGGCCTTCTAATGCCGTAGTCAAACATATTCCACAGGAATTTCATCGCTGTTATACTCGCAAATGAAAAATATTTAATCCTCCACTTTTCTCAAAGTAGTCCATCAATCTTTGCATATCTGCGCTTAATGATTCTCGTGGAATGTTTTTGACCAACGGGAACTGGTCTATCACGGTAATACGGCTATCCCACTTTGCGATTTCGTTTGCGTCTTCTAACGTCCACATACCAACCCTCCCGCTTGGTATGTGAGAGAGAGCTGTCATAAGGTCGCGCAATGCCTCCGCCATTTCCTCATCGCTAAGCTGATTCCACCACGCTGAGAGGTCAGACCACTCCGTACCCTTCGGCCTTGTTTGGGTTTTGAGAGCGGTTATCGCGTTGTCTTTCTGGTCCTGTGGCGCCTTTTCCCACCACTCTTCCATCGCCTCCATCCATGCTGCTCTCATTGCGTCCCGCTGCTCTGGTGGAAACATGTCCATCCATGCTCTAAAACCATCATCTGATCTTGACATAGCAGTAAATACTATTTCACCGTCAGGGAAATTGTCTGCGAGCATCGAAAAGAACTGTTTTATCTCTGATTCCTCAAAGAACTGTAACACCTCGCCAGCAAACATGAATACCCCGTCTTCGGTATATTTGATGTCCTTGCACCAGCTCGGGTCGAGTAGAGATTTTGCGATGCACGTTACCCGGTCAGGTTCCGGAAGCAGCTGTCTTCTGACGTCGATGACAGCAGGAAGGTCGAGGTCGTACCAGTGAATGGTTCCATTGTCGACACGGTAAAACGTTGCGTCAAGCCCTGCTCCGATATTCACGACTGACGCACGAGGGTGCTCGGTGATATATGCTTTTATCTTTTCGTCAAACTGCTTTGCCATTAGTGCAACGAGACTGAACATTGGCAGCAGATTGCTTTTACGAATGATATTACGCATTATACCTACGAACGGCAGATCAATTGCTGAGGAGTCGTAGTCAATTTTTTCAACGAGTTCAACGGCCTTTGCGTCATAAAATAGTGAGCTGTATTCCTTGCTCAACTGTGCCCGGCCCCATAATGGAAACATTAGTGTTCCCGATACGCCGCTCAACTTAATCTTTACTTTGTCCTGTTGCATGTTTATCCTCTTCTCTATTGTTTAATTGCGTACTTCTACTCCTTTCGGTGCATGTCTCATTGCACCTTGACATTTGGTATGCTTAGTATGCTTAGCATAATATAGTTACGCTCATCATACATGCGATAGGTAAAAGCTGCGGAGCAGACAGAGCATTAAAATGATATCAATGTCGGAGATCTGGCCAGGATATGGGGCTTACTTATGCCTATGGCAGCGGCGATGCTGAATTGTTGAATGCGATGCGCTAGGGTAAACCACATGCAAAACTCTGAGAGGTAAGGCATGAAAATATACTTGGGATTATAGATCAACGGATTATGCTGAGCTACTTAAAGTTAGAAGTTGCCGTATTTGGACCCGCAACTTATGACATCATCCAAAGCAACACTTTGCTCGGGTTTACCCCACAACAATTGGTGTCTTATTAGATGCGCTGAACAGCGCATTATCAGAGAATGCTATACGACCTTTATTTACCAAAAGAATACAGAAGTTAAATATAACGTAATTTTAAAAGCAGAAATGCTCTAAAAGATATTCAAGCGGTCACCATTGTACGTTCCGGATATAACTTCATCTGGAACCGATAAATTGCCTTAACGGAGCGCGATACGGCCTTAGTCGTGTCGCAAAAGTGTGGTTTTGGCTGTCGTAGAACTGCTCGCCATAGAACTAAATTACATAAAATAACTGGCGCAAAAGGAGGAGACTATTAAGACTCTTGCGTAAGGAATTTTGCAAGTCGCTCGCAACATTCAGTGAATTCAAAACAGCGTACTTCTGGCTTAGGAGTGGGGCGTGTCTCTCCTGGACCAACACGATGGTGATCTTTGAGATACCCTTTAACAATGAGATTAAATAATATTCTTCTGGATCTCATATCATCGGGATATGCATCATGGTCACCCAAGCAGAGAACGCCATTTGTCTTCTTGCCATTAGCTTGATACGTTTTAAGACATTTCCAGTGATGTGTTAAAAACTCATCTTCTTCTTTTGTCATAATTAAAAACCCCTTGAAGGTAATTTGCGTTATGAAATAAACAGATAGATTTCGTTGCTTCTCAACCCTTCAGCGAAGTAGGGTGCGAGGATCTCTATTAAATAGTGCTTGGTGTCGCAGAACTGACAAAGGTGCATTGTCCGTGGTATATCACCGACAAAATCTGGTCCAAACTCCCGCGTGATTGTCATATTTTTACTTTAGAGAACTGATGGTATCACTATTGCAGTATGCGATGCACGCCTAAAAATACTTTATTGGTGCACGTGGCAAACAATCTCGGAAGAAGAAGCAAAACAGATGCCAACGCTATTATTTGATATCCAACTAGTCCGCTTTTAACTATTATTATCACTGTAAAAGAATCGGATTCTTTTTTAGACATAGGGTTGGCGTGAACCCGCGAATGTGATGAAAAAGTGACAAATGGCAAAGGTGGGTTTTATGTGCCCTGTTTTCTAAATTCTAAATTATGAGGGTTTCGCTTAGACGCCTATGGGTTACGTATTTGTTTCACCCCGCTTGGAACATCGATTTAAATAATAAAAAGATATGACTGTTTGTCGAAGCGTGGGCGCTCAGTATGTGGTCTTAAGTCGTTTCCTGCAAAGCCTGGGGCCCTGCGATTACTTTTTTACTAAGAATGTTTCTCTCGGACATTACTCGCACGTAACTAATACTCGTCAATCTCTGTGTTAGAATGTTTTAACGCTATTAATTTTGATAAGGGAGCGCGTTCATAAAGGCAAACGGAACACAAAATGCCGGTCTAGAAACGGTCTGCTTACGTTCCTCATGAAGGTCGACGGTGAGAGTATTAGTTGATGGTCAAACGAGTTGTTAAGACAAGAAGCACAGTCAGCTGTCGACGTTGCGATGAAGCGATCTAATTTTCAGGCATTTTAGAAATAACGGTTGCGATTTTAACGCGCTATGATATTTTCCCCTTCTTCCCGCAGGTGAGGAATGACATCGCGCCCGTATCCCTCAATGAAAGCGAGCTGGTCCGGTCCCGCAGAGTGTATAGCAAGTTGATCAAATCCCAAATCAACGAAGTGCGACAGAAATTTGATGTGGTCATCCGGATCGCAAGAAAGGCACATCCCTCGCTTGATCGTGTCATTGCCGACAGCCTCTCCGTTTTCGGCCGACACCTGGGGTATGAAGATTCTCTCATTAAAGAGCGCAGGGATGAAGGTACCTGCCCAGTACTTTCGTACGCATGCAATTGCGCTCGCCTCATCGTCTGTATAGGCAACAAGCACTTCGATCATCCGCGACATGGTTGACGGGTCTTTGCCGGCATCCCGAGCGCCCATCTCGAAGTTTGCAAGCAGCTGCTGGTATACTCGAGATTTCTTCCCTCCTATAGTGATGAGCCCATCGCCATATCGCCCAGCAAACCCGGCGGTGTCCGGCACGAGGGAGGAAACGTAGATCGGTATAGGCTCAGGGCATAACGTGTATAGCTTTGCCCCTCTGGTGCAGTAGTACATCCCTGAATGGCTGATTCTCTTTCCCGTCCAAAGCGCCCTAATAAGGTCGACGGCTTCTCCAAGCCGTTCTTGCCGCTCTTCATAGTCCGGCCACAGTCCAGTTACGGGGTACTCGTTCAACGCCTCTCCCGTTCCGACACAGAGGAAGGTACGTCCGTGCGCGAGAGCCCCCACCGTTGCTGCTGCTTGCGCGATAATAGCGGGGTGGTAGCGCAGGATAGGGCACGTCAATCCTGGGCCGATTTGTATGCGACTCGTCCTACTCGCAACGGAGCCGAGCCACGCCCACACGAATGATGCTTGTCCTGATTCGTCCCAAGGGTGAAAGTGATCGCTTGCTTCTAAGAAATCAAATCCAGCCCGCTCAGCAGCAATCGCGTGTTCTAGCAAATCGGAGGGCGGATACTGCTCGACTCCTGCTTTCCATCCTATGTTTATCATACGTACTTATATGCCTCGACGCGCGCGTTAAAGATGTCCTCCAGAAATCGTGACCATATGCCACGCGTTCTGCGTTGTGAGGGGAAAAACGGGTCTCATCCCCTGAGTTTCGTGTCAGAATACGTATCTCGAGACAATGGAAATGATGTTGAAAGATGTTTGACGGAGTGACCTGTTGTGGAGTGGATGACGCACTAAAAGATGATGCGTCCGCAGTCCTTTGACTCTTTATCGGGCTGCATCAATCATCCCGATTCTCTCTTATCACAAAGAGGTTTATGGTCACAGAATTTACACGTTTGATACGATGGTGTTTATTGTGTTCTACGTTCGTAAATGTCACTATTTGCTCCCTTAATTAGCAATTGCGGGGGTGAACTTCTAGTGCCAGGAAAATGCCCCAAAAAGTTGAATACTATCGATATTCATCTTAAACCTCCAATCCTTCCAGAAACTCCATCATTAACTTATTAAAGAGTTCATAATTATCCTGATTAGAGCAGTGTCCTGCATCAGGTATAACGACGTATCTACTCTGCTTGTCCCGTTCTGCCCATTCTTTCATAGCTTTCCGGATGTTTCCCGTTTTATCGCATTCACCGTACACCAGCAGCAACGGACAGTGGACATGATAATCAGGCTCGTAGTGGACACACTTGGAAACGCCATCCCATATTTTGACAAATTCATCTTTGGATAGCCCGTCGAACATGTCCTTTAAATATTGCTTCGTACTGTAGTTTACGGAAGATGCATCAATACTAGTTTTTTTAAGGTTCTCATAAGGCCAGAGCCTGAACATCAGCGGTGACAGATTTCTGAGAACCACTGATTCAACCATTGATAGTTTTGCCGTGATGCATGTTCCACCGATAATAATCATGGCTTTCACCCGCTCGGGGTGCTGGAAAGCCAGCTCCTGAGTCACATAGGTGCCTGCTGATTGGCCCATGAATATGGCCTCCTCTTTTCCGAGAGTATCTAACATGCTCACTATGTCATCCACAGCATCCTTGACGCTGAACGGTCCTTCAAGCGGCCTTGACTGGCCATGCCCTCGCATGTCCCATCGGAGAGTCTGGTAATCTTCCATCAAACAGGATATTTGCAGGTCGAATTGCGAGTGATCTACGGCTGCTCCGTGGGCAAGAAATATCAGTTGGTTATCGGGGTTGCCGGAAAGCCAATAATGGACGACACAACGAGGCCTTTTGATGATGCGTTCGATTTCTTTAACTGACATGAAAAATCTTTAACTGAGATGGAAAATCTTTTTGATAATAGTTTGTTCTCTTCTTTTCCTATTTTTACACGCTCACGTGCACAATACTCATCAACTTTTGCTTGTCGATCGCGTGTATTCTGCGTATCGTCTCCTTACCCCACACCGGATCATGGGGAATGGGAATATCCCTGAAAAAGGAAAACTGGTCGATAATCGTGATGCGATTGTCCCATCTTGTCAAGTCGTTCGCGTCCTCTAGCGCCCACTTCATTGCTGCACGTATCATCCCGAGACGCTGCAAAGACTTGTTGATCAGTGACACCTCTTGCTGTGAATAGGCGCTGAACACCATCTCGGCTCCCGGAAGGCGATCGGCAAGCGCGGAGAAGAATATTTTTACCTGGGCCTCGTCTAAATATCCCAATACCCCACTCGCTACCGCAAATACGCCGTTGTCGATATCAACGAGATCATCGCACCAGCTCATATCGAGGAGAGACTTAGCGATAAAATGCGTTCTGTTTGTTTCAGGAATCAGTTGCTTTCGCACGGCAATGACATTGGGGAGGTCAAGGTCATACCATTGAATGGTTCCGTTATCGACGCGGTAAAAGGTCGTGTCAAGCCCCGCCCCTAAATTAATCACCGACGCGCGCGGATGGTCGGCTATGTAGACCTGTATTGCATGGTCACATTGTCTCGCACGTGCCACGCTCGTCAGTCTGAATTCCGGACTGAGTCTCTTATCAATTACTGAGAAGTCATAGTCGATGGCTTCGACGAGGTCAACCGCTTTCGGATCGTGGAGCAGTGATGGGTACTTCATGCTCACCTGCGCCCGACACCATAAGGGGATGAACAAGGTCTCTTCTACTGCGTTGAGCGTGATTGTCATGGTGCACGAGCGGCACGACGCTGCGTAGTATAAAACTGTCTCTTTCCTATCACTTTACGAGCCATATCTCGAACCTAATCAAATCCTTTGCCCCTCGAATGTCGTGCCTTCTAAATGTCGTCTTGGAAATAAAATCTTTGAATTGGCCTTTAGTGTAGGCAGTCCTTCTGAGAAGCTTAAAGGTCCACTTCGTCATAAGTGAATCTATCCTGCCCAATTCCATGCTTTTCACAAAATCACGTATGGCTTCATCCGAGACATCTTGCCGCATGTCAATTATTAATGCTTTCCCACTCTCCTTTAACACTCTGTACATCTCACGCAGCGCTCCGACTGGGTCTGCAAAATTTCTGAACGCAGAGGTACAAATGATGAAATCGAATGTTTCATCGTCAAACGGCATGTGTGCGGCATCTCCCTGTCGAAATTCAACCTCTTTCCCTACTCCTGCTTTCACGGCATTCTTTCGTGCAATATCTACAAGAGTTCTGCTAATATCCAATCCGACGACCTTATACGTTCCACGCTTTGCGATCTCTATTGCCAGATAACCAGAACCGGGAGCAACTTCGAGCACGCTGCTCCCCTCTGCCACATTCTCTGCCACCTTTTTTGCCCACGTTCTATATTGTTCTGGATATTTCCGGACAGTTTTGTCGTACCACCTAGCAAAGAAACTTTCCATTCCAATACCCTTGTATCCTTTTGCTTTTGTGCTTTTGGCAACGTCTTCCTATCGTCAGCTGGTTCGCAATTTATGCACCGGTTTTGTCGTATTATTAGAAGCACAATAGATAATTCGAAGATAGAGGTTTACGACACTGAAACTTTATCAAGAATTATATTAAGTTTTGCACCCACTTCATCAATTTTCGGTAATATCGCACCATTGCGCTCAGCAAGACGAATCTCGAGCGCGTTATTTATTTTGCCTGTTAATTTCGTTAGTGTATGTAATGTTGGGATTTGAAGATGTAACGGTCTTAACTTTTGTTGCTACCTTGAGCTTGCTCCTAGTTGAGAGGAGAGATCCGGCACAATATAACACAAATCGAAGAGAAGTAAAGCTACTTCATGGGACAAAACGGGAGAAATCAATCTTGAAAACGTCTGCAGAAGCCACTAATCGTAGAATTAACATAACAGAAGCTTTTTATCCCTCCATCAGGAAGTTAGTCCCCCCTTCTTTCATTCCTGTTTTTGGCAAAAGGGAAAATGAAAAAACGAAAAAAAGAAGAGCTTCGATGCGATAGCAAAGGAGCGTGCAGACATTTGGCTGGATATTGACTATGCCACTCTATTTTATGCCTAGATCTGAAAACATGACAAGTGATGATACTAATAAGAATAATGAAAATTAAGGTAGTGTAATGAACGTATATGACGCTGTGGAGGATGCGCGCCTCAAACTGAACGGACTATATATTGCCAGTTTGAGCGATACGCGGATCATTGTTCGCGAAGAAGTAATAAAAGTAGAAAATATGTACTCTGGCGGGAAAAGCCAAGGAACGGAAATAAAAAAACACGTGCGGAATTCTATTATGGGACAATTCACATTCAATGAAGTTTCATCTTCCGTGTATCAGTCTGAACTCAAGCGCATAAAAAACCCAAATGTCATCGCCAAGTTCGCAATTACCGGATTATTTCAAGAGCGTTTCACCAACGCCAAACAAAATATCACGCTTCAAGACGTGATGGTTAACGATATGTCGTTTCTAGAAGTCGGCAAACATTTAGAATCTGGGCTTACATTGACCTTCAAAGCAAGTCGCATTGAGGCACATGAATAACAATCGAATAAATACTATGTTATATCCAATTCTGTTTACGAATACGTGTTCTCAAACATAGCTGTAAAAAGAATAACTTTTAGAGGTGAACTTGGAAATGGGGGGAGATTACTATAAGCGAAATCTTAGACAATTTATACGAAATTAAAACTATGGCTTCGAGCATGTTTCTGTACAAAGCAGATGATTTCTTGATTTGTTTTGACACCGGCTTTAGTGTAGGCAGCATAAAAAAAGAGTTCGATAGAATCGGTTTTAATCCAGAGAACGTGAACTATATATTCTTAACACATAGCGATTCCGATCACACTGGTGGACTCAATTTGTTTAAAAATGCCGAACTATACTTATCAGCCGATGAAGAGCAGATGATTCATAAAAAAACTCCGAGATTTTTTGGGTTTAGCTATAATAAACCGATCCACAAGGCGTATACTACGCTCAAAGATGGGGACGTTATTCACGCGGGGGAGACGAAAGTAACTGCGATAGCAACCCCGGGGCATACTCCAGGTTCGATGTCATATCTGGTGAATGACTCTATTCTGGTTGTTGGAGATACGCTGACTCTAAGAAAAGGCAAGGTTCGTCCGTTCGCCAGACTTCCATTAGGGAGTCTACTTAACATGGATCTAACGACGCAACAAGAATCAATAAAAAAATTAGCAAAACTGAGGAATGTCTCTGTGATGCTGACCGGACACTCAGGATTCACGACTGATTTTGAACATGCAATGAGTAACTACGCATAAACCAGATATATTCAAACGTACCTCTTCTTTGCCAAAACTGTTGAGATTGTAGTTTTTTATTTTTGGGTTTAATTAACATTAACAGCGTCTTTTCCAAAACATGGTAGAACCTCATGAGTTTTACGTGGAAAGGGGGGTTGGAAGCGTATCCTTATTTTTCGATGCTGGTTGACTCTCAAATAATTGTCGTATATTACGGTAGGTTGACCCTCCGTTACACCTCTTTATCCCCCGGTAATATAGTATAAGTAAGAATAACACACGTACTTACAATTAAAACGGGGATGCCTATGAACTCTATTGAGAGGTCTAAATTCGTCCTCGATGACGAGACAAAAGAACATATCGCAGATGTATTGTGGCTTAGCGACTTCGATCTAGACAATATCCCTCGCGAAATTACCGAACGGCTGTACGATCCCAAAAACAGTCCTGAATCATTTGGGAGCAGAACACGAACGTACTTGGACTGGTTGATCGACCACCAACAGTCTCATAATCCTGACTACACTCAGCAGTACCAGAAACTGAAGAAGTATTGTGTTGCATTGAATCCTCGTCAGGCTTACGTGATTATCAGTAAATTTCTTGGATTGAATTGTAATCAAGGCTTTGAGCCGATGCCAGCAGCGGCAGACCTGCAGTTTCCACGCGACTGGTTGCCCCAGCTCAAAACAAAAGTCGGTTGGCACTTCTTCGTTGGCAGCTGTTGGGATACCGCCGGCGCTGAGTACGGTGTGGAATGTATGTTCTTCCGTTATTCGTTGTTGCCACCGGCCCTTGCCAGCCAGTTTGGACTCAGCGATATTGAAAACCAAGTGGTCGAACTCCAGCTTGGGATTAGCAAGGCCGAGGATCGGCACTACCAAGCAGATCCACTGGTGATCGCAGGCACTACTGGTCTTATTTCGCTTGGCCTCAACCCATTTCACTTCGATGTGGGGAAAAACCGGATAGCCAGTGTTCATGCCGATTCGCTTTTCCCACTCACCATCCAAGCGTGTGGGATCGAGAAGAGTGGTGCAGAAGCAGAACCGATAAAACTGGCTATTGATTTCAGGTTCGCGTCAGGTAAGGAATATCTTATCCAGGGTGATAACGGCTGCATGCCGTGCATCGCCGGCATGGGAATGCTCTACTACTCGATACCGAATATGGCACTTGCGAACGGAAGCACGCTCACCATAGGCTCTGAAAGAGAGAGCATAACGCTGACACACGGGACATTCTGGTTTGATCACCAGTGGGGCTTTCTTGTAGGTAACCCGCAATCTGCGGTCCTGCGCGCCGCTACGAATATGAAAAAAGCAGAGCCTCCCGGATGGGAC
>Ga0187770_10000784_pt1 | contig 16010 bp, 14 predicted proteins | sample 0116_SJ02_MP02_2_FD_133154 | JGI IMG/M metagenome (GOLD analysis project Ga0187770, IMG submission 133154) | Tropical peat soil microbial communities from peatlands in Department of Meta, Colombia - 0116_SJ02_MP02_20_MG | ecosystem: Environmental > Terrestrial > Soil > Wetlands > Peat | place...
CCAATGTAGTGGATAAGGAAACCCAGGAAAAAATCGATGTGGTCAAGAGCCGACTGATCAAGAATTACGGTTACTGCGACGTCTGCGCCACCGATGTGCTCCACTTCGTGGCATCGATATTTGCCCGGGGGGACTTAAAAGATGCGAAATGATCCAGAGGGAAAAGGACTTTTGTATCCCGTCAACCCCCCTGATATCCAAGAGAGAGGCGAGGAGGTTCCGCCAAGACGCGGCTTCGGGAAAATAAAGCCGTTACTAAAAAAGGGTTAGGGAAAAACCTTGACGTTATATCTGGCCAAACGTATAGAACGCGATCGGGCCCGTTTCAAAAAGATTGTCCGCGGAGCGATCCGTTCAGGAATCCGAAAGTATATTTCCCACGGTGAATTGATCGGACGCAGGGGGAAAGACCTGGTTTCTATTCCCCTGCCCCAGCTGGAGATCCCGCGTTTCCGTTTTGGGCAAGCGAAAAAGGGAGTTGGACAGGGAGATGGGAACCCTGGCGACCCGATCGCCGTCGACCCCAACGGACCAGGACAGAAAAAGGCCGGTTCCGACCCAGGAGAACATATCCTCGAGGTCGAATTGACCCTGGAAGAGCTCGCAGAAATTTTAGGCGAAGAGCTGGCCTTGCCGCGCATCGAGCCCCGGGGAAAGAAGAACATCGTTACCCAGAGGGATAAATACAAGTCGATCTCCCGTAGCGGACCAGAGGCGCTCCGGCATTTCAAACGAACCTTCCGCCAGGCTCTTCGCCGGCAGGTGATCTCGGGGACCTATGACCCTGCAGAACCCAGGGTCTGGCCGGTGAAAGAAGACAAGCTCTACCGATCCTGGAAGACCATTCCCGAACGGGAATCTAACGCGGTGGTTATTTATATGATGGACGTATCCGGCTCCATGGGGGATGAAGAGAAAGAATTAGTCCGGCTGACCTCCTTCTGGATTGATACCTGGCTGACTTCGCAGTATACGGGAGTGGAACGCCGGTTTATTATCCATGATGCGGTTGCCCGAGAGGTGGATTCGGAAACATTCTTCCATACCCGGGAGAGCGGGGGAACCCGGATCTCTTCAGCCTATGAACTCTGCCTAAAAATGATCCGGGAATCTTTTCCCCCGCAGGACTACAACCTTTATCCTTTTCACTTCACGGATGGGGACAACTTCTCCGATGACGATGAGCAGGCCATGGATTCTTTAATACGGATTATTCCCCAGGCCAACCTCTTTTGCTACGGCCAGATAGAGGGAACCTACGGGGCCGGGCATTTCCTGAAACGGATTCAGGAAAAGGTCAATGGAGAAGAAAAGGTCCGAACGGCGACTCTCCGGGACCGGGAGAGCATCTATGATGCCCTGAAGACGTTCTTGAGCACCGGCCGGTGATTCTTCAACCGCCGGGGCCGCGGAGAGCCCAGGAAAAGCAAGGCGGCATAGCCCCGGTCCAAAGGTGGCGCCTTTTTGATTCGACGGCGCGACACCGTGCCCTGGGGGCCTCAGGAATCAAAGGAAGGTAAAAATTTGCTGAAACATAGCCCTGCTCAAAAATTCCCCTCCGAGCTGAAAAGGATGAAATATGAGATCCAGGACCACGCCCAGGAGTTTGGGCTGGATTTCTTTCCGGTTATTTTTGAAGTCCTCGACTATCAGGAAATCAATGAAATTGCGGCTTACAGCGGCTTTCCGCAGCGTTACCCCCACTGGTCCTTCGGGATGCAGTTTGAGGAGGTCTCCAAGAGCTATGCCTACGGGCTGTCAAAAATCTACGAAATGGTCATCAATAATGATCCCTGTTATGCTTACCTGCTCAAATGCAACAATTTGATCGACCAGAAGCTGGTGATGGCCCATGTCTATGGTCATTGTGATTTTTTCAAGAACAACCTCTATTTCTCCCATACCAGCCGGAAGATGATGGATGAGATGGCCAACCATGCCACCCGGATCCAACGGTACGCGGACCGTTACGGAACCCAGGCTGTGGAGGCCTTTACCGACTGTTGCCTTTCCCTGGAAAACTTGATTGATCCCCACGCAACCTTTATAAAGAGGCGCGATCAGGATGGGCTGGCGGACCAATCCTCCATCACCTCTTCGGGATCCGGCCATGAAAATGGCTCCTCCTGCTGCGATCAGGATAAAACGCCCGCCGGCAACTCTGCCGGCTGTTCATCGAGCCCTGGAAGCTGCCCGCCCGCCGAGGCCAAGGCGGAAACCCGGGAAGTGGACCTTTTTGCCGACGATGAAGATGATGAGCGAATTCCTGACCGCCGGCTTCATAGCAAGGGGTATATGGACCGCTATATCAATCCGCCAGAATTTCTCAGAGCCCGAGCCGAGAAATTGAAGGCCCGACGGAGGGAGAAGAAGCGTTTTCCTGAGACACCGGAGGCCGATGTTCTTCTCTTTTTAATCGAAAACGCACCCCTTAAGAACTGGCAAAGGGATGTTCTTTCCATTCTTCGGGAGGAGGCTTATTACTTTCTCCCCCAGGGCCAGACCAAGATCATGAATGAAGGTTGGGCAACCCACTGGCATTCACGGATCATGACCGAAAAGATTCTCAAAGATTCCGAGGTGGTCGATTACGCTGACCACCACTCCGGAACCCTGGGTGGCGGCAGGACCCATATCAACCCCTACAAGTTGGGGGTGGAGCTGTACCGGGAAATTGAAGAACGGTGGAATAAGGGGAGATTTGGGAAAGAATACGAAGAGTGCGACGACTTGAGGGTCAGGGAAAACTGGGATCGGAAGGCAGGCCTGGGAAGAGAAAAGATCTTTGAAGTGCGGCGCCTCTACAATGATTTGACTTTCATAGACACTTTTCTGACAGAAGATTTCTGCCGGAAGCAAAGATTCTTCGTATATGGCCAAGATGAAAACCAACGGGCTTGGGTGATCCAGAATCGGGAATTCCCTCAAATCAAGAAGATCATCCTGGACAGCCTGACCAACATGGGCCATCCCATCATCAAGGTCATGGACGCTAACTTCGAGAATCGGGGAGACCTCCTTCTGCTCCACCAGCACGAAACGCGGGACCTCAAGTGGGATTTTTCGCGGGATACCCTGGTTAACCTTCAACGCCTGTGGAAAAGACCGGTCCATGTGGAGACCGTAAGGGAAGGCAAAAAGGTTCGGCTGACCTTTGACGGGCGGGAACACCGGGAGAAGCTCCTGGACTGAATGATCAAACCTCGAATAGAGGGGAAGGCCTCGAGATTTAAGAAAATCCTCAATTATGCCGATAAATAATAGAAAGTTTCATCGTGTGCCTCTTCCTCAATCGGGGGAGAAGGCAGGCTGAAGGCAAGGTAGGAGAAAAAAATGGCCAATGTCGAACATATTATCAACCAGCTTCAAAAAGGCCCAACGGGTCAAACTGGAGAGATTTTAGCAGTTGATGGCGACCTCCAGGTGCGCGTGCAATTAGCTGATTGGGACCGGCTGGGCTGCCGGCTCGAGAAACTGGAAATGAAATGCACGAACGGCCATCCCTTCAAGCTTAACCCTGTCCGCATCGAAAAGGAAATGACCTACCTGGGTGAACCCCTTCGAATCATCGAGTTAGAAAAATATTTTGGGAAGGCTATCCTTCGAAGCTTTCCACCCCGAATGGAAAATGGGACCATCTCCTTCTTTGAAGTGGTCCTCCATGTTGCCGAGGGACTATCTCTGACTCGATTGACTTATGACCGCAGTGTCGGAAAGCGCTCTACCAGTCCAATTTCCTTCACTCGAGACACGCTGGAACGACTGCTGGCGGACCTGGTGTATTGGGTTTCGCAAAATTAGTGCCAGCATTTCGAATTCGGCCGTGCCTCTCAGACGTTGTGGATATCGTCCCGCCACCTCACCTCGGAAGCGAAGTTTTTACTCCTGGGCGAGGGGAAACCCCCCGATTCAGAGCGGGTGAACCCCCCTCCCGCTGCCTGGCTCTTCTTTTGCACTTTTGCCGGGCCGTGGTCAGCAAACACCGAAGAAAAACCGAGGGTGGGCAAGCTTTGGCCTCCTATTGACCCGCCAGCGCCTTTCCCCTATACTCGACTCAACCTCGAGAGCCGTTTTATCAAATACCTCCTGGAAATCGGGGCTAGATCGGACGCTGCCCAAAGCGGCCGCGACGAGCCGAGCATGCCGAATACCGGGTGAAAGGAGCCTGAAATGCAGGTCAACACGTTGAAGAAAAGACTCAGGGAAGGCGAGGTGTGTTTTGGTACCTTTATCCGGCTTGGTCCTGCCGCGGTTGAGATCCTTGGTTATGCGGGATGGGATTTCGTGGTCATTGATATGGAACACGGGGTCTTCGACTTCACCAATGTCGAACATATGATAAGGGCGGCCCGTTGCGCCGGCATTACGAGCCTGGTTCGGGTGCCGGAGCCCAATCCTTCGTATATCATGCGGGTTGTTGATGCCGGAGCCGAAGGGGTTCAAATACCGCAGGTAGATAACGCTCTGACGGCGAAGCTCGTTTCTCAAGCAGCCCGTTACTTTCCTCAAGGGAAAAGGGGGTTATGCAGCTATGTCCGGGCGGCGGGGTATTCGGCAATTTCTCCTGACCGGCATATGGCCACGTCCAATGACGAAGTGTTGACCGTGGTCCATATTGAAGGGGAAGCTGCTGCCTCACAGATAAGGGAAATTGTGGAGACGCCCGGGATGGATGTTATTTTCTTGGGACCGTGGGACCTGTCCCAATCTTTGGGAGTTCCCGGCAGGACGAAGGACCCGCGGGTCATCGAAGTCATGGAAAAAGTGATCACGGCGTGCAAGGAGAAAGACATTATCATAGGCACATTTGTCAGGGAGGCTCAAGACGCTCAACGATGGATTGACCTGGGAATTCAGTACATGATGCTCTCCACAGATGCCGGTCTCTTATTGCAATCCAGCAGGGAAAGGCTGGAAGAATTGCGGAAGATGCTGGCTTAAAAATGGCATCAGGAACAAACCATCCGGTATCCTTCTTCTTTGACATCCTTATTTTCCATGAAACCTATTGATGAAGAGCAGGTATTTCCATTTTGAGCTTCAGCTTCGTTGCGGAATCTAATGCCGCGAGCCCGAGATTTCAATGGGGTCTCAAGGCGATTTTGGGGGGGATGAGGGGGAGGGCTGGTTCCGGCACTCGCCAACGATTTTATCCAATCGGCAAACTTTCAGAATCTGGTCATTATCCGCCAATTTTTTAGGGACAATTACGGTGATACCAAACCGGTCCTTGAGCAAATTCAGATCAGCGCTGTAATCTTCATTCTTATTGGAACTCAAGAGGGGGCTGTGAATCTCGATCTTGCTGTTATTTAGAAATTTGATTATCTCCGAAAGGTGATTTAATCCGATGGTGAATATCGCCTTATTATTATTTATGTTCTGGTGGTGGAATTCCTCAGCAATGACCCTGGGTATTTTTTGGAGCATCGCGGCTACCCTTTTCCCCTGCAGGTAGTCCAACTCAGATTTCAGGGAAAGGAAATCAGAAGAATTACTACAGCCATTTGATGCCATCTTGGAAAGGGCGCCGTTGACAGCATCGTAGAGTCTCTTATCTTCAACCTGCCTGACCCTCAGCCCCTCATAGCATTCATAACATTCTTTCAGCAGCATCTCGGCATTGACGTAAGTATGATTATTGGCCAACCTTTTATCCAATTCACTTAAGCCCATCGGTTTGGGCTCATTCGGCCTCATTTCCACCGGAGATTTCATTAGAACGGCCTTCCCTGTTTTCCTGGTGAAGAAACCTTCGGGCAATAAGAGCCTTACTTCTTCATTCTGGATCAGCCATTCCCCGATTTTGTATACCTGAGCCTGCACTTTCGAAGTGTTGATTCCATTGGCACGAGTGAATGTGTCCCGGTGCTCCAGACCAATGATATAGAGTTGTTTGCTGCTTTCTCCGCTGGATCGATAGATAACTTCGCCGTACTCTTTGGGGATTTTAGGCGAGGCCGGGATGGTCTGATTTTCCTTTGAAGAGCCTGAATTGGATCCGGCAACGGATGGGGAAGAAGTCAGAAAGCCAAAAACCAAGGCAAGCGACAGGGCCAATATCTTGGTAAGGGAATTTCTCTTTCTCTTTGAGGAAATCAAATGTCGAAAAGATCGAACTTCTTCTCGAAGCGCTTTCATTTATTATCCCAGGGCCAGATAATGTCACCCTAGCATCCAAATGCTCCAAAGTCAATGACCCCTTTGGCTTTGCCCACTCCCAGTTTCTGATTGGCGTTAGCCATAGCCCGGGGGTCAGGCCAATCCCCTACGGGTAACTCATTATCTACAAGGCACTGCTTTCTCCGTCAAAGTGGCGGGAAAAAGCTCCCCGCCCCCGCCGGCGGATGGAAAATTATTTCGACTATCCAGTCCCTCCCACTGCTCCCCCGGCCCATGCCTAAAAGGGAAAAACTGGGGTTTGGGCATTCCCCCTCGGCCTACCCAACTCCTTTTCCATTGACCTTGAAATTTCTTTTCCCTATACTTTTCCAGTAAGTTTATCGGCCGATTTTCACCCTCCAGGTATGCATAAAAGCCGAATGGTTGTGACTTGTGCCAAAGGCGTTCCTCCTTTTCTGAGGGAGGAAATCATCTCCCTGGGGCTCCCGATCAAATCCGAAGCCATTGCTGGGGTTGAGACCGAAGGGACGATGGATGACGCCATGAGGCTGAACCTTTTCTTGCGAACAGGCCAGCGGGTCCTCCTTCTGCTGGAGGAACTGGAAGTCCGAAACGCTGACGAACTTTATACCGGGGTTTCCCGGATGGCCTGGGAGGATTATCTCTCACCCGACGAGTACCTCTGCGTGACTTCTGCCGTTGAGAACCCTACCATTCGGGATTCTCGTTTTGCCAATCTCAAATGCAAGGATGCGATCGTGGACCGGATAAAAAGGAAATACGGCCGGCGCCCCGACTCTGGCCCCGAAAGAACCGCGGCGGTCGTCGATCTCTACTGGAAGGGCGATCTGTGCCGGGTTTATCTGGACACCTCCGGGGAACCGCTCTACCGGCGCGGTTATCGGAAGATTCCCCTTCAAGCCCCTATGCAGGAGACTCTAGCCGCGGCCGTCATCCTGGCCACCGGCTGGAAGGGGAAGGGGAACTTCATCAACCCCATGTGTGGCAGCGGTACGCTGGCCATAGAGGCGGCGCTGGTTGCCCTAGGGCGGGCTCCGGGCCTGCTTCGAAAGAATTATGGCTTCATGCATCTGAGGGGGTTTAACCCATCCTTTTGGCGAGCGATGCTCCAAGAAGCGCGGGCTCGAGGAAGAAAATCTTTTAGCGGGAGGATTTTAGCTACAGATATCAGTTCAGGGGCAATTCGGGCTTCGCGGCAGAATGCCGTGGCTGCTGGGGTTGATTCCCTGATCGAGTTCGGGGTGGGTGATTTTTCCCAGACGCCAATTCCGGAGGGCGAAGGAGTGGTCATTCTCAACCCGGAGTATGGGGAAAGGCTGGGAAGAATCGAGCAATTGAAGGAGACTTACAAGGGGATCGGAGATTTTTTCAAAAAGAGATGTCAGGGGTATATTGGCTATATCTTCACGGGCAACCTCGACCTGGCGAAGACCGTGGGATTGAAAGCCAGAAGGAGGATACCTTTTTTTAATAGCAATATAGAATGCCGGCTCCTGGAATATGATTTGTATGAGGGAAGCCGGAGAGTTCCCAAGTCCAGAACCTAATTTCCCGCCCGGCCCAATTTTTTTATTGACATTTCTTCTCTTTTTTGATTTAATATAATCAAGTAATCTTATGTTCAAATATCTATAAGGCCAAACCATCCGCAAGGGTGGGACGGAAAGCCACGGGTCTTTTGAAGATAGCCGGGTTGCCGGGGTTGACGTCGTCACAGTCATCGCCAAGGGGGCCCGGCTTTTCTATTTCAAGGAGGGGAAATGACTGTTTTGGAATTAATAGCGGGTTGGACTGAAGATGAACGGAAACAACACGCCGATTTAATTACGGAATGCCTTAAGCGAGAGCAATTTCTAAATAGCCTCAGGGTGAAAATGAAAGAATCGGAAAAGGAGCTGAGAAGCAATCTGGGCCATCTATTATCAGGGTTGACCGAATTAAGGCAAACGGTAAACACAAATGCAGAACAAATTCGAGATATCTATTTTCGTCTGGCTAGGCCGCAAGGAAACGCCTAATAGGGTTCTATAAATCTTCTCTCTTGTCCGGGCCGGGGATTTTTCCTGGCAAAAAATCAGGAAGTAAATCGAGATCAACCGCAATCGCCAAGAATTATGGTCCAATATTCACCCCTGAAGCGCCTGGCCGAAGGTTACGCGCCGGGAGTAGAGGGGTTCGTCTTATTCTCCTTAAGGTTCAGGGTTCTCTTGACCAATTCCTTTTCGTGCTCGTAGCTTACGATCCTCTGGAGCATGATCTTCTGGGCCATGACCGGGCCGGCGCCATGCCAGGTGCCCACGCCGTGCAGACCGGCCGCCCAGTGCTGCAGTGCCTTGTGGACCTTCATGATATTTTCCGTCGGCTCATCGGAACCAAAGCTGTAAAACTCCTCCACATAATCTTTCACTTCAGGGTTTTTTAATTCTTTCAAAGAGGGCATGGTGACGATCAGCCCTCCTCCGATATCTCCGGCCAGAGCCATCACTCTCCAGAAGGCGTTGCAGATATTCAGCTTGGCAACGTTGCCCATCAGTTCGTCCGGCAGAAACACGCCGGATCCCGGGGGCTCCTCCACCCCCTTCATGGCGGCGGCCAGCCCGCAAGCCCGGCCCGTCTCTCTCAAGACCACCATTTCCGCCAATTGCTCATTGATGTGAGGAACTTTCTCCAGCCCCTTATATTCTTGGACCAATTTGGCTGCCCCGATCACCTGGTTCATGAAGCCCACCTTACAGGTTCCCCCGCAAGTCATACGATGGGTCCGGGCAAAGCGAGTTACCAGCCTGGCCGAATAAGGAGTTTCCCCGCAATGAAAGACCCGTTCCCGGGGAATGAAGACATCTTCGAAAATCACCATGGAGGTTTCCCGCTGGCCGAAAAGGGGATTCCCCAGCTCTTCCAGATCGTCAGCCAATTCTCTCTCTGCAGAGAAAGGGGAATACTGGCAGACATAGGTAATCCCTTTCGCATCCGAGGGGGTCGCGAAAGCAACGGCATAATCTGCTTCATCCTTGGAATGAGCTGATTGCGGTAATACTACCAGTTCATGGCTGGCATAGGCACCGCTGATGTTGATCTTCGCCCCGCGCACGACGATGCCATCTTTCTTCCTCTCCACGACCTTTAAGGAAAGATAGGGGTCTGGCCATTCCAGCGTCTTTTGATTCCTCCTTCCCCGCGGTTCCGTCAGGGCGCCGGAAACCGAGAGGTCCTTTCTCTGGACCATTTTCAGAAAATCCAGAAAACGGGGATAATATTCCGTGCCCAAATCCTTATCCATCTCCCAGGTGGTGCTGGCCAGGGAATGAAAAGCGTCATAACCCACGCAGCGGTAGGTGCAGGTTCCCAGCATCTCCGAGGTAAATGTCCCGGCCTGGGCTTTTTTCACCAGATCGTCGATGCTGCCGCTCAGGTAAGTGTAGCGGTTGACCACCTCTCCAATCAAATGAGAATAGGTCGTCATGATGTCCTTGTACCTAGGGTCCAGGGCCCAGGCATAACTGGCTTTGTTGGCCTCAACGACGGTTCGGGTGTTCCTATTCTTCAGGATATTTTCAACTCTCTTCCCGTTCATGAAGACCCGGGGTTTCATCCTTTTAAGGCTGTTCTCATACTGCGCCGGAGTCATCAAAGCCATAATCCCCCCTGAAAGCTCAACCGGCAAAATCCAAACCCCAAAGCCTTCAAATGCGAGTCTGGTTCTGGTTGAAACTTTGAGCCGTGACCTGTGTACTTACTTTTTCATACCATGTTGAAAAGCATCCGTCAAATTTCAATACCGGTCAAAAAATAAAGGCTTCTCCGTCATCAGGAATCTGGACCTGATGGAGGAGCCCTTCCTGCTCGAGCCTTTTCTTCAGTTCCGCGCGGGTTAAAAGGCAATGGTTAATTGCCTCCATGTGGACGGCAACTACCTTGGTCTTCGGGCTTTCTCGACACACCTGGACAATATCATCAACCGACATGGTAATCGGCCCCCCGGTTAAAAACGTTGCCTGTCCGGAGTAGACGACCGCGACATGCGGTTGATAGGCGTGAAGGGCCTCTTTCACCTCCGGACACCAAATCGTGTCCCCGGTGATGTATAGGGTGCCTTCCCGGTCCGCTTTCAGGATAAACCCGGAAACCCTCCCCATCCTCTTCCCAACCTCACCCGTGCCGTGCTGTCCGGAAGTTCTAAATAATCGCAAGCCCTGCCACTCCGTTTCCACCTTGATAGGATGCACTGAGGAGAATCCCGCCCGTCGAAAGGTGGCTTCATCTTCCTCCTGGCAAAAGACCGGCAGGCGTTTGGGAAGTAAATCCCTGGCCTCCCCGTCCCAATGGTCGCGATGCACGTGAGTGACGAGAACGGCATCCAATTGATCCACCAGGCGCCGAAGCTCATCCCCCCTAACCGGCAAATCAACAAGAGGAATCCGCTGCGGGTTGGCGGCATTCTGAACTGGATCCATGGCTCCCGCCGGGCTGAGCATGGGGTCCACAAGAATTTTCATTCTCTTCATGGTCACTGCAAACGTAGCGTGGCGAAGATGCCGGATCTGCATTTGTCCTCCGAGGCAAAAAAAGGCGAATTTATGAACTGGTTCGTCGAGATCAATTCTTCTCGACGATTCAATACCCCTACTTTATGAACGGCAGCTTGGATCCTTGGACCCGCCAGGAGGTTTCCCTTATCGTAAAAGGAAGGGCTGATTTGGTCAATGAGAGAATTCGGCCTTGCCTACCTCCCATTTTTAATCAGCGTTTGCCAAGGCCTGGGGCCGGAACAATTCGCTTGCCAGCACAAGGCACTAGTTTCTCCGCGGAAGAGGCGGGAAAAAGCTCCCCGCCCCCCACTCCCCCCCATTCCCAAAAGAAAAGAACTAGGGGTGAGCAAGGAATTCGGACCGGGCAAAAATCAAAACCTGGGGACGAACACAGAATTTTGTTGACACGAATTCGGGGTCGAGTAAAATGACTTTTAAAGTCTAATGGTCGCAAAGGAAAGAGATGAAGGTTCCCGGTCAAAAGGACAAAAGGCTGGGCAAGAAGCCCGAATTCAAGAAGATGGGCCTACCCATCGCTTTGGGGATGCCTTGACTGATTCCCGCCCTTCGATCATCCTAAAAGCCATGGGTAAAGCCTCCATGGCTTTTTTATTTGGGCGAAAGGATATAAACCCGGCGCTTTCACCCTGCCGGAGGGCACGACCAGCCCAATCTCAAAAATGCACCCCCCTCTTCCTTCGCGCTCACCCGCTGGGCGAAGAGAAGAATGGGCTGGAAGGGAAAAGGGAAATTTTATTTAGTTATTTTTTGGATAATAAATAGCAAGAAGGAGGAGTTATGCAACCGAAGACTTGGGCCGGATGCCACGTTCCACTGATTACCCCTTTCAAAGATGATTATTCCCTCGATGAGGCAGGACTCAGGAAACTGGTCAACTATTTCATCGAGGAGGAAAAGTGCGACGGGCTGGTGCCCTGCGGGACGACGGGGGAGTCCCCCACCTTGAGCAACCCAGAGCATGATAGGGTCATCGAAATCGTAGTCCAGGAGGCCCGGGGAAGGGTGCCGGTTATGGCCGGAACGGGGTCCAACAGCACCCAGGAGGCAATCGAAAGGACCAAACACGCCGAACATGTCGGCGCAGCCGCCAGCCTGCAAGTCTGTCCCTACTACAACCGGCCCACTCAAGATGGAATCCTAGCCCATTTGGAGGCTATCGCCAAATCCACCAAACTGCCCCTCTTCATCTACAACATTCCCTCGCGTACCGGAAGGTTGATCGAGGCGAAGACCATGATCGAGCTTTCCAAAATTGACAATATTATCGGGATGAAGGATGCCTGCGGGGACATGATGATCACCATGGACATCATGCGTGGGACCCGGGGCGGAAAAAAGAAATTCTACGTCCTTTGCGGGGAGGATGCCCTGACCTTTTCCATGATGGGCCTGGGGGGCGACGGGGGAATCATGGCCGTGGCCAACGTCATCGGAAGGGAATACTATAAAATGATCCACCTGATGCTGGATGGGCAGGTCGAGGAAGCTCGGGAGATTCACTTTAGGACCCTTCCGGTCGTACGGGCGCTCTTCATTGAGTCGAACCCGGCCCCGGCCAAGGAAGCTATGAACATGATGGGCATTCCCGCGGGAAAACTCCGCCTGCCACTGGTGCCGCTCAGGCCAGAGAATAGAGAGACCTTACGGAAAGCTTTGGTTCAAGTCGGTCGGCTGAAGGGATAAAACGGAATTGAAAGTCACCCAACCCGAGCGCGCTAGCTGAAAGCGGATCGCTTACTCGCCGGTCTTCTGGCTGATTGCTTTATTCAGAATATCAATTCCTTTCTGCGATGCGTCTATGGATTCAGCGAGGGACTGCCGGGCCTGGGCGGGGTTGTGGAACCCGTCGCTGTTCTCGGCGGTCCACCATTCCCACAGGATATGCGCCCGGTCGTGTTCTTTGCGGGCCTCTTTTAAAGCGTCTTCGCTCACTCCGAAGTCTCTGGCGCGAATAAAGGCGCTGATCAGCTCACCCAGCCAAAATTCTGCTTTGCGCATCTTGCCCCGGGTATAGGCCTGAATTGCGTCTATCTCATACTCTGCCTGTTGCTCCGTCCAATCCGGGTGACACCGCAAGCAGGTCTCTTTCAGTACATACCGCGGCCTCTGTACCGCGTGCACGGTATACTCCTTCCCTTTCTGCTTTATCCTGGGCATATGACAGTCTTTGCACTCTACTCCTGCTCTTTCGTGCCTGCTTCCCCATTGGGTCTCAACATCGGGGTGCTGGAACTTGGTCAGAAGCGCTCCCGTGATTCCGTGTTTGAAATCCTTAAAGTTTATGCCTTCGTATTTCTTCCCCACATCGAAGACATTGGCCCAAGGGAAAAAATTGGAACGACGGTCGTCCATGGCGGTCATCTGTCCGGTCTTGGTGTCGATTCCGGGGTTGCAGTTGTATTCCACATGGCACTGGGCGCACATCACGATGGAGTCGGGTTTGTTGAGAATCCCGATGGCCCGAAATTCCTGTCCTCCCCGCTTGAACACGATCTTTTCCAGAGTGACCTCTTTACTCTTTTCCTTGTCGTAGGGATAAGTTCCTTCGCCCCGGTCCACCACGGCCTCAATCAGGGCGTCTCGGATCACCCGCGGCTTGGCCGAATGAGGATCGTGACAGTGGATACAGCCCATGGGGTACTGAACCCCTTTGGCCATCTCAATAGCCGCTGGGTTGGGGCCTCGCTTGAGGGATGTGTTTGGATTCGCGTCCCCCAGGTATGGCCACTTCATTACGATATCAGAGGTTTTACAGGTCAGACACACCGTATTGGCCGCCTTGACTGTCTGAGGGAGATCTTTTCCCATGTCATTGATGAGGTCCCAGAGTTTGCCGGTTTTTTCTATGTAGGTCCAGTCTTTCAACTGGAAGCGACCCCCGAAGGCCCGGTCAATAATCATGAAATCAGGAACCATGAATACGTGGGAGCGCGGTTCGGCGTGCTCTTTGGTGAACCCATGGGGCATCAACAATAAATCAGACTTTGGAGACCGGCCGGTGGGGACAGACTTTTCCAGCTTCGCCTTCGATTTCCAGCTGATCCCCAGCGAGGATTGATATTGCTCGTTGTGGCACCTGGCGCAGGCCGCCGGGTCCAGGCGGGTAGCCGGCTTTTTGGCGCTATCGGATACATGGACCGAGGTTTCGGGGTGGCAGACCGCGCAATTCAAACTTTTGGCGTGCTTTCCCTTTCCTTTCAACGCCTCGATTTCCATGTGGCACCCATAGCAGGTAGCCTCATCCACATTCGTGACTGCGGGGAGTTGAGGTCTTTTACCCGGCTTCTTCCCTTTCTCGGCTAGGGCCAAAGAGAAAGCCGCGGCCACGACTACGCACGCCGCCATTAAACAGACCCCAATCCTTTTCATCTTCGGACCTCCTTGACAGACGGGATTAACCCGTTAATCAGGGCCAAAAAAAACCTTCCCCCGGAATTCGAGATACGGCAAAACAGGTGCGAAGGGCAAATTAGCGGGAGAACAAAATAATTTGTTTCCTGCCCTGGAAGATTAAGATATAATTTTGGCTAAAAATAGGCCTTGGTATTATTCTAAATACATTTTTGAATGAAGGAAACAAAATAAATTTTTTCACTGAAGGCCTGATCCTGCTGAAAATTCGTCTGTAATGGTAAGGGATATGGAGCTGGAAAAAATCGAAGAAGAAATAAAGAGAATCGTGGGCTCCCTGGATAAAGGAACCCGATTAGAAGCGGTGATAAAAAAAGAAGAGGATGGATACCGGGTCATGCTGTCAAAGGGAGTCCATTCTGACCAGGCGGCCTTATCCGGGGACCTAGTGGAGGATTTCTTAGAACGGGGCAAAAGGGGACAGGAACTGAAAAAGGCCATCGGAAAGGTCATCAGTAAGCTAACCCTCATGAATCAGAAGAGAAGGTAGTTGGAAAAGGGAAGTTGAGATGTTTTTCGGGCAGAGGTGAGAATGAATCTGGCCGTGATCGGAACCGGCTACGTGGGGCTGGTGACTGGAACCTGCCTGGCGGAAACGGGAAATCACGTCATCTGTGTCGATAACGACCCCAAGAAGCTGGAAAAGTTGAATCAGGCCGAGTTGCCCATTTATGAGCCCGGACTGGATATTCTCTTTTACCGGAACATTGCCAAGAAGAGGCTCGCCTTCACCGGGGATTTAAAAGGGGCCGTTCTGAACTCGGAAATCATCTTTTTCTGTCTTCCGACTCCCCAGGATGAGGATGGTTCGGCTGATTTGCGGTATGTTTTCGGCGCAGCCCATGACATTGGAAAGATCCTCCAGGAGGCGGGGAACAAGACCCATAAGATTATTGCCAACAAGAGTACGGTACCCGTGGGCACTTCGGAAGCGGTCGCTGAAATATTGAGAAAGGAAGGATCGTCCAATTTCGACGTGGTTTCCAATCCTGAATTCTTACGGGAAGGGTTCGCGGTTGAAGATTTCATGAGACCGGACCGGATCGTGGTTGGAGCCGCCAGGAAAGCCGCTCTGGAGAAAATGAAAACTCTATATGAGCCCTTTGTCCGGCAGGGGAATCCCATCATCGAAATGGACCCGGCCAGCGCCGAGCTGACCAAGTATGCCTCCAACTGCTATCTGGCCATGAGGATCACCTACATGAATGAGCTGGCTGACTTGTGTGAAAAAGTGGGGGCCAATGTAGACCTGGTTAGAATCGGCATGGGGACGGACAGCCGCATCGGAAAGCGATTCTTGTTTGCCGGGATTGGCTATGGAGGATCCTGTTTTCCGAAGGATGTAAGCGCGCTGATCCGGACTTCCCTGGAGCACGATGCCGGCCTAAAGATCCTGACGGTGGTCGAGCAGATCAACCGGCAGAGGAAGAGCCTCCTCATAGGAAGAATCCTCAAGCATTTTCAGAACGACCTTACGGGAAAGCAATTTACCGTCTGGGGGTTGTCTTTTAAGCCGAATACGGATGACATGCGGGAAGCTCCCGCTGTGGTGATCATCAAGAAACTCCTGGAGCTGGGCGCCAGGATTGTAGCCTACGATCCGGTAGCCATGAAGAATGCCAGATTCTATTTCCAGGATACCATTACCTATGCGGAAGACGAATATTTAGCCTTGAAAAACAGCGACGCCCTCGTCATCGTGACGGAATGGAATGAATTCAGAAATCCGGATTTTAGCCTGTTGAAAAGCAGCCTGAAGCGGCCGGTCATCTTTGACGGCCGGAATATATTCGAACTGGAGAAAATGAGGGAACTCAATTTCACCTACTACAGTATCGGGAGAAAACCTATCTTCAGCCAGGATTAGCTGATGTTGCGACCCATGGGTTCGTTTCCCAACTTATC
>Ga0187770_10000785_pt1 | contig 15998 bp, 14 predicted proteins | sample 0116_SJ02_MP02_2_FD_133154 | JGI IMG/M metagenome (GOLD analysis project Ga0187770, IMG submission 133154) | Tropical peat soil microbial communities from peatlands in Department of Meta, Colombia - 0116_SJ02_MP02_20_MG | ecosystem: Environmental > Terrestrial > Soil > Wetlands > Peat | place...
ACTGTTGGCAAGGCAAGCCCCAGCAGGTACAAGCTTCCTCTTAATCCCCACGACCGTGCACTTTCCGCGAGCATAATTTTCCAAAGCAAACTCCCGCACAATTTGGCTTGAACTAAATGAAAAACCTCCATAGGTACAACTCAGATGATCCATGAGACATTCCTTTGCTTTTTGAATAGCATTCGGGGTGATGGCCCCATAATCAAAACTCAAGTATCTCTCAGCCAATTTTGCAGAATAAGTCATTTCTGATACCTCCTATTTAAAATGTCCTCTTCTATGATGGTCTCCACCGCCGAATAAACTCATGTTCAGTTGTCTATGCAACCCCCGGGTTGATACCACCAAAGGCTGAAACATCTCATGTGGTTAGATGATATCCGAGCTCAAACCGAGGCTTCCTAAGACACATCATTTCCATTTAATGGCGAGCACTTTCATCTCTTTTGGGCCACCGCAGCGCAATTGATGTGTTTTTCCTGGAGGCACTTCCACACACGACCCACTCGATATTCTATGGATCTGACCATCAACCTCTAACTCTAAGGTACCTTCAAGCACCAAAAAGAAGTGAGTGTCTGGATGGCTATGTGCTGGGACAGGCCCAATACCACCCGGAGCCACATCTAATAATCTGACGGTGATATCCTTGTCAGGCAGATCGATGAGGGATCGAGCCGTGAATCCCTGATGTCCGCCTACCTCCTTGGCCGGAAAATCCAATAGCTTTCTTATCTTTGTCTCCACGTCATCCCCTCTCCGTGATGAAGTGAAATCACTTTGACAATGGCAGAAGTTACCCCTGGACCATCTGAATCGAGGCTTGATTTGAGAAGAATCGCTCAACCTTTAAAAAGCTCTTCCGGAACATAAACAAAGCCTTCCATAATTCTTCTCGATGTTCGGCCGAAAGCTGCTTTCATTAAATGGAAACCGTCGCCTCTCTTTTCGACCTCTACCTCGATGGGGATCACTCCACCGGGGTGACCGATCCGAACCAACCCACTCTCTTTTGCCTTAGGAGAAGTGACCTGATGGACCAGTGTCCCCTCGATCATCGCTGCAGCCCCCGTACAAACCGTTCCTGTCCCTGCATAGGTCTTATGCATTTCCTGCATATAGAAAAGCCGCGCGACGAAATCTATTTCTCCCGACTCGATTCGATGACCATCCGTAAAACTCGTATAGGGTGCGGGTTTACTGACGAAAACCAACATTGGAATGGCCGGTGTCTTAATCCGGGCCTGCGCTGCATCGTCCGCCAGCCCAATCATTTTGGCAGCGGTCCCTCTGATCAGCTCAATCTTATCGAGGGAATCGATGACCTTTTTATCCAGGGGCCCCTCAGTCCCGGAGAAATTCAAAACCTCGGGTTTAATAAAACAGAGGGGGTTCCCCGCATCCACAATCGACATTTCAATTGTTCCCATGGATGGAATGGAAACAGCATCTGTGGGATTGCCGGTAGGGAGAAGCTTTCCAGTGGCAGCGCCTGCGGTTTCTGAATAATCGAGAAGAATCTTAGCACTGGTTCCAGGAACTCCGTCGATCGAATAATCCCCCAAATATTTCGTCCTTCCTCGATACGTAGAAACGTAGGCTTTTAGAATCTTTTTCGTATTTGTATTATAGATTCGAACAGTCGTCTCAGATCCCTTGGCCTTCACCAAACCCTCGTCGATGGCAAAGGGCCCAACACCGGAAGAAATGTTTCCACAGTTTGCTTTGTAATCGACGATCGGCTCATTGATATCCACCGCGCCGAAGGTGTAATTGACATCGGCATCTTTTCGTTCGGACGAAGAGATGATAGCCACTTTGCTCGTGAGTGGATCTGCCCCTCCTAATCCATCGATCTGTCTCCTATCGGGGCTCCCAAAAATTGCCAGGATCACTTTATCTCTCAATATTTGATCCTTAGGCAAATCTTTTTCGTGGATATAGATCCCTTTGCTCGTACCTCCCCGCTGAATGACAACAGGTATCTTTCTAAACTCAGCCATTATTGAAACCTCCTTTTCTTCCCATGTCTCCCCTCTACCAAAAACGATTCGGAAATGACTGCCTCAGCGATTTTAAGCAAACGAACGTTGGGAGGAACCAAGACGTATCCCCCCCTCCAATGAGCAGGGGGGCCAAATTATCCGTAACCCTTTGGCCCCTCTGGGCTAGGAAATCTTCATCCTCTGAGGAGGTCGCCCAATTTAGCGACGTTCTCCATCGTTTCGATCCTTTTGATTTCTTCGACAATCTTACTCCTCCTCTGTTTGTTGAAAAATTTCTCGGTGAGCATATTAAACTTGTCAATGATTTCCTCAAAGGAGGCTGGATCTTCGGGATCTCCCCTTGGAAAATCTACATGGGCCTCAAATACCCGCCCGTCATTCAATGTCGCCACTAAAGTGGCGGGATAAGCCTTCGGGTAGAGAGCCTCTGCCTCCGGATCAAGCTCCCACGTCACCTTCGATGCAAGCCTCAACACCTCGGGATCCTTTAGCGCCTTTTCTTTAAATTCATCCGGCCCTGTTCGATTCTTACAAATCGCAACGGCCGCTGTGTAGGGAAGGCTGAACTGGGCATCCACATGCGTCACCGGACGATACTTCGGCTCAGGGGGCGTGCAAAGGACTCTGATGCTGAAGTCACCTACCTTGGCCACAATTTTCTTGACATCTTTTGCGCGCACTCCCTGACGATATAAATCAAGGGCACAGTCGGCCACTGGGGCCGCAAAGCGACAACAGGCATGGACCTTGATACTCGTATCCTTCATCTCCCACTTCTTCCCCAACGTCCCTGTAATTCGATCATAATCATATGTATCCTTGAACGAAAATGCCCGAATCACCCCATCCGGACCATCAAAGATCGTGCGGGCACCAATAAAATCCTGCTTTGCCAACGACCCCGACAGCACCCCGCACATGGCAGGATGTCCCGCCTGCAGCGGCTTCTGCCACGAACCCTCAGTCCGCCATTCTAAAGTCCCCGCTGCAAAACTACCTGCCAACCCTAACGCATACGTCATCTGTTTCACATTCGACCCCAGGATCAATGCACTCCCTGCCGAGGCTCCAAAGATTCCGCACGTGCCCGTCGGATGAAACCCCTGATAATAAGACTTCCCAAGATAGGCTTCTCCTACCCGAATCATCACCTCTAAACCTAGAATAAAAGAGCGCAATAACTCCTTCCCGCTCACCTTGAACTTCTCCCCCAGTGCAAAGACCGCAGGAAATACCGCCACCGACGGATGCATAGTGCCCTCGCGATGGTCATCGTCATAGTCAAAAATATGGCCCAACGTCCCATTCGTCAGCGCCGCATTCATCGCCGAGGTCTTAAAACCCTGCCCGAAGACAGAGCTGTTGGGCTTCCCACCCTCGGCCTTCATGAGTTTCAACAAAATCTGAGCCTGATGCTCCTTTCCAGCCCCCGCCATACAACCCACACAGTCAAGAATATAGTGCTTCACCTGATCCACCGTCTCCTTCGGCAGATCCTTATACTTCGTCTTCACCACGAATTCCGCTACCACCTCTGCTATCTTTTTATCCTGTTTCCCTTTCATAAAGTTCTCCTCCTTCTCTTTAGATTGTTCCTGTGAAATCAAAAAAAGTTATCGTTAAACCGCTGCGGAGGGGCTCAGCTTTTTTTAGTGAGTTCCACTGTCCCTTTGGTCGCATCGACCTTTAACGAATCGCCGCTCCTGAGCTTTTGAAAAGCCTCCGCAGGCAGCGAATCGACTGTCGGGATCTCTCCGATGATGACTGCGCCTACCAAGATGGTATCCGCTTGAGCAACGATAATCGCCTTGGGCCCTCTCTTGCTGGCCGCCAATCGGATGAGGATCCACATCCCTCCAGCAGACCCCTTAAGCGAAGGAAGGACAAGTATCTTCCCCGCCATTTTCTCCCCATGGAGCTCGTGATCCACTTCGGTAATGATACCCGTCTCTGGATCGACCCCTCCCAAAAAAGAGACCCCTTGTTTTGTTACGAGGGCTTCGCCCTCGGCCAAACCGCCGCAAATACTTCTTCCCTGATAAACGAGTGACATTTTAATCCTCCCATTTGCCTGTGATAGCAGCCTGTAGGCATTTCTCTGTATTCCCAAACCTCACACCCAGTCCAAAACCTGAACAATAAAACTGAGCCTTTGCTGAATCAGTGGCCATAATATGAAATCCTAATTCCTTTACAGGAGCTAACACCATGCACGTATCCACGACGACCTTCGCTCCGGATTTCTCTATCGTCTGTATCTCACCACTTAGCAGACCCATATTTCGAATTGTCTCTGAAGTGCAGACCCAAACGTTGACCCCCTTTTTCACTTTTTTCCCCTTTAAGAAAGAAGCAATCTCTTTAATCTTATCGATCGTGTAATGGGGGCATCCAATGGAAACAAAATCGATTTCTGTGCTTCGTGTCGTATTTAATTCTTGATAGGCCTTTTTCATATCCGCACCGGTAAAGCTAACCTTTTGGGCAATACTTTTTTCTCCATATTTGTAGGGATCCAAAATGATATCAGGTGTGATCCCAAATATGTGGAAAAGGGCGACCGCCCCAGTGGTGGCGAGGGCGGCCCCTAATTGCATGATCGCCTGAGTCGATACATTCTTATCCATATTTTTAAACACTGGAATTTTTGTTCCGACGATCTTTCCAACGTAATTTCCCAGGGCGTCATAATCAGAGGTCGTCTTTAATTCCGTTTCGATATCAATCAGGATCTGTCCCTCCCTACGATCCGATAAATGCAATCCATAATTGGGAGTTTTTCCAGTGATCGCGCTTGCCAAGGCCGATATATCCATCTCCCTATTTGTCCTTGCCCCGAAATAGGAATTGGCGAAGATGACACAGGATGTTTCCACATAGGCGAGGTGATCTCCGTATCGATGGATGGATCCGGCCAGGTAGGGAGTGCAAGTCCAAGTGGGAACAGCACCCATCTTGATCAATGCGTTTACGGACCTCTTCTGTTTGCGGGCATATTTCTCCGGGATTCCTAGACGTCCCCATCCTTCGAGATCCATGGAGACCGGATCTGTAATCGTCTTTGCGTTGAAACGTATGCCAGAATTTGCAAGACCGGTCAAAAATTCCATTCCCATCTCTCCACCGATCGACATATTTTGAGTACTTGCCAGCATCACCTCCTTCACTTCAATAAAGTCCTCGGCATTGTTCATCTCATAGATCTTCACCATCACTTCCAATATCTTCTTCGCTTCCTCTCCAAAGTCGCCCGATAAAATCGATTTTTCATAATCGGTCAGTTTCATATGCATCTCCTGATTTTCTTTAGATTAAAAGATATTTATGTTCTCCAGCATCATCGAAGTAAACCCCGCGAGAAATTCCAGACGGGCATTAAGCCCCGCCGGAATATATGTTAGAAGTAGACACCCCTCTCCAACACCTTAAAATCATGGCCGGGCAAGACAAAAGCTGACAATTTGGATATCTTCTCTATACTCTCATAGTACTTCTTCAAATCGACATAAATACCGCTGATCACGGGAGGATCTGATTCAAGATTCTTGAAAAAACCAAAGGTGTCGCTGGCGATAAAATACTTTTTTGCCTCCCCGTCCACCAATACTCCCTGCAGGCCATAAGTGTGCCCCGGTATCAGAAATACTTTCACCCCCTTTGCAATCTCTTGATCTCCGGAGATCACGGTATAGTTGATATCCTCAACAACACCCTTTATGAAAGCGTGAGCCATCATGGGAAAGGGTGAGCGGGCCACGAGCAATTCATCTCGTTGGACGATGATCTTTGCTCTCGGAAATAACCCGTTGCCAGCAGAATGGTCCCAGTGAAGATGCGTCACAATGACAATATCGATCTCTTCGCACTTCACTCCGACCTTCGTCAGGGCATTCTCAATGGCCTGATCTTTTTCTCTTGTATATGGCTTCCACTGCGGACGGGCTTGAGAAGGGTCTCCTCCGCCCGTATCGACAAGAATCTTCTTGTCTGATCCTTCGATATACCAAGAGATCAATGGGACGTCCACTACTTTGCCTGGGTCCAACCAATAGCAAAAGGTCATGGCCTGCCGTGTAATCGTGCCGACATGAAGGGGATAAATTTTGAGGGGTGCCATCTCTGCTTTCTCCTTTCAGAATGACTAAATTTTGACAGCGATCTGAAAAGCCCCATGGATTGCATCCATTGCATTTCCCACTTTTTGACAATCACCGACATAGTGAACGGGGCTTTCAATATCCTTTGCGGATAGAGGATTCGGTCTTGCGCCCATGGCAATGACCACCGTATCTGGAAGTTTCATTTTCTCTTCTCTTCCATCTCTCGCTATCATTATTCCTTCATCATTCAGTTCGAGGACTTTTGTCTTTAATAAAATTTTGATGGGTAAATTATTTATCCTTTCAAGGACATTCACCCTGTTCAAAGGGCCAAGGTCTGCACAGATCTTATCTAACATTTCAATAACGGTCACACCCTTCCCCAAATGGTGAAGATACTCTGCGACTTCAATTCCTACGGATCCTCCGCCGAGAATAACAATATTTTCCCCTACCCCTTCTGGATTCTTAAGGACATCTTTTGCGAATCGTGCCACATTCTTTTTGCTGAAAGTCATCTTGGGAACGATGGGCGTTGAGCCTGTCGCCACGACGATCTCATCAAAATGGCTTTCTTTCACCTGTCGAATGTCCAATGGTTCCTTCAATTTGATTTGGACATTTAGTTTTTTCAATTGATTTTCCAAATATTCTAAAACACCACTAAATTCTTTTTTCTCATCGATCATGGAGGCTACTCTCGCAGTTCCCCCCAACCGATCTTCATTTTCAATCAACCTGACGTCGCAGCCTCTCTTGGCAAGCACATAACTTGCTTCCATTCCTGCCAACCCTCCACCGATCACCAATACCTTCTTCCCTTTTTTCTCTTTCTCCTCAAATTGATAGACGTTTTCATATCCCACCTCTGGGTTGTGAAGACAGGTGAGGCTGTTTTCCATAACAATCTGCTCCATACATCCTTGATTACAAGCGATACATTTCCTGATCTCATCCAGCCTTCCTTCTTGAGCCTTCAAAGGCCAATGGGGATCTGCAATCAAGGCCCGACCGGTCGCAACCAAATCGGCCTTCCCTCTCCGGATAATATCGTCAGCAAGCTCAGGGGTATTAATCCTCTGAACCACAATCACAGGGATCTTCACTTCTTTCTTGATCTCTTCTGCATAAGGAACTAACCTTCCTCTCGGAAAAGACATGGGCGGGATCACTTGGTTCATGGCGGATGGGGTCTCATTCAGACCACCCGATACATGAATGATTTGGACCCCTGCCTCTTCAAGCTTCTTTGCAAAAAAGATCGAATCATTGATCTCCAATCCGTCCTTTACAAATTCGACGGCGCTCATTCGGTAGCTGAGGGCGATATCATCGCCCACAGCTTCCTTCACTCGGTTAACCACCAATAAGGGAAACCTTGATCTTCCTTCGATATCCCCTCCGAATTGATCCCTCCGCTTGTTGGTATAGGGGGATAAAAATTCACTTAACAGGTACCCGTGAGCACCGTGGAATTCTATGGCGTCAAACCCCGCTTTTTTAGCTCTCTTCGCAGCCTCGGCAAAGTATTGCGCGATCTCCTCTAATTGGTTTCGGCTCAATTCCCGTGGCACCATCCCCGTCATCGGATGAGGCAAGGGCGATGCCGCAAAATACTGATCTGGCTTTAAAGATTTCTTGCCAAGTGTCCCTTCAGAATCGACTTGCATGTACCCGACACGACCGCTGTGGTTAAGTTGAACAGCACATCTCGCTCCCCACTGATGAATGGATTCCGTCAATTCTTTAAAGCCGTGAATGAACTGATCCGCATGCAAAGCCAACCCAAACCTTCTAAAACCCCTCGATGGGTTGACATTGGTCGACTCGACAATAATGAGAGCTGTCCCCCCTTTTGCCCTTTCTCCGTAATAGGATTTGTGTCTCTCTGAAACAAAACCTGGAGATTTGGGGTCTGCAAAATTAGTAGACATAGGAGGCATAACGATCCTATTTCTAAGTTTCATCCTTCCTATTTGGATGGGTTGAAAAAGACTTGGAAAAGTGCTCTCCATAATATGGTCTTCCTCTCAATTCCACTCTATTTACATTGTACCTAAGTACGCTTTTTGGACAATGGGATTGCCCATCAGGGTTTCCCTTACACCGGCCAATGTGATCCTTCCGGTTTCCAGGATATAACCTCGGTCACAAAGCTCCAGAGCTTCTATGGCCCTCTGTTCTACCAAAAGGATACTCAACTTCATCCTCTGCCGTATGTCTCGAATGGCCTTAAAGATACGGTCGGCCAATAATGGCGAAAGCCCTAAGGAGGGCTCATCGAGCATCAGGATATGGGGCATGCCCATTAATCCTCGACCGATAGCCAACATCTGTTGTTCGCCCCCGCTCAGTGTCCCCCCAAGCTGGTTCCGCCGCTCCTTGAGGATGGGGAAGATTTCCAATACGATCTCAAGATTCTCTCTTGTAGAGGCTCGTGCCTCAGAACGGTAAGCACCTAACTCGAGATTTTCGCTCACCATCAGCGATGGAAAGACCCTCCGCCCCTCCGGGATGTGAATGATGCCTAATTGAGTGCGCTTGTGGGCGTCCATTTTGGTGATATTGATATCGGAGAAATAGATTTCTCCAGAGGCACACTTCACGGTGCCGGAAATCGTCTTGAGAAGGGTGCTCTTGCCGGCCCCATTGGGTCCGATAATTGAAACAGACTCCTCCTCTTCCAATTGGATGGACACCCTTTGAAGAGCTTCCATGCCGCTATAGGCAGTCGTGATCTCCTTAACGCTTAGCATAACGCTCTCTCCACTTTGCGCCTAAGTATGCCTCTATGATGTGGGGATTAGAAATAACCTCTTCAGGTGTTCCTTCAGCCACCTTGCGTCCCTCATCTAAACCCACCATCACATCTGCAATCTTCACTAAGCTCTGGACCACATGTTCAATGACGATCACAGTGACGCCTCTCTCTGTAATGGCCTTAATGATCTGCCCGATGCGACCGGTTTCCTCAATATTCAACCCGGCCATGGGCTCATCCACCAGAAGCAGTTTAGGCTCCGTAGCCAAAGCCCGCGCAAATTCCAAGGTCTTCGTCTCCCAAATGCTTAAGCCTATTGCCTGATCATGAGCGCGATGGGAGAGTCCCATTTGCTGAGCAATCCTTTCAGCAACGGCACAGGCCTTTGCAACATTTCCCTCTTTAGCAAATGACCCAATCAATATATTTTCCATGATCGTCATTTTGTTGAAGATCTGAGGGGTCTGGAAGGTACGGCCGATCCCCATCCTGCATAGGACATTAGGCTTTAAACCGGTCACATTCTGTCCTTCGAATAAAATTCTCCCCTTTTCTGGCATTAAATAGCCATTAATCACATTGAATAAAGTGGTCTTGCCTGCTCCGTTCGGACCGATGACACCAAGGATTTTGGCTCTGGGGACATCAATGTTCACCTCTACCAAAGGAATGACTCCGCCAAACGATTTGTAAACCGCTTCTATCTTCAGGATGGACTCATGATTCTGCAAAGCGACACCCTGGGAAGATTCAATCTGTTGCAGATCTTCGCCCTTCCTTTCAAAAGAGCTAACAGGTAACGGCGATAACTCAGCGGGTCGTTTTTGGGGAAGACGATGGAAGAATGCATGTACCTTCCCCCAAATTCCTTCGGGAAAATAAATGATGGCGGCAATAAGAGCTGCCCCGTAGATGATATCCTGGACCCCTGGGTAACGGTCTCCCACTTGGCTGTTGAGAATCTCACCGATGGGGACTAAGATCACAGAGGCAATGAAAGGACCCCAAAGAGTGCCCAAACCTCCTACGATCGCAATACTTAGAATTCTGACAATGATGAAAAGTCCAAAGATTGAATAAGTCGTCAAGATGTAAAGAATGCCGAAGGCATATATCGTTCCCACGATAGAGCCTAAGGCAGCACTCAGCATAAAAGCCATCAGTTTGGTCTTATGCGTATTGATCCCCATGCCCTCGGCCGCGGTTTCATTCTGCCTGAGGGCATTCAGCCTAAAGCCAAAACGGGAGCGCTCCATCATCTGAATGATAATTAAAATGATGGCGAGGAGAACCACAGCGATGATGACATACGCTCGTATGTCAGAGAACTGCATCGAGCTTGGGCCGTGGCCAGTGAAGGGAATGCTCACCTCCTCAAAACCCAGGTGGTTAAGAATGGGAATGGTGATTAAGGGGAAAGCGACAGTGGCAACGGCAAAATAGGCACCCCGCAAACGGAGAGTTGGCAATCCAATGATGATCGCAACGATGACGGAGATAATGACCCCAACCCACATCCCAAGCCATGGGGATACGTGCAAAATCTTAAAAAGAATTACGGTGGTGTAGGCTCCTGTGCCCAAAAACATCATATATCCAAAAACCACCTGACCGCCGTAGCCAGAGATGATATTAAAGGAGGAAGAAGCACATGCCCAAAGGATGATAAGAAGCAAGATCCTTTGGATATATCGGTTTCCCCCTATGAAATATGAAATAAATCCCCCAATGATACAGACAATGAGGATGGTGAGGTAATCACGCCAAAGAAGAGAGCTCTCCCGTTTTTCGACGAGTTTCATACGACACGCCCTTTCTTACCAAGGATCCCTTGGGGCCGCACATATAGAAAGAGAACAAAGATGGCAAATACCGAAACATTCTGAAGGGCGACAGGAATGACCAATATGCTGATCTGTTGGATCAGCCCAATGATCAAACCCCCGAGAAGAGCACCCGCTATACTACTCATCCCACCTAATACGACACTGGCAAACAGGATGACGATGATGGTCTCACCGAAGTAAGGGTTAAAAGGTCGGTAGGTTGCCATCAGGCATCCGCCAGCTGCTGTAATGGCAATCCCGAAGGCAAAGGCGAGGCCGTAGATGAAGCGTAAATTGATTCCCATATAGGCACAACCTTCTGGATCATCCGCAGCGGCCCGAATGCCCTTACCGATGATCGTCTTGTTGAGAAAGAGAAATAGTCCGATGATTAATATGAGGCCGATGAAAAGGCTGTAGGTCTGCGCCTGATTGATGAGAACCTTTCCGACCTGCCACGTCGCCAGTGTGTAGGGTCTGTTGATAATCCGCGGGCTTCCTGACCAGACGATGAGGATGATGTTCTCGATGAGCAGCGAAAATCCCATGGTGATAATCAGCGTTGAGGTCTCTGCTTCAGGGGTGCCGATGATCCGCTCCACCAAGATCCGCTGGATGAAGTAGCCGAGGAGAAAGAAGACAGGAAGAGAGATAACGGCTGAGGCAAAGGGATCTATCCCCCACCACTGAAGAAACCAGAAGGTGGGAAAATACATTGCGAGAACAGCAAAAGCGGCATGAGCAAAGTTAATGATTTTCATGACGCCGAAGATCAAAGCAAGCCCTGCGGCCAAGACCCCGTAGGAGACTCCGATTAATATACCTGAGACGACCAGTTGCAGTACATTTTCTAACATGGAATCACCTGTCGCCCTTTTATCTTTGCAAAAGGCTAAACATCATGGCTCAGTCTTCAATCACTGAGGTCATTTTAGGTGAGAGGCAAAACCTCTCTCCCTAAAATGACCTTACTGTCACTTGCATCTATTTGACTACCCACATCGGTTTAGCCAGAGCGAGTTCAGGTGGATAGACTGTCTTGGGAACACCCCCCTGCCACTGGACCAGCATAACACCTTGATATTTTTTCGCGATCCGGCCAGTTTCATCAAAGGCAATGCCTTGTTTTGGACAATATCGCGTTGCCGGCACATCATGAATGTCTAATTTACTGGCAGTATCCCTGATGACTTTGTGGTCCGTCGAACCAGCTCGCTCCAGCACCTCTGCCATGATGGGAATCAACCCCCATGGATAACCGAGTTCCTGACCCACATAGGGCTCTTTTGAATATTCCTTAGCACACTGATCGAGGGCTCTGGTAATCCAATCCTTGGGTGTTACTTTAGTTGGAAATAATGGGGAAATGGTTATCATTCCTTCCAGTACTTGAGCACCCACTTGTTGGAAGGAAGGGTCTGCCGCCCACCCACCGTTACAAATAAACGGGGTATTAATACCCAGTTCCTTCTTCTTCATCAAGCACATTTGAGCTTCAGAGATGGCGGTGGCCATAAAGACAACGATATCAGGCTTTGTCGTCTTCACCTTCTGCATCACCGGTGTGGCATCCGTCAGCGTTCCCATTGCCCAAACTTCCTCGTCAATTATTTTGATACCCATGGAAGGAAAGAGTATCCGGACAGCATCGTAGAATCCTTTTGAAGCAGCCTGGTTGTCGCCCACAAGCATCGCCGTCTTGATGGTCTGCTTCGCACTCCTGGCTAACCCGATGACGTTGGCCACGCCCATCTCCGCTTGAGCGGAACTTGGGGGGACGACATAAAAGCCCCACTTGAAGCCCCGTGTTGTAAGGGGGTCGGCATAGCTGATCGTAAATTGGGGAATGCCCATTCTTTCCGTAATCTCCGTAGAGGACATGGTGAAGGAACTCGCCCAGCATCCCATGACCATCGCAATATCGGGGTCTCTGCAAACTCTTTCTGTGGCGCTTGCTGCCCCTTCCACCGTCGCACCCGTATCCGCAATGACAGGAACTAACTTCGCTCCGCCGAGGGATTTGATCCCCCCATTATCATTCACCCAGCCCATCGCTGCTTTTCCACCTTGAACCATCAGATTGCCGTTCCGTGCCAGGGCACCGGATAAAGGATAAACAAAGGCGATCTTGATCTCTTTCGGAGCTGCAGTGGCTTTTTTACTCATCAATGCATAACCACCTAATGCCATTGTGCATATCAACGCGATCGAAATACACAAACCGAACCGCCTCCACTTCTCTTTCATAATTGGCCTCCTTTTATGTCTTCTGCTTACCACACAACCGTCTCCCATGACTATTTTCCTAAACGATCTCACCTCCTTCCTCTGAACATCGACTGTCTTCATGAGTTCGCTCCTTCCAAAGCCTCATGGACATTGGGCAAGAAGGGCTGTTAATCTCTTCACATTTTCCGCCTTATGAAAATCCTTTACCATTGAAACCATCTTATCCACTTTGCCGGGGTCCACAGCTGTCTCACCTGTAACTCGTCTGATCAATTCAATCACCTGATTCATATCAAAATTATAGTAATCCGCAGGAACGACCATCTCCTTTGTGAATCGTTTCCCCCTTTTTGTCTCGACTTCAACGAAGCAGGACAAACCAGGGATCTTTTCGTCAGGGACTTTATCAATCCGATCGATCAGATTGAGGATCTGGGGATTGTCAAATTGGCCGATTCCTTTCAATGTCAACTCTCTGTCAACGCAAGCTGCCGCCAAGCAGAACGGTGTTGACATCAAGGCAGCACCGATCGTGGTGAAAGGACCTCGGTAATTCATTCCGGGATATTGGTACTCATAAGGATTGACCCGAATCTTTATTCGCTTAATCTCTTCGAAGCCAATCCTGTGCTGTTTCACCAGATCGAGCATAGCGATCACTGGCGTTTGGTTAAAGAAACAGATCGGGTAAGGTTTGAAGCCAGTCCTGATGATCTCCCATCGACGGCCCAAATCCTTCCCAATCTCGCTCGCGCACTCCGCGCTATTTGCAAAAGCCGCGAGAAATCCAGATTTACCTTCGATCGCTGAGAGAGCGCCCCTCCCACCATTTTTGGCGATCAGGCTGGCTAAAATTCCTTCCCTCGAAGCAACCCCTACCTGGTATCGCCATTCTGTCGTTCCGGCTACAAAACATTCTGCTGTTCCACCGGCAAAGGCTGCTGCAAAAGCAATGGCGTTAATGATTTCTTCCTCCGAAAGTTTAAAGAGCTTACTGGCAGCAGAGACGCTGCCAAAAATCCCAAAGAGGGAGCTCGGCCTCAATCCCCTTGGTGTGGTATACGGAGAGGCCATCCGGTCCAAAACCCCAGTGACCTCATACCCGGCAACAATGGCTGTAATAACCTCTTTCCCCGAATTCCCTTCTCTTTCTCCAATCGCCAATGCCGTGGGGATCGTCACCGTCCCGGCATGGGAGCTTCCGATGGTGTCCTCCTGAGTCCTTGCATGAAAAAGTGTGGTATTGGCGAAGGCCGCCCCCATGACGGAAACTTTGGAACCATCGCAAAAAAGAGTTGCAGATCTTTCCTTCCTGATCCCTTTTTCTTCAGCGACTACGATTCTTCGGGCGATCTTTCCATATTCGACGTCGTGACAAGAGATCCCAATTCCGATCCCATTGATCATACAGGTTTTGGCTTTTTCCACCACCTCTTTTGGCAGGGCATTGTAAGAAAGGCGATGAACAAATCTTCCCAGTGATTCGGCGGCCATTTGTTTCATTGACTCTCCTTGCTGGATCTTAGAGTGAAAACCAAAATTCTGGTCCTCCTCAAAACCTATGATCATCTTCACATGCCGAGATAAGATTTCCTTACGAACTCGTTCCGTAACAGATCTTTCCCCTTCCCGGTCAATGTGATGCGGCCATTCTCCAAAATGTACGCATTCTCCGCAATGTTGAGCGAATACTCCACGTTCTGTTCCACCAAGGTGATGGTGATCCCTTCCTGGTTGATGACTCTTATGATTTTGAATAACTCTTCCACAATGAGTGGAGAAAGGCCCAACGAAGGCTCATCTAAAAGCATCAGCTTCGGGCTTAACGCCAAACCCCTTGCAATCGTAAGCATCTGCTGCTCTCCACCACTTAAGCTCAGGGCAAGTTGTTTTTCTCTTTCGCGCAAATTTGGAAATAGCTCATAGATCCTGTCAATGATTCTGTTTTGATCGGGTTTCGACTTTCGGCCTTTGTGAAAACCTATCTTGATGTTCTCCAGAACGGTCATGTATGGAAACAGATGCCTTCCTTCAGGAATATGAATAACACCCAGTCGCACAACGTGATGGGGTGGCACAACATCTATCCTCATTCCCTCAAGTTCGATGACGCCCTTTCGAGGTTTGATCATAGATGAAATGGTGTTGAGAAGCGTGCTTTTTCCAGCCCCGTTAGAGCCCACGAGTACACAGATTTCACCCTTTCTGACCTCAAGAGATAAATCCCATAGCGCCTGCATGCTACCGTAAAAGACATCGATCTTTTCAACCTTCAACATAAACTTTCCCTAAGTAGGCTCTAATAACTTGTTCGTCGGTAGCGATTTGAGCGGGGGCGCCTTCTGCAATTTTCTCACCGTGATGAATCACCATAATCCGTTGAGAAAGAGACATCACCCCTTTCATGACATGCTCCACCATAACCACAGTGATCCCCGATCTATTTATTTTTCTCACCAAATCACAAGCGTCCGAGACCTCTCGCGGAGTCAAACCTCCCAGCGGTTCATCCAGCAGCAGCAATTCTGGCCGCGTTGCTAAAGCCCTTGCAATCTCAAGCCTTCTGTATTCGGCGTGGGTAAGGCCATCCATGGGATAATTCTTCTTTTCATTCAAATTAACAAACTCCACCCACCGGATTGCCTCTGCCCGCGCTTCGCCTATATTATTAGCTCCAAAAAGGGCCCCCATCATCACGTTCTCGAGGACCGTCAATTTCCTCAGAACCCTGGTAAGCTGAAACGTCCTTGCGATGTTCTTTCTGCAAATGTAATGAGGTTTATATCCCACAATGTTTTGTTTCTTAAAAAGGATGCTCCCTTTTGTTGGGTGAAGATATCCGCTGATCAGATTGAGGAGGGTCGTCTTCCCCGCACCGTTGGGCCCGATGACACTCAGAATCTCACCTTCGTTGACATCCAAATCGACCCGATCAACTGCAGCCAATCCACCAAAATACTTTGTCAAACCCCTAATCTCACACAATGGCATTTTTTTCCGTCTTTCTTGCTATGAGATCAAAAAGCCGCCGAATCTCCCCGATCGCACCGTAAGGTAAAAACATGATGAAAACGAT
>Ga0187770_10000787_pt1 | contig 15986 bp, 18 predicted proteins | sample 0116_SJ02_MP02_2_FD_133154 | JGI IMG/M metagenome (GOLD analysis project Ga0187770, IMG submission 133154) | Tropical peat soil microbial communities from peatlands in Department of Meta, Colombia - 0116_SJ02_MP02_20_MG | ecosystem: Environmental > Terrestrial > Soil > Wetlands > Peat | place...
CGGCGGCCGGCACGGCGCCGACGGCGCGGAGGCGCTCGACGGCGGCCGCGACCTGCTGGGCCGGCGTGCCCGACAACCGCTCGCCCCGCCGGCCCACGCCGAGGACGCGCACCGCGCCGACCACCGTCGGGCTCGCGGGCTCGCCCCAAGGGCCCGGTCCGAGGTCCGCCGCCGACAGCCGGCGGATCCGTTCGGCGGGGACCTCGGCACGGCGCTCGGGCGGGACCTTGCACGGCTCGGTCAGCCGCTCGGCGGTCGACAGCACCACCGGCAGGGTGGTGCGGACCGAGCGCCGGCCGTCGTCCGTCTCGCAGCGCGCCTCGACCACGCGGTCGGCGATCGTCAGCTCGCGGACGCCGGCGGCGAAGGGCAGACCGAGGAGCTCGGCGAGCTCCGGACCGACCTGGCCGGTGTCGGCGTCGATCGAGTTGCGCCCGACCAGGACGAGGTCGAACGGACCCTCGCGCCCGAGCGCGGCGGCCAGGGCCCGCGCCGTGGCCAGGGTGTCGGAGCCGGCGAAGGCGGGATCGGTGACGAGCACGCCCTCGTCGGCCCCCCAGGCCACCGCCTCGCGCAGGACGTCCTCGGCGGCGGGCAACCCGAGGGTGAAGACGGTGCAACTGCCGGCGGCCGCCTGCGCGAGCTCGACGCCCTTGCTCACGGCCCGCCGGCAGTAGGCGTTCATCTCGAGCTCGACGCCCTCACGTCGGAGGCGGCCGTCGACGAGCTCCATCTCATCGACGCGCGGCACCTGTTTGACGAGTACGGCGACCCTCACCCGTTGTCCTCCTGCGACCGCGCGCCGACGCGGCCGTCCCGACGGAGCGTTTCCCTGACGTCTGCGTGAGCCGTGCAAGCGTACCGGGCGCGCCCGGACGTGGGCTGGCGGCGCGTACGCCCCGGGGGGCCCTCAGGCGGGGTGCAGGCCGACGCGCTCGGCCAGGGCCGACAGCTCGTCGCAGGCGGCGGAGAGCTCGCTGCCGCCGATGGCCAGCGCGATGCGGCTCGCCCCGAGCGCGGCGAGCTCCTCGACCCGCTCCGGGGACACGTGGCCGGCCGAGGCCGGGAGCGTCACCTCTATCGAGTCGGGGTCGCGGCCGGCATCGGCGGCCAGAGACCGCAAGGTGGCGAGGGCCGTGCTGAGCTCCTCACCGCGCAGGCCGAGGGGCACCCAACCGTCGCCCCTGCGCGCCGCCCGACGGATCGACGCCGCGCTGTGGCCGCCGATGTGGATGGGAACGCCCTCCGGACGACAGGGCTTCGGGTAGCAGTGGGCGGCGGAGAACCGGAAGAACTCGCCGCCGTAGGACGCGCCCTCCCCGCCGCTGTCCGCCCACAGCGTCCGCATGACGTCGATGCTCTCGTCGGTGCGCCGGCCCCTGGTCGCGAAGTCCGCGCCGCAGGCCTCGAGCTCCTCGCGCAACCATCCGACCCCGATCACGAGGCGCAGTCGTCCCTTCGACAGCACGTCGACCGTGGCCAGGCGCTTGGCCAGCGTGACGGGGTGGTGCGCAGGCAGGATGAGCACGCCGGTGGCCAGGCCGATGGTGGTGGTGGCGCCGGCCACGAAAGCCAGCAGGTCGACGGGGTCGGGGATCGGGGTGTCGTCGGGCAGCGGCATGCGTCCCGATGGGGCGTAGGGGTAGCGGCTCGTGTACCCGCCGATGACGAGCGGATGCTCCACGGTGACGATCGACTCGAAGCCGAGCGCCTCGGCGTGGCGGGCGAGCCCGACCATGAAGTCGGGGTCGGCGCACACCCCGGCGCGCACGTACGGCATCACGGAGAACTGCATGGTCAACGCTCCTCGGATCGAGGCTCTTCGGATCGAGCCGGCGGCAGGTCGCGCTCGTCGCGCCACTGGAACTCGAGTGTCCGCTCCGCGAAGCGCCAACCCTCGTCGAGGCGGACGTAGGTGTCGTGGTACTTGACGCCCATCACCTGCAGCACTCGCCGGTCGCCGCGCTCGAGGACGTGGTGGGCCACGCAGGTCGTGATCCCGGTGACGGCGCCGTCGGTTGCGTGCCGAGCCAGCGCCTGTCCCCCCACCACGTGGGTCAGGGTGTGGTAGGAGCCCAGAGCGGCGAGGGCGTCGGCGATCTCCCGGCGGCCGCGGCGGCGAGTTCCCCCGCCCCGGGCCCCCCCGTCGCCGGCCACCACCATCCGACCGTCGGGCGCGAAGAGGGCGGCCACCTCGGCCGCCTCCTTCCGGTCGACCGCGTCCGCGTAGGCGTCGACGAGGGCTCGCAACGCCAGCCGGTCCTCGACCGTCAGTCCCTCGCCCATGTCGCTCCTCCGCCCGGTCCCACCTGAGCCCGGTGTGCCTCGATTCTCAACGATGCCCACGGGCCGTGGCCACTCCCGGCCACAGAGCCGGGCGCGGCATAGAACGAGGTCCGAACGGCGGGCCCGCTCGGGACCTTTCGCCCTTCAGTCCGCAGCGTCGTGGGTCGATGCTCTCTATGACTGACCACGGGGAGGTGGCGACGATGAGGCTGGGCGAGCGCTGCGACGAGATCATGCGGCTGATCGACGAGACCCTCACCGACGTCGCCGCCGACCGCACGGCCGCCGACCCGCGTGCCGCGGCCACCCTCGCCACCCGTTGGCGGAGCGCGGCCCGCACCGCGGCGGCCGCCCGCCCCGAGCGGCGACCCGCCGCCTGATCCGACCGGGTCCCACGCGCCGGCGTCGGGGCCGGCGCCGGCGTCAGCGGCGACTGTCTTCGACGATCGACCCGTCGCGAAGCTTGAGGTGGCGGTTCGCGTGCTGCGCGACCTCGGGGTCGTGGGTGGCGACGATCACCGTCACACCGTCACGCTGCTGGAGCTCGACGAGCAGCCCCATCACCTCGCGGGCGCTCTCCGTGTCCAGGTTGCCGGTGGGCTCGTCGGCCACGATGACCTCCGGCCGGTTGGCGAGCGCCCGGGCGATGGCGACGCGCTGCTGCTCGCCCCCTGAGAGCCTCGACGGCAGGTGGTCCAGACGCTGGCCGAGCCCGACGCGCTCGAGGAGCTCGGTGGCGCGCTCCTCGCGCTCCTGCTTGGACGGGCGGTGCGGTGCCATGGCCAGGGCCACGTTCTCGGCCGCCGACAGCGTCGGGATCAGGTTGAACTGCTGGAACACGAACCCGATCCGCTTGCTCCGGATGCCGGTGAGCACGCCGTCGCTGGCGCTGGCCAGCTCCTGGCCGTCCATCTGGACCGTGCCGCCCGTGGGCGTGTCCAGCGCGCCGAGGAGCTGCAGGAGCGTGCTCTTGCCCGAGCCGCTCGGGCCCTCGATGCACAGGAACTCCCCGGCCTTGATCTCGAGGTCCACACCCCGGAGGGCCGCCACCTCGCTCGCACCCTTCAGGTAGCGCCGCTCCACACCCTGGAGCCGGTAGAGGGGCGGGCTGTCCATCGTCACGGCCGCCACGGGCTCGTCCATCGTTCCTCCTTGTCGCGCTTGGCGCGATGCGTCGGCGGGACTGCCGGTGTCCGCCGTGGCGGCGGCATCCCGCTGGTCGTCGTGCACGGGCTCCACGCCCTCGTCGGCCGTCATCCGAGGTCCCGCAGCGCCGAGGCGGGGGCGAGGCGGGCGGCGCGCCAGGCGCCGGCCAGACCCGCCAGCAACGCCCCAACGATGGCGATCACGGCCGCCGCGACCACGGTGAGCACCGAGATCGACGTGTGGGGGTGGATGGTCTTGTTGGCTGCGGCCGCTGCCGCCGTCGTCTGGTGGACCAGCCCGCTCGCCGACGAGGTCCCCACCACCGCACCGGCCACCGAGTACGTGAACGTCGGGCCCAGGGCATCCCACAGGGCGCAGACGCCCAGACCGACGAGGACGCCGATGGCGGCACCCACGACACCGATGCCGAGCATCTCGGCCAGGATCTGGCTCACCACGCGGCCTCGGGACCACCCGACGGCGCGCAGCGTGCCGATCTCACGGACGCGCTTGGCGACGTTCGACAAGGTGAGCAGCGCCGCGATGAGCAGGGCGGCCACGAGGATGATGATCCCGAGGGCCACGCCGAGGTCCGAGAAGAGCTTGTGGGCGTTGGAGAGGCTGCCGTTGACCTGCCCGGCGAGCTGCTTGGACGTGAGCACGGTCGCCCCGGGTAGCTCCTTCTTGATCGCCGCCGCCACTGCGTCGACGTTCGAGGACTTGTTCACCTTGACCAGGACCTCGTTGATGCGCTCGGACTGCGACGCCGACGACTGCAGGGTCGACAACGGGAAGTAGATGTCCGAGACGTCGCCGGTCAGCGTCGGGTTCACCAATCCGACGACCGTGTACGCGGTCTTGTTGATCGTCCAGGTCTGGCCCACCTTGATGTTGTTGTTGCTGGCGTACGCGGTGGACACCAGGATCTGGTTGGTGGAGTTGGACGAGAACCAATTCCCCGACACCAGTTGGGCCTTGGTGATCAGGCCGGAGTTCTCGTTGGTCGGGTCGACGCCGGCCACCGTGTAGCTGGAGGTCTGGGTGTCGGTCTGCGGCGGGTTGAGGACCCGCGTGATCGTCTGCTGCGGGACGACGACCTGGGTGATGTACTGCTGGAATCGGGCCGGCAGGCACTCGGTGAGTGCGCCGCCGAACCCACGAAAGTCCCCGCCCCCGGTGCCGGACGTGCCCCCGGTGCTGGACGTGCCCCCGGTGCCGGACGTGCCCCCGGTGCTGCGGGTGCCGCCACCGGACACCCCGAGGCCGCCGCCGGGGGCGGCGCCGAAGGAGACCCCGTGCGCCTGCAGGCACGACGCCACCGCCGACTCTTCGGCCGCGGTCATCGGGGCCGGCGTCGCGGTCGAGCTGATCGTCTGCCCGCCGGTGGTCACCGTGTCGGTGACCGTGGGCACGGTCCCGGTCTCGTGGAGGGCCTCGAGCGACAGGGCCGGCACCGCGGCCTCCACGCCCTTGATCTTGGACACGTCATTGACCGCTTGCTGCGGGAACGTGATGAGCGTGCCCGGCACGAAGAAGTCGTAGGTGAACTGCGTCCCTGGCGGCCCGAGCTTGGACAGGTCGGTCAGGACCGAGGAGTTGTTGTCGGCCAGGGAGGACCGGTCGCTGGTGTTCGCACTCGTGTTGGCGCCACCGGCGAAGAACCCGCTGCCGCCGCCACCGGCGGCGAACCCACCGCCGCCGCCACCGGCGCCGCCGGCTCCGGGGAAGCCGGGCGTCGTGGTGGTCGTGGTGGACGAAGTGGAGGTGTCGGCGACGCCGACGGTGCGCTCCACCACGATGTCGGTGCCCACCGTCGACAGGGGCGAGAGGACCTGGCTCTGCGCGTCCGACAGCCCGTTCGAGACGCCCACGATCCCCATGATGAGCCCGACGCCCAGGGCGAGCCCCAGGGCCGTGACCAGCGTGCGCCCCAGGCGCCGCCGCAATTCGTGCCAGACATAGCCAAGCGAGACCATCGATCTCCCGATTCGTCGTGCCAGTACCGGGGCATCGTACGAAGCATTCCTTGACGGAGCCTGAGAATCCCTGGCAGTTCCCTGTGAACCCCCGATCCTCGAGACATTCACAGGAATCTCCAAGGTTGAGCAGGCACCATGGGCTGCAGAAGGAGCACCGATGGCACCGCCGGCCCGAATCCTCGTCGTCGACGACGAGAAGAGCATCACCGATCTCGTATCGATGGCCCTGCGCTACGAGGGTCTCGAGGTCGAGGTGGCGCACACCGGGCGTGATGCCCTCGACAAGGTCACCAGCTTCAGGCCCACCCTGATCGTCCTCGACGTGATGCTCCCGGACCTGAGCGGCTTCGAGGTCCTCGAGCGCATCGGGCGGGACATGGCCGGCCAGCGCGTACCGGTGCTGTTCCTCACCGCACGCGACACCCTCGACGACAAGCTTCGCGGGTTCACCCTGGGGGGCGACGACTACATGACCAAGCCCTTCAGCATCGAGGAGCTGATCGTGCGGGTCCGCGCCATCCTCCGGCGGGTCCACGGGGCCGAGGACGACGGGCGTCTCCAGGTCGGCGACCTGCGCCTGGAGGAGGACAGCCACGAGGTCTTCCGCGGCTCGACCCCGATCGAGCTCACCCCGACCGAATTCAAGCTGCTGCACTACCTGATGCTCAACGCCGGCCGGGTGGTCTCGAAGTCGCAGATCCTCGACCGGGTCTGGCAGTACGACTTCGACGGCAACGCGAACGTCGTCGAGATCTACATCAGCTACCTGCGCCGCAAGATCGAGGGCGAGGGCCCGCGGTTGATCCACACGGTCCGAGGGGTCGGGTACAGCCTGCGCCAGCCGGCCGAAGTGCCATGACACTGCGGCTGAGGATGACGCTCGTCCTCGTGGCGATCGTCGCCCTCGGGCTGCTGGCCGCGGACGTGATCACCTTCACGACGCTGCGGTCGTTCCTGACGAGCCGGGTCGACACCGAGCTGTCCGCGTCGGTCACCCCCATCGGCCGGTCGCTCGTCAACTCCGTGTACCCGGGCGGATTCGGCGGGTCGACCGACGACAGCGGGTTCGTCCCGCCGGGGACCTTCGCCGAGCTCCGCGACCCCAGCGGCACCGTGCTCGTGTCGCCCGGCCTCGCCTACGGGCCGGGACCCCAGCTTCCCGCCGCGCTCCCGGGGTCCGGCGCGAGTGCCGCCGGTCCCGTGTTCTTCAACGCGTCGAGCCCCGGCCCCGACCCCGTGAGCTACCGGGTCGTGGCCGAGCAGGTGGACCTGAACGATCAACCCTTCGGGACGATCGTCGTCGCCATCCCGCTGACCGAGGTGCACCAGACCCTGGGCCAGCTGCTGGCGGTCGAGGGCCTGGTGACCGCCGTGCTCCTCACCGGCCTGGGCGCGCTCGCGTGGTGGATCGTCCGGCGCGAGCTGCGACCGCTGGCCGACATGGCCACGACCGCCGGCGAGATCGCGTCGGGCGACCTCTCCCAGCGGGTCGCACCCGCGGACGACGCCACCGAGGTGGGACGGCTGGGCCTGGCGCTCAACACGATGCTGACCGAGATCGAGGAGGCCTTCGACGCCCGGACCGCCTCGGAGGAGCGGCTGCGGCGGTTCCTGGCCGACGCGTCGCACGAGCTGCGCACGCCGCTGACATCCATCCGCGGCTACGCCGAGATCTTCGACCGCGGGGCCCGCGACCGGCCCGCCGACCTGGCCACCTCCATGCACCACATCCGGTCGGAGGCCGACCGGATGAGCGAGCTCGTCAACGACCTGTTGCTGCTGGCCCGGCTCGACCACGAGCGCCCGGTCGAGCGCGTCCCGGTCGACCTGCGTGACGTGGTGGAGGAGGCGGTCGCCGCCGCCCGGGTCGCCGCACCGGACCGTCCGGTCAGCCTGCTGGCCCCGGCGCCGGTGGCGGTCCTCGGCGACGCCGGCCGGCTCCGCCAGGTGATCGACAACCTGCTCACCAACGCGCTGCGCTACACGCCGGCGGGGACCCCGATCGAGGTCCGGGCGTGGTCAGCGGGACCGGTCGCCGTCCTCGACGTGATCGACCACGGGCCGGGCATCGAGCCCGGCGAGCGCGTGGGGATCTTCGAGCCCTTCCACCGCTCCGATCCCTCGCGCGCCCGCGCCACGGGCGGCGTGGGGCTCGGTCTGGCCATCGTGTCGGCCATCGCCAAGGCCCACGACGGCGAGGTGGGCGTGGTCGACACACCCGGCGGCGGGGCGACCTTCTGGATGCGCCTGCCCGGCACGCCCGCGGACCTGCCGCCCGCGGACACCAACGGGCACGCCGCCCAGGGCGGCGGCGCCGCCGGGGCGCCGGGCCGGGGCGAGGCGGCCACCACGACGGGCTGACGCTCCGCGCGCGACGATCGGGACCGGCCGACCTCGTCGGCCACCGGAGACGTCGACACGAGGGAGGAACGGCCGTGCCCACGCCACAGCCCGGCATCTTCGCGCTCGGGACACGCTCGCACTTCCATACGGAGTTCGACCTGCGGCCCGGGGTCGGCGACGACGCCGTGCGTGCCGCGCTGGCACGCCTGCACGCCCTGGAGCCGTCGGCCGCCGGGCTGAACGCCGTGGTCGGGTTCGGCGCCGCGCCGTGGCGCCGGCTGGCGCCGGCCGACGCACCCGGCGAGCTTCGACCGTTCGACCCGGTCGGCGACCCGGGCGCCCGGCACGCCCCGGCCACCCAGCACGACGTGTGGCTCTGGCTGCACGGGGCCGGGCCCGACGTCCTCCTCGACGGTGCGAGGGCCGCAGCCGCGGCGCTCGAGCCGGTCGCCGCGCTCGCCCAGGAGGTGCCCTGCTTCGTGTACCGCGACGGCCGCGACCTCACCGGGTTCGTGGACGGCACCGAGAACCCGCCGGTCGAGGAGGCCCCGGAGGTGGCGATCGTGCCCGGCGGGGGGGCCGGCGCGGGCGGTTCCTTCGCCGTCACACAGCGTTGGCGCCACGACCTCGCCGCGTTCGGCCGTCTGTCCGTGGCCGAGCAGGAGGGTGTCATCGGCCGGACGAAGCCCGACAGCGTCGAGCTCGACGACGACGTGAAGCCGGCGACCGCCCACATCGCCCGGGTGGTGGTCGCCGACGAGGCGGGCGAGGAGCTCCAGATCTTCCGCCGCAGCACGCCCTACGGGACCATTGCCGAGCACGGGCTGTACTTCGTCGCCTTCAGCGCGGCGATCGCACGGTTCGACGCGATGCTGGCGCGCATGTTCGGCACGAGCGGCGACGGGCTCCACGACCGGCTGACCGAGTTCACCACGCCGGTCAGCGGCGCGTACTACTTCGTGCCGTCCCTGGAGTCACTGGCCGCGGCCGCCGGAGAGTGACGACGGCCCTCGGTCACACGCGGGCCATGTCGGCGAAGCGCGTGTAGTGGTCGAGGAACGCGAGGTTCACGACACCGGTCGGGCCGTTGCGGTGCTTGGCGATGATGAGCTCGGCCGTGCCCCGATCCGGCGACTCGGGGTTGTAGACCTCGTCCCGGTAGATGAACAAGACGACGTCGGCGTCCTGCTCGATCGAGCCGCTTTCACGAAGGTCGGCCAGCACCGGGCGCTTGTCCTGGCGGCTCTCGAGGTTCCGGGAGAGCTGCGAGAGGGCGACGACCGGCACGTCGAGCTCGCGGGCGAGCACCTTGAGACCGCGAGAGATCTCCGACACCTCCACCTGTCGGTTGTCGTTCCGGCTCCGGTTGTGGCCGCTCATGAGCTGCAGGTAGTCGACGACGACCAGGCCGAGGCCTTCGCGCGCCTTCTGGCGCCGGGCCTTCGCCCGGATGTCCATCACCGTCACCATCGGGTTGTCGTCGATGTAGATCGGCGCGTCGCCGAGCCTGCCGATGGCGTCGGAGATCTTCGGCCAGTCGGACTCGAGCAGGCCGCCGTTGCGCAGCCGCGTCGCGTCGACCCGGGCCTCGGAGCACAGGATCCGCTGGGTGAGCTCGAGGTGGCTCATCTCGAGCGAGAACAGCAGCACCGGCTCGCGCGCGTGCACGGCGGCATGGGCCACCATGCCGAGGGCGAGCGACGTCTTCCCCATCGCCGGCCTCGCCCCCACCACGACGAGGTTCGACCTCTGCAGGCCGGCCAGGCGCTCGTCGAGATCCGCGTACCCGGTGGGCACGCCCGTGATGGCCTCGTTGCGGTCCACCAGCCGTTCGATCCGGTCCAGCGTCTCCCCGAGAAGGTCGCGCAGATGCTTGGTGGTGTCGACCACCCGCCGCTGCGCGATGTCGAAGACCATCGCCTCGGCCTGGTCGATGGCGTCGCTCACGTCGTCGGGGACGCCGTAGCCGAGCTCGGCGATCTCGCCCGCGACCGAGATGAGCCGGCGCAGGAGCGCGTGCTCCTCGACGATGTGCGCGTAGTAGCCCGCGTTCGCCGTCGACGGGGTGTTGACCTGGAGCGAAAGGAGGACGGACGGGTCCCCGACCGCCTCGAGCAGGTTGTTGCGCCGCAGCTCGTCGGCCACGGTGACGGGGTCGGCCGGCTCGCCGCGTGCGTAGAGCGCGGTGATGGCCTCGAAGATGTGGCCGTTGGCCGGGCGGTAGAAGTCCCCGGCCCGGCACTGCTCGAGCGCGGCGGCGATGGCGTCGCGCGACAGGAGCATGGCGCCAAGGACGGACTCCTCGGCGTTGAGGTCGAACGGCGGGGTCCGGCCGCTGCCGAGGGGCTGGAGGCGGCGCGGCGGGGTGCTGTCGAGGGCCTGCGTCATGACCCGTTCACCCTCGCCGAAGGAGCCTGTGGGAGACGAGAGTGCAACCTCTGGAATTCACCGAATTCCCTGGGGATGCCCATGTGGACATCGCCCGCCTTCCTGCCCCCAGGCTGGGGAGAAACTGTGGAATGGGTCGGAAGGCGGGCGGGCGCTCCATGGGCCGAGGATGCCAGGGGGGTATGACGCGCCCCGCCAAGTCATTGCGCTGCGCAATGACAGGCGCCGTCAGCCGGCCACGACCTCCACGGTCAACTCGGCGTCGACGTCCGCGTGCAGGTGGACGGGGACGACGTGGGTCCCGAGCGACTTGATCGGCTCGGTCAGGTGGAGCTTGCGCCGGTCCACCACCGCCCCGGTCTGGGCCTCGATCGCCTCGGCGAGGTCCGCCGCCGTGACAGAGCCGAAGAGCCGGCCCTCGGCCCCCGCCCGCGCCTTGACGGTGATCGGCGACGAAGAGAGCGCCGCCGCAACGGTCTCGGCTGCCTGGCGGTCGTTGGCGTCGCGCAGGTCGCGCGCCCGGCGCATGGCCGCCGCCTGCTGCTGGACCCCGTCGGTGGCGGCGAGCGCCTTGCCGTTCGGCAGCAGGAAGTTGCGGGCGAAGCCCCGGGCGACGTCCACGATGTCGCCCCGCTTGCCCACGCCGTCGACGTCGTCCCGCAGCAGGACCCGCATCACGCCTCGCCCTCGTCGACGGCGGCCGCCGGCCCGTCACCGGCGAACGCCTCCGCCTCCGGCCCCGACCCGTTGCCGCCGGCGCCGCCGTCCTCCGACCCGCCGTCGCCGGGCTCGCCCATGCTGCCGTCGCCATTGCCCGACGGACCCTCGACCTGGTCACCACCGGGCCCGGTCGGCTCACCCGCGCCGTTCCCCCCCTCGGCCCGGGGCGCACGCGGCGCGCCGTATCCGCCGGGTCCTCCCCGCCCGCGCCCGCGCCCGCCCGAGCGTTCGGTCGTCGTGCGCTGCGTGTAGGGGAGCAGGACGAGCTCACGCGCCGTCTTGATGGCGAGCGCGATCTCGCGCTGGTGCTGGGCGCAGTTGCCCGTGACCCGGCGCGCCCGGATCTTGCCCCGGTCGCTCATGTACTTCCGGAGCATGCCGACGTCCTTGTAGTCGACCCACTCGACCTTGTCCTTGCACAGCGCGCAGGGCTTCTTCTTGGTGCGCCGGGCCGCCTCCTTGGGACCGCGTCGGCTGCTGGTGCGTTCGTTGCTCCTGGCCATGATCAGAAGGGCTCCTCGTCGTATCCGTAGCCGGCCGGCGATCCGGCCGAGGCCCGGTCGCCGCCCGCACGCGCCGGCGGCCCACCGTCGCCGGGTCCGCGCCGCTCGTTCTTGGTCACCTGGGCGGTCGCCCACCGGAGACTGGGGCCGATCTCGTCGGCGATCACCTCGATCTTCGACCGCTTCTCGCCGTCGGCGGTCTCCCAGCTGCGCTGCTCGAGACGCCCGGTGACGATCACCCGCGACCCCCGGGAGAGGCTCTCGGCCGCGTTCTCGGCCTGCTCCCGCCAGCAGACGACGTCGAAGAAGGACGTGGCCTCTTCCCACTCCTGGGTCTGGCGGTTCTGCCAGCGGCGGTTCACCGCCAGGCCGAACGTGGCGGTCGGCGCACCCGAGGGCGTGAAGCGCAGCTCCGGGTCCCGGGTGATGTTCCCGACCAGCGTGACGGTGTTCCCGTTGGACATCGCTCCTCCAGCCCGTTTCAGTCTGCTTCCGGCGCTTGCGCGCCGGCGCCGGCGCCCGCCGCCGGCGACTGGGTCCGCGAACCCCGTGACAGCGGCTTGTCGGACATCCGGACGATCTTGTGACGGAGCACCTCGTCGGCGAGGACGAGGAACCGGTCGAGCTCCGCCGACGCCTTCGGGTCGGCGTTGAACTCGGCGACGACGTAGTAGCCCTCGCGCCGCTTCGCCATCTCGTAGGCGAAGGGCCGCTTGCCCCATCGGTCGACCGCCCCCGGGGTACCCCCGTTGGTGCGCACCACCTCGAGCGCCTTGTCGAGCACGCCCGAGATCGCCGGCTCCTCGAGCTCGGCGTCGAAGATGATCATGGTCTCGTACGGCCGCACGTGCGGCTCACCTCCCTCCGGACCCGGCGACGCTGCGCTCGGGGCCCCGCCGTCGCGGAGCAGGGTTCTGTCGGCCCGGTCGGTCAGGAGGTGCCCGAGCGCCGTGACGGCCGGCGGCCATGCTATCCGCCGCCCGGTGCCGGGTCCCACCGGGGCGGCGCGGGGGTACGGCGCCCGGCCGCCTCCGGGAGCGGGGAGGGTCAGGTGGCGGAGGGCAGGTGGTAGGTCTCGGCGGCCGAAGGGAAGGCCCCGCTGCGGACGTCGCCCGCCCAGGCTGCCACGGCCTCGATCGCCACCGCTCGGAGGTCCGCGTACTGGCGCACGAACTTGGCCGGCTTGCGCTCTCCCAGCCCCAGCAGGTCGTGGAAGACGAGGACCTGGCCGTCACAGCCCGCTCCCGCCCCGATCCCGATCGTCGGGACGTCGACCTGTTCGGTGACCCGCGCCGCGACCACGTCGGGCACACCCTCGAGGACGATGGCGAAGCACCCCGCCGCGGCCAGCGCCTTGGCGTCGTAGCGCAGCGCCTCGGCGGCGAGGTCGTCTTTGGCCTGGACCTTGTAGCCGCCCATGGCGTGGACCGACTGGGGGGTGAGCCCGAGATGGCCCATCACCGGGATCTCGGCGGCGACCAGGGCCTCGACCATGGGCAGGCGGACCCGGCCGCCCTCGAGCTTGACCGCGCCCGCGCCGGCCCGGATCAACGTGGCGCCGTTGCGGACCGTGTCCTGCGGGGTGAGGTGGTAGCTCATCCACGGCATGTCCCCCACCACCAGGGCGTTGGGCGCGGCCCGGTGGACCGCGGCCACGTGGTGGGCTATGACCTCGGTGTCGACCTGGAGCGTGTCGGCGTGGCCGAGGACGGTGTTGGCGACGGAGTCGCCAACGAGGATCATGTCGACACCGGCGGCATCGGCGATGGACGCCCCCGGCGTGTCGTACGCCGTGAGCATGACGATCGGTTCGCTCCCGCGGTTGACCTTGCGGGCACGGATCGACGGGACGGTGACCTTCCCAGGCATGGCACTGGCCTCCTTGCCGTCCAGCGCCCTGTGGCTGCCGGCGGCGACGGAACCCGAACGTCCCCAGTGTACCCTGCGGCTGTGGATGTGTCCGCCACGGAGAGTGCCGACCGATCGGGCCGGACCCGGGCCGGTCCCGGCACCGCCACCGGCCCGGACCCCGGCACCGCCACCTGCGACAGCTGCGGCCACCCGGCTCAGGACCTCGCCGAGGTCCGTCGCGCCTACCTGACCCCCGACGAAACCGGCCGGCTGGTACCGGGCCAGGTCGAAGACGAGGTCGAGCGCTGGTGCGGCTCGTGCCGGGCCCACTACCCCCACGAGCCCGCCGAGGGCCCCGCCGAGGGTCCCGCCACGCGCGGCTGAGCCCGCCCGTGTGCCAGGGTGGCGCCATGAAGATCAGCACGATGCTCAGCTACTCGGGCGGGTTCCGGGAATCGGCCCGGCAGGTCGCCGAGCTCGAGAAGGCCGGCCTGGACCTGGTGTGGGTGGCCGAGGCCTACGGCTTCGACGGCCCCAGCCAGATGGGGTATCTCGCCGCCCTGACCGAGCGGGTGGAGATCGGCTCCGCCATCCTGCCCGTCTACACCCGGACGCCGACCCTGATCGCCATGACCGCCGCTGGCATCGACGCCTTGTCCGGCGGCCGGTTCCACCTCGGGCTGGGCGCGTCCGGCCCGCAGGTCGTGGAGGGCTGGCACGGCGTCCCCTACACCGCCCCCCTGGGCCGTACCCGCGAGGTGGTCGACATCTGCCGCAAGGTGTGGGCCCGGGAGGACCGGCTCACCCACGAGGGCAGCCACTACACGCTGCCGCTCCCGCCCGACCAGGGCACCGGGCTGGGCAAGCCCCTCAAGATCATCGCCCACCCGGTCCGGCCCCGGATCCCCGTGTGGGTCGCCGCCCTCGGCGAGAAGAACGTCGAGATGACCGCCGAGGTGGCCGACGGGTGGCTGCCGATGCTCTTCCTCCCCGAGAAGGCCAAGGAGGTCTGGGGCGCCTCCCTCACCGCCGGCGCCGCCAAGCGCGACCCTTCGCTCGAGCCGCTCATGATCTCGACCGGCGGGCTCGTGGCCATCGGCGAAGGCGAGGAGGTGCGCGCCCTGCGGGACCTCGCCCGGCCCGTCATCGCCCTGTACGTAGGCGGCATGGGGGCCAAGGGGAAGAACTTCTACAACGACGTGGCCCGCCGCTACGGCTTCGAAAAGGAGGCCGAGCAGATCCAGGACCTCTACCTCGACGGCAAGAAGGACGAAGCCGCGGCCCTGATCCCCGACGACCTGCTCGAGGCCATGACCGTCTGCGGTCCCGAGTCCTACGTGGCCGAGCGCGTCGCCGCCTTCGAGGACGCGGGTGTCTCGCACCTGCAGGTCACCACTCTGACCGTGGGCGACCAGCGCCAGGTCGACGTCATGGAGAAGCTCAGGGCCATCGCCGGCTGACAAAGCGCCACCGGGGTCGTGGCCACTTCGCCCTATGTCATCGAGTACCGCGGCGCGTTCGACTTCGCCCTGTCGCGGGAACAGGTCTGGGCCGCCATCGGGCACACCGAACGGTTTGAGGGCTGGTGGCGGTGGCTCGGCGACCTGCGGGTCGAGGGGCCCGGCCTCGTCCCCGGTGCCCTCCTGCAAGGGACCGTCTCGCCGCCGGTGCCCTACCGAATGCGGGTCACGGTCCGCCTCGACGAGTGCGAGGCACCGGCCCGCATCGACGCCACGGTCGCGGGCGACCTCGTCGGTGCCGCGTCACTGCGGCTGGCGCCGTCAGGAGCCGGGACCCGGGCCGAGGTGGCATGGTCGCTCGAGATGATGCAGCGGCCCATGCGGCTCGCGGCGCGCGTCGCCAAACCCCTGCTGCAGTGGGGCCACGACCGGGTCGTCGAAGCGACGGTACGCAGCGTGTCCCAGGAGTTGGGCTACCTGGGAGGCCGCGGGCATACGACCTTGGGCTAGTGACCCGTCGGCGATTTCGCGCGGTGGGTAAGAGTGGCGATCTGCCGCTGGAACCCAGGTCGGGAGCGGCTGCAATGCCCCGAATCAAATCCGCGACGGGTCACTAGCAGCTGCTGCCCGGCCGCTTCGACCGCCGGTGGAGCGGAGGGAAACCCCGGCCCTGTTCGGGGCTCTTCAACCGTCTTCGGTCGACAGGCGGCCGGTGGCCCGCCCCCAGGCGATCACCTCGTGCCGGTGCCAGCGCCGAGCCTTGGCCAGTCCGTTGGTGACCACCTCCACCGGTTCCGGGAAGCCGGCCCGGCTGTCACTTGCCAACTGGTCGACCCGCTGGCGGGAGATCCCGAGCAGTACCGCCGCCTCAGTGATCCCCACCAGCTCCCCGCTCACCGCACCAGAACGTACCCACGCTCGACGTCTTGTGCCATGATCACATGGTCACCAGGTGACAAGGACGCAAGGACTATAGTCAGCGCCGAAAGCCCGTCTCCCGCCGGCAGGGGGGGCGGCGGAGAAAACACGGTCGAGGCGGCGCAGGGTGCATCCGCCCGCTCCCCTGCGCCGCCTCCCGTGTGTCGTCCCGCGGCTCAGGTCAGCCGTGCCACCGCCAACGCGGCGGCAAGCGCAGCCATCCCCCACGACATCGCCCGCAGGGCGCGCTCGAGCGGGGACAGCAGTGCGTGGGCGTCCAGGCGCCGCACCGTGCCGTCCTCGTAGGTGACCGACCCGCCCACTTCCGCCACCCGCCGGCGCAGGGTGCGCGCCGGCGTGCTGAGGCTGCGCTGCGAGGCGGAGACGGCCGC
>Ga0187770_10000788_pt1 | contig 15967 bp, 17 predicted proteins | sample 0116_SJ02_MP02_2_FD_133154 | JGI IMG/M metagenome (GOLD analysis project Ga0187770, IMG submission 133154) | Tropical peat soil microbial communities from peatlands in Department of Meta, Colombia - 0116_SJ02_MP02_20_MG | ecosystem: Environmental > Terrestrial > Soil > Wetlands > Peat | place...
AAGGCAACTCCGGCCACCATGTCGTGCAGGCAGATCGGCAGCATCATCAGGCCAACCATCGGCGAGAGCCGAAAAATAGAGATGACCAGCCACACGCAAAACAGAAAGCCGGCCCAATCGCTCCAGTGATGCCGCCGGTGCGGAGAGGGCAGCGAGATGACTTTAACCATGCAGGGACCTCCCCGTTTGGTATCCGTGCAGGCCGCGGGCCATTTCGGCCCCCCAATTTCGTCGAGGCGGTTGCACGCAAGCCTTGATGCCTGAACCGGTTCAGACCGCCCTGGTACCGCGGCCGCAAGTTAACCTCGAAAAGCCTGTACCGGACGCAGGACATGTGTCGCATAAATGGGACACTCCGCACCCATTACTGCAACCGTGTCTCCGGCTATGTACAAGAAAAATAAGCGTAGAAGGCGCTCGCGGCAGCGGGGGACAGTGCGCCCAAAATTGCCTAACACAGGCTGGGAACAAGCATGTTCCTTTTACAAATCCCAAAACTCCGGAGAGAACGAAAATGAAGGAAACCTTACTCAGACTGTGGTCCGACGATGAGGGGCAAGACTTAGTGGAGTACGCGCTGCTTGTTGGCCTCATCGGCGTCGCGCTGATTGCTGCCATGGGCGCTCTGAAGACCGGCATCAGCTCGGCGTTTTCCGAAGCTGTTTCAGCTATGTAGTAACAAACCAGGGCGCGGCAGGACGTTCAGCAACGGCCTGCCGTGGTTCCCTTAGCGGTAAGCCGACGCCGAGCGTTACGGATCCGGCCAGGGAGAAAACTTATGGATAGGCTACTTCGCAGAGTATGGTCGGAGGACCAGGCTGAAGATTTGGTTGAGTATGCCTTGCTGGCAGCGCTGCTTTCCACCGCTCTGGTCGCGGCGTTGAACTCGTTCACGGTCAGCGTGAGTGAATTGTTTTCAGAAGCCGTGTCGGCGATGTAACGACAGAGACCGGCAACCATGGATAGAGCTGAAGACAGAAACCAACCGATTGCAGAATGTGGATTCCGCCAATGTGGAACAGCGTCATCGTAGCTTTCGTACTGACGGCCGCCCTTGCGGATGTGCGCTGGCGGAAGATTCCCCGTCTGCTGACCCTCACGGCGTTTGCCGCCGGATTGATCGTCCACTGGGCACGGGGAGATTTCTGGTCTGCCGCGGGGACGGCTTTACTCGGCTTCGCCGTCGGCCTGTCTTTTTTTTCGCTGGGGGCGATCGGAGGCGGCGATGTGAAGCTGATCACCGCCTTGGGGGCCATGCTGGGATTTGGCTTCTGGACTTTTGCCATGGAGATCACCATTTTGGCGGCGGCGGCCATGGCGGTAGTGCAGATCATCCGCCGCAAGATTGTCGTACAGACGTTCCGTAACGTGGTTGCCATTCTCAAGGGCTGGTTGACGAGCGGATTCCGCGCCCATCCCGTTATTAACGTACAGAATGAGGCGATGGTGCGTTCTCCTTTCGCGGTCGCCGTCGCGGTGGGTACTCTTTGCGCGTTGTTCCGGTGAGCGGGCCAGCTTGGGTTGTCGGGCAGCAGCCAGTTTGTTGAAGGGCAGGGTAAGTAGGGGGAAGAATGAACCGTAAACGGTTGTTGGTTATTGGGAGCCTGTCGCTGGTGATCGCGGCGTTCGTAACGCTGGTCGCCTACAAGAAATTTCGTCCCGTAGTAGCGGGCACGCGCTCGCTCGCTGCCGTGGTGGTGGCCGATACGGACCTGGCGGTGGGCTCGCGCCTTGCACCCGCTGATCTGCGTGTAGCGGAGTATCCGGTTGCCGATCTTCCGGACGGCACTTTCCATGGTATGGCCGACGTGGTCGGGCGGGGCGTGATCATGCCCATCCACAAGAACGAATTGGTGCTGGCCAGCAAATTGGCCTCGGCCAAAGCCGGCGCCGGACTGCCTTCGCTTATTCCCAGCGGCAAGCGGGCGCTCTCGGTGCAGGTCAACGAAGTGATCTCCGTGGCCGGCTTTGTAGGCCCCGGCACCCATGTTGACGTCCTGCTCACCGGGCGCCCGATGACGCAAGGAACCCAGGACGCGATGACCACCACGGTGCTGGAAAACGTCGAGGTGCTGGCCGCGGGACAGGAGATGCAGCAGAGCCCGGAAGGCGGCAAGCCGCGGACGGTCACCGTGATCACCTTGCTGGTGACGCCGGAAGAGGCGCAGAAGCTGACCCTAGCCAGCTCCGAAGGCCGCATCCAGCTTTCGCTGCGCAATCCCCTGGACAGCGATCACCAGGATCCCAAAGCTGTGAAGAGTGCCTCCCTCTACCACACGGAGCCGGCTCCGGCGCCGGCGACAACAGCATCTCGCTCGCGGCCCGCGGCCCGTCCGGCCAGCGTGCCAGCGCCCGCCGTTTACGTGATCGAGATGATCCAGGGTGACAAGCGTGATTCGGTCAAATTCTAGTGATATTCGGGTTCGGGCTCGGTTAGGAGAAATGGTCATGAGATTTCGCGCCAACTTGCAAGCAATCGGCGGTTTCGGCTTGCTTTTGCTCTTGTTATCTTCATCCCTCTTGGTTGCCCCTGCGTCGGCCCAGAACCTCGTTGAGTCGCGCACCGTGGCGGCGGTTGTCCCCGACGCCTCGCCTGGCGGCTCGGCCAACCCAGCGGCCGCCCCGGCACCGTCCGCGGCTCCCCCCGCGCAGGAGACCCCCCAACAACCGCTTCAGAGCGAAGTGCCGCTGCGCGTCATGGTGGGAAAATCGGTGCTCATCAATACCAGCGACCGCTTGCGGCGGGTCTCGGTCACCGATCCTGCGGTGGCGGACGCGCTGGTGGTCACGCCCAAGCAGATTCTGGTGCACGGGCGCGCCCCAGGCGAGGTATCGCTGATCATCTGGGATGAGCAGGAGCGCTCGCGCAGCTTTGATCTCCGCGTGGATGTCGAAGTCACGGCTGCCTCAGAGGAAATCAAGGAGCTGTTTCCGAAACAGCCCATCGCAGTTTCTGCCTCGCGCAGCGCGATCGTGTTATCCGGGCATGTGAATAGCAAGGAGGATGCGGAGCGCGCCTCCCTGATCGCTGCCGCCTATTCCAAGAATGTGGTCAACGTGCTGACCTTCGGGCCGGCCGGAACACAGGAAATTCTGCTGGAGGTGAAGTTCGCCGAGATCGACCGCACTGCCATCACCCAACTGGGAATGAATATCCTCTCCACCGGCGGGGCCAACACCGTTGGCGCGGTCGGCACGGGACAGTTCGGCGCCCTCACGGGGGCCAAAGTCGGCTCCATTCCTCAATCCGCGGCCAGTTCGGGAGGAACGGTATCGGGTAATAACGTCATCTCGGGCGCCATTGGCAACACCTTGTTTGGGTCGCCCGCCAGCTTCGGCACCAATAGCCTGCTCAACATTTTCCTGTTCCGCCAGGATCTTAATCTTGGGGTCCTGATCCAGGCGTTGCAGCAACAGAACGTTCTGCAAATCCTCGCCGAACCCGACCTGATCGCCGTCGATGGCAAAGAATCTAGCTTCCTGGCGGGTGGCGAGTTTCCCTTTCCGATTGTGAACGGGGTCGGCGGGACCCAAACCATCACCATTCAGTTCAAGGAGTTCGGGATCCGTTTAAAGTTCCTCCCGACCGTCATGTCCAACGGCTACATTCACCTGCGGGTGGCCCCGGAGGTGAGCGAGCTGGATTTCACCAACGCCCTCAGCATTCAAGGTACCGTCATCCCCGCCCTCAGCACCCGCCGGGCGGAAACCGAATTCGAGCTGCAGGACGGGCAGAGCTTCGTGATCGCGGGTCTGCTGGACAACCGGGTGCAGAGCATCGTTTCCAAAGTCCCCGGCCTCGGCGATATCCCGATCTTGGGCAATCTGTTCAGGAGCAAGAGCTTGGAGAAGGACAAGACCGAGTTGATGGTGCTCGTCACTGCCCATCGCGTCTCGCCCACCACCCAAGCGTCGCCCCTGCCGCCGTTTCCGCAAAAGTTCATGGAAAAACTGCCGGGAGAGGCTAAGCCCAGCGGAGGCAAAGGATGAATCGGGTTCATTGCCGCGGGCGATTCTGGATGCAACCATCACCGGAAAGCGCTGCCCCAATCATGATGAGGACTACTCCATGGCCGAACTCAATGTAGCTGTCGTGGCTTCGGAGGCCGACCAGCGGGCCATCCTGCAAATGCAGGTGGACTCCACTGCCATGGGGAGCACCGTCCACACCTTCTCCTCTTTTCCGGCTGGCGCTGCGGATCTGAGCGTGCGGCGCATGCAGGAGGCGAATGTCGATGTGATCATCGTCGACATCCCCCGGCAGGAAGTTGCCGCTGCCATCCGTGCGGTGGAATTGCTGCACGCGGAGCTTCCCAAAGCCGCGGTCTTCGCCGTCGGAGATGCCACTCAGTCCCAGGCCATCATTGCCGCCATGCGCGCCGGAGCTCGTGAGTTTCTGGAGCGGCCTACCACTACGGCCTCTCTGTTGGAAGCCTTCGTTCGCCTGGCAGCGACACGCCGCGGCCCAAAAGGGCCGGGAACCAACGGTAAAGTCTTCACCTTCGTCAATGCCAAGGGCGGGAGCGGAGCCACGACCATCGCCGTCAATACTGCCCTCGCCCTGCAGTCCCAGGAGGGCAACGTGGCGCTGGTGGATCTGGCACCCTTGGGCCATACCGCCCTCCACCTGAACGTCAAGCCGACCTTCACCATCGCGGACGCCATCCGCAATTCCAGACGGCTGGATGATGACCTGCTGGACGGATACATGACTCGCTGCAAAGGGGACCTGCATCTGTTGGCGGGCCAACCAGAGGCGTTCAGCGAGGAGATCTCGACGGAAGCCATTGCCCGTATCTTCGACGTGTTGGTGGGACGCTACCGGTACGTGGTAGTGGACGCTTCCTCGCGCCTCGACCGCACCCTGCGCACCGTATGCGATCTTTCCCAGAGCGTGCTGCTGGTGGGGCTGCTGGATGTCCCCTCGCTGTGGAGCGTCGCCAAGGTTCGAGACTACCTCATCGACGGTTCCGCTTGTGCCCACATTGGCCTGGTGCTGAACCGGTTTCGCAAGCTGCCCGGATTCAGCGAAGGCGAGATCGAGAACACGACGCAAACCAAAATCATGGCCAAGATCCCCAACCAGTATGCCGCTGTTTCTTCCGCCATTGATCGCGGGATTCCACTGGTGGGGCAGAACCATTCAGACGTAGCCCGGACTTTCGTGAACTTGGCCCATCTGCTCACCCAGGCTGAGGTCACGGAGAAACGCAGAACGCGGGTGGGAGCATTGTTTGGCTTGGCTTAACTATGGCAGACACACAAACCAGTTGGGACCGCTCGCAGTATCAGCAGATCAAGGCTGATCTTCATCGCCGGATCCTGGACCGGCTTAATCTGGAAAGGCTCGACCGCATTCCCGGTCAAATGGCGCGGGAGGAAGTGTTGGGGCTGATTCGCAGCTCCATCAGCACCCATGGGGTGCCGCTGAGTTCCGCCGAACGCGAACGCCTGTCGCGCGAGATCCTGGACGAGATCTTCGGCCTGGGGCCGCTGGAACGACTGCTGGAGGATCCCAGCATCTCGGACATCCTGGTCAACCGCTTCGATCAGATCTACATCGAGCGCCAAGGCAAACTGGAACGTACCCACCTCTCCTTTCGCGACGACCAGCACCTGATCCAGATCATTGATCGTATCGTTTCGCGCGTCGGACGGCGGGTGGACGAGTCCTCGCCCATGGTGGATGCGCGTCTTCCCGACGGCTCCCGCGTAAACGCCATAATCCCGCCCTTGTCGGTCGACGGTCCCTGTCTCTCGATTCGCCGCTTCGGACGAGACCCGCTCGCGGAACGCGACCTGATCGAGAACAAGACCATCACCGCCGAGATGGCGGAACTACTGGCCGCCATGGTCAAAGGCCGCCTCAACATCCTGATCTCGGGAGGTACGGGCGCCGGGAAGACGACGCTGCTGAATGTGCTCTCCAGCCACATTCCCAACAACGAACGCATCGTCACCATTGAAGATGCGGCCGAATTGCAGCTGAAACAGGAACACGTGGTCCGCCTGGAAACGCGCACCCCCAATATCGAGGGCCAGGGAGCGGTACGGCAGCGGCAGCTCCTGATCAACAGCCTGCGCATGCGTCCCGATCGCATCATCATCGGCGAGGTGCGCGGTGAGGAGGCTTTCGACATGCTGCAGGCCATGAACACCGGCCACGAGGGATCCCTGACCACAGTCCACGCCAACTCTGTGCGCGACGCGCTGGCGCGCGTGGAGAGCATGGTCTCGATGGCCAACCTGAGCATGCCCGAGCGCGCCATTCGCCACCAGATCGCGTCCGCCATCCACGCCGTGCTGCAGGTGGCACGCCTGGCCGACGGCTCGCGCCGGTTGATGAGCATCTCGGAGGTCACCGGACTCGAGGGCGACATGGTCAGCATGCAGGAGATTTTTGTCTTCGAACGCAAGGGCCTGACGGCAACAGGGAAGGTGCGCGGAACGTTTCGCAGCACCGGGATTCGACCCAGGTTCGCGGAACGGCTGGCTGCGGCGGGTTATCCGCTGCGGATGGCGCTGTTCGATGGGGATCGGTTTAAGGAAACACACACCGATGCTTAGACAGGAGCAGGGAGCATGACGCTGGTAATGGTGCTACTCTTTGTGGCCCTTTTCATCGGTTTGTTCGCCTTAGGCACGGGCTGGTATCAGGCCGGAGAAGGCCGTCTGATACGCGAGCGCCTGACGGCACTGGCGCAGGCGGCCCAGCGCGCGCCGCGCGAGGATCTGGCCCTGCTTCGCGACGAACTGCTCAGCGCCATTCCTGCCTTCAACCGTCTGCTTTCCAGGTCAGCTGGCGTTTCCCGCTTGCAGCGATATCTGCTGCAGGCCAACGTGCAGATGCGGCCGGGCAAATTCTTGCTGGTCACGGCCAGCCTGGCGGCGGTGGCAGGATTGGGTACCTGGCTATTGCGCATCTGGTGGGGGCTGCCGCTGCTCGCGGCGGCGCTGGGTCTGGCCCTGCCCTTTCTCTACGTGGCTCAACGGCGCAAGGCGCGCTTTTACCGCTTTTCGGCAAAGTTTCCCGACGCCATCGATTTACTGGTGCGTGCGGTACGTGCCGGGCATTCCCTGGCCGGAGCCGTTGAAATGATTGCTCAGGAGCTTTCCGAGCCCCTGGCCGAGGAATTCCGCAAGGTTTTCGAAGAACAGAAGTTCGGTATGCCGGTTCGCGATGCCTTGCTCAACCTCACCGAACGGGTGCCTCTGCTGGACGTGAAGTTTTTCGTGACCGCGGTGCTGTTGCAGCGCGAGAGCGGCGGCAATTTGGCGGAGATTCTGGAAAAGCTTTCCTACTTGATCCGCGAGCGATTCAAGCTGCTGCGCCAGCTCCGTGTTTATACCGCCCATGCGCGGGTGAGCATGCTCATCCTCATGGCCCTGCCGATCGGCTGGGCGCTGGTGGTCTCCATCGTAAACCCGGATTATTTGCGGCCCCTCTATGAAGATTCGCTGGGACAGAAAATGATCGCGGTGGCGGTCGGGTTGCAGGTGATTGGCTTTTGGCTGAGTCGCAGGATTGCGCAGATCCAGGTTTGACCTTATGAGCGTGGCATTGATATTGGCGCTGTTTCTGAGCATTGCTGTAGCACTGTTCAGCTTTGGGCTGGCGGTCTGGACGCCAACCTCCGTTCTGGGGACGCGTGTGCAGGGACTGCTGGTGCGCCCGGGGATGGAACGCAAGAAGCCGGACGTGGAGGGACGACTTGAACAGGTGCTGGAACCCATCAGCAAGGCCCTGCCCAAGTCGCCGGAGGAACTCTCGCGCACTCGACTGTGGTTGACGCAAGCCGGATACCGAGAGCCCCATCATGTGCAGATGTTCTTCGGGATCCGCGGACTGTTGCTGATCGGGGGTTTGGCCATTGTGGCCGCCTCCGGGCTTCTGTTCCGCAATCCCATCTGGGCCGTGGCGGTGGTGGGAGCGGCCTACATACTGCCTCGTTTTGTCCTGAAACGCATGATTCGCGTCCGCCAGGTCGCCATCAAGTTAGGCCTAGCCGACGCGCTCGACCTGGCGGTCATCTGCGTGGAAGCCGGTCTTTCCATCGATCAATCGCTGGTCCGTGTGGCCAACGAGTTGCGTCCCGTGCACCCCGCGCTGAGTGATGAACTGCTGCTGATGAATCTGGAATTGCGAGCGGGCAAGCTGCGCGCGGACGCGTTTCGCAACCTGGCCGGCCGCACCGGTGTGGATGATGTACGCGCGCTGTCTGCGGTCCTGGTGCAGACCGACCGCTTCGGCACCAGCATCGCGCAAGCTTTGCGCACGCACGCAGACTCGCTCCGCACTGAGCGGCGTCAGCGCGCGGAAGAGCAGGCGGCCAAGACCGGCATCAAGATGACGCCCGTACTGGTGTTTTTCATTCTTCCAGCTATTTTCATCGTCACCCTGGGACCTGTGGTGGTGCAAATGCTGCGCAACTTCCTGCCGATGCTGGGGAAATGAACGCCATGCTGCGATTCTCGGTTTTGGTGGTCATCCTGCTGATTGGGTTGGTCGCTTATGGATGGAGAGCAAGAACTCTCAAGAAGCGCTAGAGCATCCGCTATGACGGCGCCCCTGCGACGGGCTTACGCCTTCAACCAGACTCGCCAGGCATTCCTGGCCAGCGAGCTGGAAGTAGCGGACACTCACTGGAGCCGGCTGAAAGGTTTGATGGGCCGGCCCTCCTCCGCCTTTCCCGCCGGCAAAGGATTGTGGATCGTTCCCTGCCATGGGGTACACACCCTGGCCATGGGCTATGCCATCGACGTGGTGTACCTGAATGCCGCCAAGGTTGTGGTCCACGTGGAAGAGAACGTAAAGCCGTGGCGGGTTACCTCCTTGCGCATGGATGCTGCGACCGTCATCGAGGTGCCTTGCCACACCGTGTGGAATACCGGCACCACGGTGGGGGATCAGATCGAGATCGTGGTCGAGAACGGGGACGAGGCCACGGCATGAGCGAGGTTCCCAATCTGCTGGTGGCCTGGGAAGGACGCTGGCACGGGTTGACCAGCTCGCTCCCGGTGGTGTTCTCGCGTTCGCCTGCCGGGGAACGCGGGTCTTATGTCGCCAGCGGCATCGCCCTCCGCCGCCCCTTGGCTTCCTTGTTCGTGCACTGCGCCGTGCTCTTTGCCTGGTTGTGGCTGTCTCCTTGGTTGTTCTTGTTGTTTCCGGCCAAAATTCAGGTTTTGCCGCTGCGCATGGTTGTGGGTGACACGATCTACTATTTTCCTTCGGCGTTTCCCGAGACCAGCGATGTCGGCGGGGCGCGCAGCGGGACCGAAGGCCGGCCCGGCGGCAAGCACGCTTACCATCCTTCGCAGACCATTCGCATCGCCCGCGGTCCCAAACCGGTGGACACGATCGTGGACGCTCCCAAGCTCACGCTACCCCGGACTCGCGACCGAGTTGCGAATCTGCTGGCTTTCTCCGGCGCCGCACCCAGGCCTCCCGTGGAAGCGGTCAGTCGGCCACTTCGCAAGACGGAGTCTCTAAGTTATGCTCCGACGCCGGTTGCACCGGCTCCCGAAGTCGCCGTCAACGGCGCCTTGCGTACGCAGCCTGCACTAGACGCAGCACAGTTTCAGCCAACCCCGCCATCGCCCATTCCGCAGACCGAAATTCGCAACTCGCTGCACAGTTTCCCTTCCTCTGGTGCGGCGGTAGCAGCTCCTGAGATCACGGCGCTGGCTCGGGTCCCCAAACTGGCATTACCGGCAGCCGGAACAGTGCCTCCGGTGGCGCCGTCGGTCGCGCGCAGAATCTCCGACGTACCCGGCGCAGGGGTGGCTAACGCGTCTGCCACGCCGTCACTGCCGCTCTCGGGCGGCACTGCGGCAGCTGGAGGCGCCACCGCAGGCGGCGTGGGCGAACAGTCGGAAACACCGGCCGCGTCTCCCGCCCACAGCGGCGCTGCGGGACATGGTAGCTCCTCTGCTGGCGAAGGCAGTGGCGCCGGCGGCGGTGACGCTGAAGGTCTGATTGTTTCCTTGAATCCCGGTAACACACTCGGCATTCCTCCCGGAGACGCCAGCGGCTCGCTCGCCATGTCACCTGGGGGTAAAGAAGAGGGCGGATTGGGAGGTTCTGGTGGCGGCGGCAGCATCGGGAACGGTTCCGGGCCGGGAAGCGGTACAGCGGGAGCAGGACCGGGCTCCGGCTTGACCGGTAGTGGACCGGGTGCTGCCAATGCCGCCGCCGGAATATCCCCTACCCCGGGCCCGGGAGGTGCCGGGCAGGGAAGTGGAAAAGGAGCATTCGTGCCGGGAGTGACCATCCAGGGAGGCGTGATCACCATCCCCAGTTTCGGTTCTGGCCCGGGTGTCTCGGCCGCAACAGTAGTGCCGCCCTTAGGCCCGCGGCGGGCTCCAGCCGTAGTGGTGATCGCGACTTCGCGGGCCGGCGGTGGATTGAACGCCTACGGTGCGCTACGGGGCAGCCGCGTTTACACCACCTACATCGACACTCCCATCGGCACCGCCGTGTTGCAGTATTCCGATCCCACTTCCCACCCCGGATTCGAAATCGATCTCACTCCTCCTGAGCCCTTGCGTGTCCAACTGCCGCCTGACCTCAAGTCGCTGCATGTGGTCGTCAAGTTCGTAATGGACAAGGTAGGTACCTTGCGCGAACTGCAGCTGCTCGAATCGGCAAACCCGGATTCCGTAGCACCGTTTTTGCGGGCGCTTCAACACTGGCAGTTCCGGCCGGCGCTAAAGGCGAACGTAGCAATTGACGTGGAAGCAATTCTGGGCTTTGGGATCAATACCCGATAAGGAGGAATAATATGAATAACCTTGTGGCATTGACTGCTCTGGTCTCCTCGAACGCGAGCATAGTGCTTTGGATTGTGGCGGCCGTACTGCTGGTCCTGTACGTGTTGCGCCGGCGCTCCCGCAAGGAAAAGGAACAGAAACCGGTGCACTAACGGCGCGTGTCTGTTGCGCCAGCACAGAATTGCGTCGGAAATGGAACATGGACGTTGCTGCGCCCAGGCGTGTTCCCAGACGTTCCCGATCACAGCCGCGCATCGATAACGGTAAGGAGAACTCATGGACTGGCATGTAATAGCCGCGGCTTGCGTGACCCTGCTTGCCGGGATGATGGCCGTTGACTATCTGTTCGGACTTTATGCAGCGCGGCCCAAGGGCCTGCAGTTGCTCGGCCAGCGGTGGGCAGCAAAGCTGGACTTTACAGCTGCGATGCTGGGCGGATTCTCCAACCAGCGGCTGGTTTTGGTCAGTGCTCTAGGCCTGTTCCTGGAAATGATGATGATCCGGTGGGTGTCGTCGGAGATCCGGATCTTTGCCTACTTCAAGAATTTTGTGCTCATCGCGTGCTTCCTGGGTTTTGGGCTGGGATGCTATCTGAGCCGCCGGCGATGGAATGCTCTGCCGCTGGTGATCCCTCCGCTTTTGATCGCCCTGCTGGTGAAGGGACCGTGGTGGGGGCTGCGGCAACTGGTGCAGATTCTGCCCGGCCTGCTGGGCGCCAGTTCCGAGGTCAACATCTGGGGTGTCCCCTCACTGCCGAGGAACGCGGCCTCGCTCGGGGCGCTCGGCGTAGGTGTGGCGCTGACGGTTCCGCTGTTCACGCTGATCGCGATTTTCTTCTTGCCTTTCGGACAAATGGTCGGCTGGTACCTGGAAAATGCAGTCAAAGGGATCCGGGCTTACACCACCAACGTCCTGGCGAGCTTGGCCGGGATCGTTCTCTACACGGTCCTGTGCTTCTGGTACCAGCCGCCGCCGGTCTGGTTTCTCGTGGCCACCGCGTTGCTGGTCGCACTCATGTGGCCCCTCAAATATGTCCGCACCGCCGTTGCTCTTGCGTGGGTCGTCTGCGCCGCGGTAACGGCTCTGAGACCAGGCGATGGCCGTGTGACCTACTGGTCTCCTTATCAGAAGCTCACGGTGCGGCCGGAGCGGATCGGGAACGAGCTGATCTCCTACGAGTTGAACACCAACGACAGTTGGTACCAGCACGTTATCAACCTCTCTCCCGATTTTGTCTCGCGGCATGCTGACTTATTTCGCGACCAGCCCATCGAGTGGAATTCCTACAATCTGCCTTACAAGTTTTCCCCGCAGCCGAGATCGGTGCTGATACTCGGGGCCGGCATGGGCAACGATGTCGCCGCAGCACTGCGAAGCGGAGCTACCCGGGTGGTCGCGGTGGAGATTGATCCCTTGATCTTGCAGTTAGGCAAGGAATTGCACTTCGAGAAACCCTATCAGTCTCCGCGGGTGGAAACGGTCACGGATGATGCCCGCAGCTATATTCAGAACAGCTCCGAGCGGTTCGATCTGATCGTCTTTTCGCTGCTAGACTCGCACACTACCAGTTCGCATTTTTCCAACATCCGCATCGACAATTTTGTCTACACAGCGGAGGCGATGCGGGCCGCCAAGAGCCTGCTCCGGCCGGACGGGATGTTCATCGTTAAATTTCAGGTCAACACTCCATGGATCGCCGGCCGCCTGCAGGGGCTGATGGAAGACGCCTTCGGGCGCACGCCCGTTCAGGTGCAATCCGACCAGGGCTACACCACGGTCGGCCGTTTCTTCATCTCCGGCTCGGACTCCCGGATGGCTGCTGCGCTTGCCGCTCCCGGGGTGCGGGACTACGTGCGCACGCACGGAGATTTTGCCGTCCAGAGCGCAACCCCGACCACGGATGACTGGCCATACTTCTATCAGCACGAGCCCGGCTTGCCACTGAGCGTGATCGCTATCTGCGCCGCGGTGCTGTTGATGTGGACGTGGGCCACCCGCCGCACCAGCGACAACCCGCTCACCATGCACTGGCACTTCTTTTTCCTGGGCGCCGGTTTCCTGCTGCTTGAGGCGCAGATCGTGAGCCAGGCGGCGCTGCTGTTCGGGACTACCTGGGTGGTGAATTCGATCGTAGTCTCGCTGCTGTTGTTGCTGATCGTGCTGGCTAACGTCGCGGTGGACGCTCTCCCGCGCTTGCCTCTCCCGCTTGCATACTGCGGACTCTTCCTATGCGGGGCTATCTCCTACGCGGTCCCACCCCAGAGATTGTTCTTCGCCTCCCTGTGGATGAAGGTCGGGGTCACGGCGGTGGTGCTGTGCTTGCCCGTGGTGTTCGCCGGGATCATCTTCATCCGCAGCTTTGCCCAGGCGGCCTTCGCGAGTGATGCTTTGGGTTCGAACCTGTTCGGCGCGCTTGTCGGCGGGCTGCTGGAATCCATGTCATTCTGGCTGGGGATGAAGTCGCTGACCATCCTGGCCCTGTGTCTGTACGCGGGCTCGGCGCTGGCTCTGCGGACGCAGACTCGCGCCCTCCGGGCCGGAGTGAGAGCCGCAAACGCGGCGGATTAGCTCTTCGAGGGGATTTTCTGGCCGATTCCCGCCGCTTCCAATACCGGCGGCTCCGCCTGGATCGCGACCTTGGCCGGCGCGCTCGCGAGCGCACTATCCCAGGAGGAGATCACCTTCCACAACCTCCTGCCGTCAGAACGACCGAGAGGAATCAGGTTGCCGACTGCCAGCAGCAGGTTGGCTCTCGCAACCGCGTGCGCCACTGGCCCCTCCGCCGAAATGAGGACCAGAAAGAGCAGCAGGTTCACCAGCGGGCCGGCGACAGCGGATTGCGCTTCCACCCAGCGCCGTCCGGAAAACTCGCGCACGGTATAACCGCCCAGGACGGCGAGTCCGATCCGCTTCACCTTGACCCCGTGGGCCGACGCTATCAGAACGTGACCGAGCTCGTGCAGCAACAACGACAAGGCGATCATCGCCGTAACCAGCAGGCCGCGCATGTAACCCAGACGAAACCCGTAGCCGAGAACCAGCGCTATTACGGCAATGAGAAGCGAGGGCTTCAACTCGAGATAGCCGAGCGCTCTCTTTGGCCAACTCATACTGCAACCCATCTCACCGCCCGTCCAATCGGCGACGAGCGCACCATCTGTTCTGGGTTCGTCCGGGCCTTGTGGGAACCGTGGAGCCGACCTAGGGGGAAATGAGCCGACCTTGGGCTGGGCCCTTCTGGCCGGAAATGGCCAGCTGAAACCGCCTCTTACGGATGACACTCTTTGCCCCCAGGGAGATTGATGCGGAAAACGTCGTTGCGGATACCGCAACCCGTCCCCGGGGTGGAGAATCGCAGATTCCTCGATCCTCCCGTAAGTACCTAAGGTGAGCCACGCTCAACTTCGGGAACGACGCCAAACGCGCCATCCTGGATTGCAGCTCAAGTTTCGCCAATAAAGTTGCGCTGCTACGCTGCCTGATCGCGGATCGCGGCCCGTACTTTGATGACGAGTTCCGGCGGAATCTCGTTCATGCCGTGGGCAGTGCGCGCGTGCTCGGCGCATTGCTGCAAGACTTCCTGCTCGGTCTCACCGTGGGCAATGAAGTCGCAGTCCACACCCACATCGCGACAGTTAACCGTCTTTGCCATGCCGCACCCCCTGAAAGGTCCAAAGTGCCAGCAGTATAGCAACGCAGAGTCGCACCGGCAACCAAGGCGCAGGAATTTTGAGGGGCGGGCGGGTTATTGGGAGATGATCATGTCCGATGTGCTGGTCATGGTGAAGCTAGCGAGGCCGGAGAGAAACGGTATCTTGTTGGTGAGCGTGATGAAGTTGAAGTTGTAAGACACCACCACCTTCACGTCGCAGAGTGGGGCGTTGCTCGGTGTTGCCGGACAGTTGGTGGGGTTTTGTGGCCAGGTGGTAGTCGCTGTGACTTGAGCCGAATCTACGCCCCCCGGCGCGAGGCTCTTGACGTAGGTCGTGACGTCGGAGCCGGCCGCCGGGCAGCCGCCGCTGAGGCTCTTGCAGGTCGAACCGCGGACCGAGGCCCATCGTGTTGCCTGCCGCGCCGCGCCGGAGACGAAGTTGTAGGCATAAACGGCGCGGGTGAACTCAACGACGCCGAACAGCAGTACCAGGAAGATCATCAGCGTTAGGGCGGCTTCCACCAGTTCCACTCCCCGTTCGCCACTTCGAGTTTTCGAGCTTCGCGTCATGTCACGCAAGCGAGCAGTTCATGCTACTGCCCCGCCCACAACAGTGTTTCCCCGCTCAGCGTCACCCCCGAGGAAGGGATGCCGGGCCAGGAAATCATCGGCTTGTAGGTTGCCTGGGTTTGTACATCCACATAGTTGACCTGCCGCGTACCCGAGCTGCAGGTGGGGGGGGAAGCGCAAGACGTGCTCTTCTGGGTCCCGTCCGAGCACATGCACCCCCAGGATGATTTGGGGTAGCCGCTGTTCCAGCAAGCTGAAACGGAACATGATCCGCCGCTCGCCGTCCCGATGTCGGCCCCATCTTTCAGCGCCGCATTTTGTATCCCGGTGGTGTCGACCGCCGTGGCCGAACTCTGGTAGCCGTACTGGGCGCCCGCGGAGGCGGCGTTGGAAACCTCCAGTGCAAAGTAGTAGCCCCGCCCTACATCGAACACCCCGACGAACAGCAGCGTGAAAACAGGCAGCAGATAAGCCAATTCCACCAGGACAGCGCCACGTTGGCCGTTCGCGCGTCTTTTGCCCTTGGTCTTCATTCCGAGAGCACGCCTGTATTCCTGATTGGCGAATTGCCGCCGGGCAGCGAGGAATAGTCGTTGTTGAAGGTAAAGGCGAAGTCCCACTCAATACTCTGTGCTACGAGGATCGAGTACTGCGCCCCGCACCCGAAGTCGAACAAGAAGTTCACCTGCGCATCCGGAAAGTAGTAGGCACCCTGCAGGAACGGGTTGGTATTGCCTGGGTTGCAGTTCTGGAAAGAAAAGTTCGCGTTGAAGTTGGCCTGCGTAGGGTTGCTTCGATCCTGAAAGAAAAGAATGCCTGCATATGTGCCGCTTGTGGGCGCAACCAGGGCGTTGCCGCCGGTAAAGAATGTGCTGATGGGCCCATACGCACATGTGGGAGGGCAGGTACCCGCTGCCGTTCCCGATCCAGTGTTGTAAATCAGCACTCCGTTTCCGGAAACCTGGCCCCCAAATG
>Ga0187770_10000789_pt1 | contig 15937 bp, 12 predicted proteins | sample 0116_SJ02_MP02_2_FD_133154 | JGI IMG/M metagenome (GOLD analysis project Ga0187770, IMG submission 133154) | Tropical peat soil microbial communities from peatlands in Department of Meta, Colombia - 0116_SJ02_MP02_20_MG | ecosystem: Environmental > Terrestrial > Soil > Wetlands > Peat | place...
GAACCAGGTCGCCGTGCAAGACGCCCTCTGAGTCGATCTGGCCGTCGGCTACAACGCTGGTGGTCCAGGTGAGGGTTTCGACGGGCAACAGGGCAAAAGCGGCGGCGGTGGTCACCATCTTGGCGTTCGAAGCCGGGGTAAAAAGACGGCCTTCGTTCAGTCCGTAGAGCGGCTGGCCGTCGAGGGTGGTCACGCTGATGCCGAAGTGGGCATGACTCAAGGACAGGTCAGCCAGAATGGTGTTGATGCGGTCAGCCAAGAGCCCGGTGGTCGGAAAGGCTTGCGTCGCGGGTTGGGCCCGGGTCTGGGCTGTGAGACTTGCGGAAGAAACCAAAGCAAGGGCCAGCAGGAGAGCGTGAACTGGACGAAAGAGCGCCATGGGGGGAGTTTAGCAGGAGGGAGAGAGTCCACGGCGTACCATCGAAGGAGGATATAGTTTTCGGGATTGCAACGAACAGATGATGACTGCATTTCCCGACTCATCGAAGACAGGCAAAGAGAAATGACGGTTTTGAACAGAAAAGTAATGTTCTGGCAACTGCGCACGCGCGTGCTGGAGCTGGGACGGCGGACGCCCGTGATAGGCATTGTAAACATCACGCCGGATTCGTTCAGCGACGGCGGACGGTTTCTTGATCCGAAGGCAGCGGTAGCACATGGGTTGCGATTGCTGGATGAAGGAGCGGATTTGCTCGATTTAGGCGCGGAGAGCACGCGGCCGGGATCGGGAGCGGGAAGCGTTGACGAAGCTGCAGTTAGCGCAGAGGAGGAGCAGGCACGGCTACTGCCGGTGCTGGAAGGCATTTTGCGCGCGCGACCCGATGCAGTGATTTCGGTGGACACGTACAAGGCGGCGACGGCGCGAGCGGCGCTGAAGGCGGGCGCGGAGATTGTAAACGACGTGAGTGGATTAGGGTGGGATGCGGAGATGGCGCGAGCGTGCGCGGAGGCGCGTTGCGGAGTAGTGCTGATGCACACGCGGGGACGGCCCGAGGAGTGGGCGTCGCAACCGCAACTGAAACCGGACGAACTGCTGGCCGTGGTGCGGGATGGATTGTCGGCGGGCATGAAAAAGGCTGTGGCGGCGGGGATTCCGCTGGAGAATATTGTTTTCGACCCCGGCTACGGCTTCGGCAAGCGCTTTGAAGAAAATTATTTTCTGCTGGCGCGGCAGGCAGAGTTGCTGGAGCTGGGAAGGCCGCTGCTGGCCGGGGTCAGCCGGAAATCTTTTCTTGGGCGGACACTTGCGCCGCTGCACGGGGGCCACGACGCGCCGGTTGGTGCTCGCGAGGCGGCCAGCGTGGCGGCAATGATGGCGGCCATCCTGCATGGAGCCTCCATCGTGCGGGTTCACGCGGTGCGAGCGGCAACGGAGGCAGCGCGCATTGTCGATGCGGTGCTGGCTGCGGGCCAGTCCTACTTGTGATCAGCGTTCTGATCTTTGTGTTCAGCGGCCTGATCTGCCCCCAGTATTTTTAGGCGCATTTGCGCCAGCCGGTAAGTGGAGCTGGGGATATAGCGCGCCCGCTTCGGTTTTTCCAGTTTGCGGTAATCGGCAATGGCAATGTCGCGCTCGCCGTACTGCTCGGCGATGCGGCCAAAGGCATACCAGTAATCATCATCTGGCTCATCCTGGTCCATTTCGTCCATACCGCGCAAGAGAAGGTCGTAGGCCTCCTTGGTTCGGCCGACTTCAGCATAGAGGCAGGCCAGGGTGTGCAGGATAGACGGATTATCCTTTGCCAACTGCGTGGATTTGATGGCCGCGGCAATGTCCGCATCTTCCACCTTGCCGGTAAATAGCGCGTACCAAGCGAAGTGATTCAAAAGATCGGCATCTTCTCTTCCCTGGTTAATGAGTTTTTGCCCCCATCCCCGGGCAGCCGCATAGTTGCTGCTCATGATTTCAGTTTCTATCTTCGAATGCAGGGCTTCCGAATCGTTTTCCAGAAGCTTCAGCCGCTCGTCAGCCAGAGCGATAGCCTCATCGTGACGGTCCATATCCATCAGCGCTATCATGTTGTAAATGAAAGCCTGCCGGGACTCGGGAAACTGCTTGAGCAACTCTGAAGAAAGATTGAGAAGCCCGGGGAAGTTGTCCATCCAGTTATAGGCATATGCCAGGGACAACTGGATGTTAGTTTTCTCGCGTTCGGAGGATGGATTTTTCAGAGCATCTTCAAGGATGGCGACTCCCTGCGCGCGGGTGGGATCGTCGCCCACCAGAATCGCCGCGGCGGCCAGCTTCATTTTGCGCGCGTCGGCGGCCTGCCCCTTGATCCAGAAGCGGGGAAAGATGGGTCCGCCCAGCGGATCGTCTCCGCCTTCGATATGAGAATCCTCACGCAGCCAGTCGAGCAGTGTCTTAGCCCCGTCCAGATTCCCGGCTTTGATGCGGTCCACTATCTCCAGGGCGATCGGTTCGGGCTGGTTATCGGTGCCGAGAATTTTATAAACGCCGTCTTCTTTGATGACGAAATACTTGGTGTTGGTTATTTGTGTAATGCCCAACTTCTCCCAGTAACCGGTGGCGTCGTTTCCCTCGCCCTTGGGGTCGGCTTCCTGCATATCGATATCCAGTTCGACATCGTATGAGCTGTCGTCGCGAGCCAGCCGTTCGTTCCACCTTTTGCCTCTTTCCAGGATCGATTTCAGATCATCCGCCTCTTCGTGATCGAGCACCTGGCGCGCGTTGCGGCTGAGAAGGGTCGACAACTTTTCCTTGGTCAGCGCGGAATCGCGGGAAAGCATGAAATAGTGTTTGGCCAGATCGGCGGGAGTATCGGCGAAGTGAATATCCTCGTGATGCTGAGCGTTGCGCAGCACCCGCGCCAGTCCCACGGCCCAGGCGGCACTGTCGCCGGAGGTGCCGGCCTCAAGAAAATCCGCTGACAATGAATAGGCGCGGACTCTCATCAGCATTTTGCCGGCAATGCTTGCCGTTTCTTTGAAGGCGGCGTCGTCGCTGGAGCGCTTATTGGCCTCGGCCATCCCGGCTTTGCTGCCGTGAACAAGGGCCTCGCTGGCGACAATCAGCGCGTTAGGTTGAGGGTTCAAGGTCTGCGCGGCTTTGATGGCTCCGTCCGGATCGCCGCCGTAAAAAAGCGCAAAGGCAAGGTTGTTTTTGAGATTGAACTCGTCCATCTGGTTCTGCCCCAATTTTTGATACTCGGCGATAGCCTCCTTCATCTTTGCCTGGCTGCCGTAACGTCGGCCCACTGGATCGTACTCCAGCAAAATGGCCAGATTGGCCTGCGTTTCGTAGTCGTCGGGATCGAGCTTGAGGGCTGCGCGATAGGCCTCGGCGGCGCCCTTCAAGTCGCTGCCTGCGCGCAGATTACGGCCCACCAGATCGTGCTTCAGGATCTGAGCCAGGGTAATCTCCGCCGGCGCAAAGCTGGGATCGAGCTTGACGGCCAGCCGTGCCTCGGTGCGCGCTGCCTCGCCCATGCCCGCCTCCATGAGCACCTTAGCCATCTGCATGTGATGGACGGCGGCGTTGGGGTGAAGTGCAATCAGCTTGCGATAGGAAGCCAGCGCCTCGCCCACCTTGCCCTGATGCAGAAGCGCGGCCCCCTGCGATTCGAAGTTGACCAAAATTGCCGGTCCGGCGACGAGCTCAGCCACTTTGTTGCGCAACTCAGTGGCCTCGGCGACGGTGTAGCGGCGCTTGACCATATCGAAGGTCAGGTGAGCCGCAACCACGCCATCATTTTCGGTAGAAAACTTTTCGGTCAGCAGGGCCGGACCCACCTGAATCGTTGCGTCCAGGGGAAGCTCCTTGGGCATAAAACCAGCCGGCGGCACGATCCTGTAAAACCATTCGACGCTGGACGGCTCGCTCATCCACCAGTCGGCAGTGCGCGGCATTTTAGGCTTGTCCCTGTCGTTCTGCTTCTTCTTTTCATCGGCGTCTTCCCTGCGCTTCAGTTCTTCGGGCAGCCGCTGAAAGAGCGCGTCTAGTCGAATGGCCGCTTGCGCGCCGTCCAGGCCGGTATAGCCGCGCTTGGCCTTCTCGCAGATTAGCGTGAGTTCAAACTGCCGCGAGAGGTCCGCGGGATCCGTGCGATCGACGCTGGCCAGCTTTTCGGCGACATATTGCCCTTTTACATAATTCGTAAGATTTTCCCGCATCTCCTTGTCGGGCTTGTCGGCAAAGGTGCCGCGATAGTTGGCCTCGAAGATTCCATGGGGCTGGCTTTTTTCCGTCACGGTCGCCGGACCGTTCTCGCTCAGGGCGATTTCGCGGTACTCGAGCGATACGTTGTCTTTCGTTGTGGACTCCGGAGTCTTCACTAGCTCGGTCGTCTCAGCGCGCGCGATCAGCGCCCAGCGTCCTTGATCGTTTATCGGCAACTGCCCCAGCCGCGCATAGCGGTCTGTGGCGTCGATCCACATCGCGGGCTCGCCACGTTTGGGATTTCCCGGCACGTAGACAATTGCATGGTCAAAGAGTCCCATTCCCGGGAGCTCAGGAGGAACATCCATTCTCGAGCTGGCGTTGAGCAGCGCCACGTAGGCAGGTATTTTGGCGGCGCGCAGCATAGTCACCAGCAGCGTTGCCTTGTCTTTGCAGTCGCCGTACTCGCGGCTGAGTGTTTCTGCCGGGTCATGGGGAACAATGGCCGATTCGCCAAACTCGATGCCCGTATAGCGAACCTTCCGATCGAGATAATCGAGGATTGCGGCTTCCTTCTCCGCCAAGGTCTTCTTGCCGGCGATCAGCTTGTCCACAATCGGCTGCACGGCCGCCAGGTTGGCGCGGGCGTCAACGGCCTTTCCATACTCCGTGGCAATTGCCTGCCACGATGCTCCGGTGGAAAACCTGACCTCCGGATAGTGCGCAATATCCGGGGGAAGATATGGATCGCGCGGCTCGGCCGCTTCCTGAGATCCTAGGTCAAAGGTGAGCGTAACCCGTCCGTTGGCCTCGGTTCGCACCGGCTTCAGGTCGGAGAGCAGCAGTGTGCCATAGCGCAATGGGAGGGATACCGGCGCATCAAGAATGACGACATTGTGCGCCGACGGAATTCGATCGTGGCCAAACCAGCTCCAGCCAACCCGGCCTGCTGCGAAGAAGGGCTCAGTCTCAACCATGTTGTACTCTTCCTCGACTACCACTCCCGGAGCAATCGCCGGAAAAGGCGCGTGGATGCGCTTGCCGTCGCTGTACATCTTGTAATCGCCCCCGCGAGCAGGCACCTCGGTAATCGTCTTGGGGTCGAGCTCATGAACGGAGAAGTCCGGCGCGATGACACGGACACGAAATGTAGGCCGGGCCTCGTGCCACGGTTCCCAGCCCACCGATATCGCGTCCCAGTCCTCGGCGCCTTTTTGGGTGATGACCTTATAAATAAGATGCACATTATGCGCGATGCGCCCTGCGTCATCGAAGGTGTAGCTGTCCTCGTCAGTGAGTATCGTCACATTCGCGCCGTCGGGCGCAGCCACTGCCGATGCAGCTTCATACAGAGCCTTAGGATCGACGGAAAAGTGAGGCGCCTTCCATGGTTCAACGGTTTGCTGAGCAATGCAAAGCGAAGTGGAGAGTCCTGCGAGCATGGCGCAACACAGCAACGCGCGATGGGAACGAGACAAATCAGAAGACACGGGAATCACCTGCCTGTGAGAGATGCATACCACGTTAGTAGAAGTGTACAGGTAATGCCAGCGAAGTTGCATCCTGAACGCATTAAACACTTTACCTGGCCGCGTGAAGCGCAGGAGTACGGGTTTATTGGCGAGACAGGAAGCGCTGTGCAGGTATTATTGTTTTTCCCAGGCCAGGTAGATCACTACGCCGCCGAGGAGCGCGAGGGAGGCCAAGGCGGGAATCAATATCATGAGATTCGAGACGGGATAGAGAAGTGAGAACTGGCTTAGATTCTCGAGATGAAGGCTGTACGTCTGCGGGAGTTGTTCAAACCAGTTGAGCCACGCCAGTCCATTGCGCGCCTGGTAGGCCAAGAAAGCCACCACGATGAAAAGATTGACAACCAAAGCAAAGATCTGCGCGCCAAGAATAGGTTTGCCGATGCGCTCGATGGCTGCATAGCGGCGGCGGAGTTGAGCTCGCCACCAGAGCGCGCTGGACGAACCGATGCGGGCCGCGCCGGCTGACTCGGCTCGCGCACGCAGGAAGGTTTCGGTCACCAGCACCAAATCGCCGCAGGAGCGGCAGGCGCTGACATGGGAGCGCAGTTCGGGCGCACAGGCAGCCAGCCACTGGCCGCGGCGGAGCATGTCGATAACTTCTTTTTCACGGGAACAGGGACTTAGCATCATGGCTGCCTCCGTTGTGGTTGACTCTGGGGAAGTGAACTCTGCTTGCGGAGCAGGTTGGCGATTCTGCGCCGCGCACGATAGAGCAGAATACGAATGCTGGCTGCGGCTAGGCCGGTAATCCCGGCGATCTCGCGGTGGGTGTAGCCCTCGGCGTGGGCGAGCCATAGTAATTGCCGCTCACGGGGACGCATCGCGGCGAGCGCCGGGCCAAGCAAATCCGCAGAGGTGGAACTGGGGCTGGCTGCGAAGAACTCCTCGGGAATCTCCTCGATAGAGGCTTGCAGGGGATGCCGCCAATGGTCGCGGAGCAGGTTGGTGGCGATACGAAAGAGATAGCGCCGGTTGGCGACTTCACCTTCTCCAGGCTGTGACGCGCAGAGGAAGCGGATGAAACTCTCCTGCATCAGGTCGTCGGCCAGCGTAGTATCTCCCGAGACCCGCGCCAGATAAGCCCAGAGGGGCCGTGCGGATCGCTCGTAGAAGCCGGCAAACGCATCGCTATCCATAGGCGATTCTGCTGCCCGCGGCGCGTCGCCGGCTATTACGCTTGGAAGGACGGATTCCCTGTGCATCGACGAAGGCTCTTTCATCGGAACGGCCTGCACTCCGACTCACTACTGTTCCTTTGAGCCGGCGGGGGCTTTGGGGTTCTCCGGCATCAGGCCGAGACGTCCGGCCAGCTTCCAGGTCACTCCTGCGGAGATGATAAATCCCAAGCCGGGCATCAGCGCGAGTGTTCCAAGGACCAGCATGGGAATTTTCATATCTGTACTGGCAGTATGAAGGAGATAGCAGCCGAGGCCCAGTAGGACCAGCACAATGCCGATCTGCAGTGGAGTGAGTACACGAGCCAAGGCATTGGGCACATGCTGCTCATGCTCAAAGCCGACCGGAATGGGCGCAGCTTCAAGGAAGCGCCTCCCGGCCTCGGTTTCCATGTAAGCCGCCAGTTCCTGGCTAGAGCTGAATTTGTCGATCAGTTTGCCGTGGACCTCGCTTTGCAATTTGAAGATGCGGTTCCAGCGGCGGTTCTCCATGCCGGAGCGGATTAGCCATATGAGGGCGCCAAAGAAAACCGAAACACCCAGCAAGGGCCCTACAGAGTCCATGACAATCCTAAGACTGGAATTGGGGTTGTAGTTGTTGGCATTATTCTCGGATTGCGGAAGTTCCGGCCAAACAACGCGTTGCAATGCCTGATCGCGCCGCCCGCCTTGCCCGTCCAGGTGGGTAAAAAGATAGAACTCGGGATTGCGAACAATCTCTGGATGCGCGGTGAGAAACTGTGCCAACTGCGGGTTGTTGCGGCTCACATACTCCTGGTTAGCGAGCAGCGAGGGATCGTTAGCTACCACGTTGGTTAGTGTAGGACTCAGGCGCAGCAGCTTGATGAGTTGCTCCTGAGTTGCAGCCGTTGTGTCAACCGCTCTTTGGAGGTCCTGGTTGGCGGGAGCCGTTGCAGCAGGCTTGGCAGGTGCCGCAGGCCGGGTTTCAGCGGAAACAAGAACGGCCAGTAACAGGGCTGATGCAACTACTGTGCGAAAAGCCCAAGGCAGGATACGATTCCGATGATTCATTTAAATCCCCTCTCACATGAAGCACGCTAACGAGCGCCTTCTACCGGTACAACGGATGAGGGGGGCGGTTGGTAAACAGGGTTCGCGGCAAATCTGCTTAGGGTTTATCATCAAGACTGGCGCTGTCCGGTGGGCTGCGCCTTCGTTTTGCGGCCCGGGACATTCACACGCCACCCAAAAAGGCTGCATGGGCAGCAGTATCTCACACAAAAGACAGACATAAGCGTCAGGCTTCAGGGAACGGATGACATGCGAGCAAAGACGGCGGTAGTGTTGGGCGCCCAGTGGGGCGACGAGGGCAAGGGAAAGATTGTGGACGTGCTGAGCGAGCGGTTTACGGCTGTGGCGCGCTACGCGGGCGGACATAACGCCGGACACACGGTCATCATCGGCGAGCAGAAGTTCATCTTGCAGCTCATTCCCTGCGGAGTGCTGCGGCCAGGTTGCCGGGGGGTGATTGGCAACGGCGTGGTGCTGGACCCGATCGCGTTTTTAAAGGAGGCTGCCAAGCTGCGCGAGCTGGGCGTAGACGTAGATGAGCGTCTTTTTGTATCGAACCGGGCGCAGGTGATTCTGCCTTATCACCGGATGATGGAGCTGGCCGCGGAAAGCGCGCCGGGGCGGAAAAAGATCGGAACGACCAGCCGGGGGATAGGTCCGTCTTACGAGGACAAGATGGCGCGCAACGGGTTGCGGGTGGTGGACCTGCTAAGGCCGGAGACTCTGAAGGCGCACATCGAGGCAGCATGCACGGAGAAGAACGCCATAGCGTGGGCGCTGTTCGGAAACGAGATCGCGGCGCTGGACTCGGCGCAGATGTATGAGGAGTACGCAGCGGCGGCGGAGCAGGTACGCCCATTTGTGACGGATACGGCCCGCTTGCTGAACAAGATACTGGCTGAGGGCGGCAGCGTGATGTTCGAGGGCGCGCAGGGTACGATGCTGGACATCGACCATGGAACCTATCCGTTTGTGACCTCGTCTTCAGCAACTGCGGGCGGAGCGGTTACAGGAACCGGCGTGGGTCCGACGAACATCGGCGCAGTAATCAGCGTAACCAAAGCCTACGCGACGCGCGTGGGTGGAGGACCATTCCCAACAGAAGTCAAGGACGCTGTGGGTGACCGGCTAAGAGCGCGCGGCAACGAGTATGGCGCGGTGACTGGGCGGCCAAGGCGATGCGGCTGGCTGGACATGCCGCTGCTGCGCTACTCCAACCAGGTGAATGGCGCCGAGTGGCTGGTGGTGACCAAGATGGACGTGCTGGACGAGCTGGAGGAGATTCCCATCTGCGTGGGCTACGAGATCGATGGCCGGGTGACGGATGAGATTCCCGCCGACGTTCTGGGCCTGGAGAAGATCAAGCCGGTTTATACAAAATTGAAGGGCTGGCGGAGCTCAACGGTGGGGATCAAGGAGTTCGATAAACTACCCCCGGCAGCACGCGAGTATCTGCGTTTTCAGGAACGGGAGAGCGGAGCCAGAATCGGAATGGTATCGACAGGCCCGGATCGGGACCAGACAATTCTTCTGCCAGAATTTGCCGCGGCTCTAGGTGAGATACACGCATAATCTTGAGGAGTATCCCTCAGGGAGTTCCAGGAACGTCCTCGAAGACTAATTCGATTTCTGGAAGGCGCGGAGGAACCAGTTCTGATGATTAGCTTTACCGTACGGCTGAAGTTTGCCCCGGAGGACCGGGCGGAAGTTACGGAATCTCTGCGCCTGTTGGCCGCGGCCTCGCGCCTGGAGCCGGGATGCATCAGTTACATCCCACACCATTTGGAGGGCGATCCGGACACGGTACTTATCTATGAGCAGTATCAGGATGCCAAAGCCCTGGAGGCGCATCGTGCATCGGAACACTTCAAAAACCATGCCGTTTGCGGACTCTATCAGAAGATGCGGGAGCGTAGTGTCGAAAACCTGGAAGCCTTGGTTTGAGATTTCGTCCCGGTTCAAAACGGTGGAAATCCGGGCAGAAATGCGGCAGTCGTACACAAGAAATTGTGTTTGAGGCATTTCTGCCGGAAATTGATTGACCAGTGCAGCATTTCGGAGATAGTATCCGTGTCGAGTATGCTCACCGCCGTGCAACGCCCATCCACGCACCTCCGCCACCAGCGGCTTTACGCCCTGATGTTATTGTTGGCACTGAGCACTTACGCGCCGGCGCTTTTTGCCGCGCCCCAGCATAGTGGGATGCCCCGGGGAGAAAAGCACGAGAGCCGGCGCGAGATTGATCAACTGGAAGAAACGTGGCGGAATGCAGTGCTGACAGGGAATATTGCCGTCATGGGCGACTTGCTGGCAGACGATTATATCTCCATCAGCGCCAGCGGAACGCTGCAAACCAAAGAGGATGTACTAGCCCGGCTGCGCAACGGGCGAAGGCGTATCACATCTATCGAACTTTCCGACAGCAAAGTGCGCTTCTACGGAACTACGGCGCTGGTCACATCGTTAGCGCGTGTGACGGGACTCAACTCCGAAGGAGAGGCCCTCGGGGACTTTCGTTATACCCACGTCTACGCGCGCGATGCGCAGGGCAAGTGGAAAATGGTTAGCTCCGAAGCCAGCCGGATACGCCAGCCCGGCGCGCGCAGGTAGCCGCGCGGGACGGCATTTCCTTTCCGCCAGTCGCGCTCCCTTAGAATGAATCGATGCCTGAACTGCATGAGGTGGAGACCATCGTCCTCAGCGAGAAAGGACTTGTCAAGCCGATGCAATTATGCATAAAGCTGATAATTACCAGAGTATTGACAGTCATCATCATCGGGTTTGTAGTTGCGCTCACTGGCTGCAACACGATCATCCTTTCAAAGGGGTCTTATTCGCCGTCCACCGACCCCGACCAACGCGCCGATCAGCTGATAGCTCAAATGACCAATGCCGATAAGCTTCAGTTGGTGCATGGGAACCTCCCACTGCCGCCGTACCCCGTTCCACCTCCGCATGGCGCAGTGTACTGGGTGCCGGGAATACCGGCATTAGACATCCCTGACCAGCTTTCCGCCGATGGGCCGGCCGGATTGGGTGACAATGTGGGCCAGGCAACTGCGCTTCCTTCACCTCTAGCTAATGCCGCCAGTTGGGATCTGAGCGAGGCCAACAAATACGGCCAGGTGATCGGCCTGGAGACAAGCGCTTTCGGCCTCAACATCAGCCTGGGAGGAAACGTCAACCTCATCGGCCGCGAACCGCGCGATGGGCGCACCTTCGAGACTTGCGGCGAGGATCCTTACCTGTCGGGAATGATGACCGCCCAGCATCTGAAAGCCATTCAGAATCAATATGTCATCGCGGGCATGAAACACTTTGTGCTCAACGATCAGGAGACGGGGCGCACTCAGGCTAATGCTGTCATCGACGAGCGTTCGGCGCGGGAGAGCGACCTGCTGGCTTTTGAAGTAACCCTTGCCAACTCGAACGCGCAAATGACCATGTGCGCTTACAACCTGGTGAACGGAATCGATAACTGCCAGAACGATCATTTGCTGAACGAGGTGTTGAAAGGGGATTGGGGATTCAAAGGCTTCGTACTTTCCGACGACTACGCCACGGAAAGCTCCGTGCCCGCCGCGCTGGCGGGGTTGGACCAGGAACAGTCCTACGGTTATTTCTTCGATGGTATTTGGACGCCCGAGAGTCTCGCCGATGCCTTGGCGAACGGCGACTTGCCGGAATCGCGTTTGGATAATATGGTGCACCGGATTCTGCGCGCCATGTTCGCCGCCGGAGTTTTCGATCATCCCGCAACGGTTCATCCGATCGATGCCGCCGGGGACGCGGCCATTGCGCAGGAGATCGAGGAGCAGGGCGCGGTGCTGTTGAAAAATGCCGGCGGTCAACTGCCATTGAATCCCACTACGGCTCAATCCATCGCAGTGATCGGCTCTCATGCCGATGTTGGGGTCCTATCCGGAGGCGGCTCGGCGCAGGTAACTCCCGTAGGCGGCGCAGCGTTGACTCTACCGTCCGACTGTCCTCCGAATCTGCCGCCGCCCGGCGGCGCGGCCTGCACCAATGCATCGCAAATCTACGATCCATCGCCGCCGCTCGCGGCCATCAAGGCCATCGCCCACAACGCCACCGTCACTTACGACGATGGAACCAACCTCGCTTCGGCCGCTGGGCTGGCAGCCTCCTCGAGCGTCGCCATCGTCTTTATTAGCGATTGGGAGAGCGAGGGCATGGATCGCGCAAATCTGAATTTTCCCAACGATCAGGATGCGCTCGTGGCCGCCGTGGCCGCGGCCAATTCGCACACCATTGTCGTGATGGAAAATGGCGGCGCGCATGTTATGCCCTGGCTGAGCAGTGTGAACGCCGTTCTGGAAGCGTGGTATCCCGGCCAGAAGGGCGGTACGGCCATCGCCAACCTCTTGTTCGGCAGCGTGAATCCATCGGGCAAGCTCCCCATCACCTTTCCCGCCAGCGTGAGCCAGTTGCCGCGGCCTGTGATTCCCGCACCATCCAGCGCCACAGGAACTTTTGATGTCGATTACACCATCGAAGGATTCAATGTTGGTTACAAGTGGTTTGAAGCGCAGAAGTTGCATCCATTGTTCGCATTTGGCTTCGGACTCTCCTATACCAGTTTTTCAATCTCGAATCTGCAGCTCACGCCACAGTCCACGCCATCCAACGGTTTTCAGGTGAGCTTCCAGGTAAAGAACACTGGAACCGTTGCGGGCGCTGAGGTTGCGCAGGTCTATCTGGGACTTCCGGACGGAATCGCAGAGCCGCCGATGCGCCTGGTGGGATGGAGTAAAGTTCCGCTTCAGCCTGGCGCGCAGCAACTGGTGACAGTCACAGTCAATGTGAGCGACCCATCACATCCATTGTCCTATTGGGAGACTAGTACAAGCGCTTGGACCATCGCGCCGGGCGATTACACAGTGTTTGTGGGCAACTCTTCGGACAATGTAGTTTCGGCGGGGACATTCCACGTCGGCCCATAGGGATTGATGGTTACTTCTCTCTGACATGTGGCAGGATGCAACTTCAGCTACGCTTGTTCTGTCCTCTAAAATAGACCGATGCCTGAACTGCCTGAGGTAGAGATAATCGCCCGCGGTGTGAACGAGCGCCTGCGCGGCGACCGCATCGTCGAGGTATGGTTCAGCCGGCATCCGCAGCCTTTTAAAACGCCCGCAATCCGCCAGGCCAGGGGACTGATAGGACGCGAGATTCAGGCCGTTCATCGCATGGGAAAGCATATTGTCTGCGAGCTGGGGACAAGCCCCTCATCTGGCCGTGTAGACGCTCAAGCCTCCCAGTGGATCGTGCATCTGGGCATGACTGGAAGATTGCTTGTGACAACCCCGGAGGCTCCCGTCGCTCCACACACCCATGCGCGGCTTAGTCTGGCCAGCGGCAGCGAACTGCGCTTTGTGGATCCTCGGCGCTTTGGGCGGTTGGAGTATCGCGACTTGAGCGTCAAGGCAGGCTTTCGCGCTCCCGGCGTTGACCCCCTGAAGGTAACGGCGGAGGAGTTTGCCCAGCTCTTTCGCGGGCGCAAACTGGCCATCAAGGCAGCGCTGCTCAACCAGAAGCTGCTCTCTGGAGTGGGCAACATCTACGCCGACGAGAGCCTGTTCCGCGCAGGAATAAGGCCGCGTCGTCAAAGCGGACGGCTGACGAGGGCGGAACTGGAAGGGCTGCGGCTGGCCTTGCGCAAGGTTTTGAAGCACGCCATCCGGCTGGGCGGTTCATCGGTGAGCGATTACGTGGATGCCGAAGGAGTGCGCGGTTTTTTCCAACTGGAACATAGCGTCTACCAGCGCACGGGGCTTCCTTGCCACCGTTGCCAGACGCCTATCCGGCGCATTTTGGTGGCTGGGCGGGGGACTCACTATTGTCCGCGCTGCCAACAATAAGTGAATCTCTATGGTTTTTAGGAGAAAACCCCTAAAAATACATCCAAAATCGAGGATTATTTTCCATTTTGGTTCCCGCAAACCATTGAAATAAAAGAGATGCCCGATTGGAACCATAATTGCTACTAGTAGGGTGCCAGTGATGTACAGGCGCTGGGAGAATTCTGACCAGCCCAAAGAAGAGCAAAGACCCGGACGAGCATTCGCCATGGAAGCGAACCTCAAGAGAGGCAAACCGGCCGGGAAAGACTGCAGAGGGTACGGCGGATAATTCGCCGTCTACATATCATTTGGGAGGCCAGTGACAACACAGGATTGTGAAACGCCACTCGATTTAGAGTGGCGTTTCTTGCATTTGGGGTACTTTTGAGCGGCGAAATGGAAAAGGGAAGCGCGAAGACTGCTTGCCAGCCGCAAAAATTCCCTGTAGTATAAAAGTTGCCTATCAAGCGGCTGACGCGAGCCACCCGAAAGGGCAGAGCAAGCTCGCCGCGAGCAAGGAACTTCGCCGGACAAGCCATTTTATTGGAATATGCAGGTGAGAGTTTCATAGGAAGGGCAATACCTGAGAAGAACGCTGACCGCACTGACAAGAACATGAAAACCGGATGGAACAGTACTTTCAGGCTTCGGTGTGCGCGGCGGGCAAAAAGCATTTCACAGAGGTCATTCATTTAGTACGCAGAGGCTGAATAGGCGTCGCCAGCAGACCGGGGTCCCCCAAGAAGCGGTTTTTGTATCCCAAGGTAGTCACGACAGGTCTTGGTCGTTGGGGTAGCAAGGTGACGGTCGAAAAACGAAGAAATCAGCATCTGTGAAAATGCTTGGAGCGTCCAGGCATTCCAGTAAATTGCCCGAAACACGGCTATGGAATACATCCAGCAATTCAACAGGAAACTAACGCATGACGACAGAATTTACGGATCCCCAAAGTGAATTGGGGCCGGTTCCGGCCAACGCGCAGGGACAAACGCAGGGACATCGGCGGCGTCGCCGCCGTCGCAAGAACAAGAGCCGTCAGGGAGGCGTGGTCCCGGCACAACAGGCGCAACAGCCCCAGGCAGAGATTCCGGTGCAGACTCAGCGGCCGCCGGCACAGCACAAGCCGGCCTCTTCACACCAGAGCGGGCACCCGCATCAGGAACGGAAAAAGAAGAAGAAGTTCCTGCAGAAGGGCGCGGCGGCAGCACAGCCGGGCAACAGCATTTCATCCCCGCCGCAGGGCAAGCGCAGAGCCAGGCAGAAGGGGCCCAGGGTGTTTGTAGGTCCAATGGATCACAGCTATCGCCTGGTGAACGGCAACATTGCCGACGGTCCTCCCTCGACTATCCCCATTGGAGGCAACGGCAACAACGGAAGCTATTATCCTGACGCATATGAACCTCAGCCCATGGTTGCAATGCGCGAGGATGCGCCCCCGCGCATCTACTGCTTCATCGAGGATTTGTTCTTTCTGGCCAAGATTCAGGAGACGGCTCGCAAGCTGGGCGTGAAAGTGGAGTTTGTGAAGGGCAACGACAAGGATGCGCTGGTGGCCAAACTGACCGAGTTGCCGGAAAATGAGCGGCCCAAACTGCTGGTCTTCGACCTGAACAATGTGAATGCCAAGCCCATTACGTTGATTCCCAAGTTCAAGGCCAAGCTGAAGAAGGCGACGTCGATTGTAGGTTTTCTTAATCACCTGCAAGGTGAGCTGAAGGCCAAGGCAATTGAGGCGGGGTGTGACACGGTGATGCCGCGGTCGGCATTTTCGCAAAGCCTGCCCAGCATGCTGCGCCGCTATGGGATGGAAGAGGAAGAAGAGTACGCGCAGCAACCGGCGTAAGGACAGGGACTAGAGATTAGGGACTAGACTATGCGCTTATTCAGAAACATTCTGCTGTATCTTCGACTCTGCCTCCTCGTCTTGTTTCTTTTCTATTGGGTGATCTTCATTGGCTATACAATCGCAAAATACTTCGAAGGCGGCCTAAGCAGAGTTGCAACTTTTTATGGGTATATCGCCTGTGAAAACAGGATCGAACCTTGCCCTATGAACTGGGGAGCATTTTGGTTTGCTCAGGGAGTCTACCTAACCATCACACTACTACTTTGTTTCTTTGAATGGCGATCAAGGAAAACAAGAGCCTAGACTGAAAGAAAATGCAGAGGACATGACGGGAGGGCGCTTCCTTGAGGGAGCGCCCTTTTTCA
>Ga0187770_10000790_pt1 | contig 15927 bp, 12 predicted proteins | sample 0116_SJ02_MP02_2_FD_133154 | JGI IMG/M metagenome (GOLD analysis project Ga0187770, IMG submission 133154) | Tropical peat soil microbial communities from peatlands in Department of Meta, Colombia - 0116_SJ02_MP02_20_MG | ecosystem: Environmental > Terrestrial > Soil > Wetlands > Peat | place...
GCACCGTAACCATTACTACGGCAGGCACAGCGGGTCGGCGGCGCGTCAGTCTTACCAGCGGCCAAGCCAAGATCAATAAGATGGCTAGGCCAACCATTGAAATCGCGATCCCCGGGCGCGCCCGTAGGCGAGCGATCGTTCCGGCCAAATCCAACCACGGCAGAGGCCACCGCCGCGCAAAACCCCGTAGCCTGTCAGCCAAGCCCAAGACCGTTGCTAACCTTCGCGGTGACGGAGCGGACGTTCCTTCGCTTGGTGCAAAATCCCGAGGAGAAAACAGGCGTGTGGCCGCAGCATCGGAAGGCAGCTTTGGTATCACGGCAGTTGAAGGAGCAGGTGCCGTGGAAGCTATTGGGCTCTTTGCGTCAGGGGAAAAGAATCGGGTCGCGCTCGGCACGGCTGCGCCGCTTTCACCGCCCGTCGTCGAAGTTTGCCGCTCGGGGCTTCCTCCTTCCCGTTCGGAGTGTGGACCCCGTGCGGCTTGGCTGGCCAACTCGCCTTCCAGCGTTTCACGCATTTGAATCAGACGAGAATCACTGAAATAGATAGAAAGGCCCGCTTCGACTCTGGCTAACGCGGCCCGCAGGTCGCCCGTAGCACGCAGCTGGGCAACGTCGGAAAGACACTCCTGCACAAATTCCTCGCGCTTGCGGCGGAGGATGAGCGTCCGCAGGTTCCTAGCTTGGGGGTGTCCGGGATCCAGATCGAGCGCTTGCCGGACCAACTCTTCTGCAGCTCGCCAATCGTGATCCAAAAGGCTTTGAGCATCTTCGAGTAAGGCGTCACAGCGCTGGGCTGCCGTCATCCGGCTGCTCCCGTCGCCTTGAGGGATCTGCCGCAGAAGACGAACACCTTGCTCGAACTGCTTGCCCGCACCAGGCACCGGCCCTTCGGGCCTCAAACGCTGCGCGTCAGGCACCCCCTGGGGGGGAGCTGCCTCGTTGAAGCCTACCTGCTTCTCACACGACGCCTTCTGCAGCGCCTTGCCAAATTCCAGCGCTGAGCTGAAACGCTCCTGCGGCTGCTTGGCCATCGCTCTGCGGAGAATTTGGCTGATCGCTTGGCTCACCGCGGAGTTCAAGTCCGAGGCCGGCGGCGGCGTTTGGCACAGGATCGCGTTTATGATTTCCGGTCCTTTGGCGCGGCGAAAGGGCTGTCGGCCTGTCAAACCTTCGTAACAAATTACGCCGAGCGAAAAAATATCGGACAAGGGAGACGCTGGCTTTATCTGAATCTGCTCTGGCGACAGGTAAATTGGCGTCCTTACGTCTTCCCCTCCCGAGGGATGGCCGACTGGCGCGCCAAAACCAAAGTCAAAGACCCTCACGGAATCGTCTTGCAACAAAAAAATGTTGCTCGGTTTCAAATCTCCGTGTACCAAGCCATGATCATGCACGGCTTGCAACCCGCAGCAAGCCTGAAAGACAATCTCGACCGTGCGCCCGACAGTCAGCATGTGGCTGGCGGTTCGGATGAGGTCATCCAGCGTGACACCCGACAGCAGAGGCATCGAAAAGTAAGGCTGCTGCTGGCCATCTTGCTTGAATTCTCCGACCTCCAAGATCTCGATGAGATTTGGGTGGGCGATGGCAGCCAGCTTGTGGTATTGCTCGTAGAAGCCTTGCAGCGTGGCCGAATCAGAGATTCCACGCAGAACTTTGAGGGCGACCTCGCGTCCGTTCAATGTGTCATATGCCCAGTAGGTCACACCCGTGGAGGTGTCACCGAGGATTTGTTTTACCTCGTAACGGCCAGCCAAGTTCTGCGGCAAGACGCGAGCGGGCATAGCACTACCTTGAGGAGGCTTGAGCTTGTTCAGCAAGTTTCGGGGGAAACCCTTGTCATACGGGCTTGCTGGCAGAGCCAGCAAAACTGCCTGCAACCTTTCAGCCGCCTGCAGCGACCGCTATATCTTACTGCAAAAGGGCAGACTTCAACAGGGGAAAGTGCGCGGGGGTGACGTTAAGCTGCTTGTGTAAATAGGTTGAGGGTGGTGCGGAAGGAGACCCCAGTCTCAGCCTCAAATCTCCGTCGGATCGACCGATCCCTACAGCTCCACAGCCCTGCGGTTGATTTCCTTCTCGATCATGCCGCGGGTGACCATGCCCACGTCGGTGCAGACCGCGTTTGTAGACACCCATTCGCCAGGATTGGCTGGACCCTCCATTTCCTCAATGTTGCGGAGGATCTCCATCAGCTCTTGTTCGCTGACGTCAGAAAGAGTACGAGAGTGAACCATATCCATTGCCTTGCCCAGGAGCGATCGTCCCTTTTCGTCCCGGCGAGACGCTAGGTATGCGTCCAGTTCCTTGAGTTGCTTGTACAAACTACTGTTGTCCATCCATTAAACCACGTACCGAATTAGATGCGGCGTTCCTCAATAGATCGCAATAACTTGGGTGCAAGGGGGGCTAGCTCCGGTGGTTCACCTGAGATATGCCCTCTCACGCCACCATTGCTCATCGTGCACCCTCTTCAAGCAGCCGGGCCAGATTACGAAGGTCATGGGTGACGGCAATCGGTTTTGCTGAGCAGTCGTGCAGAAACTGAAATCGGTACCTGCCGTGCAGAGTGTGTTAGATCGGCTCTCCCCGAAATCGGAATTCAGCTCATTCCAACAATCCGCTCTCTCTCAATTGGGCCTCGGTGCGTTCGATGCTGGGGATCAGCACTACGTCGGCTCGGGCGCGCCCGGCCCAGCGGGAGGCTTCGTCCTCGCTGAGTTTGATGCCAATAAGAAACTGCACGAGTTCATCGTGCGTGCCAACTCGCACCGTTTGCGTGTTGGCGCGGCCATGGTAAGGGATGAATACCACTTCAAAATGCGGTCCCAGCTTCCCAGATCCAGGATTCGGCGTGATGCGGATTGTACCAGTCAGCTTAGTCATTCGGAGGCTCCGCCAACCAAATAATGCCTCGGTTTTCGGTTAATGTGCATGCACTAATGCTTCCAACGCTTTGCGGGCATTATGAGGGTCAGGATGCACACAGTCAAGTGCATTCCCGCTTTTGGGGTGGCATGCTGTGGTTCACCAAGTCACAAATCCTCGCTCAATCAGCTTGCGCATGACGTCCAGACACTCTCGTTGCACCTGCTCTCCGGGCACGGGCACTTTGCTGGCGAGAGCCTCAATCAGTTCGGCTAGAGTCCGGCTGCCGTCACCCGCGCTCAGGAACTCGGCGACCAGAGGCTGCAATCCTAGTGAAAACGGAAAACCTTTGGCCAACTTTAGCGTCAAGGCCGTACGCTTCCATTGAGCGCCTTCTTGTTGAAGGATCTGTTCTAGCCGTGCGTCGGGCGACAGTTTTGGTTTCATTGTTAGCAACTGGTCGTCCGAGCTGTGGGCCAGTAGAAAGTCACGCGCCGCGAAGGTCGCCACAATGGCCTCGCCAAACGGGTCTTTGGGCGTCTGGGAAATTTCCTCCATTTGAATCCAGTTATGCCCTGAACGGCGATGCATTACGATGGCGCCGCCATCGATCGCCTCAACATGTCTCTGACGATAATAAGCCATGTATTCGTCATAAAGTTGGGCATCGCGATTCGGACTGGAGACAGTGGCGCGAATCCTCTGTTCCGCATACTCCGCTGGGTCTTGGGAATAACCTTTCATAACCCAGGCATCGCAACCGCTCTCGCCTAACCACTCCGTAATCCGTTCCTGCCAAGGCTGTCCCTGCACCTGTGCCCACTCGCAAAGCATTTGGAAATACCCGTCCTCATTCAGGAAATCGGGCGCCTGCTTGGCGAGGCGGCGGCAGAGTTCGTCAAGTTCCATAGCACTGTCACAAAACAGGTAATGGGCCGAGGGTGAGATGAAGAAAGGGGGGTTGGACACGATTAGATCGAATTTCCTGCCGACCACCGGATCAAATCCCCCTCCAACCACGCATTCTACGTTCCCGACGCCATTCAGGCGCGCGTTGAAGGCCGCAAATTTGACGGCGCGTGGGCTCAGATCGGTAGCTACCACTGTCTCACTGTGAGACGCCGCAGCGAGAGCCTGAATGCCGGTCCCTGTTCCCAAGTCAAGAGTCGCTCGCGAGGGTCTGCGAATTGTCATCCGCAACAACAGTCGGCTGGTCGGATTTGGCCATAAGACGAGCTCGGAATCGCCGCGATCGATCATGCTGGTATGGTCAGAAGCTATCAGGAAGCCGTTTGTTTCCATCAACATGGCCTGAGGCGTAAGTTGGCCATCCTGCTCGCATAGGAGACCGGATGCCAACAGTAACTGCTCAAACTCCGACGTGAGGCTTTCGCCTCTCTGCGGTGGCTCTGGCATACCAATCCAGAACCAGCGGAGTAGTGTATTCAGGCAAGTCGACTCACGAGTCCGGTCCAGCAGACGAGCAGAGTTCCGCAAACGGGTAGAAGCAAGGTCTCTGAAGCCAAGCTGCACCAGGTTTCCTTCCGTGTAACCCGCATCACGGAAGAGGGCGCGTAGGCGTTCCGCCGCATTCGGAGGGACGAGATTAAGCATCGTGGAACCAGAGTGTTGGAGCGCTCGACCCATGTGCTGGCGGAGCATTCTCAAGACGGCAGGAGAATACTACATTTCAGGGAGGAAATACAGTCGCCGCCGGCGCTTCGTCTCAAAAGGAGGCGCGGCAGCGGCGACAAAGGCAGCAATCCCTCGCCCCCTCTTGACTCCGGGTGAAAGCTGTGATAAAGGGATACACACTGGTCGCTGAAGGTCAGCGGATTCCAGCCGCAAGCCGGAGGCTTTCCCCCCAGTGCTGTGTGCGATTCGCACCGATCTGTAAGCGACAGCGCTTTACCGAAATCCACAGTTCGAAGATGGAGGCAGGGCAGTTGGATTGGAAAGGATGAGAGACCACTATGGCTAGACAAAGCGCGCAGCACAAACTGGACCGTGTACGTCCGCCCCGTGTGCAGATCACTTACGACGTTGAAATCGGTGGGGCGATTGAAATCAAAGAATTGCCATTCGTTGTTGGGGTTCTTGGAGACTTCACTGGCCAACCTGAACAACCGCTGCCGAAGTTGAAAGATCGCAAGTTCGTCGAAGTTAACCCTGACAATTTCGACACAGTTTTGGAAGGCATGAAGCCCCGCTTGTCCTTTGCCGTGGAGAACAAGCTCAGTGAGGATGCAAACGCTCCCCAGCTTAAAGTTGATCTCCGTTTCAGGAAGATGGACGACTTTGAGCCCGGCAACGTGGCCAAGCAAGTAAAGCCTCTCAAGGAACTGCTGGATCTGCGCACTCGTCTGGCGGACTTGCGCGGCAACTTGCAGGGCAACGACAAACTAGAGGAGTTGTTGCTTGATGCCGTAGGCAACACAGAAAAGCTGGAGAAATTGAAGGGAGAGATCGGACCACCAGAAGGAGGATCCAATGGCTGATCCCACAGCAACGCAGCAACCTCAGGCGGCGACCGTAGAAACTCAGGAGAAGGGGTTACTCGACCAGATCGTCGAGCAGGGACGCTTCGGAGCGGACGCGGTGGCGCGGGAACGCGGCAAGAACCTGGTCAAGGAATTTGTCGCCCAGGTTCTTGAGGGCTCAATGACCGTAGCCAAAGACGCGGAGATGATGATCAATGCGCGTATCGCGCAGATCGATCACCTGCTTTCACTCCAGCTGAACGAAATCGTGCATCATCCGGCTTTCCAGAAACTGGAAGGCTCCTGGCGTGGCCTGAAACATCTGATGGACCACAGTGAGACAGGTGTTGGTTTGAAAATCCGAGTTCTTAACGTGGGCAAGAAGGAACTGCTGCGAGACATTGAGAAGGCCCCGGAATTCGATCAGAGCAACCTATTCAAGAAGGTGTACGAGGAGGAGTATGGGGTTTTTGGCGGAGCGCCATTTGGGGCGCTGATCGGAGATTATGAATTTGGAAAGCATCCGGAAGACATGGCGCTACTCGAGGGGATCTCCCATGTGGCTGCGCAGGCGCACGCACCGTTTGTGAGCGCAGCCGCTTCCGATCTGCTGAATCTCGAGAGCTTTACGAAACTCGATGCACCACGCGATCTGGCAAAAATATTTGACAGCACAGAGTACGCAAAATGGAAGTCGTTTCGACAGAGCGAGGACTCACGCTACGTCGCTTTGTGCCTGCCACGGACACTAGCGCGTCTCCCCTACGGTAAAGACACTAAGCCCATCGACGAGTTCAGTTATGAGGAGCACGTTGATGGTACGGACCACTCCAAATATTTGTGGATGAACGCCGCGTACTCTCTGGGTACGCGGATGACAAATTCATTCTCCCTGTATGGCATGTGCGTGGCAATGCGCGGTGTCGAAGGGGGTGGCCTGGTGGAAGGGTTGCCAGTGCACAATTTCTATACCGACGAGGGCGACCTAGCTCTCAAGTGTCCGACTGAAGTTCCGATTACGGATCGGCGGGAAAAAGAACTTGCGGATTTAGGGTTCGTCCCTCTGGTGCACTGCAAGGGCACAGACTACGCTTCTTTCTTTAGCGCGCAGACGTGCCAGAAACCGAAGACTTACGATACGGATTCGGCAAACGCCAACGCGCGGCTCTCTGCCCAGTTGCCGTATCTCATGGCCGTTTCGCGCTTCGCGCATTACTTGAAGGCCATGATGCGGGACAAGATTGGCAGTTTCATGTCCCGCGAGGAAGCCGAGACCTTCTTGAATCGCTGGATCACAAGGTACGTCACGCCCGATGATTCGGCTTCTCCTGCCGCCAAGGCACAGCGGCCTTTGCGTGAGGCGCGCATCGATGTTGCCGAAGTGCCAGGCAAACCTGGCGTCTACCGAGCGGTGGCTTTCTTACGGCCGCACTTTCAGTTGGACGAGCTTACTGTTTCGATGCGATTGGTGGCGGAGCTTCCGGCTCCCGCCAAGTAGTTTCGTGAGACAAGGGGTCGCTGCTGTTTGAGCGATCCCGAGTGGTTGGCTAGATTCAGGAGTTGTTGGGAGTCAAATTCTTGGCAAAAGGAGAATCACAATGGCGGTAAATGCGTATCTGGTGATCGATGGGCGTCCTGGGCCGAGCACGAGCAGACAAAACGCGATTGACATCCTGTCGTTTAGTTTTGGTTCAACGCAAAGCTCGGTAATCGGGCCGGGATCCTCTGGAGGGGCGGCACGCGCTGGGCGCGCCGACGTCAGCAATGTGTCCGTCATGAAGATCCTGGACAAAACATCTCCTCTGTTGTTCGACGATTGTGTTACCGGTAATGTTCTCACCAGCGTGGACATCATCTACGACAAGCCGTTGGGCGACCAGCAGGAGGACTTCTTCAAGATCCACATGGACAATGCTCTGATTACGTCCATTCAGCTTTCAGGGTCGAACGAGAACCCGACCGAATCGATTGCGTTTGCGTTCGAGAAGATTAAGGTTAGCTACAACCCAGAAGAGCAGGGGAAACTCCAAGGCTTCATCGACAAGGGCTTCGATGTATTGAAACTTAAGCCTTTCTGAGTGGCCGACAGACAGGGAGGCGGTCCGGTGACGGCAAGGCAACTTTTCGACGCGGGCAAAGTGCGCGAAGCGGAGATGCAACTTACCGCCTATCTTCGCGATAATCCCACAGATATGGCCCAGCGCACTTTTTTGTTTGAGCTTCTTTGTTTCTCAGGCGATTATGACCGCGCGGAGAAACAATTGGTGGTGCTCGCTCAGGGCAACGCAGAGAGGGAAATGGGTGCGGTCTTGTATTACTCCGCGCTGCACGCCGAGAGGACCCGGCACCGGATGTTTGCTGAGCAGGAATTTTCAAAGGAGAATCCGGCTGCTTCTCCTTCGGGGACTCTAAACGGCCGCCCGTTCCAGAGCCTGCGTGATGCTGATCCCGACTTAGGCGCCCGTCTCGAGGTATTCGCGGCGGGCGCATATCTTTGGATCCCATTTGAGCATATCTCTTCCGTAGAAATGGACCGCCCCCACCGTTTGCGCGATACGCTGTGGATCCCGGCTCTGGTTCAGACCGGGCCTTCGTTCAAGAGCACGGAACTTGGCGAAGTCCTGATTCCTGCCCTTTATCCGTTCTCCTGGAAGCATCCGGACGAAGCTGTCTGGCTCGGTCGCTTGACCGCTTGGGCAGTGGACGAACGCGGGACGGAGTATCCCTCGGGACAGAAGATCTTGTTGCTGGACGGCAAGGAGGAAGTTCCGTTGCTTGAAGTGCGGTCCATACAATTTGCCGTGGCGCAGTCCGCTACTCCCGCCTTAGCCAGCTAGTCAGGACAAATGTACCATGCCTCTTCGCGAAGATCTCTTGGCTCCTATTGCTGGGGAAAACCCCAGCGGAGCCGACATTCGCTACGACACCAAACTTGGCCTCTACGACGAGATCAAAGACGCGCGACGCCAGGATGATGATCTGGCACAAGGCCCCTGGCAGCACGAGCGGAAGGTTGCCAATTACACCTTGGTGGCAAAGCTAGGTCAGGAGGCACTGGCTAGCAAGTCGAAAGATCTGCAGATTGCGGTTTGGGTCACCGAGGCGATGCTGCACACCGAGGGCTTCGCTGGACTCCGGCAGGGGCTAGTGCTTTGCCATGATCTGGTCAAGGACTTCTGGGAAACGATCTACCCTCCGCTCGAAGACGAACTGCGCTCTGTGCCATTGAACTGGCTGGGCTCGGCGCTCGAGATCCCACTAAAATCCACTCCTCTGGTACAGGCTGGCTATGACTGGCTGAAGCATAAGGAATCCAGGCTAGTGGGATATGAGGACCAGGCCAAAACCGAGAAGGAGAAGAAAGCTCGGGCCAAGATGCTCAGCGAGGGCAAGCTTGCTCCAGAGGTTTTCGACAAGGCCTTCGCCGAGACGCCGAAGGCTTTCTATCAGCAGTCGGAGAGAGAGCTCGACAGTTGTCTGGCCGCCCTCAAGGCTCTTGATGAGATTTGCAAGCAGCAGTTTGGGGAGGAAGCGCCATCCTTCGCCAAATTGAAAATCGCTCTCGAAGAGGTGCGCCACACTGTCCATGCGCTTCTGGAGAAAAAGCGCGAAACCGAGCCTGATCCTGTGGAGGTGGCGCCTGTGGCCGTACCCGAGGACGAGGCAGCCGTTTCCGGAGGCAGTTCCGCGACTGCTGCAGGTCCGGCCGGCATCGTGATTTCTGTGTTGACGAGTTCTGAACCCGCGGCTCGCCGCGAAGCCCTTGCTGCTGTCGCCCGCGTGGCAGCTTCTCTGCGCAAGAGCGAGCCCCACAGTCCAGCGCCTTACTTGATGATGCGGGGCTTGCGCTGGGGAGAGTTGCGAGGCAGCGGAAGGCTCTCCGATCTCAAGTTGCTGGAGGCGCCGTCGACTGAGCTTCGCCAGCATGTCAAGCGTTTGGCCTTGGATCAGAAGTGGGCAGAGCTGCTGGAGACCGGAGAGAACGCCATGTCCTTGCCGTGCAGCCGGGGCTGGTTGGACCTTCAACGCCTTGTGGTTGCGGCGTGTGCCGCTCTGGGCAGCGAATATGAAGCGATCGCGGCGGCTATCCGTTCGGAACTGCGGACGCTGCTAAATGACCTCCCCGAACTTCTGGATGCGAACCTGCTGGACGATACGCCAGCTGCGAACGCGGAAACCAAAGCTTGGCTGAAACAGCTGGAAGAAATGCCAGTTCCCGCCTCGACAAATGCTCCTGCTGAGAGTGAGAGCGCTCCGTCCACACCAACGCCCTCCTCTCAAACGCCCTCATGGCTGAAAAAAGCGGCCGACCCCTATGCCTTGGCGAAAGAAGCTTTGAAGGCGGAGCAAGCCGAAAAAGCCTTTGACATTATGCGAAAAGAAATTGCCCGTCAACGCTCGGGACGTGGCCGATTCGAGCGAACCCTACAGTTAGTTCAGCTGTGCGTGGATGCGGGCAAGGAGGCCATCGCGCAGCCATTGCTCGACGACCTGGCAGCGGCTATTGAAACTCACAAGCTGGATGACTGGGAGGACCCGGAAATGGTCGCGGCAGCCCTCACCACCCTGGTGAAGCTCAGCAAGAAGCTGCAGGGAAATGCGAGTGAACGGCAGAAGATGTTCGAGCGCATCTGTCGTCTGGACCCGGTACGGGCCTTGAGTGCAGGTTAAGCGATGGCACGAGCACAAGGCGACGTGGTGATCACGCTTTCGGTCCTCGACCGGCTGATCGATCTTGAGCCGAAGAGCCAAGTCGAGGCTCCGCTGACACGTTCGCTGTCAGTGCGCCTGATGAAAGCCGCGGTGCGCCGCGATTTGGAGTGGCTGCTGAATACCCGGCGGATTTTTCAGGAGGCCGATGAATCACTCAAAGAAGTGAGCCGGTCGCTGTACATGTATGGGCTGCCGGACTTCTCCACTTACAGCATGGGCTCTACCTCCGACCAAGCCAAGCTCACCCGGCAGTTGCAGGCAGCCATCAAGATGTTTGAGCCGCGTCTGGCCAATGTGCGCATTGTGCCGACGCAGACTTCCAGCGGGATCGGCCTCCAAGAACTCAGGTTTCGTATTGAGGCCGTGCTGCTAATGGATCCAGCGCCGGAGCCTGTGTCCTTTGATACGGTGATCGAATTGAAGAGCGGCGTTTGCCGGCTGCGAGGAGATTCCAGTGCGGGATGATCTACTGCTCTACTATGAGCGTGAGCTGGACTACCTGCGCAAGATGGCGGTGCAGTTCGCGGAAAAGAACCCCAAAGTTGCCTCCCGCCTGGTTCTGGAACCGACCAAATGCGAAGATCCGCATGTCGAGCGCTTATTGGAAGGGTTTGCTTTTCTCGCAGCGCGTGTCCATCTGAAGATCGACGACGAGTTTCCGGAGATCAGTGAAGGGCTGCTGAGTGTGGTGTACCCGCAGCTGGTGCGTCCCATCCCATCCATGTCCATCGTCGAATTTCAGGCCGATCCGGAAAAGGGGAAACTGACGAGCGGTCTGCCGGTAGAGCGGAACTCCGTGCTTTATTCCCGGCCCGTTGGCGGAGTGCCATGTACTTTCCGAACCTGCTATGACACCACTGTTTGGCCGGTCTCTGTGGCCGCCGGAGAGTGGCGTGTCCCCAGCCGACTACAGCCACCGATCAAGACAAGCGATTCTTCTGGGGCCGTCCGAATCGAGTTGCGATGCGCACCGGACACGAGTTTCCCGGATTTGGGAATCGACAAGCTGCGCTTTTACCTCGACGGCGAAGGGGGCTTGATCAACACGCTGTACGAATCGCTTTCCAGCAAGGTGAACCGCATTTTAGTGCGTGATCCTTCGCCGAATTCAAAGGTTCCCATGGTTACGCTGCCTGCTTCCGCGATCCGGCCAGTCGGGTTTGGACAGGACGAGGGAATGCTGCCTTATGCACATCGGTCGTTTATCGGCCATCGTTTGCTCATGGAGTACTTCGCATTTCCCGAAAAGTTTCTGTTCTTGGATCTCACCGGTCTAAACAAGGTGTGGGCAGCAGGCTTCAGGGATGCGGCGGAGATCATTTTTCTTACGTCGGACGTCAATGGAGATGAGCGCCGACAGCGGCTCGAACTGGAGCTCTCGAAAAAGACCTTTCGCCTTGGCTGCTCCCCGGTAGTGAACTTGTTCACACAAATTGCGGAACCGATTCAACTGAACCAGCGAAAGTACGAGTACCCGATCCTGCCGGATGTACGTCGGCCCTATGCCACCGAAGTTTTTTCGGTGGACGAGGTCAGTTGCATCAATACCGCAACCCAACGGACGACGACGTTTCAGCCCTTCTATTCGCTGCGGCACTCAGCACGAAACAGCAAGGATCAATGCTACTGGCTGGCCACACGTCGTCCGGCAAACCGGCCCAATGACGATGGCACCGACATGTATATCTCGCTTCTGGACCTGTCGATGCGCCATATCAGCCCCGATGCCAACATTCTTTCGATCCGTACCACATGCACAAACCGGGACTTGCCCTCGCGCCTGCCTTTTGGCAACGAGGGCGGTGATTTCGAACTTGAAGGCTATGCCTCGCTGAATCGCATTCTGGCGTTGCGTAAGCCCACCGCCTCGTTAAGGCCGCCAACCGGGAAAAGCGCCTTGTGGCGTTTGCTCTCGCACCTGTCACTCAACTACCTCTCGTTTGTGGACGAAGGTAGAGAAGCGCTGCAACAGATCCTCCGGTTGTATGACTTTGGCCGCTCAGCGTACTCGCAAAACGTAATCGACAGCATCCTCAAAATACAAAGCCGACCTCATTTTTCTCGGGTGTCATCGGAAAATGGCGTTGTCTTCGCCCGCGGGATGAAGGTTGAAATGGAGTTGAACGAGGACCAGTTTGTCGGCGGCGGCGCCTACCTGTTCGCCAGCGTGGTCGAACAATTCCTGGGTCTGAGCGCATCCTTGAACAGCTTTACGCAACTGACAGTTACCACTCCGCAGAGGAAGGAGGCGTTGCACGAATGGCCGCCACGAGCCGGACGGAAGGCGCTGATTTAGACAGATCGCCTCTCGAGCAAGCGCTGCACGACGACGCCTGTTCTTTCGAGTTCTTTCAGGGCGTCACGCTGCTGCAACGTCTTCTCGACGCCCGACAGCCGGTCGGGCGCTTTTCTAATCCGGAGAGCGAAGCGGTTCATTTCCGCGTTAATAATCAACTAGCCTTTCCAGCTAGCCAAATTCACGAGATTGAGTGGTCGGAAGACAGCCCACCGCAAATGGCGGTAAATTTCATGGGTCTGACTGGGCCCCTGGGTGTTTTGCCCTATTGCTACACAGAGCAGATTTTGGACCGGTTGCGCGCCAAAGACAAGGCGCTGCAGTCTTTTCTCGACATTTTCCATCACCGGATAATCTCCTTCTTCTTCCGAGCATGGGAAAAGTACCGTTTCCCAGTCACTTACGACTTGGGCGACGAGGATTTGTTTACCCACCATCTTCTTGATCTGATGGGTCTGGGAACCCCAGGCCTTCCCGACCGTCAGGCTGTGCCGGACAAAGTCTTGCTGCATTTTACCGGCCTGCTTGCCAAGCAGACACGGTCAGCAGCCGCTTTGGAAGCGATTCTCGCTAGCTACTTCGAGGTTCCGGTTGAGATTGAACAATTTGCCGGAGCGTGGTACCGCTTGGATCGTGGGACACAGTGTCGCCTAGATGACAACCGTAGTGAGTCGCAGCAACTTGGATGCGGCGCGGTTGTCGGAGACGAGATCTGGAACCGGCAGTCGCGGGTCCGCATTAAGCTCGGCCCTCTTACGCTTGCTCAATATCTGCAATTTCTTCCAGACGGGAGCGCGTTTGCTCCGCTCCAGGCTATAACCAAGTTCTTCTCCAACGATGAATTTGAGTTTGAAGTGCAACTAATTCTCAGACGTGCGGAAGTGCCTAGCTGCGATGTGGGCGTGGACACCACCGCAAGCCCTAGACTGGGCTGGGTGTCGTGGCTGAAATCGCAAGCTTTCAAGAGGGACCCGGAGGATACCATTTTGAATCTGTAAAGGGAGGCAATCATGGGCTTGAATCTGAAGTCATTAATCGGAAAGTTGAATAGCCAGTCGCGTGGCACGCTCGAGGCGGCCGCTGGCCTCTGCCTGTCCCGCACCCATTACGATATCGAGGTTGAGCACTATCTCGTCAAGTTGCTGGATTCGTCCGACGGTGATTTTGCGCACATCACCAAACACTTTGGGGTCGATAGCTCACGCCTTTCCGGTGAGCTAACCCGCAGCCTGGATAAGCTGAAGTCAGGGAATGCTCGCACTCCTGCGATCAGTCCCAGTGTTCTGAAGATGATGACGGAGGCTTGGACGATCGGCTCGATCGACTTCAACGCCGGCCAAATCCGGACCGGCTTCACCATCTTGGCCCTCCTCTCCGATGACGAGTTGGCACGGATGGTGCGGGAAATCAGCCGCGAGTTTCAGAAGATCCAAGCTGAGGCCCTGCGGAAAGATTTCTCATCCATCGTCGCTGGATCGCATGAAGAAGCGCTGCCCGCAGCGGCAGAAGCCGGGTTAGTTTCCCCTACCGGTCGCCCTGTCGGCGGAAAAACCCCCAATCTTGACCAGTACACTGTCAACCTCACGGAGAACGCGCGTCAGGGGAAGATTGATCCGGTATTGGGAAGAGATTTCGAGATCCGCCAAGTCATCGACATTCTGACCCGCCGCCGCCAAAACAACCCGATCCTGACTGGTGAGGCGGGAGTGGGCAAGACCGCCGTGGTAGAGGGGTTCGCGGCACGTGTTGCCCAGGGCGATGTTCCGCCTTCGCTGAAGAATGTGACGATTCGCACTTTGGATCTAGCCTTGTTGCAGGCAGGTGCCGGGGTAAAGGGTGAATTCGAAAACCGGCTCAAAGGCCTGATTGAGGAGGTCAAGGCTTCGCCCACGCCGATTGTTCTTTTCATTGATGAAGCGCACACCATGATCGGGGCGGGCGGACAGGCGGGACAGAACGATGCCGCCAACCTGCTTAAGCCGGCCTTGGCTCGCGGTGAGTTGCGCACCATCGCCGCCACCACCTGGTCGGAGTACAAGAAGTACTTCGAGAAGGATGCTGCCCTGGCCCGCCGCTTCCAGGTCGTGAAAGTGGAGGAACCGAGCGAAACGCAGTGCATGGTCATGATGCGCGGCATTGTCGGCGCGCTGGAGAAGCACCACAAAGTTCGCATTCTCGACGAGGCTGTGGCGGCGGGCGTGCGCCTTTCACACCGCTACTTAGCCGGGCGTCAGCTACCCGACAAAGCGGTCAGCGTTCTCGACACGGCGTGCGCGCGGCTGTCGCTCGGGCAAAATACCACGCCCCCGGCGATGGAGGACGCAATTCGCCAGATTGACGACTTTGAAACGCAGTTGCGCATTTTGCACCGAGAATCCGCCGTTGGGGTGGATCACAGCGAACGCCTGGACGAAATCGGCAAAAAGAAGACAGAAGCCGAAGCGCGGTTGGCGTCATTGCGCGAACGTTGGGACAAGGAACGTGATCTGGTTACCAAAATTCGTGAAGTGCGAACCAAGCTGGAGGGCAGCGCAGGGGGCAACGGGCACGGCGGAGAAGTAGTTTCATTTCCGGCCCCACCGGCAGACGTTGCCGCCGCGCCAGCGAGCGCTGGAGCTACCGCCCTTGCTACGATGGCGCCTCCGCAAGTCGAGCTCAGCCCTGCGGAACTGCGCGCTAAACTTTCTCAACTTGAAAGCGAACTTGCGGCTTTGCAAGGGGAAGCAGGATTGATTCGCGTCTGCGTCGATGCGCAGATCGTCGGCGAAGTGATCTCCGCCTGGACCGGAATTCCAGTGGGCAAGATGATGAAAGATGAGATCGCCACGATTCTGTCATTACAGAAGGTTTTGGGCGATCGCGTCATCGGCCAGTCTTACGCTCTGGAAGTTATCAGTCAGAGGATCCAGACCTCGCGAGCTAGCCTAGATGACCCCAACAAGCCCGTCGGTGTTTTCATGCTGGTCGGACCCAGCGGCGTCGGAAAAACTGAAACTGCGCTGGCGCTGTCTGATCTGCTTTACGGCGGGGAACATAATCTGATCACCATCAACATGTCGGAATTCCAAGAAGCGCATACGGTTTCGACGCTAAAGGGCTCGCCGCCGGGATACGTCGGTTATGGCGAGGGCGGAGTCTTGACGGAGGCGGTGCGACGCCGTCCGTATTCTGTGGTTCTGCTGGACGAAGTCGAGAAGGCGCACCCCGACGTGCTCGAACTTTTCTATCAGGTGTTTGACAAGGGCATGATGGAAGACGGTGAAGGCCGCCAAATCGATTTCAAGAACAACATTATCATCCTGACCACCAATGCCTGTACTGATCAGATGATGAAGCTCTGCGCGGACGCAGAAACCGCGCCCAGCCCGCAGGGTCTGGTGCAAGCACTCAAGCCAGAGATGAATAAAATCTTCAAGCCTGCATTTCTAGGGAGGATGGTGATCGTGCCGTACTATCCAATACGCGATGAAGCGATGAAGAAGATCATCGTGCTGAAGCTGGGCAAGATTCAGCGCCGGATTCAGGAGAATCACAAGATCAGCTTGAATTATGACGAAAAGTTGATTGA
>Ga0187770_10000794_pt1 | contig 15889 bp, 11 predicted proteins | sample 0116_SJ02_MP02_2_FD_133154 | JGI IMG/M metagenome (GOLD analysis project Ga0187770, IMG submission 133154) | Tropical peat soil microbial communities from peatlands in Department of Meta, Colombia - 0116_SJ02_MP02_20_MG | ecosystem: Environmental > Terrestrial > Soil > Wetlands > Peat | place...
CATTCCTCTCTACCCGCCGGTCACGCTCATATGGCGCGCGACGGCCGGGCGCTGGTGGCGGCGATCGATCACAAAGTCGTGACCTTTCGGTTTGCGGCCGATCGCCTCGTCGATCGCCGCAAAGAGCAGATCGTTGGCCTCCGAGGTTCGTAAAGGCTTGCGCAGATCGGCCGCGTCTTCCTGGCCCAGACACATATAGAGCGTGCCGGTACAGGTCACCCGCACGCGATTGCAGGACTCACAGAAATTATGGGTGAGCGGCGTGATAAAGCCGAGGCGGCCGCCGGTTTCGGTCACGCGTACGTAGCGCGCCGGCCCGCCGGTCCGATAATCGATGTCGTCGAGCCGGTAACGCTCGGCAAGCCAGGCGCGCACGAGCGACAGCGGCAGATATTGATCAAGCCGGCCTTCGCCGATTTCGCCGAGCGGCATGACTTCGATCAGTGTCAAATCCATGCCGCTGCCATGCGCCCATTCGAGCAATTGTGGAAATTCGTCTTCGTTGACGCCCTTGAGCGCCACTGCATTGATCTTGATCTTAAGTCCGGCGGAGCGGGCCGCCTCGATGCCGGCGAGCACCTTCTCCAGCGATCCCCAGCGCGTGATGGCGCGAAATTTGTCGGCGTCCAACGTGTCGAGCGAGACATTGATCCGGCGGATGCCGGCGGCGCGCAGATCCTGCGCGAATTTTTCCAGCTGGGAGCCATTGGTCGTCAGCGTCAGTTCGTCGAGATCGCCAGTGCGCAGGTGCCGCGACAGCGAGTTGACGACCGTCATGATGCCGCGCCGCACCAAGGGTTCGCCGCCGGTGAGGCGAAGCTTTCGAACGCCTCGCGCAATGAAAGCCGAGCACAGGCGGTCTAGTTCTTCCAGGCTCAGGATTTCCACCTTGGGCAGAAACGACATGTTTTCCGTCATGCAATAGACGCAGCGGAAATCGCACCGGTCGGTGACAGAAACGCGCAGATAGGAAATGGCGCGGCCAAACGGGTCGATGAGCTGTTGCTTGGCGGCTCGGCCGTCGGCCTCGAACGTCTGCATCGTCGTATTGGATCCAGTGAAAGTGGCAACAGCCATCAAGACTTCTCCTCAGCCACCGGCGTCATCCTCTTGCACACCATCTAGGTCTTTCACTTTGAGACCGTGTTCCATGAAAAACCGATACTGCGCAAAATTCTCTTCATAGAAGGGTTTGTGCTCCACTGGCCCGACCATCTCAAAAGCGTAGTTATAAAACTCGCCCGATGGCGACTTGTCTTTAAACGATGTCATTTCAAAAATCAGGCCAAAAGACGGGGCACGTTGGATCTTCAAAACACCAATCAACTTAGTTGCGACCTTGTTGGCGGCCCGTTGCAATGTCACCACAGCCGGCGGCAAATCTTGGCGATCTGGAAATGAACATACGATCGAATACATGCGCGTAGCCGCAGGCGGCGATTTAGGATCGCTCGGATTATAGCTGCCTCGTTTATCAAGACCCGATGCCGCCACTGTGCGGGCAGTCCGCCATATCACTTCGTGCCCGCTCTCGAGCCTGATTGCAAACTCGGTGTCGGCGGGCGTCCAATGCTTGCCGTCGTCGGCTCGCGCAAGAATGCCGCCGCCCGCCTTGCGCGGACGCCACAAAATAAAACGCCAGTCGATGTAAATTGGGCAGATGCGAACGTTCGATCCGAACGACTCGTGAGTGAGGCTGTGCCAAAACTCACCCTTATTGGCGTTGTTGAATTCAGTAAGCTCATGCGACGACGCCTGAAGCAGCTTCAGTCGCGGTATTTCTAGATCGCCAACATCGAGCGTGTCGACACGCGCACGGTCCTGAACGAACGCTGGCAACGGCACCTTAGCCATTAGGGTCTCCCAGCCGTGTGGACGGATGACTAAGGTGCATGGTTGAGAGTTCCACGTTGCGATTCAACGTAAGAAAATCAATGCGGTTATGGATTACAGAGTTTTAGAGGACCCGCATGTCCAGCACGGACCGGCAGCTGCGACCGGAGCTGCCGGATGGCATACTGGGAATCGTCTCTACGCATGATTTTGTGGGTCAGCGCTCTTGCGGTTTCTAAATCATTGGCCTACGCTTTAACATATGGCTGATTTCGATGTTTAGCCAATCGGCCGATCTCGATCTCTCTGAGGACAGGGCAGATGACGAACGAGAAGCTCATGCCAAGTTGGCGATGGATCTCCATCGTTTCTCTCGCGACGATTGCAGGAATATGGGCCCCAGGATTGGCGAACGCTGCCGGCACCGATGCCGAGGCGGGCAAACAAATATTCCAGGAAAAATGTACCGCCTGCCACACGGTGGGCAATGGCCCGCTCGTTGGGCCAGACCTGAAGGGCGTCACCTCGAGACGTCCGCACGATTGGCTGGAGCAGTGGATTGCAGCACCTGATGCAATGATTGCCAAGAAAGATCCGACTGCCACCGACTTGCTGCACCAGTTCCACGACGTACCGATGCCCAATCTGGGGCTCACCAGCTCCGACGTGACCGCCGTCCTCGCTTTTCTCCAGACTGCAACCTCGGCGCCTGCACCGGCGGGTCAGGCCGCGAGCGCGCCTGCCGTCAAGGGTGATCCTGAGGCCGGCAAAGAGCTGTTCACCGGGCTGACCCGTTTTGCTAACGGCGGCCCACCGTGCATGGCCTGTCATAGCGTAGGCGGCATCGGCGCTCTGGGCGGCGGGCGACTTGGGCCCGACTTGACGGAAGTGGCCTCGCGCTACGGCGGACCGACCGGGCTCGACGCGTTTGTCGCCGGCACGCCCACGCCCACGATGAGAGCCGTATGGTCGCAGCATCCACTGACGACCGAAGAGCGGGCCAACGTAGTCTCCTTCCTTGGCCAGGCGGGCGTGACTCAGCGGCCGGCGGAAGCGATTTGGCAACTTGCGGGTCTGGCTGCGCTGGGCCTTGTGGTCCTGCTCGCGATAGCGGGTTTGAGATGGCAGAACCGGCTACGGTATGGGGTATGGCGTCCGATGGTGTCCCAACCCAGCACCGGCCCCGGCGCCTTTCATCGAACCATCGCCGATGAAAGGGGTCAGCATACCGGTGCGTATCGCGGCGGTTGGTTTCCGGGCACGTTCCATCCCGGCTGGAAGGCCCGCTTTAGTCCGAGCGGCGACGACTCGCCTCGCCCAAGTATTCCGAGGAGACGCTGATGAGCTGGATACTCGACATAGTCAATCCTCAAGAGCGGAAGTGGGAGGAGTTTTACCGCAACCGCTGGCAGCACGATAACGTCATACGCAGCACGCACGGCGTCAATTGCACCGGCGGCTGTTCGTGGGCGATCTACGTGAAGGACGGGATTGTCACGTGGGAGATGCAGCAGACCGACTATCCGTTGCTCGAGCGCGGTTTGCCACCTTATGAGCCGCGTGGCTGTCAGCGCGGCATCTCCGCCTCCTGGTATGTCTACAGCCCGATCAGGGTGAAGTATCCATACGTGCGCGGCCCATTGCTGGACTTTTGGCGCGAAGCGAAAAGCCAGCACTCCAATCCGTTGGAGGCCTGGGCCTCGCTGGTCGAGGATCCACAGAAGCGTTCGCGGATCCAGCAGGCGCGCGGCAAAGGCGGTTTCCGCCGCGCCAAGTGGGATGACGTGTCCGAATTGATCGTTGCTGCGAGCCTGTACACGGCGCGCAAGTGGGGACCGGATCGAGTGATGGGCTTCTCGCCCATTCCGGCGATGTCATTTTTCTCCTACGCGGCGGGTTCGCGCTTTCTCCAGCTGTTCGGCGGCGTGAACATGAGCTTCTACGACTGGTACGCCGACCTGCCAAACGCGTTCCCGGAAATTTGGGGCGACCAGACCGACGTGTGCGAAAGCGCGGATTGGTACAACAGCAAGTTCATCGTCTCCATGGCGGCGAACCTGAACATGACCCGCACCCCGGACGTGCACTTTATCGCGGAAGCGCGCACCGAGGGGGCCAAGTTCGTAGTCCTCTCGCCGGACTTCAGTCAAATCGCCAAGTACTGCGACGAATGGATTCCGATTCAGGCCGGGCAGGACTGCGCGCTGTGGATGGCAGCCAATCACGTCATCCTCAAGGAATTCTACGTCGATCGCCAAGTTCCTTATTTCATCGACTACATGAAGCGTTACACCGATTGTCCTTTCCTCGTCGAACTGATCCGCGATGGGAAGAATTATCGCGCGGGGCAGTTGCTGCGCGCCAAGCGCCTGGCGCGCTACAAAGACGTCGAAAACGGCGACTGGAAGATGCTGATTATCGACTCCAAAACCGGCGAGCCGCGCATGCCCAAGGGCCAGATCGGGTTTCGCTGGGGGGCCGAAAAAGGCAAATGGAACATCTCCCAGGAGGACGGGCTCGACAACAGCCCCTTCGATGCGGCGCTGAGCTTGATCGATAAATCTGATGCTGTGGTCCAGGTGGAGTTCGATGACTTCGCCAATGGCGTGCCGGAAGGTGTAACGCCCACGGTCGCACGCGGCGTACCGGTGCGGCGCCTCGCCACAGCGGACGGCGAGGTCCTGGTAACCACAGGTTTTGACCTGCTGATGGCACAGTGCGGCGTGGGTCGCGGCCTCGAGGGCGCCTATGCGTCGAGCTACGACGACGAGAACGCGCTGTTCACGCCGGCTTGGCAGGAGCGCTTCACTGGCATCGGCCGCGCTACGTGCATCAGGTTTGCGCGTGAGTTTGCCCGCAACGCGGAGCTCACTCAGGGCCGTTCCATGGTCATCGTGGGCGCCAGCGCCAACCACTGGTACTACAACAACATCATCTACCGCTCGGCTATTACTGCGCTGATCCTGTGCGGCTGCTGTGGCCGCAACGGCGGCGGAATGAACCATTACGTCGGCCAGGAAAAGCTTGCCCCAGTTGCATCTTGGAACACGATCGCGTTAGGCCTCGACTGGCAGAGGCCGCCGCGGCTGCAGCAGTCGCCGGTCTGGCATTATGCCCAAAGCGATCAGTGGCGCTACGAGAGGGAGTTCACCGAGTATGGCCTGACGAGCCCAAAGCCGAAGTGGGCCAAGGGCCATGCTATCGACCTCCTTGCAAAGGCGGTGCGCTGTGGCTGGATGCCTATGGCCCCGCACTTTAACCGCAATCCGCTCGAGATCGTGACCGAGGCCGAGCGCGCCGGCGCGAAGACAGAAAGCGAAATTGTTGGGTACGTCGTCGACCAGATCAAGAACAAGAAGCTGCGCTTTGCGATCGAGGATCTGGATGCGGCAGAGAACTGGCCGCGGGTGTGGTTCATCTGGCGCGGCAACGCTATCTCGTCGAGCGCCAAGGGGCAGGAATTTTTCTTGCGCCATTACCTCGGCACGCACGACAACGCGATCGCCGCCGATCGCGCGAGTGGCAAGACGACCACGGTGCAGTACCGCGATCCGGCGCCGCGCGGAAAGTTTGACCTTGTCATAGACATCAACTTCCGCATGGATTCGTCGGCGCTCTACTCCGACATCGTCCTGCCGGCGGCCTTCTGGTACGAGAAGAACGACCTCAATTCGACCGACCTGCACTCGTTCATCCATAATCTTGGGCAGGCGGTGCCGCCGGTGTGGGAATCCAAAACAGACTGGGAGATCTTCAAGCTGTTGGCCAAAAAGGTGAGCGAAATGGCGCCGCTCGCCTTTCCCAAGCCGGTGCGCGACCTGGTCTCCACGCCGCTCATGCACGACACGCCTGACGAATTGGCGCAGCCGCAGGTCCGCGACTGGGCCTTAGGCGAGTGCGAGCCGGTGCCAGGCAAGACCATGCCGCATCTGCGGGTGGTCGAGCGCGACTACGCGAACCTCTACAACAAATTCATCTCGTATGGGCGGGGCGCACGCGAAAACGGCCTCATGGGTAACGGCGTGCATATCAATATCAGGCCGCAGTACGACCAAATGCTCGAGAATCCCGTTATGCCGATGCCCGACCCGAGGCACATGCGTTGCGTCGAGTGGGGCGGCCAGCGTTATCCAAGCCTCGAGGACGTGCTGGACGCGTGCAACACGCTGCTGCACACCTCCCCCGAGACCAACGGCGAGGTTTGCTGGCAGGCCTTCCATCATGAAGAGGAGCGCGTCGGCCTGCCGCTCGCCGACCTCGCCGATAACGTGCGCGGCGTTGTTATGAACTTTGGTGACATCACGCGCCAGCCGAAGCGCCTGCTAACCAGCCCGTGCTGGAGCGGCATGATGAACGACGGCCGCGCCTACTCCGCCTGGTGCATGAACGTCGAGCGGCTAGTACCCTGGCGCACGCTTACCGGCCGACAAACGCTCTATGTCGACCACCCCTGGTACCTGGACTTCGGCGAGCACCTGCCGACCTACAAGCCGAAGCTGGAGCCGCGCAAGACCGGCGACATCGTGAAAAGTCGGGTCGACGACCGATCCCTGGTGTTGAACTACATCACCCCGCACGGCAAATGGAACATCCACTCCACCTACAAGGACAACCACCGGATGTTGATGCTGTCGCGCGGCATGGATCCAGTGTGGATCAATGACCGGGACGCCGCGCGGGTAGGCATAGAGGACAACGACTGGGTCGAGGTGTATAATGACAACGGTGTGGTGGTGACCCGCGCCAATGTGAGCCGACGAATCCAGCCGGGCACGTGCATGTACTATCATGCGGTCGAGCGCACGGTGTACATCCCGAAATCGCAGGAGCGCGGCCGACGCGCCGGTGGACACAACGCCGTGACGCGCACCCGCATCAACCCAGTCTATCTGGCCGGCGGCTACGCCCAGTTCACTTACGGGTTCAACTACTGGGGCCCGACTGGGATCTTCACGCGCGATACCCACGTCGTCGTGCGCAAAATGGAGAAGCTGGAATGGTAGCTGACGCCGCGACTCAATCGCTTGAGTCGCATTCGCATAACTCGCATGCGCATGAAATCGTGCGGGCGCGAGCGCCACGTGCGCCGGCGCGAGTCGGCGCTGGAAAGTACGTGACCATCAACTACACGCTGCGAACGAATGGTACGATCCGTCACATCCGTTCGGCAGTCTGGGGCGACGAGCCGCTGGAGTATCTGCACGGCAGCGGGCGCTTGCTGCCCGCCCTCGAACGAGCCATCGAGGGCAAGACAGAGGGCGAGCACTTTGTCGTGACCTTGCCGCCCGCGGATGCTTATGGCGAGCGTGACAAGGCTTTGCAGCAGCGGGTATCCGCTGAGGAGTTTGGCGGCGTCGACCAGGTCGAAGCGGGGATGTGTTTTCTTGCGCAAACCGAGGACGGTAGCCGCACTGAGAATGTGATGATCACCGAGGTCAACGAAGAGAATGGCTTCGTGGTGGTCGATACCAATCACCCACTCGCCGGGATGACGCTCGAATTTGAGGTCACCGTTGTGACAGTACGCGACGCCCCGACGACCGGGGGATGCGGCACGGCATAGGAAATCAAGGGATAGGAACGAGGAGGACTACAATGGAACTCCGATCACAAGTCGCAATGGTCTTCCACCTGGATAAGTGCATCGGGTGCCACACCTGCACCATCGCGTGCAAGAACATCTGGACCGACCGCAAAGGCACCGAGTACATGTACTGGAACAACGTGGAGACTAAGCCGGGCACCGGCTATCCGACACGTTGGGAGGACCAGACCAAGTACCGCGGCGGCTGGGTGGTCGAAGGCAAGAGGCAGAAGCGACTGCGCCTGCGCCTGCAGGGCAAATGGGGAACGCTAACCAACATCTTTTATAACCCCTATCTGCCCCAGCTCGATGATTATTTCGAACCCTGGACGTACGACTATCAGAACCTGTTCAACGCCCCTTTAGGCGATGACCAGCCGACCGCGCGAGCGATCTCGATGGTTACTGGTAAATATATGGACACCATCGAGGCGGGGCCGAACTGGGACGACGACCTGGGTGGCTCACAGGTCTACGCAAACAACGATCCGAACTTCGATGGCGCCTCCGAGGAGGAAATGCGCCAGATACAGGAGATCGACCGGACCGTCTTTTTCTACTTGCCGCGGATCTGCAACCATTGTCTCAATCCGGGCTGTGTCGCGGCCTGCCCGCAAGGGGCGATCTACAAGCGCGGCGAGGACGGCGTGGTGCTGGTCAGCCAGGAACGATGCCGTGCTTGGCGCATGTGCGTCTCGGGTTGCCCCTACAAAAAAACCTATTTCAACTGGTCGACCGGCAAGGCCGAGAAGTGCATCTTGTGCTATCCGCGTCTCGAAAGCGGTCAGCCTCCGGCGTGCTTCCACTCGTGCGTGGGACGCATCCGCTATATCGGCCTGTTGCTCTACGATGCCGATGCTATCGAGGAAGCGGCCAGGGCGCCGCAAGAGTCCCTGGTGCAGGCGCAGCGCGACGTCATCAAGGACCCCTTCGATCCGGAGGTGATCGCGGCTGCCCAGGCGAGCGGGATCCCCGATTCAAAGATCGATGCGGCGCAAAAGTCGCCGGTCTACCAGTTCGTCAAGAAGTGGAAACTGGCGCTGCCGCTGCATCCGGAGTTCCGCACTCTGCCCATGCTCTTCTATGTGCCGCCGCTCGGTCCGGTGCTCGCCAAAACGGGCAACGGCGTTTACGACAACGTGGACGCGTCGGAGGGAAGGTTGGGGCCGTTGATGAGCTCGCTCGAACGATCGCGCATACCGCTGCGCTATATGGCCAGCCTGTTGGCGGGAGGCAATGAACAGACCATCCGCGACGTCTATCGCAAGCTGGTTGCAGTGCGCGTCTACATGCGCTCGAAGCACGTCAAGGACATACCTGCGGAGGAGGTGCAAAGGGCCCTCACGGAAGGCAAGACCACTCCGGCTGAGGTAGAGGCGATCTACCGTCTTACTTCGCTGCCCACCTTCGAAGAGCGGTTCGTGGTTCCTCCCATGGAGCGGGACACCTCGGTCGAATCTATGTTCCCAATGCTCGATCCGGTCTCACGCAACTACCCGACTTACAAAGGCAGAGTCGGCACCGGCTTTCACGTCGATCCTGCTAGAGGACCATGAGTCTCTTTGCGAACCGCGCACAGGTTCTGGTTTCGCGTCGCGCGCAAGTCTTGGGGCTGTTCGCGGACATTCTCGACTATCCCGCCCCGGGACTGGCAGGCAAGGCGGCCGAATGCGCTGCGCTGATCGGCGCAGCGCAACCGGAGGCGGTCGCCTTGCTAGAGAGCTTCCGCCGCTTTGCCGAGGAAAACTCACTCGGCAAGCTTGAGGAGATTTACAGCGGCTTTTTTGACCTGAACTCGATCTGCCATCCCTATGTCGGTTATCAGCTGTTCGGCGAGAACTACAAACGGAGCGCCTTTCTGCTCGGGCTGAAGAAAGCCTACCGCGCGGAGGGATTCGAAGCGAGTGCCAGTGAGATTCCTGACCGCCTTTCGGTTGTGCTGCGCTTCGTTGCCCACAGCAAGGGCGGCGAAGAAATCGACGAGCTTCTGAACCGGGGCTTGCTGCCGGCGCTCGCGCGGATGACAACCAAACCCGAATCCGAGGGCCACCAGCACGACGGAGCGATTGATATAGACGGCCACACCGGAATCGAACGCGCGAAGATCGACGACCGCGAAGAGCGCAGGCAGCTCAAGGGCCAGAGTCAGGGCGACATTCTTGGCCCCGGCTTCCTGCTGGCGATGAGCGAAGATTACGACGGTCGCGATGTAAACCGCGTCCACCCCTATCATCAGGCGCTCGAGGCGCTGCGTCTGTTGCTGGATGTTGGCTTGACCAAGAAAAGTCCCGGGATCTCTGCAGAGCAGGAACGCGTTCGTACCTGGACGCGCGAGCATTTCAATCTCGGTGAGGAAGAAACTATTATGGTCTCGGAGCTCCCCTGTTCTGATCCGGGCTGCCCGCCGGTCGAAACACACCTCGTGTTTTGGACGCAAGCCGGGCGTCACCAATTCAAGGTTTACAAGCCGCTCGCGGAGGTCGTCCCAGACGACCTGCTAGGTTTGCGAGTGTGAGGAGGGACGTCCCATGAGTGACAACATTCTGTTCGCGGCTTTTCCGTACGTAGCGGTCGTGCTGGCGATCTGGGGCGGCGTCCACCGCTACCGTCACGATCGCTTCTCCTACTCCACCCTGTCGTCACAGATTCTGGAAAACCGCACGCTGTTCTGGGGCTCGGTGCCGTGGCACTACGGCATCGTCGTCGTTTTGCTGGCGCACCTGCTAGGATTCCTTGTGCCCGGCATGTGGGCGCGAATGACGGGCACGCCGTCAGCCCTTTATACTGTCGAGATAATAGGCTTCGCATTCGGCTTTTCCGCGCTGGTCGGGCTCTGCGTGCTCTTCGTGCGCCGCCTTCGCTTTGAGCGTATCCGCGCCGTGACCAGCGCCGTCGACTGGGCGCTGCTGGCAGTGCTGCTGATCCAGGTTGCGCTCGGCGTCTATGTTTCGCTGGTCTACCGCTGGGGTGCAGACTGGTATGTCGATACAGCCGTACCGTGGCTTGTCTCGCTGGTCAGCCTAAATCCTCAGACTCAATACGTCTCGTCTTTGCCGTTGGTGGTCAAAGCCCACATGGTCACCGGGTTCCTGGTGATCGCGCTCTTCCCGTTCTCGCGGCTAGTGCATCTCATAATGTTCCCGTTCTGGTATCTGTGGCGGCCCTATCAGCTCGTGATTAGAAACCGCGCCATCAGGACGTGATCGGAAACCGGCTTGGGGTCGTTGTTCAGGGCCCTTAAGAGCCGCTCCCGAGCGCTACCGGCAGGTTTTCGTCAAGTTTAGGAGGCTTTGAGCGTCACAGCTGTGTCGTCGTCTGCCGCCCGCGTATAAGGCGTGGAGAGTGGGCTCTATACCGGCAGGGTGATCGGCAGCATTCACTGTGTCCTGGGGTCCTACTTCGGCGGCTTATGCTTTTCGATCGTCTTTGGGTTCCTTCGCTCCACCGGGGTCTGAACGAATTGCTCGGTCTATTTCGCTCTCGCTCCCGCCATCGACCTGATTGGATGCAAATTGCGATTCCTCTGGTGATGCGCAGGTACGCGGCAAATTAATGCGCAGGGTGGAAGCTTCCCATTGATAAAATGGCTTGCGGAAGGAGCCCGGGGCCTGTCACCGGCCTATTTCGCCTTGGTTATGGCCACAGGGATAGTGTCCATCGCGTCTGACCGCGCGGGCTTCCGTACGATTGCCGCTGTCCTGTTCTGGCTGAACGCCGCGCAATATCTGGTGCTCTGGTTTCTCACGGCCTGGCGGCTCTTGCGCTATCGCCGGGCACTGGTTGACGACTTCACGGATCATCGGCGGGCGCCCGGGTTCTTCTCTGCAGTGGCTGCAACGAGCGTCATTGGAAATCAGCTGATAATCACTGGCTCGTATGACCTCGCGTTGGCGCTGTGGATTTTCGGTCTTTTCATTTGGATCGTCCTGACCTACGCGATTTTCACGACGCTGACGATTAAGGAGACCAAGCCGACGATCGATCAGGGGATTACCGGGGCGTGGTTGCTTGCAGTTGTCGCGACCCAGTCAATCGCAATTTTGAGCGCGCTCCTCTCGCGACATTTCGAGCAGCCGGTCCGCTTGCACATTAATTTCCTCGCCCTATCGATGTGGCTGTGGGGCGGGATGATGTACATCTGGATGATCTCGCTGATCTTCTATCGATATACATTTTTCAAGTTCTCGCCAGCCGATTTCTTGCCCCCGTACTGGATCAACATGGGAGCCATGGCGATCTCCACGCTCGCGGGCTCGCTTCTGATTGAGAATGCCGCTGATGCGGCCTTCCTTGAGACGATGATCCCGTTTCTCAAGGGGTTCACGATCTTCTTTTGGGCGACCGGAACCTGGTGGATCCCGACCCTCCTCATCCTGGTCGTTTGGCGGTACGTCTATAAGAAATTCCCGCTCAGGTACGATCCGCTGTATTGGGGCGCGGTCTTTCCGCTCGGTATGTACTCGGTCTGCACCTTCGAGATGGTGCATGCGATGACTCTGGACTTTCTGCTCCCGATCGCTCGCCTGTTCGTTTACATTGCCCTGCTGGCCTGGGCGATGACCTTCACTGGGCTCATTTGGAGCCTTGTCGGTAGTTTGATCCCTGCGCTCCAGTCCACGAATGAGCGCCCAAATTTCCGGTGAGGAGTGATTTTCGCGGCGCGGTCGGCATTCCAATCGCGTTCTCCGCTCGCCATCGCCGGGCTGGACCCAGCCAATCCATGCTCAGAAGACGCTCCGATGTTTGGAATCCCACAACTCGGCTTGGACGGGGTCAAGCCCGGGGCATGAGGAAAGAGACTACTCCGAACGAAATCCGCTCCAGAGCGGGGAGGAGGTCGGACTGAATGGATGCCAGCCAATCCTCCCGCTCCTCCGCCACCGAACGCTTATTATGTATCTCGTATCTATCTTAATTTAGGTCAAAGTGGTATTTTCATTGATGAGAATGGGAGCTGTTTCCTGCTATCGAAGGGGGACGTGCTGCGCAAGGGTTACCGCGACCTGCCGACCTTCTTCGAGTTCAACGATGCGCTGAAAGCGCATGTGGCGAGGAGTATGGCCGCATCCCCAGCCAGCCATGCGGGGGTTGCGCCCGTCAGGAATGAGCAGGAGCAAGCGGAGCTTCATCGGTTGGCGTAAGCGCAGCTGCTGGCAATAAATACCCAGCAAATAAATAAAGTGGTTTATGGGGAAGGAAGCCGTGGAAAATCCAGTCGTCGAGGTCGATGCGATGGCCGAGCCGCCGGGCAACCCTAGGGTTTTGTGGATATCATTCCTGGCATTTACGCTCGGTTTTGCGGTTTGGGGGATGTTTTCCGCGCTCGCTCCCTTTCTGATCAAGTGGTACGCCTTCAGCGCCACTCAGGTGCTCGTCCTCGCCGCGATGGAGCCATTTTTCGCGGCCGCCGTCAGCATCCCGCTCGGCATCTGGACGGACAAGTACGGTGGTCGGACCGTTTTCACGCTTTTGCTTCTGAGCCTCACGATTATCCTGTTTTGCGGGCTATTCGCCGAGGGTTATTACGCCTTTCTGATTCTGGGGTCGCTGCTCGGACTCGGAGGCGCGAGCTTCGTGGTCGGCAACGCTCATGTATCGTCCTGGTACCCCAAATCGAAGCAGGGTACGGCTCTCGGCATCTTTGCTCTGGGCAATGTCGGAATCACCGTCGGCATGCTGACCGTCACTTTCCTGGTTACGCGTGTCCTGAATGGCCCGGACGGCTGGCGCCTGATGTTCCCGATCTTCGCCGGTTGCACACTATTGATGGGGCTGGCGTATTGGCTTTTTACGTCCGATTCGCCCTACAGGCAGCATCAAGGCGAAACGGTTCGCGAAATCGTCGCTGTATACCGTTCGGGTATGGTGGTATGGCTGGTGGCCTACCTTTACTGGGTGTCCTTCGGCGCTCTCACTTTCTTCGCGTCATCGATGCCCACCTATCTGCTCGATCGCTGGCATGTGGATGCCGCCCAAGCGTCCATGGTGTACACCTCGCTCCTGGTGGTCTGCGTCGCCAGCACCCGGCCGCTGGGCGGCTGGCTGGCCGACCGGTTCGATCCGTTGAGAATTTTGGGCTGGCTGTTCGGCATTATGGCCGTTCTGGCCCTCGTTATGGCGATGCAGATTTCACTGAGCGTCGAACTGTTCGCCATTTATGGGCTTGCGCTGCTGGCCGGAGCCGCCGCGGCGGCGGTGATCAAGCTGATCCCGGTCTACTTCAGGCACGTCGGCGCGGTCAGTGGGCTGGCCAAGGCCGCCGGCGCGGCCTGCGGCTTTACCATGACCGTCACCCTGGCCGCCAGCAAGTCTCTTCTGGGCGGCTACACCTTAGGCTTTACCATCTGGGCACTGATGAACGTCGCCGCCTTCTACATTGCGGTTTCCCGCGTCGGCTTTAGGCACCACATCGAAGCCATTCCTTCGAGTGCAACCACCGCTACGATACGGCTCTATCCAAATATCGCTACCCCACACTCGGTGAGATCGACAATTAAAGCACAATGATTATAGATGAGCAGCACCCGCGCGATGTCTCGGCAGCGAAGCACCGCGCGAAGGAGGCAATCGGCCGGCGGCATACAGTGCCGAAATCGTTAGTTGGGCTGTACGCATTTGGAGCCGCGATCATCGTATGGCTCACAATGCCCGCGCCTGCCCAGGTAACGCCGACGCCCGCCGCGTCGACTCAGGCAGCGCCGCTGTCGGCGACGCAGGAGAAGGCGCTAAAGCCCAAGGATACGTTTAGGGAATGTGCGAATTGCCCGGAGATGGTGGTGGTGCCGGCCGGGAGCTTCACCATGGGATCGCCGACCACCGAGTCGGGGCATTCCGTTGACGAAAATCCACAACATACGGTCACGATTGCTCGACCATTTGCAATCGGCCGGTTTGAGGTGACCTTTGACGAATGGGATGCGTGCGTGGCCGACGGCGGCTGCAATCGCTACAAGCCTTCCGATGAAGGCTGGGGCCGTGGCCGCCGACCGGTGATCAATGTTTCGTGGGACGATGCCGAAGCTTACGTCGCTTGGCTGTCGAAAAAGACTGGCAAGCCGTATCGGCTGCCCTCGGGGGCCGAATATGAGTATGCGACGCGTGCCGGGACACAGACAATCTATCCCTGGGGCAATGACATAGGCACGAACAACGCCAATTGCCACGCCTGTGGCAGTCAATGGGACGCAAGGCAGACCGCGCCGGTCGGCTCGTTTCCCGCGAACGGGTTCGGCCTCTACGACATGGTGGGCAACGTCCGGGAGTGGACGGAGGATTGCTACCACGAGCGCTATATCGGCGCGCCGACGGACGGCTCGGCTTGGATCGAGGGCGCTGACTGTTCTCGCCGTGTGGTGCGCGGCGGGTCCTGGCTTCTCGCTCCTGCCTTTCTCCGCTCGGCAAACCGCTACTGGTTCAACCCCGACTACCGGCTTAACTACCTTGGTTTCCGGGTCGCCCGGACGCTTGCACCTTAAATCTCTGTTGTTTGCCTCTTGGGATCGACCTTGACGTTTTTTCGTGTGGCATTTTGCCGTGCCGTGCCGGCGGGATTGAACCGTCACGCCACCAAAGCGATCATGGCTGCCGATCGCGGGCGATTAGACGAGCTCGCCGAGTGGACCGAGCAATGCGCCAAGTAAGGCGTGATAGGAGCAAACGGTGCAATAGGGGGTATCCAGGTGATGGGAAATGGGCGATTAGTTCAAAAAGGTGACGATTGGTGACGATCAGTGCTAATGCCAGCAACGCACCGAGATCCGCACCCATTACCGTATGGACTATCACCTGACGGAAGGACGGTGTTCTCGGGTCTTTGTGCATAACCAAAGCGCTGCTCTAACGTGGCATTTGAACAACGTTGCGGCGCGTTGATGGTTCTGTGTTCACAAATTGAATGCATGAATTGGCGGTGCATCAACATCGCGGCGGCGGCCGACGAGCTTCATGCGATGTGTCGGTTCCATATCATTTTACTGGTCCGTCGCTGGGCCTTTGGTGCCCTGCTGCCCAACGACAGCGAGCGGGATCGTACGTTCCTTCGTCACGCCGGCCGCAGCCTCCAAGGGCGCGATGTGGACGACTGCCTGGCACCGCTCGTCGTGAGCCCTCTTCGGCTATGCAGTATTGATCGACCAGGGGCGAAGCGTAACGCCCCTGATCATTGCATTGCGCCTGTCAGGCCCTCCCATCTTACGCCCGAGCGGGTCGCGCGAGCGGCGCAGCCGACTCCTCGACTGGTTTGCGGGTATAGAAGACCCAACCGAGTGCGGCGCCGGTGAACAAGAACCCCCCGAGGAAATTGCCGATCGTCACCGGGAGCTGATTTCCGACCCAGAAATCGTACTGGGAGATCGGGGCACCGAACATCATCGCAGTCGGGATGATGAACTGGTTGACCACCATATGTTCGTACCCCATCGCAAAGAACATGTAGATCGGTACGAACGTCGCAAACACTTTGCCGATCGCCGA
>Ga0187770_10000795_pt1 | contig 15887 bp, 13 predicted proteins | sample 0116_SJ02_MP02_2_FD_133154 | JGI IMG/M metagenome (GOLD analysis project Ga0187770, IMG submission 133154) | Tropical peat soil microbial communities from peatlands in Department of Meta, Colombia - 0116_SJ02_MP02_20_MG | ecosystem: Environmental > Terrestrial > Soil > Wetlands > Peat | place...
CCCATCCACTTTTACGGGTTACTGACGATAAGAAAGGGGAAGGTATGGGGGAGGTCCTCCGGTCAAATGATTCGTGTGCAACCTTGCCGGGTCAGGTTAGAGGGGTAGGCGGAGGATCTGCCCGCAGCCCTCACACCTGAGAAACTCGTACAGGTCGTTTCTGAAGAGGAACCGGACCTTCTTCGGGTGTTTGCACATCTTAACTACGGCGAATTCTTTCAAATCGATCACCGAATCAGACCTATAGTGTTCCGGGACGATATTCTGGAGACGTACGTGAAAGTGTTCGATAACAGACCGGGAAGCGGCCGCGGGGGAGCGAGTGGCTCGTGCCAAGGGGCCGGTTTGGGGCGCGGGCTAGCGCATTCGTAGGTGCCGAATTTTGCTAAACTACTCGTCCGTGTCAAGAGTTGCCCGTGGCTTGCGCGGGCCTATCCCGTAGGCTGGCGGTGCGTTTGGCTGGTGAAAGTATTGGGTAAGTATTCATACCAACTCTGAGGTGGGTGGCTCCGTGCGTACGGGGTTGCGTAGGGTCCCGATCTTCTCTATCGTCCCGTCAAGTACATCCCCGTCCTTAAGGTACCGTCCGCCGCTGTAAGCCCCAACGCCCGCCGGTGTGCCGGTTGATATTATATCGCCCGGTTTCAGGGTCATGCCTTGCGAGACGTATTCGATAATCCGGTCGATTTTGAAGACCGTGTCGCCGGTTGTGGATTCCTGCCTCGTCCTCCCGTTGACGGCTAGGGAGATTCGAAGCTTGTGCGGGTCGGGGATCTCATCGCTTGTAACCAGCCACGGGCCGAGAGGAAATGACGCGTCCAGCCCCTTCCCCTTCACCCAGTTTAACCCAAGCTTCGTGTTTCCGTCCGGCAGCCGCGTGGAGTACTGTAAATCCCTGAAGCTGATATCGTTCGAGACGGCGTAACCGGCTACGTAACCCATAGCATCATTCCTCGCAATATTCTTCCCAGCCCTCCCAATCACCACCGAAAGCTCCACCTCCCAATCCACGTCTTGCGATATCTTCGGGATTAGGACCGGGTCGCCGGGGCCGATGAGGGCGTTCCGAAACTTTGTGAAAAGGTACGGCTCACCAGGGACGCTTTCCCTTTTGGATTCGGTACTGTGCGCATGATAGTTCACGGCCATCAGAAGGATCTTCTCAGGGTTCAGGATAGGGCTCATAAGCTTCACAGATTCGACCGGGATTCCGGAGGCGCCTCGAAGGGTTTCTTCGGCGTCTCGCCGAACTGAGGCCAACAATCCTTTGCTCAGGATCGTGTCGATCGTCCAATTTCCGGCAGCGCCCGAGCCGATCGAAGGGATAGCTTTCAGGTCGTAGAGCTTTCCGGCCTCAACTATTCCCACACGCGGTTGCCCGTCCGTACAGTAATGTGCAAGCTTCAAAGTCGCGAGCCTTTCAATAACGATGGTCCTCTAAGTCGGTCGATTCCTTAGCTGTGGTGAGACGACAGCCTTCCATTGTCGGCTGTGTGTCGTTAAGGGTTTGTCTCGGTCAGAATCTCGGCGACCCACTTAGCGACGTTTCCCGCGACCGGCGGACACTTGTCTCTGTGAGCACCGGCTGCTTCAAATTCCTTATACTCTCTTGAATCCCATAGGTTGAAAGTGCGTCCGAACAGCTTCATGTGTATATCTCGGCAAATTGTGCTCCCGTACTCCTGAACGAATCTATCATATAGTTTCTTAGCGCGCACATATGATTTCAGAAAACTTCCCTTGTCGAAGTTCTCGCGGCTTCGGCCGTACTTGCAACTTAACGCCATAACACCCCCAGTCAAAGCCCCGCAAGTGCCCTGCGTTGAAAGGCCAACCCCTCCGGCGAGAGCATGTCCAGCTCTGAAGACATCGTCATGAACTATTCCGAATTCATCTTGGATGGCTGCCAGAACGCACTGCGGACAACTTCCATATTTTTGTTCGTACTCGAAGGCTCGGTCGTACACTCTTTTCAGCATTGCATTCTTATCGGTAACGTTAACGCTCAATGGTAGCCCCAATCATTGTCTCAATACGAGTTGTTAATCGTTTTTCGGTCAATTACGTCAGTTGATACCAAGCGGCCTCGTACGGTAGGCTCTATTTCTCCGCCCTCAGAATGATCCGTGCGTCGATTACGTAGGCTCCCTTTTCATAAGCTATGACTGGATTAAGGTCCATTTGCTCAATTTCAGAATGCTCCATCATCAGTTTCGACGCCTTAAGCAGCACCTCTATCAGCCCGTTCTCGTCGGCGGGAGGTTGCCCTCTGTAGCCATTCAAAAGAGCATGTCCTCTCAACTCCTGCAACATGTCTCTAGCGTCTCTTTCGGCGACCGGACAGACTCGTAGGACTACGTCTCTGAGGATCTCGACATGAATGCCTCCTAGGCCGAACATCAACGTCTGGCCGAATTGCGGGTCCACAAACCCTCCAACAATCACTTCGATTCCCTTAGGCATCATTTTCTCAACCAGTACACCGTCAACGACCGCTCGCGGTTTGAACTCTTTCACGTGCGCCATTACCTGAGAGAAACCCTGCTTTACTTCGCTCGGGGTCTTTAGATCGAGAAGGACGCCGCCGGAGTCGGTTTTGTGAAGGATGTCGTAGGAAACGACTTTCAGGACTACCGGAAACCCTATGCCCTCGGCGAACTTTGATGCCTCGTCAACGGTTCTTGCCACTCCGAAAGAAGGAACCAACATGCCATAGGCTTTACAGAGAGATTTTGCATCTGGTTCAAGTAGACTCATATGGGAGTTATCTAGCGCCGTTCGAATGATTTTATCGGGCGACGTATTCATTCTCATCACTCGAGCTGACACTTATGTTGAGAGGAGCATCCGAGCGGTATCAAAAGGATTTTGGGCAATTGCTAACGTTAAGATTTCTAAGGCGGAAGTTCCGGACCGAGTTTTTCGATTCCAGGTTCGAGATTTTGCCGTAAAGGCTTTAGAGTGTCCCAATTGTTCCGAGCTCGGTCCGTCGAAAATGAAAACGGATGCTTTGAAGAATTTTCTATATCCGTCCTCCATCGCAGTCGTGGGAGCATCACGAGACCCGAAGAAACTCGGTTATGTTTTACTCAAGAACGTCTTGGGTGGAAGTTACTCCGGTAAGGTGCTGCCGATCAACCCGGAATCCCCTGATGTGCTAGGTCTGAAGGCGTACCCGAACCTCGCAAGCGTTGAAGGTAATGTGGATCTGGCATTAGTGGTTGTGCCTGCTCCTATTGTTCCAAGCGTGATAGACGAGTGCGGTTCGAAAGGGATCAAGGCAGCGATAGTCTTGGCGGCTGGTTTCAAAGAGGCCGGTACCGAGAAAGGCACGAAACTTGAAGCCGACCTTGTTCAGGCCGCAAAAAGGGCCGGTGTAAGAGTCATTGGACCAAACTGTGGAGGCATAATCAATGCCTCCATGGGACTCGACGCGACAATTTCCAGGACAATTGATCCCGCGACATTGAAGAAAGGTGGAATCGCTTTGATCACGCAAAGTGGAGCTTTCGGCGTGGCAATGTTCTCTTGGGCGCAAGATAGGGGCACGGGATTCGGCAAGTTATTCAGCTGCGGAAACACTTGCGACGTCGATGATATTGACCTCCTAGAGCTGTTAGCGGAAGATGAGGACACAAACGTAATCACGATGTATATAGAGGGGCTTCAGGACGGAAGAAGATTCATCGAAACGGCTCGAAAGGTCGTTAGAACCAAACCCATCGTCGTCATGAAGATCGGCAGAAGTGCACGCGGTTCTCTGGCCGCCAAATCCCACACCGCCCACATCAGTGGTTCAGACGACGTATATGACGCCGCATTCAAGCAGGCTGGGGTCATCAGAGTGAACGATGAAGAAGAGATGTTCGACTTCGCAGTTGCATTTCAAACCCAGCCTCTGCCGAAAGGAAATTCATTCGTAATTCTGACGAATGCAGGTGGCCCGGGCGTAGCCGCAACAGATGCATGTGTTGCTGCGGGATTGGAGTTGACTAATATTGGCGAAGGGTTGAAAGCCAAGCTGCGGGCAATTCTTCCTGCCTTTGCAAGTGCAGCTAACCCAGTCGATACCACTCCCCAACTTCAACCGGGAGGTTGGGGTGAAGCGTTGAAAATTCTTCTTGAAGACCCGAGTGTCGAAGGGGTGATAGCGAACGTGACCGGATATAGTAGGCCGGTGGAGTACGCTGAACAGCTTGTTGATTCGATTCTTAACGCGGTGAAAGGTTTCCACAAGCCCGTTTTATTCTCTTGGATTGCCGACAAGAAAGTTGAGCATTTGATCACGAAGTTAGAAGTAAATAATATCCCGGTCTATCGCAGCGCCGAAAGAACCGTCAAAGCGATGGCTGCACTATACAACCATGAAAAGTTCCTGGAGCGTAACGCCGCAGACGCTTCATGACTCCTTGACACTACAGATGAACTCGGCGTTCTCAATTCATGAGGTTTAATGAATCCGCTACGTAGTTAATCCCAAGATTCTCCAGTGTCGATTTCATCGGGACGCCTTGGGAGTTCCAACCCCTTTTACGGTAGTACGCATCAAGTAACTCGTTGTACCCGTCTCTACTCAGTGTAGCCCCTTTCGTCGGACCGCTCGAGGTAGGATCTTCGAACCATCTCGCGGGCGGTTCGTCCATCGACCGAGTCCATGATGAGCCGTATTCTCTAACCCAAAATGCTCTAATCAGCGAGTAGATCCTATCGCTTATGGTTCGGAGCTCTTCGACGCTCATTTTGGTACCAGTAATTAGGTAGTAGAGTGTGAGATATTGGTCCATGTCCACGTCAAATTGCGACCATGGAAATCTGCAAACTGAAAAGCATTCAATCCCAGTGCTGAGCCGCTGAAGCTCCATTAGCCTCTCCACCTTCCCAGCGGTGTCGCTACTCTTACCCGCAGTAGCTTCCCAACCAAGTATCCACCCGTCTTTATGATGGGCTCCAATGGGTGAGGTACTGAAGGCTAGAGCCATCAGAGGGAAGGCATGGCAATCGTAGGCTGAGATCTCAAGTCCCTTTACCTGCATCGCCCACCTTTTGCTATCCCCTCCAATTCTCTCTGAAGCGTTCCTAGTTCCCTCAGCCATCTGGTCCCCAATACCCCTCCTATGCAGAATATCCTCAACCAGTGCCTTCGCGTGTTCAAAGTTCCCCCATTCAATCCTCTCTGCAATCAGCTTCTTCTCCGAACATTCCATTGCAAATCCTATCACACTTCCTAGCGAGATTGCATCGAAGCCGTAGTCATCAGCCATTCGATTGAGAACGGATACCTTCGCTAGGTCGCTTAGTCCAAGGTTGGATCCGAGCATGGCTACATTTTCGTAGTCAAGTTCCGTGTGTTCATCCTCTTGGTCGTGAACGACTTGCCCGCAAGTAACAGTGCAGATCGGGCATCCTCTTTCTTCCACCTTTATCTTCTTCATCGCCGCTTCGTTAATTCCAACGGCGGCATCAAACGAGCCTTCCCGGAAATTGAAAGTGGGCAGAATGCCCATTGATTGCGCCCTGTCGATGATTGATATTGTTCCGGCTCCTTTCCACATCTTATATTTTGGATGTGCTAAGAGCTTTCTAGAAGCGTTGCTTCCAATTTTCCTCAGATCCTCAGGGTAAGCCGCGGGCATTTCGCCGGAACCATTGACAACAACTGCTTTCAAATTCTTGGAACCCATCACGGCACCAACGCCCGGCCTGCCTCCCGAACGTCCCCCCATCGAGAAAACCGATGCGAACCGAATTCTGTTCTCTCCGGCAGGGCCAATCAACAGAGTACCTACAGTTCGTCCGTACGCGTCCTTCAACTTCTTTTCTGCATCTTTTGTTCCCAAACCCCAGAGATCTGCGCAAGGTACCACCTCGACCGCCTTGTCGTGAATTGCTATGATGCAGGGCTTCAGCGCCCTGCCCTTTATTACTACGTGATCGTAGCCAGCTTTCTTCAACTGGGCTGCAGCATAGGTGCCAATGGAACCCTCCGCATATCCTCCAGTCAGTGGACCTTTCGTTGCTACAATCATCTTTGCGCTAGACGGCAGGATATGACCTGAGAGTGCGCCCGTTGCAATGACCAGGACGTTATCTGGAGAAAAGGGGTCGGTCCCCGCTTTGATTTCATCCCATAATGTCTTGATCGCGAAGCCGCGGCCGCCGATAAAGGCCCTAGTGAGCTCCGGTGAGTAAGAAGTGGAAACAATTTTCGTTTTGGTAAGGTCTACTTCAAGCAGTTTCCCGTTCCAGCCATCCAATCGAACCATCTATTTGATGAATGTATCAACGAGCTTCATAGCCTTTGTATAGGGTTCTCATGACCGAGAACTTCTTTGCTCAAACGAACGAAGCAAAATGGAGTACCACTGATTTTCCTAAACTTGACGCCCATCCACTCTCATCCCTGTGGCTAGAAGCGTATGCGAACCCGAAGAGAGTGCCGTACTCAGAGCGTTCCGGCTGACTAACGTAATTGCCCATCGATCAGTGTTCCAATTTAACGTTCAAGTTTGGGTTTTCGTTTCTCTAGGAACGCCGTCATACACTCTTGCGGTTCCCCGGACGCACGCGCCTTCGCTTGGGCAGCCTCTGCTGCGATTCTGGCTTGTTCCAGGTCCTCGGAGATCAATTTCATGAACCACTCTTTCTGGATTTTTATGGCGTTCGGCGGTTTCTCCGCTAATTTCGTTGCGGCCGCCAAAGTGGCCTTGTCTAATTCAGTTGGCGGAACAATTTCGTGGACAAGGCCTAACCTCTTCGCTTCGTTCGCACTGATCTTCTCGCAGGTCAGTATTAGTCGAGTAGTTTCCGCCAAGCCGATCATGGCTCTCAAAATCGCCGATCCCGTTACGCACGGCAGGCCTACGTTTAGTTCGGGCATGCTGAACGTTGCGTTTTCTGATGCTACCCTGTAATCGCCCATTAAGTACGATTGCCACCCTGCTCCTACCGTGTATCCAGGGCTAGATGTGATTACTGGGAGTGGGAATCCCTTAATCGCTGCGTAAACGTCACTCCAAGTGGACCCCGCCGTTTGTGGCCCCTGTTCTTCTAGGTCTTGTCCGGCCGAGAATGCCTTACCCGCCCCGGTAATTATTACGGATCTCATCTTTCTGTCGGCCTTCACCTCGTCAAGCGCGTCGATTATTTCCTTCCTAGTTTTTCCGGCGCACGCGTTAAGTTTCTCAGGTCTGTTGATCGTGATCTTGGCGAAGTTATCCATTTTTTCGAGAATGACATGTTCATACGGCATCAGAAATACGCCGAGTTCGGAATCGCTCACGTTGGTTCATAAATTCATGGGCTGGGTTTCTTGAGTGAGGTCAAGTTACTTTCAATCAGATCATGGATCGAACCGGTTGAATTGAAACCCCTCACCCCCATACGCCCCTTAGCGGCTCGTGATCTACGCTTCTCTTTCCACTTAGATTGGATAGTGAAACTCGTGCGGAGTTCTCGGTAGCACATCCTCGGTTGGGAGTTATAGTTAGTTGTGGCTCATCTACGGCCCTGTGACGACTTTTACTCCTCTCTCGAAGATTTCAAGGCCTCTTTCAAGTAACGATTCGCTTATGGTGAGGGGAGCCATAAAGCGCATGACGTTTCCGAAGTGCCCGCATCCCTGCATCAACAGTCCGTTTTCAAACATGTATCTGCGGAGTTTCATTGTTTTCTCCGGGGCAGGTTTCTTCGTCTCTTTGGATTCGACGAGTTCCATTCCGATCATGAACCCCACACCACGGACATCGCCGATGATATTGCTCGAGTCTGCGATTCGCTCGAAGGCTGACTTTGTTTTACGGCCGAGCGTTTGCGCCCTTTCAAGCAGATTCTCTTTCTTGATGTATTCTATGCTTGCAGCTCCGGCCGCCAATGCCAGTGCGTTCGCCCTGTAAGTTCCGACGCGAAACATCTCCGGCAGCGACTTGTCGTATTCTTGGCGGTAAGCGATCATGGAGACGGGGATACCGCCCCCCATCGCCTTTGAGATGCACATGATATCGGGAGTAGTATTCGTTAATTCGCTTGCCCAGAATTTTCCTGTTCTTCCAAAACCCGTCTGAACCTCGTCCGCGATTAGGGGTATTTGGTGCTTGTCGGCGATCTCTCTAAGGCCGGGGAGAAAATCGGACGGCGGTATTATGTATCCTCCTTCGCATTGTATTGGTTCGACAATTATTCCCGCCGGTTCATCTAACCCAGAATGTGGATCTTGTAGAAGGCCTTCCAAGTATTCCAGCAACACCTTCGTTTCGTCACCTTTCTTCTCAACGGGGAAGGGAAAGCGGTACGAGTATGGGAAGGGTAAGTGGAACACTCCCTGTCTCAAGGTGCCTGACATCCCGAGTAACTTCTTGTTGGACGTCGAGCTGACTATGCCTTGGTTGCCGCCGTGGTACGAGCCTTGAAACGCAATTATCGTACTCCTCTTAGTCACATATCTTGCCAGGCCAACCGCGGCTTCGCATGCATCTCCGCCTGTCACGGTGAAAAGCGCCTTGGCGGCTCCTTTGAGAGCGCCAGGCAGAACGGAGTGTATTTGTTTCAAAAATTCTATTCTGACACTCGTAGGAGTCTCAAGGGTATGCCAAACCTTCTCTTCCTGCGACCTAACCGCCGCAACAACCGCCGGATTATTGTGCCCTAAATTCAGAACGCACATTCCGCTAATCCAATCAATGAAGAGATTGCCGTCCACGTCACGAATGGTTGACCCCTTCGCGGAATCGATCGCGAAAGGAAAGGCTTTGTTATAATAGGCAGATTGCGTCTCGAGCCTACTTTGCTCAGCCAGTAACTCTTGCGACTTGGGGCCTGGAGGTTTCACCACGATAAGAGGAGCGTTCTCGTAACTCAGTTGTTCAGTTATCGTCAAGAAATTTACCGGTGGCTGTTGACGCGCCTGGCTATTTGGGAGTTCGTAATATACGGTAAATACCTGTTTCTTGGCATAGCGTTCGTATCCTGAGTATGTAGAGAACCGGGAGAGCCCTGCCAGCAGATGGAAGTCTATGATTCGTGGAACTAATCGAATCAGCGAGCTTAGGGCTGAATTGATAGCATAGCTCAGTGATGTTCTCAGGTCGGCAAGTCCTCCGTTACAACGGAGGACATAGACAGCCTTCAACGCTCCTAAAACTAGGACGAATGATCGCTGCTACCTCTTGAAACTTCGTTGAAACTTCTTCAAACGATGCGACGAACTCGCAAGAATCCTCCAAACCGATTTGCCGCTTCGGTATGCAGGAATCAACAATATATCACCGCGGCCGAGGTAGCCGCGCTTGAGGTACCAATTCGATGGCCAATGCACTCGATGGAGTATCCGTTGCGGACCTTACGATGGGGTTAGCAGGGCCATACTGCACTATGCTTCTGGGAGACTTGGGGGCTGAAGTGATTAAGGTTGAGCCTCCAGACCGCGGCGACTATGGGAGAGAGGGGGCATATGGCGGCCACTTGTTTCGTAGCTGCTCTAGAAACAAGAAGAGTCTAACCTTGGACTTGAGCAAGGAAGAGGGAAAGCAGATACTTCATAGATTAATCAAGAAATCTGACGTTTTTGTTCAGAGCTATAAGCCGAGTACTCTTCCGAAGCTCGGTATAGATTACGAGACTTTAAGGAAGATAAACCCTCGCCTGGTCTACTGTTCGATTTCAGGCTATGGCATGGATGGACCATACAAGGAGAGGCCGGGTTTTGACCTTGTGGGACAGGCCGTAAGTGGGCTACTCTACACATATGCAACCAATGATAGCCTCGTATACCCAATCGCTCTCGCAGACCTCAGTGTATCTATGTCTGCGGTACAAGCGATTCTTGCGGCTCTCATTGCTCGCGAAAGGACGGGAACGGGTCAACACGTTGAAACTTCTTTGCTAGAATCGGCTATGAACTTGCTAGCGTATCTTGCGCCTGAATTCTTTGACCTCGGAAGACCGATCGATAAGGGTTCAAGGGAACTAGGTGTTGGATTCCTTGGAGCATATTTGGCCTCCGACTCCAAGTTTCTCGTAATTCAAGCATTTATCGATAGAATCTTTGATAGAATGGCAACGATCCCTGAACTCAAGCACATCATAGAGGATCCAAGATTTCGAAGCTGGGCGCTACGAAGGACCCATTGCAAGGAACTGTCAGCGTGTTTTCGGGAGGTTATTCGTACGAAGCCTCGTGACTATTGGCTCTCGACTTTATTGCAGGCCGACGTTCCCTGCGCGCCTGTTTTGAGGTTTGATGAAGCGCTCAGAGACCCACAGGTCGAACACAGGAAGATGATCGTAGAGCTGAAACACCCGACGAAAGGGACCGTGAAGAACATAGCGCCTCCCTGGAAGTTTTCTGAGACCCCACCTCTGATGAGGTTGCCTCCTCCGCTGTTGGGGGAGCACACTCTCGAAATATTGGAAAACCTTGGCTACAGTCGCCGAGAAATCGATGAATTGGGTGCGAAAGGAGTCATTCGAATCAAACCATTGACAAATTGAATGAGGCGCGGACCAACACATCAAAGCGTGAATGGTGGTCGCGACCAGGTTGAAGATCGCCAGAGTAAACCTATAGAACTTCGTCAAACCGCCGGTCGCTCACGACCGAATTCAGAGCAAAAGCACTCGCGCCGCAAGTGCGGATGTCGACAATCAGGGCCGTACAGAAGCCCTCTCCGTCGGATACAGGACTCGACTGCCCGCCGCACGGAGGAGGGGAAGGAAGGAATCGCCCCTTGAGTACTATAAATATTGTAGTTATTCCCTATAAGAGTTGCGAAGGTACATACGCAGGTACTAAATCCATCTTTCCGCAAAACAAAACCTGATCGATATGGGCGTAGGCAAACCTTCTGAACTCTTTGTTCGAAGAACATCCGGCCTCGTCAGGGAAATGAGTGTTTCATCGGCAGTTTTCTACAATATGGCTGCAGCTATTGGGAGTACGCTCGGGTGCGGTTGGGTGTACTTCCTTTCGTTGCCCGTCTCTGAAATACAAATCGGCCCATGGGCCATTCAAGGCTTTGAGATTGGAGTGGGGGTTGGTGGAGCATTCATGCTTTTGTTGGCTTACGTATACATGTGCCTCGTTTCTGTGATGCCTCGGACTGGAGGCGACTACGTGTTTACGACGCGTATCACAAGTCCCTTCCTTGGATGGCTAGAGGGATGGTGCCTTCTTTGGACCGTGCTAGGTTTCGTCGCTACGACCATGTACCTTAACAATTGGCAGTTAAACGCAACACTGACCATCGCTGCCTACTACCTGGGGATGCCGAGCTTGATTCCTGCGTCCCAATGGTGGTTAAGTAATCCCGCCATCGTCATCATGTCTGTGATAGTTGGAGTACTTATTTTCCTACAGGCATTGTTACCTGCTAAAATGTATTTCAACTCTTTCAAGTGGGCAGTGTTGATCTGTACAGTGCTCGGAAGCCTTTCTGTTCCCCTGTTCATCGGGATTACGCCAGATAAGGCATTAGTGGCTCTGCAACATTTCAACAGCATGTTGAGCTCCCAATATGCTGTTTCGGCTGACACGCTGAATAGCACAGTTACCAGCATGGGTTTCGTGAATCCTGTTCCATTCAGCTTGCAAACCCTTTTCTTCATAACTGGATTTTCAATGTTCCTTTATATTGGGTTCCAATTTTCAATTTACTTTGCAGGTGAACTCAAAGGAAACGTAACTAGGAACGTAATGATCTCGACACTGGCACCACTCGCGGGAATTCTCTTGTTAGATGTCTTTGTTGCCCTCCCAATCGAGCTCAGTGCGGTGGGATCCGTAGGGCCCTACGCTAATTGGGGGTGGCTGTGGTGGGCTAATGAGGCCGCGGTTCCGGCGGGTTCATACCCAGCCGTTCAATTGCTCGCGGCAATCGTGAACCCAAGCTGGGCTTGGCTGGCTCTAATCGCATCCATCGGAGTGTGTGGGCTGACTATTACCATCCTATCTTCATGGGCAGCCCTCGTCTCCAGAATCGTCTTCGCTTGGTCGCTCGATCGCGTGATCCCATCATGGTTTGCTGCAGTTAATTCGAGAACCCGAACTCCAATTAGGTTGCTCTCGCTTGCTGCAGTCGCAGTAGTTGTACTGACCGTGTTGGCTGTATTGGGAGCGAATCCTATAATTTCTGCCTGGTTCACTGTACTAATGAGTATTCTTACCTGGGTGATGCCAGGCATCAATGCAATGCTGTTGCCCTACAGACGGAAGGACCTGTTCGAACTCGCCCCCAGCTGGGCAAGGAAGAAGATCGGCGGACTCTGGGTCTTGGCGGTTGCGGGAGCAGTTTTCCTGCTCTTTATCGTCGTTAGCTACTTCTACGTGTTCGTCGCACCCTTCATAGCAGCCGTTTCATCGGCGGGACTGGCGGGCTTCGCGGGGTACGCTATAGAAACAGGGATTGCCGCATTTCTTGTCACACTCATAATCGGAACAATCGTATGGTTTGCCAGCAAATGGTACAATGCAAAGAGGGGTATTCGGTTCAGGGACATATTCACTCAGCTACCGCCCCAGTGAGCGAGTAGTTTCCTTAGCCGACCGCTGAAATCCGGTTGCGTAAAGTGGTTGGGAATGCGGCTTTACGCAACTTGTGATTTACACGGTTCAGACAGGTGTTTCAGAAAATTTCTAAATGCCGCAGACCGTTACAAGGCGGAGGTAATTCTTATTAACGGAGATATAACGGGCAAAGCCATAGTACCGATAGTAAAAGACAACAAGGGCCGTTACGTAGCTGAGTTCTTAGGCGGCACCGAGAAAGCAAAGTCCGAAAAAGACTTGGCGAACTTACAAGATCGAATTCGCAACGTGGGTTACTATTGGAAAGTTTTCTCCGGCGATGAACTCCAAGCGATACAGCAAGACGAGGCCAAGGTTAGAGAACTATTCGAAAGCCTGCTAAAGGAAAGGGTTAGGGAGTGGGTGCGCCTCGCCGACGAGAAACTTGCCGGTCAACAGGTCAAGGCCTTCATGATGCCCGGGAACGATGACATACCAGAAATAGACCCGATAATCGCCGAGTCAAAAACGCTTGTAAACCCCGCTGAGAAATTGGTGACTCTAGATGGCCAATACGAGATGATCAGTACTTCATATGCGAACCCCACACCATGGAACACTGCCCGCGAATGCTCCGAAGAGGAACTTGGGAAGAAAATCGAGGCGTTGGTGGCAAAGGTCAGCAACATTAGCACTTCTATTTTCAACTTCCACGTTCCCCCGTACGATAGCACGCTGGATTTAGCACCAGAGTTAGATGAGGAGCTGCGGCCCCAAAGCGGCCCGGCAGGTATGCACACGAAACCTGTTGGAAGCACCGCTGTTCGGAAAGCGATAGAGGACCACCAGCCTCTTCTTGGGTTCTTCGGACACATTCATGAATCCCCGGGCCAAATTAAGATCGGAAGAACAGTCTGCATAAACTCAGGAAGTGAATACTCAACCGGCCTACTGCGCGCCTATGTTATCGATTTGGCAGGAGATACCGTGTCGAATTCCTTCAGAGTAGAGGGTTGACTTCGAAGGACACTACGAGTGGAATATGATCGACCCGCATTCCAATGATTGCAGAAGTAGGACAAGGCATAAGGTTAGCCTATCTTGAGGAAGGGAGCGGACAGCCAGTTGTACTTGTTCACGGATTATGTGCAGACCATAGAGCCTGGGAACCACAGATTCGCGTGCTCTCCAATCACTACAGAACGGTCGCCTACAGCCGACGATTCTCAACCATAAATCAAAACGCTGGAGACATTCACGAGGATACCGTCCTCAATAATGTCGAAGATCTTGCTGGCCTCATCAAAAAGTTGCAAATCAATCCAGCACACATAGTGGGTCATTCCTACGGCGGGGAGATAGCAACATACTTTGCGTACAAGCACCCTGATTTGCTTCGTTCTCTTACCATCATTGAGCCCTCAACGCTCTCTGCGATAATAGAGGATCCAAATAGTGGATTCCAGCGTTTTATGTTGTTGTTGAGGAACCCATCAGCCGCTATGGCATTGCTTGATCTTGCAAAGACTCTAATCGACCCAGCGTTGAAAGCGATACGAAGAGGAGATTCGACCAGTGCAGCGAGGCTCCTCGTCGACGGAACCCAAGCAAAACCTGGGTCATTCGATACGTTTCCGGAAGGATATCGTAACATGATGATAGAGAACGCAAGGGAGATTTACAATTTTGAAATACCTGAATTGAGCTTCAAAAGAGCCGACATTAGGCAGATAAGAGCCCCGACACTTATCATAAAGGGCGAGACAAGTCACAAGATTCTAAGACAAATTGCGAACTCACTCAGCAAAATTATTCCAAACTGCGAACTGACGACTATTCCCAGGAGCGGTCACTTCCCCCAGGTCCAATGTACACAAGACTTTCAATCATCGCTGCGTGGTTTCCTGGAAAGCCACTCGCGCCAATAAAGGACTGAGAATGAACGGATCTCGACCTGCTTGAAAGCGATCCAAGCGGGAAGGACCTAGCTAAGTAACTTCTCCGACATCTTGATACCATTTCTTTCGCGTGCCGACTTTTGCACGCATCTTCCAACCCGTGGTCTTTGGTTCGCTCTCGATTCTCTGGTTGATCTTATCTATTTTTTCTGAAAGATCAGTGCGATAACTGTTTAACGTATCAGACTTAGATACGTACTCTTTGATTTTTCCGAGATTCGTCGTGGCAGTGTAATAGAACCCCCAATCCTTCGAGAGAAGTTCTGCGATATAGCCGATGTTGATTGCATCCTTGTCAACTTCGCCAAGATTATGCGCCTTTAGGAGTACTACAGTGTCTTTGACGTCCTTTTCATTCAATTGCACGATCTGAAGCTTCTCAAGCAAGAGGTCCGCGAGAGGAATTGTTGGATAATCGACGTCTAATCTTTTGCTGAGGTCAATTGTGTGGCAGAAGTTGAGCTTATCCACGAAGACATCAATCATGGGAACTGGGTTTCCGTAGAAGATTAATCGGGTGTCTCCGCGAAGGAGAAGGAATGCTTCGTTGCAAGTGTAGCCCATTCCCTTGAGCATATCCACTATCTTAGGCACGTCAGCCTTTCGGCTCATGAAATCAATGTCTGTGAACACTTTCTCGCCTAGTCTTCCAAGTGACTTCCAGAGAGCTTCCTCATTCTTGCTGTGTAGATAGATCGCAAGCCCCCCCAGGACCCTAAGTTGGATTCCTTTCGCTTGAGCCTCTTTCGCACACCTCAGCGCCTCTTCCACGAATACACCGGGTGCTGGAAACTCCGGGTCGTGCTTTGCGTTGGGTGAATTTGGTGGCGTTGTCACCTGTAATCGTTCCTTATTGACAGCCTGGGATTTCTCCTCTGGGTCTGTTACATTGTATCGGTAAGTATCGACCATATAATCATTCGGACTAAAAATAAGGTTTCCATGGAAGTGGGAGAGTTGCCGGGATTACGCACAGTCCGCAGAGGAAATAGGCGTGATGGATTCCCGATTATCTCGAGTCAAGTTTCTATTGAGAGGCTCGCACCCATCAAAGACGTAGAAGTCTTGTGGCGTTTTCATGCAACCACATCTGTTTCACATCGTCTTTCAGCGGGAGTTGCTTCACTTCCTCGATCACCTGATCGAGCGGAATACCGAGAAGCATCCACTGTGATCCAAAAAGAACCTTCTCCTTTATCGTCGTGTTCCCAAAGTGAAGCAACGGCTCCCAACCCGAACCGGGCCTGTCAAAATACGCAGGCCTGTGAGCTGAGGTATCAATGTAAACGTTCGGGTGCCGCCAGGCTACCACAACCATTTCCTGGACCCAAGGCCAACCTCCGTGACCAGCAATGATCTTAAGCTCGGGAAAATGAGCGGCTACGTGGTCAACCCCGCGAGGGTTGCCATAGTCCATCGCGTGTTCAAAAGAC
>Ga0187770_10000796_pt1 | contig 15881 bp, 13 predicted proteins | sample 0116_SJ02_MP02_2_FD_133154 | JGI IMG/M metagenome (GOLD analysis project Ga0187770, IMG submission 133154) | Tropical peat soil microbial communities from peatlands in Department of Meta, Colombia - 0116_SJ02_MP02_20_MG | ecosystem: Environmental > Terrestrial > Soil > Wetlands > Peat | place...
CCCCAGAACCTCATATCTTTGGAGACGAATATATTCCTGAAAAGCTGGAGACCAAAGCAGGATGGAATTTCCCGAGCCCTGATGAGGATTGGGTGAGAGGATATCCTCAGGAGTTAGAAGATTTCGTAGATGCACTCTTATTTGATAGAGAGCCGATCTCTGGGATCGATTTAGGCAATGATGTCGTTGAGGCGATCTACGCCGCCTACGCCTCAGCAGAAAAAGGAATGCGAATTATGCTCCGCTGAAAAGGTGAACGTATGGAATCGAGAGCAATGGTTCTTGAGAAATTTAATGAACCTCTTGTGATGAAACGATTCCCCATCCCAAAGCTCAAGGAGGGGGAAGTCCTTGTAAAGGTCAAGGCCGCCGGGGTCTGCGGTTCGGACGTCCATATGTGGGAAGGAAGGGATCCCCGCACTCGACGACCTATGATCCTCGGCCATGAAGGGGTGGGAGAGATCGTTGAGATCAACGGGGAGAAGAAGGATGTGGACGGGAATCCATTGGGGGTGGGGGATAGGGTTCTATGGAACAGAGGCGTGGTTTGCGGCCACTGCTATTTCTGTCGGGTGAAGATGGAGCCGTCCCTCTGCACGAACCGGTGGGTTTACGGCATCCATACTTCGGCTGCAGAGCCTCCCTTCCTCACGGGGAACTATGCAGAGTACCTTCCTCTGGTTCGGGAGGCTGACTTATTCAAGATCGAGAGAGAGGTCGACCTTCCAGTTCTGGTTCCGGCCTCTTGTTCGGGTGCCACAGCTGCACATGCTCTCGATCTTTCCCGGATGCAGTCGGGCGATTCAGTTGCGGTCCTCGGGGTAGGCCCTCTTGGAATATTTGCCATTGCATTTGCCAGGTCTTCAGGAGCCTCCCAGATCATTGCAATTGGCGGAACGGAGGAAAGGCTTACGATGTGCGAGGCTTTCGGAGCCACCCTTCTCCTCAATCGCCATCGTCTTTCCAAAGAAGAAAGAAAAGAAGCGGTGTTGGAGGCAACCTATGGCCGGGGAGTCGATGTGGTCTTTGAGATGGCCGGAGAACCCGAGGCGATGAAGGAAGGCATCTCTCTTGCGAGAACCGGAGGAACTTGCGTCTCCGCAGGGTTTGGAGAACCCCACGGAATAATTGAAATCGACTGCTTTCACGACATCGTGCGCAAAAACCTCTGTCTCCAAGGGGTGTGGGTAAGCGAACTGCGGCATACCCATATGGCCTTGAAACTGATGCTAAACCATATTAAAGATTTCAAGAAACTCGTTAGCTCCCGCTTTCCGCTGGCCCAAGCAACCGAGGCCATCCAAATGATGAAGAGAAAGCAGGTTGTGAAGGCGGTTCTTCTTCCCTATGATCAATAAATAGGACCCCATGATTCATGGAAAGTGACACGGGGAATCGCAATCAGACGAATCCTGCTCTCCTTGACAGTGGAAAGCCAGCCTTTCCCAGGCTGGAGTCGGGGTGAACATGCCGTACGTTATTGCAGATTTCGAGTTCAGGTTTTGAGGGATGTGATGGAACGCATTAAATGTGATGTCATGATCGTTGGAGGGGGGGGTGCTGGTTTGAGGGCAGCCATCGAAGCGAAAGAGACTTTTCCGAAGGGCAAAGTTCTACTCGTCACAAAGGGCCTTTTGGGCCAGACGGGCGTCACAGCGACGGCATGCTCTGACCGAATGGCCTTTCACGCCACCCTTCCTTACACAGAGCCTGGAGGGTATGACAATTGGAAATATCACGCCGAGGACATCTATCGAATTGGAGGATACGTTTCAGATGGCAACTTGGCTGCTATACTGGCAAGAGGATCTCGGGAAGCCTTTGAATACCTGGATGCCCTGGGGGTCCCCTTTGTAAAGACGGATGATGGCCGTGCAGACCAGTTCATTACAGATGGCTCCGAATTTGCCAGAGCCTGTTATTCCGGGCCGAAAACAGCGAATCACATTGAGGAAGCTCTCCTCAGGAAGATCTTCTCAATGGACATTACCGTTCTCAATCAATGCATGGCCACAGAGCTCATCCAATGGCGAGGGAGGGTGATCGGCGCCTTTGGCATTGATGAAAGGGATGGAAAGGTCGAAAAAAGAGTCAGGGTCTTCAGCAGCAAAACCATTATCCTCGCAACCGGGGGAGCAGGCGAGGCCTTTGGAGTCCATGTCTTCCCAGCTGGGATGACAGGGGATGGTTACGCAATGGCCTATCGGGTAGGAGCAGAACTGGTCAATATGGAATTTATTCAGATCGGTCTTTCATCGATCAAGACCAAATTGGCCTGCTCGGGAAGCATGATGAGGGCTTTGCCCAGATTCTTGAATGACCAGGGAGTGGAGTTTCTATCAAATTATTTTCCTCGGGCAACATCCTTCATAGACATCAACAATCTTGTCTTCGAAAAGGGCGCAAGCTGGCCTGTCTCTATAGAGAAAAAGACTCATCTCATTGATATTGCCGTATTCAAGGAGATGGCCAAAGGCCGTCGTATCTTTCTCGATTACAGCACAAATCCCCAGGGTTTCCGCTTTCAGGGTCTCGAGTCCAAATGGCAGGAGAGGTATCGCAGAGAGACGAAAAGAGAAATCGGTGATCAGGAGAGGGAGGCGTCTCCCCTTCATCGTTTAAAGGAGATCAACCCCGACTCGGTGGGGTGGCTCAAGGAGAACGGGATAGACCTCTACGCCGGAGAAAAAGTGGAGATTGCACCTTGCATTCAGCACTTCCAGGGAGGGATCAAAATTGGGGAAAACGGGAACGCTTCAGTAAAAGGACTTTATGCTGCGGGGGAAGGTGCAGGAGGCCAACACGGTGCAAACCGACCGGGTGGAAATGCCTTGCTCGATGGCCAGGTTTTTGGAAGAATTGCTGGCCACGAAGCAGCGCTCGAGGCAAGATCCACAGACCGAAAGGAAGTGAACACGGCTCCCATCGATCGTTATCTCAAACGATTGAATCACCTCAGGAAGGGAAAGAAAGCTTCGGAGATGAGAAGAGAGATCCATTCCCTCACCTCGCGTTTCGCCTCTGTGGTGAGGACGGAGGAGGGATTAAAAGAAGGGGTGAAGATCCTGGGGGGGCTCAGAAGAGAGGGAGTGGCTCTGGACGAGGCCGGTCTTATCTTTGCTTTGGAAACCGAGAATATCCTCGATGTGGCGGAGATGGTCTTACGGGCTTGCCTTACAAGAAAAGAATCAAGAGGCCCTCATCTCTTCTTTTCCCGTTTTGAAGACCCCCAACCCCTTCCGGTAAAGGATCCAGAGGGGCGAAGGTATGTGGTGATTCGGAATGAATCAGGAAGGATGGTGCTAAAAAAGAAGATCCCAGTGAAAAAGGAAGAGGGGGGAGAATAACGGAGCGAGGCGATGGAGGAGATTGGAACAAGAGATATGAATTTAGAAATGATTTCTAAACCCATTCAGATCGGAAAAAGAACGGCTCCCAATCGTATTGTGAACCAGCCCATGGAGTGTAATGATGGGGACAGTTCAGGGAATCCTACTGAGATGACCTTTCGGCGTTACCGGAATTTGGCAGAGGGCGGAGCTGGAATGATCTTTGTCGAATCCCTCACCATCTCCTATGAGAGTCGGGCAAGAAAGAACCAACTGAAGATCTCTGAGGAGAATGCGAAGGATCTTGAAAGGCTGGTCAGAGGGATGAAGCAGGTCAATCCGAAATCCCTGGTCCTCTTTCAGATCAATCATGCAGGTCGGATGAGTCAGGAGGCCTTCTCAAAGGTTGTCTCCATCTATCCCACCGCAAATTCGAACATTCATGTCTTGACGGAGAAGGAGATCGAAGAGATCGGGGAGAGGTTTGTGCGTGGGGCGGTTATTGCAAAGCAGGTAGGAGCGGACGGGATCGACTTCAAACATTGCCACGGATATTTCTGCGGGGAGATGTTACGACCAGCCAATGGAAGGCCAGACCGCTTCGGAGGGAGTTTTGAGAACCGGACCCGTTTCTTCAAGGAGACGGTCCTGAAGATGAAAAGCGCGTTGGGGCAGGATGGTTTCTTGATCGGGACAAGGTACTCGATCTACGAAGGTATTCCGGGAGGGGTCGGCACGACAGGTCCTCAGGAGGTGATCGAGGATCTCTCCGAAGGCTTGGCCTTGGCAAAGATGGTCGCGGAGATGGGGATGGACTTCATTAATGTCTCTGCCGGGATACCCGCCATCACCCCTGAGATTGTGAGGCCATCTAAGAATTATCCTGAGGGAGTCTACAGACATTTTGGATGGGCCAAGGGTGTGAAAAAATTGGTCAAGATTCCTGTGATCGGGTCGGGATATAGCTACCTAAGGGATGGGAAGAACGATTTGAAGGAACCCGACCCATCGAAAAAAAGTTTCCTGTTCTATGCAGAAAAGAATCTGAGGGATGGCAGTGTGGATCTCGTGGGAATCGGAAGACAATCTCTCGCAGATCCGCTGTTTGCTAAAAAGATACTCTCCGGAGATTTGGAAAAGGTCAATTTCTGCATCGCCTGCGGCGGATGCAGCATCCTTCTCAGATCGCAGAAAGAGGTTGGCTGTACCGTTTATGACAAGTATTACAAAAGGGTATTGAAAGAAACGGTTAAGAGTAAACCCCGTTAGAAAGGTGGGGCTTTGCCCCCGCCTTTATAAGGAGCTGATGCTTTCTATTTATGACATCCCAGGCATAAATGCCGGGGCTTTCTAACGGGGTAAAAAGTTATGAATTGTCAATGATGAATTTGAAAACTGCAATTTTCTATGCGACCTAAAAGGAAGGAGGATCTTTATGTACGACGTCGTAACGTTTGGAGAGGCGATGGTGAGGCTCTCACCACCTCATTTTCAGAGATTGGAGCAGACTCGAAGTCTCGATGTCAACGTGGGCGGGGCCGAACTGAATGTGGCTGTCGGGGTGACCCGTTTTGGAATGAAGAGCACGTGGGTCTCCAAGCTTCCTAAGAACGGGCTGGGATGGCTCATCCGGGACCGCGCCCAGGAGTTTGGAGTGGATTGCTCCCATGTCGTCTGGTCTGATCAGGGAAGGGCCGGAATCTATTTTTTGGAGTTGGGCGCATCGCCAAGAGCTTCGAGTGTCCTGTATGATCGGGCAGGTTCGTCGATCAGCATGATCAGGCCGGGCGATGTGAATTGGCCGAAGATCTTTGCAGGATCGAAACATTTTCACGTGAGTGGCATCACTCCTGCCCTAAGCCCCTCTGCCTCGGAGGTGACCGTCGAGGCCTTGAAAGCAGCCAAGAAAGAAGGCTGTACCGTCTCTTACGATCTCAATTATCGGAAGAAGCTCTGGACTCCGGCGGATGCAAAAAGAATTCAAGAACCCATCATGGCAGATGTCGATATCCTCATCACCACCGAGGAGGACACGAATGTGGTCTTCGGAATTAAAGAGAAGGATTACGAGACCGTTGCGGAGAAGCTGGCTCACACCTTCAAATTTAAAATTGTCGTGATCACGCTGAGAGAAGATCTTTCCGTGTGGAGGAATAACTGGACAGCCATCGCCTTTCAGGACGGAAAGATTTTCAGAGATAGAAAGTATGAGGTGGAGATTGTAGACAGGGTGGGAGCGGGAGACTCCTTCACTGCTGGATTTCTTTACGGCTGGTTGAAGGAAAAGGATGTTCAAAAAGGCGTCCAGTATGGAAACGCCTTTGCCGCGCTGAAACATAGCCTCCCAGGAGATTTTAACTGGAGTACCCTGGAGGAAGTGGAAAATCAACTCAAAGGCGCAGGGCTGAGGATTTCAAGGTAGATACTCTTTCCCCCTCACCCTCTACGGGGGAGGATTCACCTTGTAAGATGAAGGATCTCATCGGAAGATGGTTCAAATAATCAGCCTGATCTAACAGGGTGAAGGTGGGGGTGAAATTAATTATCTTCTAATCAGGAGGAGCTGAAATGGAGAAGAGAGAGGTTTTCAATCGAATGATGTCAGAGGGATTGGTTCCGGTGATCCGTGTCTCCTCTGCCCAGGAAGCCATCGATGTAGCCGATGCCATTAAGGAGGGCGGGGTGACCCTGATCGAAATTACGATGAGCGTGCCGGGAGCCATCGATGTGATTAAAGCGTTGGCCCAAAAATACAGGGATGAGATCATCCTGGGTGCAGGGACAGTTTTGGACCCTGAGACAGCAAGGGCTGCATTGCTTGCAGGGGCCCAGTTTATTGTAACTCCAACCCTCAACTTTGATGTCATCCATCTCGCACACCGTTACAGTGCTGTGGTCGTCCCGGGTGCGATGACCCCAACAGAGATTCTCGCCGCTTGGAATGCAGGTGCGGACATGGTAAAAGTTTTTCCCGCTGCCCAACTTGGGGGACCGGAATACCTTAAGGCGATCAGGGGTCCTCTGCCGCAGATCCTCCTCGTCCCCACTGGAGGAGTGAACCTCCAGAATGCAGGCGCCTTTATCAAGGCCGGTGCTGCAGCACTCGGGGTGGGAGGAGAGGTGGTGGACAAGAAGGCGGTCAAGGAGAAAAAGTTTTCCGTCATCACTGAGAACACACGCGCCTTCACCAAGGCAATCCGTGAAGCGCGAGGAATATAAAAATCAGGGATCACCAGTTGTCCATTGTCAATGATCAGTGATCAGCAAAAAATTGCAAATTGAAAATTGCTTATTGACAATTGACCATTGAGGTATTCATGCGTATCTCTTTTCCCTATCCTGAAATAAATTCAATAGAGGTGCCGGAGCAAAACCTTCTCGGGATCTTCTCCCCTTCCATTCTGAAGATTGAAGAGGGCGAGGAAAAGATCATCGAAAAGGCCTTCTCCAAACCCATCGGATCTCTGCCTCTATCAGAAAGGCTCAAAGGGTGTAGGGATGTTTTGATTGTGGTGGATGATTACACTCGGACGACACCCGTCCAAAATGTCCTGCCGAGCTTGCTGAAGGAATTGGAGATCTGTGGAATTCGACCCGATGGGATTAAAATTCTGGTCGCCCTTGGGACCCATCGGTCGATGACCGAGGATGAGATACGGAAGAAGTTGGGGGAAGACATTTCCAAAAGATATTCGATTTTCAACCACCATTGGTGGGATTTGTCCCAACTGGTCTATTTAGGAGAAACGGAAGGAGGAACTCCTATCTTCGTCAATCGATTGGTTGAGGAAAGTGATTTCACGATCGGCATTGGTCAGATCGTTCCTCATCGGGTGACTGGATTCAGTGGCGGAGGGAATATTGTTCAACCCGGAATCTGTGGGGAAGAGACCACAGGAAAGACCCACTGGCTGAGCGCCCAATTTAGGGGTTGCGAGATTTTGGGGAAAATAGAAAATCCCGTCAAGGAAGAGGTTGAGCAGGTTGCCGTGAGAGCGGGGTTGAAATGGATCATCAACACGATTCAGGACGGAACGGGGAGAGTGGTCGATGCCGTGGCAGGAGATCCCATTCTGGCTTATCGAACCGGTGCCATCCGGTCCCACCAGGTTTATCAATCGGAACTCCCTCAAGAGGCGGACATTGTCATTGCTGACTCTCATCCTTATGACTCTGAACTCTGGCTGGCTTCAAAAGGGATCTATGCCTCGGAGCTGGCAGTCAAACAGGACGGCGTAACCATCCTGGTCTCTCCGTGTCCAGAGGGAATCTCTCCCAGTCATCCAGAAGTACTTGAGTTTGGATATCAGACGTTCGAGAGGGTGGACCAATGGGTTTGCCAAGGGAAGATTAGGAAAATGACAGCAGCTGCCCATCTTGTTCATGTGGGAAGGGTGATCAAAGAAAGGGCGAAGGGGATCATGGTCTCCCGGGGGATATCGAAAGGTGAAACGGAAAGATTGGGTTTTGTCCATGCCCGAGAACCCCAGGAGGCGTTGGACATCGCCTTTTCACTGTTGGGTCGCGATGCAAAAGTTGCTGTCCTTCAAAGGGGCGGCGAAATCTTGCCCGTGATCAAGGAAATGTAACCATCCTCATTCAAAGGAGATGCGTATGAAAGCAGTGGTGAAATATGGAAAAGGCAAAGGTCTGGTTGAAATTCGGGATATTCCCGAACCCAAGATGAAAGATGACGAAGTCCTCATCGAGGTAAAAGCTGTCTCGGTTTGCGGAAGCGATCTTCATATCTACCATGACAGCCATCCCTATTGGCCCCCGGTCGTCCTCGGACACGAGTTCTCTGGAGTGATTGCCGATGTGGGGAAAGAGGTAACAGGTTGGAAGGTCGGCGACCGGATCGTTACAGAGACCCGCACGGGCTCCTGCGGCGTCTGCTATAACTGTCAGAGCGGGTTCCCGCAGGTGTGCGAACAGAAGAGGCCCTATGGCATCGGCATCAACGGTGCCTATACAAAATATGTGGCAGGCCCCCCTCGTCTCCTCCATCGTCTCCCGGCTAACATTCCTTTCGAGGTGGGAGCGGTGATCGAACCGACGGCCGTGTGCGTCACCTCCATCTTGGAACGGGCCCAGCTTCAGGCTGGAGAATCGGCTGTCATCACAGGACCGGGTCCCATCGGCCTCATCTCCCTTGCGATTGCAAAGGCGGCCGGAGTGAAGATGATCGCGGTGACTGGAACGAGTTCGGATGAGGGGATGAGATTCCAAAAGGCCAGAGAGTTGGGAGCAGATTTCACGATCAATGTAGAGAAGGAGAACCCTATCCAGAAGGTCCTGGACTTGACCGGCGGTCTTGGCGCGGACATTCTGATTGAGGCCTCAGGAAGCGGGAAGGCGGTCGCCCAGGCCTTTGAGATGGTGAGAAGAATGGGGAGGATCTGCGCGATTGGAATTTCGGGAAGGGAAGAAGTCTCGATCCCTTACGACCGGGGAATCTTTAAGGCCCTCCGCTACGATTTCTGTTTCTCCAGCAGCTGGACGGCCTGGGAGAGGACAATCGGACTCATCTCAAGAGGACTCTTGCCGGTTGGAAAATTGATCACCCATCAACTCCCTCTCGAGAAGTGGGAGGAGGCCTTTCGCCTATTAGAGAATCTACAAGCCGCTAAGGTGATTTTGATTCCATAGAAAGAGGAGAATGAAAATGAAGCGACACCCGTATCAGGTGGTCATCACCGATTGTGACCATGGTTCCATCGATGAGGAAAAGGAGGAGCTCGGTCGAATTGGAGCTGACCTGGTCTTGGCCCAAGCAAAGGAAGAAGAAGATTTGATTCGGTCTTGCAGAGAGGCCGATGGACTCATCAACCAATATTCACTGTTGACCCGGAAGGTCCTCGAGAATCTTCCTAAATGCAAAGTCGTTGCGCGATATGGAGTTGGGGTGGACTCCGTGGACCTCGGGACAGCCACGGATCTGGGGATCATCGTTGCCAATGTGCCGGACTACTGTATGGATGAGGTGGCCGATCAGACCCTCTCGATGGTCCTCACATTGATAAGAAAGACGACTTTTTTCACTGAGAAGGTGAAGTCAGGCCAGTGGGATTTCCGCGAGGGGATTCCCATTTATCGAACCAGGGGAAAAACATTGGGCCTGATCGGTTCCGGAAGGATCGGCCTTGAAGTGGCAAAAAGGATCTTGAGCTTTGGTGTGAAGGTGATCGCCTTCGACCCTTATCTTGAGAAGGCGCCTCAGGGAATTGAGCTGAAAGATTTCGATTCCGTCCTAAAGGAATCCGATGTCGTCTCCATCCACTGTCCATTGAACGAATCGACGCGGCATTTAATTGGAGAGAAGGAATTTAGAAAGATGGAGAAGAGGCCTCTCCTCATCAATACGTCAAGGGGACCGATCGTCGATGAAAAGGCAATCATTCAGGCTTTGAAGGAAGGGCTTATCTCCGGCGCAGGTCTGGACGTCCTGGAGAAAGAACCTCCCGATCCTCTCAATCCATTGCTCAAGATGGAGAATGTGATTATCACCCCTCATATGAGTTTCTATTCTGTAGAGTCGATCAGTGAATTGAAGCGGAGGACAGCGGAGAGCATTTCAGCTGTTCTGTCGGGGAGATGGCCAAAGTCCGTCGTCAATCGAGCGGTCATGGGAAAGACCCGAGCTTCCATATCTCCGAATCTCATTGTAGATGAGAAGCCGCCTATCTAATAGGGAAGCCTCCCATACCCTCATAAAGTTAGACCGCTTTATAAGATTTTCGAAAACATTCCTATCGGATCATCCCTGCCTGAGGTAGGCAGGGGATTTGGCCGGCGCTTCAGCGAGGAATCACTTCCAATTTCTGAGTTGACATTGAACGGCGGATATGAAATCATAAGACGTCAGATGTCTGATATCTGGCACCCTTTCTGTAGAGGAAATCGTTGGCTCGAACTTTTCCCGTATGGACGATCAGAAGATGACTCATCTATTAGCCACTCCGTTGAAAAAAGGGTCTGTGGTCAGCCTGGTGATGGAAAGGATCAAAGAAGCGATCCTCAATAAGGAATTGAAACCGGGTGATTATCTTCCATCGGAGGCGGAACTTACCCAAAACCTTGCCGTGAGCAAGTCGAGTGTGAGAGAAGCCATTAAGATGCTTCAGGCCCTGGGGGTGGTGGAGGTCAGAAGGGGACAGGGGACGATCATCCGAGACCGCCCGAGTGAAGACTCTATCAGCCCGATGATCTTCCAACTGATGCTTGATAATGGCTATCCGGGAGATCTGGTTGAATTGCGCCTCATGTTTGAACCGGCCTTCTCGGTGATGGCCATGGAACGGGCGACCCAAGAGGATATCGGAAGGATAAGAAAAACTCTGGAGAAATTTGAGGCCGCCATCAAGGCTGGAGAGCAGGTGGCAGACGATGACATCGCCTTCCATCTCGCGATCCTCCATACGACCAGAAATCCCCTTGTCATCAGGATCGGCGAGACGATCTTTCAGCTCTTCAGATCCTCCATCGGTATCTCCATGAAGAACATCCCTGAAATTGCCCTGCGGGATCATAAAAGAATCTTTGGGGCATTTTGCAAGAAGGAAGAGGCAACGCTCCGAAAGGCCATTCTCAAGAGTTATGAAGGATGGAAAAGGAGTTTATATAGAAAATAAATCATGGAGGTGGGGTGGCCAGGTTCCATCCACAATTTAAGAAAGGAGGGTGTAAGATGAAGAAGGTCGTAATTCTCTTAGCGGCGATTGGGATCGCAGCCGGCCTGGGATCTTTGTCTGTTTCGCTGGCCCAGCAGCCCAGACTTGGGATCGAAGTGTACAAGGATAACCCCAATCAACAAATCCCAACCACGGAGTTGGTGAACCGATGGGCTAAGGAAAACAATGTGCAGACCGACATCACGATGGGAGGCCATGCAAACCGTTTGACCATTGCCACGACAGCCCTTGAAGGCGGGACCGGTCCCGATATCCTCATGCTCGCAGACTTCGAACCCAATCTCTTTTCCAAGGGCTTGCTTGACCTCTCGGATCTTGCCGATAAGATCGGGGTGCAGAACGGTGGCTGGTATCCCATTGCCAAAGAAATTGGAACTGCCGAAGGGCAATGGAAGGCCTTGCCGATCTACATTTACATGCACGAGATGATCTACCGGAAAGACATTGTGGAAGCAATTCATGCTAAAGTGCCTCAGACCTGGGATGAATTCAGGGCTGTCCTCAAGAAGATAAAGGACGCAAAGTTAAAGATTCAGCCCTTTGGGGTGGCTTATGCACGCTCTTTCGATGGGCAGCAGTTCCTGATCAGCGTGATCCTTTCGAACGGTGGTGAAGTCTTATCTGCGGATGGGAAAAGGGTTGTATTCAATTCTCCAGAGACTGTAAAAAGCCTGAAATATGTGATCGGGCTCTACAGGCAAGGGTTGGTAGATCCTACGGTGCCTGGATGGGATGACAGCACCAACAACCAGGCCATGTTATCCGAACGGATCGCCTTCACCTTCAACAGTTTCTCGATCAAGATGGCCTCTGAAAAAGACTTCCCGAAGCTCGACCCAAAAATCGGGGCAGCCGTCTATCCTGGGGGCCCTAAGGGACGATTCTCTTTCCCCTTTACGCTCAGCTATGGCATACGCAAGAACAGCAATCAGCCTGAATTGGCGAAAAAGCTCCTCGCCTACTTGTTTGAGGCAAAGAACTATCAATATGTCCTCGAATCCACCGCCGGCGCTACCGGGACCTCCCTCAAGGGCTTTGCCAACTTGCCGTTCTGGGCAAAGAAGCCAGATTGGAAGGCTAACCTGGATGCCATTCCTACGGCCCGTCTTTTCGCGCCCCCCTCTGCAGCCACCGCCGAAGTCAACAATAGCTACGTGATCGTCGATATGATCGGCGATGTCCTGGTCGGTGGCATGACAGAGGAGCAAGCGGTCGAAAAGGCAGCGAAGAGAATGGAGGAGATATACTTCGGCAAAAAATAAACTGATGGGAAGAGGCCGGGAATGGATCCCAAGAGCCATGGGAAAAAATCGGCGGGGTGGAAACAGATCTATAGCTCCAGTACGATTTTTGTGCTCCCGGCCGCTCTCCTCGTCTTAGTGATCATCGCCTATCCCTTTATCACGGCGATCTGGATAGGCCTTACCAACAAAACGGTAGCTGGCCCACCTCCCCATTTTATTGGATTACAAAACTATTTCACATGCATTCGACGGTCCGATTTCTGGCAAACCTTTTTCAATACAATGATTTTTGCCTCGGGCACACTTCTTCTCAGTCTTGTTTTGGGACTGGTTCTGGGGCTCGCCCTCAACCGCGTAAAAAGAATGCGGGACTTGGTCGGAGCGACCATCCTTCTTCCCTGGATCGTCCCGACGGTCATCAGCACCTTGGTCTGGCTCTGGATGTACAACCCCTTTGCCGGTGTCCTGAATTATATCTTCACCACGCTGGGATTGGTTGACCAGCCTATTTCCTGGTTGGGTTTACCCAGACTGGCAATGGCTTCCGTCATCATCGTCAGCGCTTGGCGGAATATCCCCTATTTCGGAGTCATTATCCTCGCAGGGATAAAACAGATTCCTCATCAACTCTTTGAGGCCTCCCAAATCGACGGGGCAAATGCCTTCCAGGCCTTTGTTCACGTCACCCTCCCCGCATTGAAAGGCGTTCTTTTTGTCTACTCCACACTCGTCTTCGTGCAGACCGCCTATGACTTCGCTCTCATCTACATCCTGACGCGGGGGGGGCCTGCGGGGGCGACGGAAGTTCTTTCAGTGAAGTCCTTCATGACCGCTTTCGAGACCGGACAAATGGGCCTCGGGGTTGCGATACCCCTGTTTGCCTTTCCCCTGTTCGCTCCCTGGGTCATGATCGTCACACGCCGGATGATAACCCAATGGGCCGGAGGCGCTATTCAATGAGCCAGTGGAGATGGAAAGCAGGGATTGGAGATGGCGCTACCCTCTCGATCATCGCCCTTTTCTCAATCAGTGCTCTCCTCCCTTTCTATTGGATGGTCGTCACTTCCCTGAAGACCGCCAATGAACTCTTTTCTCTTGGCTTCCCGCTATGGGTCTTCCATCCAACCTGGGGGAACTACATTGGGTTATTTAACCTCACTCCATTTGGTCATTGGTTCTTGAATAGTGCTTTGGTTTCCACCGGGGCGACGGTGATCGCCCTTGGTTTCGGGTCCCTTGCTGCTTATGGCCTAAGCAGGATGCCGTCCAAACTCTCTATCGCCATTGTCCAGATGACCTTATTGACTTATCTCATCCCACGCGCCGTATTCGTCGTTCCTCTGTACAGTCTGCTTCACACTTTGCATCTTCTGGACAATCTGTTGGGTCTCACATTGGCCTACTTAAGTTTCACCCTTCCCTTCACCATATGGCTCCTGATCAGCTTCTTCCAAACCATTCCTAAGGAGCTGGATGAGGCTGCTCTGATCGACGGCTGTAGCCGGATCGGCGTATTAGCGCGGGTTGTCCTGCCATTGGCGGCTCCCGGGATTGTAGCCACGGGCATTTACTCTTTTTCCACAGCCTGGAACGAATTCATGTATCCTCTTGCCTTGGTGCAGACTCAAACCAGGACCGTGCTCACCGTGGGGATCGCTTCATTGAGACAGGCAGATATCTTCGCCTGGGGACAGATCATGGCCGCTGGGACCGTCGGCGCGATCCCGGTGATGATCTTTTATGCCTTCATCTACAGACGAATCGTCGGAGGACTGGTCGCTGGCAGTGTTAAGGGCTGATGAAAAAAAGATGAAAACGAATGAGAAAGGAGGGCTTTCATGATAATTGATGCAGATTGCCATATTTCTCCAACCCTGGAAGGCGGGAATAGCATTACCATCGATGAACTGATAAGAAGGATGGACAGATCCCGTGTGGATAAGGCAGTGACCTGGCTCCAGCCACCTTATAGCAGGGAAGTCGATCGAGCCAATGAATACGTTTACAGCGCTGTCAGAAAACATCCGGATCGGATTCTCGGATTTGGCTGGGCGGATCCGAACCTGGGTGTCGAAAAGGCCAAAGAGGCAGTAAAAAAATGTGTCGATGACTACGGCTTTTTTGGAGTGAAATTAAACGGCGCACAAAATGACTATTACATTGACGACCCCGTTCTCTCCATCCCTCTCATCGAAGAGATTGCAAGAGCCGGAAAGATTCTGGCATTCCATGTAGGTGCCGATGCTTACGAGCGGACCCACCCTTTCAGGGTGGCCAAAGTCGCCAAACGATTTCCCCGGCTGCAGATCTTAATGGTGCACATGGGGGGTGCTGCCTTTGCCGATTTAAGTAAGGCAGCCATTGAGATGGCTCAGGAACATGCGAATCTGACCCTCATCGGCAGTGCCATCCGGTCCATTCCTATTTTAAAGGCGATCAAGACTCTCGGAGCTTCGCGGGTCTGTTTTGGAAGCGACACCCCTTTCGAGTTAATGCGTGTGGAGGTGGCCAAATATCAAGCGTTGCTGGATGGGGAAGTCACCCCAGAAGAAAAAGAACTAGTGATGGGAGGCAATATTATCCGGCTCTTCGGATTAAAAAGATAAATCCCGAAGCAGTTATTTGTAATGGTAAAGGGAAATTTCCGGGCGTCATTGACGCACTTGGGCCAAAATCTGCCTGACGCTAACACCCACAAGTCCTCAGGTATCTGGTGTCTGAGCAATTGAAGATTACCAAGCGGAAGCTTGCGTCTGTTGGGACTGAATATATGAATATCAAATCTTGTCTTTTGGGAGTTGCCGAAAACAGTGAATAGATAGCGAGACTGTCGAAAAAGTCTCCAAGCAGATTCTTGGCAGAGATGGAGAAAAAAATGACCTCACAGAATGCACCACGATCAACGATCTCACAATTATGAGGGGTCATGGGACCCCCAAAAACCACCCATTAACTATACTGAAAGGTTTTTCGACAGTCTCAGCAGATATTCGAACTTTGACGGTAATGAAATTCAGAGTCTTTTAAAAAAGGGGTTCTGTCCGGACCCCCCTCGGTTATCGATTTCACGCCCTATGTAGATTCTCAAGCCCCGTTTAAAAACTCCTGTTCTTTCCTGTGATGAATGGAGCCTTCTCCCCAGCCTGATATTCGTGGTCTTCCGCCACACGATTGTTATCTGGCTATATTAGATGCATATTAAACACTTTCTGTTAAAAGCAGAACTTCTAAAACAGGAACAGTTCTCCAACGGCAACTAGATTAACGCATTAGCAAACCACCATTGACATCAATAGTACAGCCCGTAATGTAACTAGATTCTTTTGATGCCAAGAATAATATTGAATCAGTAACTTCTTGAGCCATTCCAAACCTAGACATCGGAATTGACTCTAGAAAATCCTTCCCCTTTTTTCCAATGAGATCCTTAGTCATTCCTGTAACAATTAATCCCGGAGCTACGCAATTGACATTAATTCCAAATGGTACTAGCTCTAACGCTAAGGCCTTGCAAAATGCCAACACACCACCTTTTGACGTACCGTAATGTGAGCGCCCGGGAATCGCGCCCCTTTGCCCAGCTATGGAGGCTATACAAACTATTTTCCCAGATTTGC
>Ga0187770_10000797_pt1 | contig 15877 bp, 11 predicted proteins | sample 0116_SJ02_MP02_2_FD_133154 | JGI IMG/M metagenome (GOLD analysis project Ga0187770, IMG submission 133154) | Tropical peat soil microbial communities from peatlands in Department of Meta, Colombia - 0116_SJ02_MP02_20_MG | ecosystem: Environmental > Terrestrial > Soil > Wetlands > Peat | place...
CAAGATCGCCCGGCGGTTTACGTAACCTCCGTCGGCGAATCCCGCTCCTCGAGCAATCAGATTCTCCTAAATCAACGAAGGAGAACCACACGGCCATGACTGCTCCATTCCTACGGCGCTTCATTCTGGCGATTATCGCCTCCAGCGTTCTAAGCCTGGCCACTGGTTGTCACCGTCACTCAGATTCTTCCGCCAGTTTTTTCCCGGAATCAGGCGAAGCTAGCGGTTGGACCAAACTGCCGGAGGTCCGCACGTTTGCTCCCGACCAGCTTTCTGATTACATCGATGGCGATGCCGAGAAATATCTGCAAGCTGGAGTCCGCAGCACTTCGACTGCTGATTACAAACTCAAAGATCAAATCCAGCTGACCGTCGACCTGTACACTATGTCCAACTCTGCCGGCGCGAAGTCTATATTCGAATCCGAACCCCCAATGAATGCCCAGACTCCTTCTCTGGGAGATGCCGCCCGCCTCTATTCGCAAAGTCTGATCTTCCGCAAGGGCCGTTATCTCGTCCGAATGGTTGCCTATCAGGATTCCCCGGAACTTACTCAGGCCATGTTCAATCTAGGTGTCGCGATCGAGAAAAGACTTCCTCGTTAGGGGGATGCTGCCATGAAAAACGGAACATTCCAGAGCCGTCGCGAATTTCTCAGGGAGTGTGCTATTGGCGCGTTAGCGGTCGGCGCAGGGAAGTACGCCTTTGTGGCGGACAGCAAGGTGAATCCTCCTAGCGTGACGGGCGCGAAATCCAAAGTGGTGATTGCTCGTGATCCCGCGCTTTACGCCAACAGTTCCAATCCCGATGAAGCCCGTGTGCAGAAACTGCTCGATGAAGCGATGCAGACCTTCTTCCAGACCTCCGACCCGGTCAGTCCTTGGAAGAAAATCGTTCGCCCTGGCGAAGTGGTGGGCCTGAAGATCAACACCATCGCTGGTCCCGGCCTATCCACCCATCCTGTTTTCGTCGCGGCTATTTGCGAGCGTCTGCAGCAGTCCGGCGTCAAAGCCGGCAATATCATCGTCTGGGACCGCACCAACGACGAACTTGATCGCGTGGGCTACCGTCTTTCCAACGACCCGAATCACATTCGCTACACCGGCACCGACGCCAAGGGCATTGGCTATGACGAAACCGTGTTCACCGCCGGGGCCATACAGACACGCCTCTCGAATCTGCTCACGCGCGCGTGCGATTGCATGATCAATCTGCCCATCCTCAAACACCATGTGGGTTCGGGCGTGACTTTGTCGCTGAAGAACATGTACGGCGTAAACGACAATCCCAGCAAATTCCACGCCAATAACTGCTGCCCAGGCATTGCCGACCTCAATCTGCTTTCGCCCATTCGCAATAAATTCCGTTTCGTAGTTGCCGATGCGATGACCGGCTGCTTTGCCGGAGGCCCCGGTTACAAACCGCAGTATGCCTGGAAGTACAACGGCATCATGGTTGCCTCCGATCCAGTGGCCATCGACCACACCGCCTGGCAGATCATCGAGAAGAAGCGCGCCGAGATGGGTGTGAACACGCTCGCCCAAGCCGGCACTCCGCCCAAGTACATCGCCGTGGCCGCCGATCCCCAGCACCGCCTAGGCACTGATGATCCTGATCGGATCGGCCTCGTGGAGATTTAACATGGCAAATACACCCGCCGACAGCGCGCCTTCCGAGCCTCTCAATCGCCGCGACGCCCTCATTCGTATTCTTCGGCTCGCGGGTTTGAGTGCCGGCAGCGCCGCCGCTGGTTACTGGCTCTCGAGACGTAGTCTTCAACCCACCGAGCAAGCTCTGGCGGCCGTAGTGAAACGTGATCACACCATCGCGGCAAACCCGGCCTTCCCCGACCTCGCGGTGATCAGTGGCGATTCCGCGCGCTCGCTCGTTCAGCGGGCTCTGCAGGAACTAGGGGGTATTCAACGCTTCATCTCTCGCGCCGATGTTGTCATCGTCAAGCCAAACATTGCCTGGGACCGTACTCCCGAGCAAGCTGCCAACACCAACCCCGAAGTCGTCGCCGAAATGGTTCGCCAGTGCTGGTCGGCGGGAGCGAAGAAGGTCATCGTCACCGATGTGAGTTGCAATGATCCCCACCGCTGCTTCCTGCGTTCCGGCATAGCTGCCGCTGCCCGTGCGGAAGGCGCCGAGGTTCTGCTGCCCGATCCTTCGAAGTTCAAAGAGGTGAATCTCGGCGGCGATCTCCTTGAGGACTGGCCGGTCTTCCAGCCCTTCCTGGAGGCCGATAAAATCATCAATCTTCCCATCGCCAAGCATCACAGCCTGACCAACACCACTCTGGGTATGAAAAATTGGTACGGCATTTTGGGCGGTCAGCGTCACCGGCTGCACCAGCACATCCACGAAAGCCTGGTGGACCTGGCCGATTTTGTCCGGCCGACCCTAACTATGATTGATTCCTATCGCGTCCTGGTGCGCAATGGTCCGACGGGCGGCAATCTCGAAGATGTTTTGCTGAAGAAAACCCTGGTGGCCGGCACGGATCCTGTGGCCTTGGATGCCTATGTCGCCAAAGCCTACTGGAACCTTGATCCGCCCGCGCTGCCGTACCTGGGGATGGCGGAGCAGCGTGGTCTCGGCTCGCGGCAATTCGACAAGCTGCACACCCAAATCGTGGCGCTGAATTCTTGACCGGCGAACACTTCTTCAATTGTCCCAACACCAATTCTCCTGCCAGCCAAAATGGCTCTCTCGCGCTACTCGGGCTGGCCGGAAATCACTTTCACCTACAAGCCAAAGTGGTAGGTTGTGCCTGTTGTTAAGTACGCGTCGTCGTGATTCATATCACGGCGGCAAGTGGCCCGATCAGTTCTAATCAATCTGCATCGCGCTCAGCCCCACCCGTCGGCTTATGGCGGCAACATCTTCATGCCATTCCAACTCACAAATCCGAACAGGAGGATTGTTTCATGGCTACACTTACCCATCCTCCGGCCCTTAAACAGACCGGAGACTATATTAAAGACGTTCTAGCTATCGCCCGAGCTAAAAACCCCGCAGAACCCGAATTTCTCCAGGCCGTCCAGGAAGTCCTCGAAAGTCTCGGTCCCGCCATTACCAAGCATCCCGAATATCAGAAGGCTCGCATCCTCGAGAGATTGATCGAGCCCGAGCGCGTGCTGATGTTCCGTGTGCCGTGGATCGATGATGCTGGCCAGGTTCAGATCAACCGCGGTTTCCGCATTGAGATGAACAGCGCCATCGGGCCGTACAAGGGCGGGCTGCGCTTCCATCCCTCGGTCAATCTGGGCATCCTGAAGTTTCTGGCGTTCGAACAAGTTTTCAAGAATTCGCTCACTACGCTGCCCATGGGCGGTGGTAAGGGCGGCTCCGATTTTGATCCCAAGGGCAAGAGCGATAACGAAGTCATGCGCTTCTGCCAGAGCTTCATGAGCGAATTGTTCCGCCACATCGGCGCTGATACCGACGTCCCTGCGGGTGACATCGGCGTGGGTGGCCGCGAAATCGGCTTCCTTTTTGGACAGTACAAGCGGCTCGCCAACCGTTTCACCGGCGTATTGACCGGCAAGGGCCTCAGCTGGGGCGGCTCGCTGATCCGTCCGGAAGCCACTGGTTACGGCTGCGTCTATTTCGCGCAGGAAATGCTCAAGACCAGGAAAGATTCCTTCGACGGCAAGCTGTGCCTGGTGTCCGGCAGCGGCAACGTCTCTCAATACACCATTGAAAAGCTGCTCGATCTGGGCGCCAAGGTTATCGCTATTTCCGACTCCGACGGCGTTATTCATGATCCCGAAGGCGTCAACCGCGAAAAGCTGGCCTTCGTTCTGGAACTGAAGAACGTGCGCCGCGGCCGCGTCAAGGAATATGCCGACAAGTTCAAGACCGCCAAGTACATTCCGCACGATGCCAAGCTCGATTACAACCCCATCTGGACCGTCAAGGCCGATTGTGCCTTCCCCAGCGCAACTCAGAACGAGATCAACGCCAAAGACGCCGCCACCCTGGTCATGAACGGTTGCAAGCTGGTCGCCGAAGGCGCCAACATGCCCAGCACTCTCGACGCCACCAAGCTGTTCCTCGAAGCTAAGATCCTCTATGGCCCGGCCAAGGCCGCCAATGCCGGTGGCGTGGCCACTAGCGGTTTGGAAATGTGCCAGAACAGCATGCGCCTGGCTTGGACCCGCGAAGAGGTGGACGACCGCCTGCACAAGATCATGATCGCCATCCACAAGAGCTCCTTCGAGACCGCAGAGAAATACGGTCACCCGGGCAACTTGGTGTATGGTGCCAATATCGCCGGCTTCGTCAAGGTTGCCGACGCCATGCTCGATCAGGGACTCGTCTAACTACCAATCCGGAAGTACACTTTTCGGCGGGGTGGTTCGCAGCCACCCCGCCGTTTTCACATGCAGCGGGGCTAGTCTATGGAGCAGCAGTCCCTTCACATTCCATTTGCCGATGTGGAAATGCAGTTCGAGGGCTTCGACAACCTGATGCCTTATCGGGTGCAGAACATTCTGCTGGTTTCCAGCATGTATGACTCCTTCATCTTGCGCGAAGATGGCCGCTTGAATGAGTTGCTGATCAGCGAGTCGCAGGATTTGCACCTGCAGCAGATTCCTCGCATCACCCATGTTTCCAACTGCCGCGCAGCCCTTCAGCGCGCCAAGGCCGAACCGCAACACAACCTGATCTTGACCAATCTCGCGGTCGGCGACATGAACGCCGCGCAATTGGCTCGCGCGATCAAGGAAGCCGGTCTCCAGGTGCCGGTCGTGGTTCTGGCCTACGACTATCGTGAGATCAAGCGCTTTGTTGCCAAGAATCCCGCCACAGATATCGAGAAGATTTTCCTTTGGCAAGGCGCTCCCCGGGTGCTCATCGCCATCGTTAAGTACATTGAGGACCGCCTCAACGTCGAGCACGACGCCTCCATGATGGGCGTGCCGGTCGTCCTGGTGGTCGAGGACAACATTCGCTATTACTCCTCTTTTCTTCCCCTCATGTACACCGAGCTCATCTCGCAAACTCGTCGCGTGATTCAGGAAGGCGTGAATCTGGCCCATAAGCTGATGCGCATGCGTGCCCGCCCCAAGATTCTGCTGAGCTCCAACTACGAAGAGGCTTTCGCGCTGGCGGTTCGCTACAAAGAGCACCTGCTGGGCATTGTCAGTGACGTGGAATTTCCTCACGGCGGGGTGTTAAGCGTGGAGGCGGGTTTCGAGCTGGCCCGTAATGTCCGCAACCTAGTTGGGGATGTTCCCATCGTCCTGCAGACCAGCCGCACCTTGTTTCGTCAGCGCGCCTACGATGAGGGCTACTCCTTCTTGCGCAAAGGTTCGCCGACGTTTCTCCGCGATCTTCGCAAGGTCCTCACCCAGCAATTCGCCTTCGGCGACTTTGTCTTTCGCACCCCCGATCGCGTGGAAGTGGCGCGCGCCACCGACCTGAACTCCCTCGAGGAGTGCTTGCGCACGGTTCCGGGGGAGAGCATCGCCTATCATGGCGAGCGCAATCACTTCTCGCACTGGTTCACCGCGCGCACCGAGTTCGCGCTCGCGCAAAAGTTCCGTCCTCGCAAGGTTTCCGATTTTCCAACCATCGAAGACCTGCGCAACAATTTGATCGACTCCATCGCCGAATATCGCCGCGAACAAAGCGATGTGCTTATCGGGGACTTCAAACCGGCGGCATTCCACAGCGGCGGTTCCTACTTCCTTCGCATCGGCTCCGGTTCCCTGGGCGGGAAAGCTCGAGGCCTAGCCTTCGTGCGCCACTTGCTTCACCGTCGCCGTTTCGTACACCGCTTCCCAAATGTGCAGGTCACCGTGCCCCCAACCGTAGTCATAGCCACCGACGTGTTCGACCGCTTCATGGCTGAAAATAATTTGCTCGACTTCGCCATTCACGCCACCGACGACAACGAAATTCAGCAGCGGTTCTTGGAAGGCGTGCTGCCCGCCGCCTTGCTGGAAGACTTGCGCGCTTATTTGGCGCAAGCACGCTATCCCCTGGCGGTGCGCTCCTCCAGCCTTCTGGAAGATTCGCAATATCAGCCGTTCACCGGTGTCTACGAAACATTCATGCTCGGCAACCAGCAGGAAGACTCCGCCCATCGCCTCCATCAGCTCAGCGAAGCCGTCAAACTGGTTTATGCCTCCACGTTCAGCCGCCACGCCAAGGCCTACGTCCGTGCTACTCCGTTCCGCCTCGAAGAAGAAAAAATGGCGGTCATTCTTCAGCAAGTGGTTGGGTCCTTCTTCGGCACACGTTTCTATCCGGATTTCTCCGGCGTTGCCCGTTCCCGCAATTTTTATCCGGTTCCGCCGATGACCTTCGAAGACGGCATTGCCGCTGTGGCGCTGGGCCTTGGCCGCACCGTGGTGGACGGGGGCAAGTGCCTGGCTTTCTGTCCGCGCTACCCGGCACACTTAATCCAGTTCTCTTCTGTCGAGGATGTCCTCTCGCAGTCGCAGACCGACTTCTGGGCGCTTTCCGTGAACCACGTTCCGCAGGAGACTTCTCCTCCGGAGCTGCGCGAGGTGCGCTTTAGCCTCGATGTCGCCGAGCAAGATGGAACGCTCGATGCACTCGGTTCCACATACTCCGCGGATAACGATCGCATCACCGACGGTCTGGGCCGGCCGGGGATGCGCCTGGTCACGTTCGCTCCGATTCTCAATTACGGTTTGTTCCCCTTAGCCGCGTTGCTCGACGAACTGGTGAAGGATGGCGAAAGCGGATTCGGTCAGCCTGTCGAAATCGAATTCGCGGTGCGTTTGCCCCGCCAAGCCGGTGAAAATGCGCAGTTCGGGTTCTTGCAGATACGCCCTCTGGTAGTCGCGCACGAAGTCGAGGAACTACACACCGAGTCTCTCGACCCACAGACGTTGATCGCTCAGAGCACTAAGGTGCTCGGCAACGGCCGGGTGGCAAATTTGTTTGATATCGTCGTTATCGATTCACAGCGTTTCGAACGCGCGCAAAGCCAGGAAGTCGCCGGCCATGTCGCTTATTTCAACGCCAAGCTCGCCGCAGACAATCGTCCCTATCTCTTAATCGGCGTGGGGCGATGGGGTTCCAACGATCCTTGGCTCGGCATTCCCGTAGAATGGGACGACATTGCCGGGGCTGCCGTTATTCTCGAAGCGGGCTTCCGCGATTTCCGGGTCACTCCCTCGCAGGGTAGCCATTTTTTTCAGAACCTCTCGGCCTTTCAGGTCGGCTACTTCACCGTGAATCCCGATCTTGGCGAAGGTATGGTGGACTGGAATTGGTTGGCGGCCCAACCAGCCGAAGAAGAGCGCGGCTGCGTTCGCCATTTGCGCTTTGCGGAGCCTGTCGTTGTCTTGATGAATGGCCGTGCCAGCGCCGGCGCGATTCTGAAGCCGGCCACAGCCGGACCGCACTCCTAAGGGCCACTCATCACGCGCTGCGCAAAGGTCAACAAAATGGTTGTTGAGCTTCTTTCGCGCTCAAAGTTATCGGCGGAATTGCCGCAAGCCCAGTGAATTCGCGCAGGGCACTGCGCGGAACAGCGCTGCGGTTTGCGCCGTCAAGGCAAGCATCGAGCCCGTGAAATGCCTTAACTCCTTCCATTTCACCAGCTTTCTCGCTCCTTGGGCTTTCCTTACCTTTGGCCTTGCTCCTGCAATTTCTCTTAAAGGGAGGGGCTGCCTGTGATCTGCCCCGGACCGAGGAGGGATTATGGTCCTCGCCAATTTGATTCTTGCTGCCGTCCTGGTGCTGGTGATTGGAGCGGTGGTTTTCGCCGCCGCAGTGGGATTTCGCACTTTCCTGCGTTACCGTGGCCAGCGGCTCGTGACCTGCCCTGAAAACCAACAGTCTGCTGCCGTGCGTATCGACTCCGCAAAAGCCACCGCTACCACCTTGATCGGCAAGCAGCAAGTCCGTCTCGACCAGTGCTCGCGCTGGCCCGAGAAACGCAATTGCGGCCAGGAATGCCTCCGCCAGGTAGATGCCGACCCCCTGCACTGCCTGGTCTGGAATATCGTCGCCAATTGGTACAAAGGCAAGTCCTGCGCTTATTGTCAGAAACCCTTTGGCGAGATTCACTGGCACGACCGTCACCCTGCGCTACTTTCTCCCGAACGGGTCGCCAAGCAGTGGAACGAAATCCCGGCGGAGCAGTTGCCCGCCGTTTTTGAAACCCACCTGCCGGTATGCTGGAATTGCTACGTCGCCGAGACTTATCGGCGGCAAAATCCAGATAAGGTATTGAATCGAAAATGGGAGCGTGGAGCCGCCGGCGAGTACACTCCCAAGGAAGAAGAAACGCCTCCTCAGACGCGCGCCGCCGGCCGTTGAAATGGCCACCTGACCCGCTCCACTCCGTGCGGACCTTGACTGCCTTTGTGCTTTCTGAGCCCTATACTGTTGGTTGCCTGCCCCTGTAGCATTCGCGCTCGCTTTTCCAGCCAGTGCAACTTTTTCTCTCCTTCCGGGCGCCCAGCCCCGATGGTAGAGTCCTCTTTTGTTGGAGGAGGCAATGGAGGCACCCAAAAAGCTCGGCACTCATCAGAAAGCGCTTTCCATCAATTTAGATGCCAGCGTCTTCGGCTCTTTTGCGGAAATCGGCGCAGGCCAGGAAGTGGCGCGCTGGTTCCTGCGTGTCGGCGGCGCTTCCGGCACGGTCGCCAAAACCATCTCGGCCTACGACAAGGAAGTGAGCGACGACCTGTACGGAGCGGGCACTCGCTATGTCTCCAAACAACGACTGCAAGCCATGCTGGAAAACGAATGGCAGCAACTGCTTACTCAATTGCAGGTTACTCGCGGTGGCTTCACCAAATTCTTTTCTTTCGTCGACACGATCTCCGCGCGAAATTTTTCCGGCACCAACGATTGCCACGGCTGGATCGGCCTGCGGTTCCTTCGAATGGCCGGTGGCCAGCCCAACGACGTGATCCTGCATGTGAATTTGCGGGATCCCAGCAATCTTCAGCAGCAGGAAGCCGTCGGTATTCTCGGTGTCAATCTGCTTTATGCCGTGCATCACAATCTGGCCAGCCCCGAAGAATTCTTGGCGGGAGTCTTCGAAGATATTAGTCTGCATCGCATGGAAATCGATGCTGTCGAATTGAGTGGCCCGGCATTCGATCGCTGGAACCGGCAAGAGATTCATGCGCTTCTCGTCGCCGGCGATTATGCGCAAGCGGTAGTCTTCCCGGCGGACAACAATTTTCTGCCGGCCAACGAACTGCTCTATAAACGCGCTCTGGTGCTAGCTCCAGGCCGCTTCGGTCATCTCGACCTGCTCAATAAGGATGTGATCGCAACTACGCTGGCTGAACTTCCTCCCGACGAACTGAAGGAGAGCAAAGGAGCGCTGGGTCTGTTTTGCTTGTCGCCCACGCTGGTTGCGGCGGACGCAAAGGCCCTGCCGTTGTCCGAAACCGCGAACGTGGTGGTAGCTTTGCAGAAGCTCGGATACGGCGTGATTCTATTCCGTGCTCCCGAGCTGTACACCATGAGCGCTTTCGCCAATCGTTACACCAAATACCGGATCCATTTTGCCATCGGACTTTCCACTCTGGTGCGCGTCATGGCAGACCGCTACAAAGAACTTGCGGGCAGCCGCCTCGAAGGGATCGCTCGCTTGTTTGTCCAGAATGTCCGCCTGATTGTGCATCCTATTCCCGCCACGGAACTGGAGGCTTGGGTTAGCACAACCGGGATCGCCGGCTGGACTTGGACGTCAAGCGACGGCTTGGTCCACGCTGACCAACTGGAACCGCCTCACCCGCTGGATCACCTTTATAAATATTTGCTCGCCGAATCGTTGATTCTGCCGCGCAAAATCCTGCCCGCAGGCTCTGCGCTCAACCAAGCGCCGCCGGAGGGCGGCAACTTACAGAATGTTCACCGCGCGGGCAGCGAGTAGTGCGATGATCGTCAACGAGATCAGCGATTGCAGCATGGTGCCCAGTTTGGCCCAGCGCGAGAGCACTGCCGTGTCCGTCGGCGAAAATGCCGTGCTGGTATTGAAGGCAAGGAACAAATAATCCACAAAATTCGGCGTCCAGCACGGGTCCCGGTTTTCACGCGCCATTTGCGGAAACAGAAACGCACTCTTTGCCAGCCCGCCCGGACTTTCCCGTCCCAACGGGCCACCCGCATCGAGTTTCCAATACCACAGCGCAAAGACCAGAATGTTCGCGACCCACAATGCTCCCGCGGAACGCAGCATTGCTTTTGGCGTCTCCAGGTGCCGCGGAATCCCTTGCACCAACAACACCAGCGACGCAATCATCGCCAGGGTAATCAATCCATTTGCAGTGAATGTCAAAATTCGCGTCACTTTGTAATCGCCGCGACGCGCCGAGATCGCGATCGGAATCATCAGCAGGATGATGATGGCCAGCAGCAGCCAACCGGGACCCACCGACAACGGCTCCGGCAAAGCCAAATATACTGCGCTGGCAGCCAACATGGCTACGAAGGCGGGCCACCGCGGTTCGCGCAGGCGTTGCTTGTTCATGGTGTCAGGTAAAGTGCTCAGGGTAGTTTAATACAGACACGCCGGCCCTGGCGCGACGCCCAACTTGCGATGAATGAATGCGGCATGCGCAAGTCCCTGCAATCGAACGGTGCGGTCCTACGAGTACCGGGAAGGCACAAACCTCAAATCGCCGTTGCCAGACTAGCGCCCATTTCATAAGATAACCACATTCGCAGACGGGCCAAAGGTCCTCAACCCCATTCCGCAAGCCCCGCCTGCATCAAGGAGCCCCTGTATGTTGCTCTCCCGAGTTGCGCGTGTGGCCCTGTTCATTTTCGCATTCGCCTGGATCTGCGCGGCGGCGCCTGCGCAGGAAGCGGCCGCGCCCGCTGCCGGAGCGGAAGGGCCAAAACGGCTGGTAACGGTGATGAATTTTGACTACGGCACGGTCCAAAACTACGTGCAGCAAATCTTCGGTTCCAACCAGGACATCGGCAAAGGCATATCCGATATGCTGGTCGACAAGCTGCTGAAGGACGGTAGATATCGTTTGGTGGAGCGTTCCGCGTTGGACAAAATCCTGGCCGAGCAGAACTTCTCCAACAGTGATCGCGCCGATACCAACACGGCCGCGAAAATTGGCAAGGTTCTCGGGGTGGACGCCATCATCATCGGCTCGATCACCCAATTCGGCCGCGACGATCAGCACACCAACATTGGCGGAGGCGGTTATGGTCTGGGCAAGTTCGGATTGGGCGGTGTTGGTGAGCATAAAGCCAAGGCGGTTGTGGGCATCACCGCTCGTGTGATCAACGTCTCCACCGGCGAAATCCTGGCTTCCGTGCAGGGCCAGGGTGAATCGACGCGCTCGGGCACTTCGCTGTTAGGTGGAGGTGGTGGGTGGAGTGGCGGCGGTGGCGGCGCACTCGACATGGGCAGCAGCAATTTCGCCAACACCATCCTGGGCGAGGCTACCCACAAAGCGGTCGACGATGTCGGTGGCAAGCTGGACGATGAGGCTGAGAAGATTCCCGCCCGCGTCGTGACCATCTCCGGTCTGGTGGCCGATGCCTCGGGAAACACTTTGATCCTAAACGTCGGCAAGAAAGCCGGCGTGAAAGTCGGAGACAAGCTGACCATTTCCCGGCAGGTGCGCGTGGTGAAGGATCCCGCCACCGGCAAAGTCATCAAGTCTGTGGAAGACAAGGTCGGTGACGCGACCGTCACCGAAGTGGACGACGATTCTGCCACCGCTACCTTCTCCGGTTCTGGACCAGCGAAGGTTGGCGACACCGTCAAAAACTGAGCTTCCATGACCGTTCGTCAGTTCCGGCCAGCCCGCAGCCGTCTTCGCGGGCTGGTTGTATTTTAGGCCGTCACTTTGTTGTATTCTCGCAAGATGCGGCTGGGCCGCCGGAGGATCTATGACTGCTGAATTTAACGTGGGCCAGCATATTGGGGACTACGAAATCCTCTCCATCCTGGGCATGGGAGGGATGGGCAAAGTTTATAAGGTGCGTAACGTCATCTCGGACCGTGTGGAAGCCATGAAAATTCTGCTCCCTGACCTGGGAGCCAATCAGGCTTTGGCGGACCGCTTCTTGCGGGAGATTCGTTTGCTCGCGGCCCTTAATCATCCAAATATCGCCGCGCTGCGCACCGCCATGACCTTCGAAAATCAATTGGTCATGATCATGGAGTTCGTCGAGGGAGAAACGCTTGCCAATCGCGTGGCACGCGCCCCTATTTCCACCGCTGACGCCGTCAATTACTCCGATCAGGTGCTCTCGGCTTTAAGCTATGCCCACAAGCAAAACATCATTCACCGCGATATCAAGCCCGCCAACATGATGTTGACTCCGCAAGGCGTGGTGAAGTTGATGGATTTCGGCATCGCTCGCTCCATAACCGATGGCTCACTCACAACCACCGGCACCACGCTGGGGTCCCTGAACTATATGCCGCCGGAACAGGTCCGCGGCGGGTCCGCCGATGCTCGCTCCGACATTTATTCCTTTGGGGTATCGCTCTACGAGATGCTCACCGGCAAACTTCCGTTCAAGGGCGATTCGCAGTATTCCCTGATGACCGCGCACCTGAACGAAACGCCGCCTGAGCCCATCACCCTTCGTGGCGATTTGCCGGAAGGCCTCAACCAAATCATCATGATGGCCATTGCCAAGGACCCCGCCAACCGGTTCCAGTCGGCCGATGCGTTTCGTGCGGCTTTGGGCACCGTTCCAGTCTCGGCATTACCGGCCTCGGGCACCACAGCCGTGACGCCCACGCCCAGGCCTTCAGGAATGACAACCCTGGTGGACACGCCGCACACGCCACGGGTGCCGGCCACGCCCGCGCCGCGCACTCCCACGCCTGCGCCCACCCCGGCAGCTACGCCTCCACCCCAAACGGTACCGATGACTTCACCCATGACGCCCTCCGCTGCCGGCGCGGTTCCGCCGCCGGTTGCCCAACCAAGTTCGAGACGCGGCATGTGGCTGGCGATTGGCGCCTTGGTGGGAGTTGGAGTGATTATCACCGCGGGGATGACCATCCCGCGGCGCTTCAAGACACACGCTGACCCTGACAAGGCCATGTTCCCGAGCAATAGCAACTCGGCGAACTCGACGGCCACGACCGATCAAGCAACCGCACCATCCACGGACAATTCCGGCGGCAACGCGGCTGGTTCTTCCAGCGATTCCAAGCCCCTGGTTTCCTTGCAAAGTGATCAGGGCAGCCTGAAGGTTGATTCCAATGGCAACGTCTCTATCGACAGCCCAAAGGGCAGTATGCGCGTTGATGCCCAGACCGGCGCGGTGACTATGTCCGACAAGCCCGCGGCAAAACCGGGCAGCAAACCAACTGCTCACGACATGGCCAGCGGCAATCCAACACCGTCACGCGCCGACGCTGCTGCTCAGGCTCCCGCTGCGCCCGCCGGACCTTCTCCGGAAGACATTGCAAAAATGGGAGACCAGGCGGACAAGCTGAACATCCGCGCACAAACGGCGTCACAGAGCCTGGCCACACTGCGCCAGCAGCAGGCCGCCGCGGGTTACAATCTGCGCTCCGACATTGCCTCGTCCGAGCAGCGTATGCAGCTCTATCTGGCCAAGGGAAATGACGCGCTGAAAGCTCAGGACCTCAAGAACGCGCAAAAGTACTTCGACATGGCCGATACCGAAGTGACCAAGATCGAGAAATTCCTGGGCCACTAATTCTCGGCCAATTTCGGAAATGCCACCTCAGTTCGTCAACCAGAAAGAACGGGCAGCCGGCGCTCATCATTCGTCCCCATGACTTAACCGACTGCCCGTTTCGCTCGCTATGTTTCGCCTTCTTGTGCCAGTACTCGGATCTGTTCGGGTTACTCCAGTACGTAAATGTTTTTCTTGGCGCAAATCTCCTTCAGGATTTTCGGCCAAACCGTAACGCTCACTTCGCCAAGATGCGCCTTCCGCAGAATTAGCATTAGTGTGCGCGACTGGCCAATTCCGCCGCCGATGCTTAGCGGAATCTCATTCTTTAAAATAGCCTGGTGATAGGGGAATTTCAGAAAGTCCAGTTGCGCCGACAATTCCAGCTGCTTTCTTAGCGTTTCCGAATTCACGCGAATGCCCATGGAACTAAGTTCATGGCGCCGTTTGGTCACGTGATTCCAAACCAGAATGTCGCCATTCAATCCGTGGCATTGCCGCCCATCAATGGTTTCCGTTGGAGTCACCCAGTCGTCGTAATCGGCGGCGCGCATTTCGTGCGGGTAACCATCTTCCAATGGATAGCCGATCCCAATGATGAACAGCGCCGGGCACTCCTGCAGGATGGCTGTTTCCCGTTGCTTGCGCGGCTTGTCGGGATACATCCGGAGCAGTTCCTCGGCGTGCAGGAACGTCAGTTTCTGTGGCAACCGCGGATATTTCTTCGAACGCAAATCGGGGAACAGTTCCTGGGCATATCGTTCCGCTTCGGTCAGAACCTTCCAGATCTTGTTGACGATTTTCTTCAAAAACTCCAGATTGCGCTGCTCCGGGGACATAACCCGTTCCCAGTCCCACTGATCGACGTATACGCTGTGGTCGTGATCCAGGAAGTAGTCCTTGCGAACCGCGCGCATGTCCGTGCACAGCCCCTCGTCGAGGCGCATCCCGAAATAGCGCAGCGCGGTTCTCTTCCACTTGGTGGCCGCTTGGACGATCTGCGCGTCGACGGGATGCTTTTCGTGGTCGTTCGAGATGTGGAATTGAATGGGAGTGCGCGAACCGTCCCGGTCGAGCATGTCATTCACGCCGCTCTCGATGTCCACGATGAGCGGAACCGTCGCCATGATCAGGTTCAGCTCTTTGCAAAGGTTGTCCTCGATAAACCGCTTGACCGCGAAAATGGCTTTCTGTGTGTCTCTGCGATTGAGCAAGCTGGTGTAATCATTGGGAAGGATTTTTTCCAGTTCTTCGTAGTTGCCGATACCTGGCCCGGCCAGGTCGGCCACTTTTGGATTGGTCATGGGGAGACCTCCGGTGCGAGCGTCTGCCTGCGGGAGGAGAGATGCCAGTACATTCGGCACGCCGGGGTGTGATGGCCAGCACTAACCTATGCGCCGGTATTCCGTCCTTTTGAGCCCAACCACCTGCGGAAAATCAGCCGGGTTAGGGGTGGTACTTCACTCCAAATGAGTATGCTCGAGCGGGCTGTCAGCCGAACTCGCAATTTCTACTAAATCGTTTTAAAGTACACCAGAATGGTGCTGGCCAGCACTGGCCCTCCCGCCAATCCTCGCTATGCTCGACACGCCATTAATCCACAAAAAATTCGAGAGGTTCTATGCGCCTTTTAACCGATTTCGCTTTAGTGGGAACGTTCGCCCTTTTCCTGGCTTCGGCGGTGCAGGCCGATGACGCGAAAATTCTGATCAATCAAGTTGGATACTCCGCCAACGGGCCGAAGCACGCTGTGATTCTCGGCAGCTCGCAGGATCAGTTCACCGCCTGCGCATTGAACGACGCTCGCGATCACCACAAAGTGCTGGACATTCCTGTGCAGCACCCCGGCCCGGTGAAAAAATGGCGCGACTGGGATTTCTGGACCATTGATTTCGACTCCTTCTCGATCGAGGGCACTTTCTATCTGGTCTGCACGTCCGGTGATAGCAGCGTGCACTCCTATCCGTTTTTGATTCAGCGCCTATTGCTCGAGCGCAACACGCTGTCCGACGCCATCTATTACTTCAAAGAAGAGCGCAGCAGCGGCCGGATAGATCAGGCCGACCGGCAGCTGCACTTTGACGGCAAGAAAACCGGAAGCCTCGATGCTCACGGCGGTTGGTGGGACGCCACCGGAGATTATGGCAAGCATCTTTCGCACTTATCTTTCTCGACCTACTTCAATCCGCAGCAGATCCCCCTGGTGATCTACAACCTGTTCAAGGGCAATGAA